>Ga0210396_10000242_pt1 | contig 83638 bp, 75 predicted proteins | sample IncBWH17OmetaG_FD_155466 | JGI IMG/M metagenome (GOLD analysis project Ga0210396, IMG submission 155466) | Forest soil microbial communities from Barre Woods Harvard Forest LTER site, Petersham, Massachusetts, United States - Inc-BW-H-17-O ... | reverse complement strand
AACGAAGGTGAACGGATCAACAGACGACCTCCAGGCCAGCTCGAACTTTTGTTTTGGCGTGAGCGCAACCGCATCGGGAACGTAGCTGACATAAAAATTCGGAATGATGCCGAGCACACGTTGCTTCTCTTGATCCTTGATTTGCACTTCTGCCAGTTCGACCTGCGTGAGTGCGACGGTCACCTGCGTCACCTGCGTAGCAACAAGCAATACCATCTGCGGAACAACGTAGGCCTCACCGGGATGGACGGTTCCGGAGATTACTTGCGTGTTGAGGCCCGTAAACGAAATCGTGAGCTGGAAGGTCCCGGGAGCGACGTTGGCAAAGGAAAATTGACCCAGGTCGTCTGTGAGTTTCTCCTCGCTTGGGGATTGATCTTCACGCGTAAGCCGCACCTGGGCTCCGACGACGACGGCTCCCGTTAGATCAACAATTGTTCCGCTGATGCTTCCTGCTGCCTGCTGATCAGGCAGCTGCTCGCCCGGTGCCTGCTGCGTAGCAGCCGGTACAACAGCCGCCACCAGAAACAAGAGGGAAACGACGCCAAGTTGGCGCAAACTGCGAACCTGCGACTTCATTTTCGTAACCCTCAAAGCTTGCTTGTCTCGTTTTCGGACTTATGAGGAATCTCGAGCTTGCGGAGTCACTTGTGAGACGGCTTGACCAGTAGGTGCTACACCATCAATGCTTCCAAACTCCCATCTCATTGCGACAAACGTTCACGTCCGGCCTTCAATGCCAGGCGCACGTTTTCCGCGTCGCACGAATGCGCGTGCAACCCAATCAGCGGCGAGCTCAGGTCGCTTTGAAAAATCACACAATCGTTTTCCATTCGAAGAAACACTGCGCCGACTCGTTCGATGATGTTGCGGTAGAGCTGCTCCCTTGTCACGGTTGTCCCCCGCTAGGGACGCCAAGTGCCGTTCCAACTTGCGAACGCGCAGTCGATCGGAGGCATGGACCCACTTTGCAGCGTCGGTTCCGCGATGTCTGTGCTGTTTCGCACACCATTCCAATAATTCGTGGAGGCGTGGCTGGATCGCCATGACGGGGCTGAGCAGTCGAACGGATCGCGCACATATCGCCCACACCCGGCCCTATTAGGTACCGGGACCCAATTCTCCGGTAAGCGTTAATCAGGGAGCGCCCAGACATACTGTGCTAGGGTCATCATGAGTCAACCAGTTCGTCAAATACGACTCACGGTGTATCCGGAGGGACAGTTGATCGCTACCCTTACCGGATGGCACATTCTGCAGGATCTCGCAGTCGATGCTGAATTGGCGAATCGTCTCCTACCGGCCGTTATCGCCGCGCAGTGTGGAGAACGATCTCATTGATGTGGCGCCCGGCCTGATGCACACGCTCTTTGCCGAGCGACGCCTAACCAGGTCACATGCGAAAGTAGCTCTTCTGCATCTTATCGTCGTAACCCACACCAGCCGCTTGCGCGTACTCGTCTGTGGGGTACCCGTTCATCGTCGTCTCGGCGAGCATAGTGTCGTTGTACCGAAAAATCAGCCGGTATTTCATCCCTACCTGGTCGGGCGGCAGGTTTGGGTTCCGGTTGGCTATATCGTAGCCAACCCACCATGCGACTGGGTATTCAACCGCGAACGACAGCACCACCGCTCCAGTCGCGTAGTGGTCGGGATGGTCGCCAGGATTGTATGTAGTGTCGTAATCGGAGCAGTTGACCCACGGGCTCGCGTTGCCCGAGTTGGCAGTCTCCCAGCTAAGGATTTTTTGAACCGTGGCACACAGGTCGTGCCAGGTCGTATACTGGGCCGACCCGTCGACGGCCGTCATTGCCTTATTGCTCAGCTGCAGCTGGAGGAGGCTCTGGTAGCCGTACGCGGGGGTGCCGTAACCCCCGTTGTCTAAGTTCCCATCGGGGAGGCGGAGAAAGTAGCTCGCCGTGGCGCCACAAGTGACCACCGTGATCGCGTGGCCGTTGAATTGCTGGACGGCGTACTTGAGCTGCCCCGGCGAGGCGAGCCGACAGCACGCGATTGCCCCTTGCTCCCGCGCTTCCCACCATCCGTCCGTGCGACCTGCATCGCCCGCGGTCGTGTACACGAACACGACGCGGCCGCCCGCCTGAATGTCGATCCATGCCTGCTCGCCCCGGAACATCTGCCAATCGTCCTGGTGCGCCATGACGTAGAAAGAAATCGGAGCCATTCGTGCACCTCCGGCAAGTGACTGTATCACGCGTGAAGGTATCGCTACTCTATCCTCCGGGTCGCGTGCGTATGACATGTGAGGAGAACCGCACAGGAGCCGAATGTTCGGAGACCTCCTCAATAAGTGACATGTCGAGAGATGTTTCATGCGTCGTCGGAAACCTTGTCAATTTGATCTATTTCCAATGCAAAGAAAACCCTGACAGGGTCGCGTAACCGGACTTATTCTTTCCGGCGAGCCTCCAACTTCGCGGCCGCTTCCGTAAGCTTCGCCGACACAGTCCGTAGAAAAGACGCCGTGCGGCGCTCCGTTTCGGGCGCTATCTCTTCCTCGATGTACTGGAACAGCCGAGTCACTTCTTCATCCAGACGTCGTCCGATTTCCTCAAATTTGTCCATGGTCAGATTCTCCCAGAAAATACGCGCGATCTAGATATTGTCGGCTGATTAGAAATTGGAGCGTGATAGAGAAGCCAAGTATATCTCGCACAGACTATCAATCTAGCGCGGCAGATTCATCACCCGCGACTAGCTCTCTTGCACAGCTGAAAGGCCGTCCAAACCGAAACGCCGTACTTTTCAGCGAGTTCTTTGAAGCTGGTTCTCGATCTTCGCCTTTCTTTCCGAAGCCGTTGTGTTTCCGTCACACTGAGGTTCTTCAGCGGCGGCCGACCCAAGCGCGTACCTCGTGCTTTCGCATTGCGCAGTCCTGCTCGAACGCGTTCACCGATCAGACTTCTCTCCAGTTCCGACACGCTAGCCAGAACCGTGAACGCCATTTTCCCGGTCGGCGTGCTGGTGTCGATGTTTTCCGAAAGCGAAACGAATTCGATTCCCAGTGCGCGGAAGGTTTCGAGTGCTATCCGGGCGGACGGTTATTATAGACTCTAGCGAAATGCAAGAGCCGACGGGACTGGACCAAGTCACGGTGTTCTCGGGGGCATTAGTCCAATGTTTTGAATATTCGGGCGCCCCGTCCTTCTGTTTGCGAAGGGTGGGTCCTCCGGCTATCACTCAGCGTCCGGCGCGCTCAGGTTCTCAAGCTCGCGGCAATTGCTGCAAGCCCGCTCAAGCTCCCCGTTGATCTCCCCGCCAATCAGGAACGACAACCCGGAGACGTACAGCCACGCCAATAGAATCATCACCGCGCCCAACGAACCATACGTCGTGCTGTACGTGTTGTAGTAATGCAGATAAGTCCGAAAGCCCAGCGACGCGAGAATCCACAGCCCCGTCCCAAATGCCGACCCCGGCGTAACCCAGTGCCACCTTCGCCCCACCAGCGTAGGTCCCGCGTAGTAAATCAGCGAGAACGACAGCATCACAAACACAATCGCCGTCGGCCATTGAAGAATCTTCCCCAGCTCCACAACCACCGGCCCCAGCCGCAGCCGCTCCCCAATCGAGTCGAATACGTCGCCGCTCACCAGCACCAGCAGCAACGCCATCACCAGCAGCGCGGACATCACTAGCGTCAGGACTATCGCAGTCGAGCGAATCTTGAACCACGACCGCGTTTCTTCCATTTGATACGCCAGGTTCAACGCTGTAATCATGGACGCAATCCCGCCCGACGCGAACCAAATCACCGCCGCAACTCCAAACGTAAATTCCCCGCCGCTCGCATTCATAGCAAGCTCGTCTGTCGTCGTTCGTAGCACCTCGAATGCGCCCGGGGGAAGAAAGTTCGCAAAATAAGAGAGAAAATCGTTCCGCAGCTCCGCACTCCGCGAAGTAAATATCCCGAACATCGTCACTATCAGCAGGATCAAAGGAAAAAGCGCGAACAGAAAATCAAATGCCAGTTGCGACGCTCGCCCGATCGCATCATTCCTCCTAAGCCCGGCAAACGCATTCCGTGCCAGTTGCCAAACCGTCAGCCCGCTCAACCTCCAAAGTGATTTGCTCATTGTCGCAGCAGAATCCGAAGTGGTCGTCATCGACAGGTAGGCGAACTCGGCCCCATTCTAACGCATTCCCCGCACCGAAGTTCCTTGATGCCGCGTTTGCCCAAAGCTGAGTACGCTGAGCTACAGTAGCGGCCCAACTTCGAGTACTTCCATTGAGCCGGGATGGGTAACTTCTGATAACAGGCGTCATCACAAGTAACCGGGTCACTGTGAATCAGGGTTTGTTTGATAGGTGTCGAGAACCTTTCGCAACATCTATCCGGACCGCTCTAGGGATTAACCGCCGCACCCATAAATCCGCGGACGGCAAAACTGACAGTATTGGAACCCTCCTGCAACGAGTAGAATCTTGCCCGAAGGAGTCTTTTCGGCCTGCAACCGTCGCCCTTTAGGGCTTGGTTTTCACGCCTTTCCGGAGGGAACGGAGATGAGAGGGGATGACCCGCTGATCGTGCGCGATCTGAGGATCGCCGCCTACCTCGTGATCGTCTGCTGGGGAATCATGGCGGCGTCGCATATCCTGGCAGTGGTTCTCCTTTCTCTTCTGCTTGCTTACATCCTGCTGCCACTTCCGAAGTGGCTGATGCACCGGTACCACATGGGGAAAAACGCGGCCATCGTGTGGACCGTTGTCTTCATGGCCGTGACCTATCTCGTCATCGCCCTTGCGCTGGTCGGGGTCGGGCTCCGGCTGCACGACAGGCTGCCGATTTACGAGCAAAACTTCCGAATCATGTACGGAAAGATCGCGAGCACCCTGAGCTCGTACGGGATCGAATCGGTACGCATTTCATTCGAGAAAATGTCCGGCTCGGAAGAGATTGTCGCGTATGGGCGCTCGATGCTGCCGATGGTGATCGGTCTGCTTTCGGACCGTATTTTGATCTTTCTGTTGTCGCTGCTTCTTTTGTTGGAAATGGTGAATCCGGAAGGAGCGCGGACGGGTCCGCTGGCGCGGAACCTGGCTCACTATGGCAAAGACGTCCAGAGTTTCATCAACGTCACAGCCAAGACGGGAGCCATCAATGCGCTGGCCAACCTGACGGTCCTGCTCGCGCTCCGGGTTGATTTCCCGGTTCTGTGGTGCGTCCTGTATTTTTGCCTTCACTTCCTGCCCAACATCGGGTTCGTCATCGCGATGGTCCCGCCAGTCTTTGTCGCGCTGCTGATGATGGGTTGGAAGAGGGCGCTGCTGGTGGCAGTGGGGCTGATCGTGACGCAGATGATTGTGGATTACTGGGTGACGCCCTTGATGGTGAAGAAGGAACTGCACATTTCTTTTCTGCAAGTCACGCTCGCGCTCTTGATTTGGGGATTTCTCCTGGGCCCGCTGGGAGTGGTGCTGGCGGTGCCGCTGAGCATGGCCATCGCGAGACTTGTCGAGGACCGCGCGGCAAAAGAGAGGGAGGCTTCGACGTAAGCCGCCCGATGACTTCGCGCGCGGGCATATTCAAATTCGAGCTTTCATTCTTTTTGAGCTACGAGGTTGCAACAAACCGGTTTCCCCGGATAACTATTGCGAACAGGGATTCGCACCACCTATCTCAAGATGCGACGAATCCCACATTGGTCGTGCGAAGACGGTTTGCCCGACAGCGAAAGAATTGCTAGCAGCGGGAGGGACTTGATCTGCGTGCGTAGGGATTCTAGACAAGACTGCGTTTCTTAACCTGACTCCTTTTCGGCATCTCGGTTGCGTCCAGGTTGCAGTTTCTGCCGGACTTTACCTTGCTTTGCAGACGTAACTGACTTATCTTCTTTCGCCTCAGACGGCACCGAAGAACTCATAATCCTACTCACTCTAGTTGCAAGTTTTGAAGCCGGCTAAACGGGAACGCTACATCGTTCAGAGCCCTCTCGACAATCGGGAGCACTTCTTGAAGGTAACGCAGCGTTGGCAGTTTCTTCGCTGAGCTACCGGGCGGAACACTCATGTCCTATCCTCGAAAAATGATGACTGCTGAACTAATGAAGTTGATCGGCTTCTTCGGCGGCGAGCGCGGCATCATTTGAATGGGCCCAAACGTCGCGTTCAGGCCCATTCACGTTGCTGTATTTCTTGGAAGGAGGGCGTGTACGCGCTACCAACTTGCGTCAGAACGGTCCCCGTTCCCGTCGTGTTCGTCCCGGTCATACAAGTCGTGAAACTGCTTGCGTACCACATGACGGGATACCCGCTCTCCGAGCTTTCCGCCATCCACTAAGGAATGGTAGAAATGGAATCCAGCGTAAATGCGAGCCCAGAAAACCTCATTGAACAGGTCGTCCGTGTTTTGGAATACATGGGTGTGCACGCCAGCGGCGCCGAAAGCCAGACTGTCGACCACAACCTTTACTTTCTTGGTTCCGAAATACGCGGCAATGAGGTTGGCAACCGTATTTGTGATGCACGCATGCGCCGCCGGGTATTCCGGGTGATTCGGCGTCACGCCGAGTGCAGTCCATTGCAGATCCGTTGGCAATTCAGAATTTCCACCACCCTCTGGAATAGCCGTCACCGGACGCCAAAAGCTATACGTATACTTTGCGTTGAAACAGCCGATGGCGGAGTCCGCATAGCCAGTCCACAGTAGCGCCATAAGCCGCGCGCTTTCGGCTACGTCGAGTTTTTGGTTTATGGCCAGGTAATTGAATGTTCGCGCGTATTGCTGAGCCGTATGCTCGGTCCAAAACAACCCGATCTCGGTTTGCTCGGGCGTCCGGACCGTGCTCGATACGTCGCCAAAAAGACGCGTTAGATTGTAGTCGCGTTCCCATTCGTCGCTGTCGAGCGGCGTCGGTCCTGGCGGCAAGAATTGCGATGGGCTATTCAGCGTGAATGGACGAAGTTGACCCAGCCACGGCGTAGCAGCCGCGAGAAACTTTGGCGGAGTTGGCTGCCAAACACCCGGCCCCGTACCCGGTGTGTAGACTACGTTGGCCTCCAGTCCATCTCCCGCGCGCGCTGCGATCACCGCCGCGGCGGCTTTCTCGCCCACTGCAACCCCTTCCGCGCGGGCAGACGGAGTTCCAGGAATCGCCGCTAGCGAAACGGTATAGTCCAGATCGAGCATCGTCTGCTGCATCGGAAAGTAGTTCACCAGGATGCGATGTTCCGCTGCGAGAACGGCCGCCTCTTTCGATGCATTACGGGCTGCCGATCCGTGAAAATAGAATGGGTCGCCGCGATGCTCGATCGCGTTCACGGCGTCGTAGGCTGCAATTGAAGCATACGCGAACCATACCGACGCGGACCCCGGCGTCTTGCCGCCGTTCGCGACGATCGTAGTGGAGGCGATGGAATTCCAGTCGGTTACCACATTTTGGGCGCGGATGGGGATCGCTAAAATCGTAAGAAAAGCCGCGAAGATTGAGACGAACGCATTGTTCACTTTCATTTTTTTTCCTCCGTCGAATCGAATCTCGATTGATTTCGTCAACTGCTCTCAGTTCTGAATTTGCGGAAAGCCCCTCGGTCCTGCAGGGTACGTACGGACCCGCGTTTCGGTGATCCGAGCGCGCCATGCTGTGTCAAATCGTGCGAGATGATCCGCGATCTTGCTGGAATGCCCGCTTCCCGTCTGGACCATTACGTCTACAATTCCGCGGAAGCCAGTGCATTGCCACTTTCGTCAGTTCCACCTGTTACGAGGACGCGGCCATCGTTAAGCCGAGTAGCCGAATGCCCGTCGCGCGCAGCAGCCTTCTAAGTGATCGGCACAAATTCTCGTCGACGTGATGTCCTACTCCAGCGGCTGCCGCTTCATGGGTGAGGAGGTTACGGGTTGATGTCTCGAAGAACTGCATTACAGCCAAGTCATCCCACGAGGGAGCGTTCGATACGTCAACAACCACCGATGCACCGTTCAGCGCTTCGGCCAGTCCCTCGCCGGTAAGAGAATTGACACCGGATTTAGGAGATGCGGCAACTGCTTCGTGCCCTTGCTCCCTCAACTTGGTAACGAGCTTTGACCCGATCAGTCCACCACCGCCGATCACTACGATTTTCATGATTGCCACCTCCCATTTTCCTGAAGGAGCCTCGGGCACGAGGAACTGCAAGGTCGTTTGTTCAATGAGCCTTCGTCAAGCTGGACGTGGATTTTGCTCTTGCTGGAATCGCGACCCTTCGGCTTAGGGCCGGATCTAACGTGCTCGCTATATTCGAAGGATGGAGTGAAGAATGAGAAGTTCTGAGGGAACTGGTGCCGCTTTTTCGAACGGAATCAGACGCGAATGAAGCAAAATGGCCGCAGGAACGCTGCAATTCATATCAGCGATTCGAACAGGTCGGCGAGCCTCTGGGAGAGCACCTAAGCCCTCGGTACTTGTCTTGCGGACTGTAAAGTCGTTTGAAGCGTTGTCAGTTAGAGTCAGAAGCTCGGGGAATTCTGAAGCAACAACACCACACAACAGGATGGAGAGTAGCGGCCAAACTAGGAGGTTGCGAATTTTAGTTCGTGCCAACACCATTTTTGCAGCCACTGCAGCAGCTTATACACCTACTCCGACGCAGAATCAATGGGAATAGACGGCTGTCGAGACCACTTTTTTTCCGCTCGTCTTCGCTCCAAGGCATTTTCAAATCTCCTTACTTAATGAGCGTTTCACGACCGAGCCGACCGAAATTTCGGAACAGGGGTCGAGCCTGCTCGTTGGCAAAGTGCGTTCTCTATTTCAGGCAAATCCCGTCCCGTTTGCCGGCGGATCGAATTACGAGGTGACCTGCGACGGCAAGAAATTTGTTGTCGCTAGCTTGGCTTCGTCCCAGGAGTCCGAGCCGCTGACCGTGGTAGTTAATTGGACTACATTGCAAAAACAAAAATATTGCTCGCAGCGGACACAAAATCCGGAACGCGGGTAAGTCCTGGAAGTCGCGCAACCGGAACTAAGAGTCAGGTTCCGGTAACGGCAGCGTTTACCAGATGGGACTTATGCGATCGGGTTTGGGTCGTTACTTCCTGACCCTCATTGGTGCGCATCAAAGACAATTCTCATCTGCCGGAAGTCAATGGTGAACGGAACAGCCCGCTGCATGCTGTCATAACCCAAGTTTGCTGCGGCCCAAGAGGAGGAAGCCGACGTCTCGTCCAGCAGAATCGTTGCCGGCGATAGCGTAACTTCGCGACCAAAGGCAAAAACAAGCTGAGGTAGATTCGAGGCGCGCTCCTCAGCTGTTCCCGATATACCGTTCATCGCATGGGTTATGTTCTTGCCGGCTCGCAAAACATCCGGAAAAAGCTTCACGAACGGCGGGTTAAAGGTGGTTTGTGTTGCTCCTGAATCGAAGGTGACGGTGATCGGTTTGTTTTGGTACACGGCGCAATGCCCCGGGCCCAAATCGTCAGCGTGACTCCTTGCGACTGACCATTCTTTTCGGGCTCACTATACCGATTTCAAATTAGCAGGTTGCTCAGCCACACATCAACAAAGCGCTGACATCCGTCCGTTGTGCCTCATGCAATCTTCTAGTTGGGGCTAGCGAGCGTGAGCAGCTTTTTGCGCTTGGAATGCTTTGCACTGGCACCAAACGGGGTCAGTTTTTTTGGGGTCTGGGTTCGGTCGCGTGCCCGTGCAGCCGTAAGTTCTGTGTAGCGATTGCGGATGGCCGCAAACGCACATTTCATTGCGCTCCATGTGACCCTCGCGTTAAGTGTACACGCGTATCTCCTACAACAATCCACATCCAACTGTCCACCTCGGGACGCGCTGAGGATATGTTGAACAGGAATATTGCAAAAATCTTTCCTATTCCGCCAGCGGATATACCGCGCGAAGAGACCTTGCCCAACTTCACGCTTTTGTGAAGATGCGCCGCCGGTAAACTAGCGTCTATCGGGACCTATCGCGGTCCCACATCCCCACCTCTTCAACCTAATTCTTCGGCATCAACTCCGGGGGAATCGGATTGATGTTGTTCTCGGCATCCCAAGATACTGAGGAAATCCACCACCTGTTCCCAGCGTAGTAAAGCTGATAGATGTTGACACCGCGTGAATAGAGCTTTCCTGTCGATGCCACCGATACTTCATAACCGCTAAAGACCGTCGCCACGTTCCCATACCTGTAAATCTTGTGAGCCAACTCATGTTCACTGAACCCATCGCGCACAAGCTGCGCATCGGATTCGTCCGCGTATTCCTGTTGCGTCGGGTGCCAGATGACCAGCGCACCCGTCTTCTCATCCTTGGACGGGACGAAGGACCGCGCGAACGGGTCGTAAAGGCTGAAGTCTCGCGCCCACTGTCTCGCAACTCCGATTCCGCCGGAGACACACTCGTAGTCTGTTTTGACGATTGCCTCGATGCTGCTGACGTCTTCGGACCTGGCAGCAATAACAGCGACTTCAACGTGTGGTTTCGGTTTGTCTTGTGCGACGGTGTGCGGCAGGACCAAAGCAAGTGCACACAAACTGATTCGGAAAGCGCGGATTTCCATGCGGTTCCTCCTGAGGGCAATTTTCGAATACAGCATCATAACGGCTTGAGCCTAAAGTAAACCCCCGCACTATCGAACACGCGCCAAAGCATCACGCCCAATTTCACTTTCCAGGAAAACGCGCCTCCAATAGCGCACTAACGTTATCGGGACTTGAGTAAGCGACTGGCACTCTCCAATCTGCAAGTTCTTTGCGCTGCTACCAACATCCCCACCTGTTCGAAAGGTCAGCTTGACCGATTGGAGTAGTACCGTTTGCTTCAACTCTTGGTGGCATCTGCGCTGTGGCCTACTGGGTGTGAAACCACGCTTCAACGAAGGAGCACGTATGAAAAAAACGCTTTTTGTTGGCACGGTCCTGCTTTTCGGCGTTTTGATTTCTTTGACGGTGGGTGTGGAACGCGTCGCGGCGCAAGGTCCGGCGGGCGCGGGCGCGGCCGCTGTCGCGCAGGATAGCTCGCACAGCTTGCATTCTCTTAATCCGGTAACGTGGGTCAAGAAAGATTCCACGAATTCTTCCGATGCACCAAGAAGCCGAACTGACGCAGAGCAAAAGCTCACCCCCGCCCTTCAAGCCCAGGGAGTGTTGGCCGCTCACACTACCCTTACCGACGCCTGTGCCCCGTTCACGGCATTGGAGGGATGCCTCTCTGCCCTTCACGCCAGCCACAATCTCGGACTGGATTTCAATTGCCTCCGCGCGAGCTCGACAGGCGTGCACACCAGTGCGGATGTGTCCGGCTGCAAGGTCGCTGACGGAGAGAAGGCTGAGAGCCTGAACAAGGCTATCCATCAGCTGAAGCCCGATGCCAATGCCAAGCAAGCCACGAAAGAGGCGGAGCGGCAGGCCAAGGACGACCTGAAGGGAATCGGTCTCTAGCTCCAAAGCGCCAGATATTCGCAGGAGACTTGAAGTAGCAGTTCTCTGGTAACGGCACAGAGGCGGCAGAGTGACAACACGGCCGTTCGATGGAACACGCTTTGCATCAGGCGTGGCGCTATGGCTTCGCAGTCCTGGGCCCCGAAGAACTCGGGTTGGATTCATCGAATGCAATTGATTCCACTGTCGGCAGGAGTTGGTCCAGCTCGGCCTTGGAACCGGCACAGAAATTCACCACTAGCACCCCACCATGGACGCTTGTGTCAAAAAACGTCTTGAAAAGCTAGTTACGACAACGCACTTGCGCCCGAAGGTCATTCTCTGCAGATGGAGCGTTCGTGCCGCTCCCAATACTTCACTCATGCGGCTTTCCGATACAATCGCCACAGGTCTCGGAGTAGCCACCATGCCCGAACATTCAAGACGTTCAATGGAACAGTATTATGCGGAGTTCCCCGAGGACGAGCGACTGAAATCTGGCTTTGGTCAGCTAGAATTCGAGCGGACGAAGATAATTGTGCAGCGATATCTGCCGTCCCCGCCCGCCGTGGTGGCCGATGTCGGAGGCGGCACCGGTCCATATTCCTTCTGGCTTGCCTCCCTTGGCTACGAAGTCCATCTGATTGACCCGTCTACTCGACTTGTGCAGGTTTGCAAAAGTCGAATGCAGGTCAATCCATCCGACGCGGGTCCACGCACGGTGGAAGTGGGCGATGCTCGTTCGTTGTGGCTTGGTGACGCTTCCTGTGATGCAGTGTTGATATTCGGACCTTTCTACCATCTGACGGACCGAGATGACCGGATTCGTGCCGCTCAGGAGTCGCACCGCATCCTGAAATCAGGTGGCTACCTTTTCGCGGCAACCATCACCCGAGTTGCCTCTCTCATTGATGCTTTGAGCCGCGACCTGCTAGGCGACGCCGCGTTTCTTTCGATAGTGAAAACGGACCTTGAGACTGGACAGCACAGGAATCCGACCGATGACATCTCGTACTTTACCGACAGCCGGAGGGCTTGAGGTTGTGGTCCAACTGCCGATAGAGGGCCTCGGCATCCTAGCGAGAGATTTTGAGTCTCTTTCGCGTGACCCTCGAAAGAGGACCACCTTGCTGACATGCTGGCTCACACCGAGGGGATTGATGAAGTGAACGGCGCGTCGGCTCATTACATGACCGTTGGGAGGAAACGATAGCAAGCCTGCACCCGGGCAGGCTGCAAGAAGCCATATTATCGGGAAAAACAGAGAAACGTTCAAAAGGAGAGCGAGTAAACCCGAATTGCATCCGCATCACACGGACCGAAAGGCGATGTCCGCGCTTGGGATTTCGGAATACCAGTGCCGAACTGTCCAGCGGGTCGGTAGGGCGCATGGTAGAATGGCGTTATGACTTCAATACTGGAGCTTGAAAGAGCGGGTTCGGCCGAGCTGGCAGTTCTTTGCCAGCGGGTCGCGGATAATCCCGGTGCCTATTTGGCAGATGCGGCCGAGGAGGCGTCCAAGTTGAAGTTTGAATGGGAAAAGCTGCAATCGCCGCCAAGCCTAAACTTCACTGTTCAACGGAAAATCGAGCTGCAGAAAGACCATCTCGGAAGGCGCATGGTTGAATTTCTGGCGCAAGTTCTTTAGACCGCCGTTAGACTGAACGGGTATCTCTTCCCGGCGTCTGTGTTGGAACCGGTGGTTCTTTGTGCTGCGTTCCGATGCCGCGCGAAATGACTCTCCAGGTAGGTCAGCAGCCGGCTAGTGGCATTGGTCAAAAAGGCTCTCGGAGCACCTCAAATGCCATCCGTACAGTTCGGGGTTCAGGTTCGCCGCGGATGAACCTGACGTCACGCTTCCGCGCGGCCGAGCGCGACAGTGACCAGTTCCGTGTCGAGGTACTCGATAACTTCCTTCAGTTGGTTGTCGGAAAGCCGAAAAACAAAACAATAGTTGTTGTTGTACGGGTCTCCGTTCTTCGTCGTGTTGCTTCCCCGCGCTTCCACCACGACGTAGTCTCCTTCTGCAATCAAGCGATGCGCGGTCGTTCTGATTCTGCCGTTGATTCTGGCGCGCAGTGGACCGAACAATTCCACCAGAACGGACTTCTTCCCCTCATATGTCCTTGACCATTTCGTCGTGCCGGTTACGGTCCAGCGGAAATCGTCCGCCATGCTTGCAACGAAGGGCTCGGAGTTGCCCTTCGACAGTTCCTCAAAAATTTGGTGCATCAGCTGTTTGTTCTCTATGGCTCCCATTTTCTTCTCCTTGTGCGCAGGCTGAAACTGGTCGAGTGTGAGCAACTGCGTTCGATAGCTATGATGATTCAGCCGAAGATGCCGACACCACACAATTTGCGAGTCCAAGATTAGCTATCTGCGTGGCACCGCAGGAAACGTGGTAAGCATCGTTACCGAGTCTCGATGCAAGCAGAACAAGGAGCCGCTACCCGAGGTCAAGAGGCAAACTTTTCGCTGGAACGCAGAAGTTCACAGGTTCGACGAACCGCAAGGGAATCCTCAGAACGAGTAGTTTCCTGGGGCAGGGCATGTCAAAATGCCAAGAGGTTTACGCAACGCGCCGAGAACGCAGGCTCCCTCCCTGACCTTGTTGAGAATCGTCGCTGAGTAGTGCTCCACCACGCGAATCTCTTCTGTTTTGACGTCCTGCTCTCGCGGACCTCGCGTTCATTACCCAGTGGAGGCAGTATTTCAAGACCTCCCGCAGAGAAACGAAGACGACAAGCAGGAGCACTCCCACCGCTAATAGAACGGCGACCGTGAGCAATCCTGCGAATATCTCTTGCAAAACGTAGAACTGCATTGCGAGCAAAAGCCCAACAATCCCTGAAACGAGCGAAACGATAACGACGACGCGCATCGTCCACGCCATTCCGCCCTCCAGCGCCCCTTGGATTTCCTCGCGAATAAGCCTCACTCCGTCATTCACCTGAGAAGACTAGAGTTCTGTTTCGCGCCAAACGCCGACGAAACACATCAGGGTCACACCCGGTTGAGGTGGCGTGCGAGCCGCTCTGTTTTCTGCGCGATAGAATCTCTGCCAGTGACATTGCGAGGACAGCCACTGCAACGACAGCCATCATCCCTTCACGCGACTCCGCCTTTGCAACCACTGAATTGGCAAGCGTTCTCACCTGCCCCGAAAGCTTTTTCATTGCTCTCTCCTATGCTCGCCACATTGGATGCACGGGAAAGCCCAAAGGGGTGAAGCAAAAGTAGCCGAAGGCGAACGCGAATAGGGAAATGACGTCGTTTTCCTCCGCTGGGGAATGACAGGTTTTTGAAACTCTTGCGAATCCGCTGTCACCGCAGCTCCCGCGGAACCCGAGGTAGGCTTGGAGCCTTCGGACCAGCGGGAAAGGGTGTGGCAGCGGGCAGAGGAATTTGGCGAGACGCCAACCTTCTATCGGTAATAAGCCCACGATCTCAGAAGTTCGATTAAGTCTTCGACCCAAAACCACCGCCAAGGCGTCGCCTTAGATTGTGCTCTCCTCCGACGCAAAGGTTGGTGGTCAGTACCTCGTCGGGCTGTGCACACGAAAGGCGGGCGCAGCGAGCAGCGCCTCTACGGCCGCGACACCCGAATAGCCGGCGAGACGCTGGTGCTACTGACTGCGAATTACGGCGGCGGGGGTGGGGTGGGCGGGATGTGTTCTTCCAGGTAACGCAGCAGCAGGCTGTAGAGATGCAGCGTGGTGTTTGCGCCTTCGTTTATGGCGTGTGTGCGGTTGGGATATTCCATGAAGTCTACTGGCTTGTCGAGTTCGATGAGGCGATTTAGCAGGAGCTCGGTGCCGGCGTAGTGGACGTTGTCATCGCCGGAGCCGTGGACTACGAGGAGGTGGCCCTTGAGGCCTTCGGCGAAATTGATGGCGGAGCTGGAGCGATAGCCTTCGACATTCTGCAACGGCAAGCCCATGTAACGTTCCTGGTAAATCGTGTCGTAGAGGCGCAGGTCGGCGACGGGGGCGACGGCCATGCCGACTTTATAGAGGTCGGGCGCGCGAAACATGAGATTGAGCGTGCTGGAACCGCCGCCGCTCCAGCCCCAAAGCGCGACGCGCGAGGGATCGGCGTAGGGATGCGACTGCAGAAAAACCTTCAACGCGGCCGATTGGTCTTTCACGATGACGGGATGAATCGCGCCGTAGATCAGTTTGCGCCAGGCGCGGCCTTTCGGCGCGGGCGTGCCGCGATTGTCAAAGCTGACGACGATGTAACCGGCATTGGCGACGATGCGGTGGAAATCGAAATTCCAGGCGGCCCATTGGTCGAGGACGGTTTGCGCGGCGGGTTCGCCATAGACGAAGACGAGGACCGGATACTTTTTCGCGGGATCGAAGTGCGGCGGCTTGAGCATCCATACATCGAGCGTGGTGCCTTCGCCGACGTCCACCTTAAAGAATTCGGTGGGCGTTGCTAGCAACGGAGCGGCGTTTTCACGGAGTGCGTGGTTATCTTCGAGGACGCGGGCGCTGGTGTGCGCGGGGAGTTCGACCAGATCCGTGACGGGCGTGATGTCGGCGCGGGAATAAGTGTGAAACGCCCAGCGAGCGTCAGGTGAAATATCGTAATCGTGAGTGCCGGGGGCCGCGGCGGGGCTGACGAGTTGTGGGGTGGCAGCGGTTGCTGCTGCTGCGTTCGACGCGTGCAACGGTGCGCGGTAAAGATAGCGCTGCGTCGCGTTTTCGGGCGAGGCCATGAAGTAGAGCGCGCCATTTTTTTCGTCGACACCGGAGATGCCGATTACGTCATAGGCGCCGGGCGTGATGAGCTGGACATTTTTTCCGTCGCGCGAGACGAGGTAGGCGTGGCGCCAGCCGTCGCGTTCACTGAGCCATAGAAATTCCTTGCCGCCGTGAATCCATTTGATTTCGTCCATCACGTCCACCCAGGCGGGATCCTGGTCGCGAAAAATTTGATGGACTTCGCCGGTGGAAGCATCGGCGAGGAGGACGTCATTGGTATTTTGCAGGCGATTGAGATGCTCAATGGCGAGTTCGTTCGCGGCCGTGTTACCAGCAGGGGCCCATTCCATGCGCGCGATGTAATTTTCGCGAGGGTCGCCGGGGACGGCCATCCATCGAGTTTCGCCGCCCTGCGCGCTAACGACTCCGACGCGCACCGCGGAATTCGTAGTGCCGGGAATCGGATACGGAATATCAAGAACCGAGGGATACACGCCGAGTCCGGGATAGGGGAAGCCGGTTACGATTTCTTTCGGCGCACCGAGATTGTAGAGGAGCTTAAAAATTCCGACGTTGCTGGTGTCGAATTGCCAGTAGGCGATGCGGCCACCGTCGGGACTCCAGCGAAAGGCGTCGCGGAGGTCGAGTTCTTCTTCGTACACCCAGTCGGAGGTGCCGTTGACGATGGTGGCGGAGCCGTCGCGGGTGATTTGGGTGGTGGTTCCGGTGGCGACATTTTCGACGTAGATATTATTGGCGCGGACGTAGGCGACTTGCGAGCCATCGGGCGAGAATTTCGCGAACATCAGTGACGATGGCGGAGCACTGGTGCCGCCGAGTTTGCGCAGCGATTTGGCGCGCAGGTCGAGGACCCAATAATCGCCGCGCGTGTTGCGGCGCCAGACTTGCGCGGAATTCGTGTAAACCAGGATTTTGGATTTGTCGCTGGACCAGGCGTAATTTTCGATGGCGAGCGGATTCTTTTCACCGGGCGGAACGAGTTGCGACGCGGAGACCAGGACTTCACGTTTTCCTGCGGCGGTTTCGTAGCGCACGATGTCTTGCGCGTCTTTGACGGCGGCGGAGGGCTCGACCGTGGTGTAGAAGGCGCCTTCTTCCAGCCAGCGCGCGGGGCCAAAAGTTTTAACTTCGAAGTCCGGCGAGGCGTACATGCGATGGAGGAGGGCGTCTGATTCGGGCGAGATTTGCGCTTGCAGCGCGGTGGCGGCGGTGAGGCACGAGCACGCTGCTATGAGCGCGAGAATGAACGTCAGGAAGAGGCGGCGAGTGCCGCCGTTGCGAGCAGAAAAATCAGGCGCGGATGCCAAAGAGTTGCGATTCATTACGCCCTCTCCACACGTGTGCGGCCTGAGCGCGGCCGTACTTCGCAAATTTTTGCCGGTGAGATTCAATTCGTCATTTCGTGAAATGGCTTTCTTCGATCTCGCGACCATTCAGAGGCTGAACGGGGCGGGCGTTATCTGGATACAATCTCGCAAAGGCACCGATCTGCGCAGGGGACAGCTCGATGGGCGTCTTCAGCACGTACCATTTGATGTTCTCTCCGCAGGGCGGGATGGTGAGCGAGCCGTCAAAGACGTAATAATTCTGATCGGCGGGCAGAAAATCGGCGGCGTTAAAGACCAGTTTCTTGCGTTCAACTTCCTTGCCGACTTCCGTCGGGATGTTATTCCAAAGCTGGCCAATCAGCGGATTGGCATTGCCGCTCTTGATGAGGATGGCGACGACGGCGGCGCGTCCCGCGGCGGAGTCTATGTGAACGAGGTGCAGCTCCATATCGTACCTTTGCCCGTTGATTTCAGTTTCGCTGACGTGATGAAAATGAAATTGTACGAGCGGGATCGAGACTCCGTTGATGGAGACGCTGCTGCCGGGTGCGTAATTGATCTGGACGGTGTGGCCGTTGTTGATAATTTTCAGCGGAGAAAGCTGGTAGTCGAAATGGATGGGGGCGAGTTCGGCTTCCTTGGGGTCCACGATGTTGACGGGGGACTGGTGCTGGCCTGTTTTGCAGGTGGCAAATTCGGGAGAGAGATCGCCCCAATGATCGGGGCCTTCGGCACCGGAATATCCCCAGTGCGGAGCATGAGACGCGTGTTCTTGAGCGATTGCGGTATGCGCAGTGACGAGCAGCGCGCCGACGATTAGTAAAGGCATCACTATCTTGGTGATGCGAGCCGTCATGGTGGGCTCCTTTTCGAAGAAGGAAGCGTAGCATCTCATTTTGCGGATGAATCTTCAACATCGGGCGCCTTGGGCGGCCTCACACGGGGTTGACCGGAAGCGCAGGCGGGAGCACAGTTAACTTTTCTCTGGAGGCTGCGATGGCGACAAAGTGTAGTCATATGAACCAAATTAAGCCGGTGAAGCCGAGCGCGGATGGATGCGAGGAGTGCCTCAAGATGGGCGACACCTGGGTGCATCTGCGAGAGTGCCTTTTTTGCGGGCACGTGGGGTGCTGCGATTCGTCGAAGAATAAGCACGCGACGAAACATTTTCGCTCGACGCATCACGCGATCATGCGGTCGATCGAGCCGGGCGAGGATTGGAGGTGGTGCTTCGTGGATGAAATGATGGTGTGACACAACGTCCCCGAAAAAGGACTGAGATGACGCGAACGCTGGGGATTGTATGCGCAGTTCTGGCTTTCTTTTGCACCCGTGACGCCGCACGCGGACAAGCGCTGGCGCGATCACAAGACGCGAGTCGGCGCGGCGAGGAAGGCGGGCAGCAATTCGCCGATTTCGGCGACCTGAAGCTGCAGAGCGGCGCGGTGATCCACGATTTCCATCTGGGTTACCGGACTTTGGGCACGCTCAACGCGGAGAAATCGAACGCAATTCTTTGGCCGACGTGGCTCGGCGGACAATCGCAGGGACTGCTGCAATTCGCCGGGCCAGGGAACGTGGCGGACACCACCAAATATTTCGTGGTGCTGGTGGACGCGATCGGGGACGGCGTTTCGAGTTCGCCATCGAACAGCAAGACGCAGGCGCGTCTGAAATTTCCAGAGTTCACGATCCGAGACATGGTGGAATCGGAGTACCGGCTCGCAACGGGTGTGCTCGGGCTGACGCATCTGCACGCGGTGATGGGCGTTTCCATGGCAGGAATGCAGGTGTTCGAGTGGGCGGTGGCGTATCCGGATTTCATGGACGTGGCAATTCCGATGATGGGCTCGCCGCAATCAACTTCCTACGACAAGCTGTTGTGGACCTCGCAGATTGACGCGCTGGAACTCGACCCGGAATGGAGAGACGGCAACGGGACCAAGCCGATGGTGAGCGGGTTTGGCGTGTTCAGCGAGATTGGTTCGATGGCAAACAGCTCTCCGGCATTTCGCGTGGCGCAGACCAAGCCGGAACAGTCTGCGACGTTCCTCGCCAAGACGCGGAGTTCGGAGACGTCAAATGCGGCCGGGGCTTGCAACGTGATCCGGCAGAGGCAGGCGATTATTGCGCTGGATGTCGCTGGGGAATTTAGCATGACTTTGGAGCAGGTTGCCAAGCGCGTGCACGCCAAAATGCTAGTGATCATTTCGCCGGAGGATCACACGGTGAATCCCAGTCCGGCGCTGGCGTTTGCGGAGGCGATTGGCGCGCCGGTGATGACGCTGGATTCTGCTTGCGGGCACAACAGCCCGTCGTGCATTTCGACCGGACCGATCGTGGCGAAATTTTTGGCCGATCCTGGGTCGGCGAAAAGCGTCACGCTGCATTAGGCCAGTAAGATCGAGATCGTCTGCCGCATGAAATCCGACACATTGGTGATCGTGAATCCCTCGTCTGGCGGCGGCTGGGCTTTGCGCGCCGAGCCTGAGGTTAGAAGTTTGCTGACTGCGCGGGGATGCCACGCGGAATTCGTGCATTCGAAGAGCGCGGAGGATATTCGCGAGCGTGCCGCTCGCGCAACGGCGGAAGGGTTTCGTTATGTGGCGGCGCTGGGCGGCGATGGGACGTTTCATCATTTGATTGAAGGCGTGCGCGGGACGGATGCTGTGGCGGGATTTTTTCCTGCCGGCAGCGGTAACGACATCGCTCGCGCACTCGACATACCGTGCGATCCGGTGACCGCGGCGGATGCGTTTTTTCGTGCGCGGCCGCGCGCAGTGGATCTGGTGCAGGTGCGATTCGGTGACGGAAGCGCGGCACACTACATCGGCGCGGGCGGGATGGGGCTTGACGCGGAGGCTGCGCATCTGGCGAACACGCGGTTCAAAGCGTGGCCCGGAGTGACGCGTTATATGGCCGGGATGTTCACGATATTTTTTCGCGAGCCATTGCTGAACTTGTCGGCGCAGCTCGATGACGTTGCGTGGACTGGTCCTGCGCTATTTGTGGCGGTGGCGAACGCGTCGAGTTATGGGTCGGGTGTGCGCATCGCGCCTGCGGCGAAGATGGATGATGGGTGCCTGGACGTTGCGATTGTGGGCCAGGTGAGTCTGACGCGTTTGCTGGAAGCGATGCCTGTGGTGCTGACGTCGGGCGATCTGCGCGGATTCCCCGAGGTGATGCGTTATCGCTGCCGACGGGTTTCGTTGCGGACGGATCGTGTGGCGCTGGTGCATGGAGACGGAGAGGAGTTGGGCCATTCGCCTGCGGAGTTTGAGGTGCTGCCTGGCGCGGTGCTTGTGATGGCTTGATCCCAGGCACCGCGGATGAACACAGATTGACACTGATAAGGGTAATGCAAAAGAAGTCCAAGAGAAAGCGTCAGCGATCAAGATTGCTGCAGTTTCTCGTTGGGGAGTGGATTTTTTGTTCCGCAAGGCGGCGGCAAGCCGCCGCACTCCAACATTGGTGCTAGGCGCTCTTTTTCTTGGAGAGTTTCAGAACTACCTCGATGTCGCGGCGGCTGTCGAAGCTGGAGATGGTGCGAGTGGATGATGTTAGGCCGTCGTGCTCGGCATGGAGTTCGTAATCGACGTTGGGGTCGAGGCCACTGAAGCGATAGTTGCCGGCTTCGTCGGCGATATAGGTTTTCACGGCTTGCGATTTCACATTCTTGAGGTACACGACGCTGGAGGGGACGGGATTTTCGTCCTTATCAATCACGCTGCCGTGCAGCGTCTTTAGTTGGGCTTCCGCTTTTTTCTGCGCTTTTGATTCTTCCTGCGTGTGGGCCGGAATCACTGCGAAAAAAATTAGAAACAAAGCTGCGGAAATCTTGAGAAATCGGCGGCTGGTCACGGGTTCCTGTTCTTTCCAGCGCTTGTGGCTGGAATGGCAATTCTCGCGGCTGATTCGTCAGAGACGACAGCCTGTGTTTCGGCGTTGCAGTCGTAAGATGATGCACAAACCCGAGAAGATGCGAGTATAAATCGGGAGACGAGGACTATTCGGTCTCTTCTTCCTCCTCTTCATCTTCTTCTTCCTTAACGACGGAATCTTCTTCGTCGTCCTCTTCGTCTTCGTCCTCATCCTCGGAGATGACGATCAGGTGCACGGGATGAGTTTGGGTCACTTCGAGCTCTACATCGCACTCAGGACAGCTGAGGATTTCGCCTTCCTCGACTTCATCTTCGTCCAGATCGATTTCAGTGTCACATTCGGGACATCGGGTCACGGTATTTCTCTCCTTCCTGGGTGTACTGCTACTGGCGGGCTATTATATACCGCCAGTGTCAAGCATACCTGAGAAGGGATGTGTAAAGGTGACGGTCCAACGCGAATATCCGGACAGGCCGCTGGTGGGGGTGGGCGGCGTAGTGATCACGGATGGCCGCGTGCTGCTGATTCGTCGCGCAGGGCCACCGCTGCAAGGCGAATGGTCAATTCCAGGCGGGTTATTGGAATTGGGCGAGAGTCTGGACCAAGGCGTGCGGCGCGAACTGGCGGAGGAAACCGGACTCGAAGTGCGGGTGCTCGATTTGATCGAGGTGTTCGAGCGCGTTTTTCCCGATGATGATGGTCGGACGAAGTATCACTTCGTGATTCTGGATTATTTGTGCGAGGCCGTGAGCGGAGAAGCACGCGCCGCTAGCGATGTGACGGATGCAGCGTGGGCGCAAGAGGATGAACTTGCGTCTTATTCCCTGACGCGGACGGCTACGCGGGTGATCAAGCGGGCATTCGAAATGTGGCGCGCGCTGAGGTGAAAAACGCCAGCGAGTCACAGAGGTAAGGAGAACTGATTTATCAGTAGTGCTCGAGGAAGTAGAGGGCCCCGAACGCTACTGCCAAGGTGGCGGCCGGAAAGGCCAATCGTCGCGTGCTTTGCAGAGGCGTCCTCCAATCCGTGGTGGCAAGAAAGACTAAAATCGCAGGCAGTAACGCCGCGATTGAGAGCTGAAAGATATGCGCCGCTGAGCCTTCGTCCGGCTGAGGCGGCTGAAAGTACCCACGGAGCACCGCAAGCAACGCAATCAGCGATAGGACGACTACGACTTTCCCGCTTATGCGGTTGATTGGATGCTCGCTCATGGCGCTGTTTCCTTTCCCCGGTCGGCTGTTACCGAGACTCTACCGAAAGCTCAGCTGGCGGCGGCTTCGGGGAGGCGACCGTAGCGACGCTCGCGGCCGCGAAAGTCTTCGACGGCGGAGGCCAGGTCAGCTGCCTCGAATTCGGGCCACATGCGTGGGGTGAAGAAAAGTTCCGCGTAGGCACACTCCCACAGCATGAAGTCACTGAGCCGGCGGTCACCGCCGGTGCGGATGAGGAGGTCCACGTCGAGCGCTGGGCCGCTGGAGTGCGTCACTTCACCGAGGCGTTTCGCGAATTCACGCTGCGAAACTTCGAGGCTGGACACCATCCAGCAGGCGGCGCGGAGGATCGCGTCGCGCGCGGAATAATCAACGGCGATGCGCAATTCGAGCGTGCGGCCGGCGGCGGTAAGGCGTTCCGCCGATTCGATAGCTTCGGCGAGAGAAGGCGGGACGCGATCGCGCCGCCCGATAACGCGCAGGCGAACACCTTCGGCGGCGCATCCCGCGGCTTCCGCGCGGAAATATTCTTCGAGAAGGCCGAGGAGCGCGGAAACTTCGCCGAGGGGACGGCCCCAATTGTCAGAGGAGAACGCGTAAAGAGTGAGAGTGCCGATGCCCAGGCCGGGCGCGGCGCGCACAATGCGGCGAACGGCTTCGACGCCCGCGCGGTGACCTTCGGAACGGACGAGGCCTCGCGAGGAGGCCCAGCGACCGTTGCCATCGAGCAGGATAGCGACGTGCAGCTTGGGCTGCGAGGGTTGCGGAACCATCTTCAAAGTACTTTTGTTCATAGAGTATCCGGGCAAAAAAATTTGGAGTCTAAGCTTCGCGGGTCACGCGGATCAGAGCTTCCATGTGGTCCAAATATTTTTCGAGAGCGCGACGGCCGGCCGCCGTCAAACGATATTCAGTCTTGGGCATGCGCCCGTCGAAAGACTTCGTGCAGGCAAGATAGCCCGCGTCTTCGAGCTTGCGCGCGTGGACACTGAGATTGCCATCGGTGGCGCGTATCAATTGCTTAAGCTCGTTGAAAGTGAGCGATTCATTTACCGCGAGCGCGCTGACGATCGCGAGCCGGGTGCGCTCGTGAATCAGCCGGTCGAGATTGGTCGCCGAATTTTCCGGTTGGCGCCCGCCCGGTGAATTTCGCTTGGCGCGCTCGTCGCCTTCCTGATGCTCCCGGCGATATGCTGATGGTTTACCCGCCATATTTCCTCGCAATTACGCCCCCGAAAATAATGTGTAACCCGCCGAACCCCGCCGCGAGAAACGCGTTGCCCCAAGTCCACGGACAGAAAAGGGCCACGGCACCCAGGACCATGAAGCACAGTCCCATGAGCGGGACGATGCGAATGGAAAACGCGCCGCCGGTAACCACGCCGGTTCCGTAGAGCAATAGCCATTGGCCGGGAATGGGTCCAATCTCGCTGGTGCGAAGGTGCAAGATCGTGAGCAGCGCCCCCACAAAAAGAGGCGGCGCGAAGCTATAAACGAAGCGGCGGCCCGGGCCGGTGAAAAGTGCCGTCCCCGACTGGCGTGCTTTGGAGTAGGTGGTCCAACTGGCGATGCCGATGGCCACGAAAGCTTCCGCAACCCAAGTTAACAGCCAGGAAAGCGAAGAAGTCTGGAGCGAAGCGATGGCGGCGGCGCCGAGCGCAGTGATGCCCATGGCGACTCCGCCCAGGCCGGGCACGGCGGTAAAGGAGCCGGCGCGCTCCATGGTTTCGCGGATGAAGCGAAGGTTGTCGCGAGCGTGGTCGTCAATGGCGACGGGCGCGGAGTTGCGAGTGCGGAGTGGTTCGGGAAGCGCCATGATGGGAGGATAGCAAATCGAGGCTTGGTGTCAAGTACTTTGTTCCATAAAGTATATGCCGCTTGTTGGCAGTGTGCGCCGAGACTATCCTGGGTCGGCACCAATTCCATGGGAGGAACGAGAAATGAAGCGAATGGCGATTTTAATGGCGCTCGCGGCATATTTGCCTTTGATGGTATCCGCTCAACAGGCTGCACAGCAGCCAGCGACGCAGCAGCCCACACAAACGGAAGCAAACCCGGTATCGGCCGCGGTCCGCAGCAACTTGGAGCGGAATTCGAAAAGCATTGTTGCCGCAGTGGACGAAATGCCCGCGGACAAATTCAGTTACCGGCCGACGCCCGAGCAGATTACTTTTGGCCATCTGGTGATGCACATGGCGACGTCGAATTTCCGGCTGTGCTCGGCGATTTCTGGAACCGAAGCGCCCAGGATCGACGAATTGAAGGAAGCCGACCCCAAGGAAAAGCTCGTGGGTGCGCTGAAGTCGTCTTTTGATTTCTGCACGCAAGCGCTAGCTAAGACCGACGATTCGAAGCTGGGCGAGGTCGTGTTGACGCGGGGAAATTTCAGTTTAACGCGCGCGGCCGCGATGATTGCGCTGACCAACGATTTCGCGGATCACTACAGCGGAGCGGCAATGTACCTGCGGCTGAACGGATTGTTGCCACCGACGGCGCAGCCGAAAAAGCAATAACGCGCTCTATTCCTTGCGAGCACTTAGTGGGTAGCGGCCAAGGAGCCAGTTCCAGCGGATGTAGATTAAGTCGCCGAACATTCGCAGGCTGTCGTGGATCACGTGGACCTTCGTGGCGGGATCGTGCGCCCAGCGGACCGGGATCTCGGCGGCGCGCAGGCCGTGACGCTTGGCCAGGAACAGGACTTCGGGGTCGAAGCCGAAGCCTTCGATGCGCTGCTGCTCGAAGACGATTCGCGCGGGCTCGCGGCGGAAGATTTTGAATCCGCATTGCGTGTCGTAGAACGGCAGGCCGGTGAACGCGCGCACGAAGCCATTGAAAATGATTCCTGCCAATTCGCGCAGGCGGGATTGGTGGATGGAGATGAGCGAGCGATCGAGAGCACGGGAGCCGATGGCGACATCGTTGCCGGCTGCGAGCGCGGCGAGGAGTTTTTCGATCTCCTCGATCGGCGAAGAAAGATCCGCGTCCGAAAAAAGCGCCAGGCGGCCGCGCGCTTCCAACACGCCATGCCGGACGCTGTAGCCTTTTCCGCGATTCTCGCCATTCGAAACCAACCGGACCAGGGGCATTTGCCGGGCGCATTCTTCGGCGATGCGCGCGGTTCGGTCCTGCGAGCCGTCATCCACGATTACGATTTCGAGTTGACCGAGCGCGAAATCGGGTGCCAGCTCAGGCAAAACGCGGCGAGTGGAAAAATATTCGCGAATGCGAGCAAGAGTGCGCGGAAGGCGAGCCTCTTCGTTGTACGCAGGGATGACGATGGAAAGCTCGGGGGCGGGCTCGTTCATCCGCGCGGGATTCCTGGAGCGGTTTCCTGCGGACTTGCCGGCCAGCCGTGGCGTCCTAGCAGAGGCACGAAGCGGCAGGCGAAAAGCGCTTCCTGTTTGACATCTCGTTGGCGCTTCGTAAGGCGTAGCAAGTCTTGTTGCTCGGGACTTCCGACAGGAATCACGAGACGGCCCCCTTCGGCGAGCTGAGCGACCAGCGGCGAAGGTATGGCCGGGGCGGCGGCGGAGACCAGAATTCCGTCGTACGGCGTGCAAGCTGTCCAACCGAGCGAGCCGTCACCTTCTTCGACGCGAACATTCAGGTAACCCAAGCGCGCGAGGCGTTCACGGCAGGCGCGGGCAAGTTCGGGCTGCAATTCCACCACAATTACTTCTTGCGCTAGCAGAGACAGCACCGCCGCTTGATAGCCCGAACCGCCTCCAATTTCGAGGACGCGTTCGGAACCATGGAGCAAAAGAGCGTCAGCCATTGCCGCAACCATGAAAGGCTGCGAAATGGTCTGCCCACCACCGATGGGAAGTGGTTCGTCGGAATATGCAGATGCGGCCGATTCGCGTGGAACGAATTCGTGGCGTGGGACGGCGGCCATGGTTTCTAGTACGCGCTGCGAGTGAATGCCGCGCGCTCGAATTTGACGAGCGACCATCTCGTTGCGAGCGGAGGTGAAGTCGGGTGCCGGGCTGATCGCGGAATTGGAGTTAGCGTTCATCGCGCAACGTGATGTTCGGCTCAGGCCGCTGGCGGTTTGGAGTGCGCCACTAACCTGAAAGTTATCACAGCCGGAAGCGGGGTTGCTACCACGGCAGCCTCGGTGAGGGGGTCGCTTGCCAACCCAAAGCTCGATTGGGCCGTCAAAATAATTACAGAGGAAATGCCGGGGCTGAATTGCATCTACAGTCCACGTTCGGTACGATTCCTAGATTGGCTTGTCGGCCAGACGCAGCATGAGGACCGGCACCCGAACAACAGGAGACTTCAATGAAGCTACGAGCCACACTCATCGCCGCCATGTTATGCGCAGCGGGGCCGGCCCTGGCGCAGACCACGCCTAGCCCACAGCAAGCGCCGCCGCAGCACATGCCGGCAGCTCCGGCGCAGCCTGGACAAACAAAGGCGGACGCGCCAGCCGCGCCTGCCCCAGAAAAAGTTGATCCCGCGAAGGAAGCGGCAATCCGGCACTTGATGGATATTACGGAAGTTACCAAAGAGGGAGACAACATTACGGTTGCGATCACAACCCAGGTGCGCAACGTAATGGGCCGAGCGATACCGGCCGACCAGCTGCCGAAATTCATGGACACGTTCACGCAAAAGTTCACGACGAGCGCGCCCTCGACCGCCGTCACGGATGCGATCGTCCCGGTCTACGCCAAGCATTTTTCGATGGAGGATATTCAATCGCTCACCAAGTTTTACGAGAGTCCGCTGGGCCAGCGAGTCGTGAAGACGATGCCCGAAGTTGCACAGGAATCGCAGACAGCGGGCGCGCAGATTGACCAGAAGGCGGCCATTGCGACGTTGCGAAACATGTCTGACGAGTACCCGCAACTGAAGCAGATGCTGCCGCCGGACCCCTCCGCTCCTGCGCCGGCTCCAAGCGCAGCACCGGCTCCGAATGCCGCTCCAGCTCCGAATGCGGCGCCGGCGCCAAAGTTGGCGCCACAGCCACAGCCACAGCCACAGCCACAGCAACCACAGCAGTAGGTGTCTTTCGCTCAGCGCCAGCTGGAGGGTTTGCCTTGCGATCGGGCGAGACCGCGACACTGCAACGGAGGAGGTTCCTCACCTGGAGCCTCCTCATTTTATTTTTCGGCGGACTCGCAGGAATCCGTACGACACGAGTGGCGGCGGAGCAGTCAAGTTCGATTACCGTTTCGGCCGCCATCAGCTTGAAAGATTCCCTCGATGAGGCTGGGCATCTCGATGCGACGCAGCATCTCGCTGCCAAGGTAGCTTTTAACTATGGCGGGTCGGGGTCGCTCGAGCGACAGATCGAACAAGGCGCGTCCGTGGACGTATTTTTTCAGCCGCTCAAAAACAGATGGACGACCTTGACACGCAGGGATGGGTGGCGACCGAGACGCGGCGAAACCATCGTGTATCCCGCGGCTGTGCTGAAGAACTCGAAAAATGCCGCGGCTGCTCGCGAATTTGTGGGCTTCTTGGAAGGGCCGGAGGCGCGTGCGGCCTTCGAGAAGTATGGATTCGCGCCCGCTGAAAAATCAGCCGTAAAGAACTGATCCAGCTACAATCCTTTCGCGATGGATTGGTCTCCCCTGTGGATATCGCTGGCAACAAGCTTGACTGCGACCGCGGTGACGCTCCTTGTGGGGCTGGCCGCGGCGGCATGGCGCGAAAATCGCTCCGGTGCCGGCGCGGCGCTGATTGATGGCTTCTTTCTCCTTCCGCTGGTCTTACCTCCTACCGTAGTGGGATTTTTTCTTTTGCTGCTTTTCGGGCGAAACGGACCGCTCGGAAAACTTTTGCTGCAATTCGGCGCGACAGTGGTTTTTTCCTGGCCCGCCACCGTGATTGCGGCAACGGTGGTGGCTTTTCCCTTGATGTATCTGACGGCGCGCGCTGCGCTCGAACAGGTGGATGCGCATTTGCTGCAAGCTGCGCGAACGCTGGGCGCTTCGGAGTGGCGCGTCTTTCGCGAAGTGGCGCTGCCGCTGGCCTGGCCGGGAGTGCTGGCCGGGACCATTCTGAGTTTTGCGCGCGCGCTGGGAGAATTCGGAGCGACGTTGATGCTTGCGGGAAATATTCCGGGCCGCACGGAAACGATTCCTATCGCGATTTATTTCGCGGTGGAAGCGAATGAAATTCAGCAGGCACTGGCGTGGTGCGCTTTGGATGTAGGAATTTCAATCGCGCTGCTTGGCGGGCTTTATTACTGGACGCATGCGCAGCGGCTGCGACGCGAGCGTTGGGGACACCGCTGACGTGACGCTGGAAGTTCAAGTCGAGAAGAAACTGGCGGATTTTGCGCTGAACGTATCGTTCCGCGCGCCCGCCGCGCCGCTGAGCATTCTGGGCGCATCCGGCGCCGGCAAGACGATGCTGTTACGGTGCATTGCCGGACTGGAAAAGCCCGGACGGGGGCGCATCGCGCTGAACGACCGAGTGCTTTTCGATTCCGAGCAGAAAATAAGGACACCAGCGCGCGCGCGGCGCATCGCGTTGCTGTTCCAGAATTATGCGTTGTTCCCGCACCGCACGGTCGCCGAAAACATTGCGTTTGGCTTGTATGGTTTGGCGCCCGCGGAACAGGCTGCAAGAATCGCAACTCTGGTTGCGCGCACGCACCTCACCGGGCTCGAGAAGCGCTATCCGCGGGAATTATCCGGAGGTGAACAGCAACGCACCGCGCTGGCGCGGGCATTGGCGATCGAGCCGGAGGCATTGCTGCTCGATGAACCGCTTTCAGCGTTGGACACGCATCTGCGGGCGCAGGTGGAAACCGAGCTTCAGGACACGTTTGCCGCGTACCGGCATCCAGCGCTGCTGGTGACGCACAACATGGAAGAAGCGTACCGGCTGAGCGAGCAGTTGCTGGTGCTTTCGCGCGGGCGCGTGGCTGCTTTCGGCGCGAAAGGAGAGATTTTCCGGCATCCGGCGAGCGTGGAAGTGGCGCAGCTCACGGGATGCAAGAATATTTCGCGTGCCCGGGCGAAGGCCGACGGCACGATCGAGGCGCTTGACTGGGATTGCCGGGTGCGCGTGGCGGCAAAAATCGGCAAAGCGCCAAAGTACATTGGGATTCGTGCGCATCACATTGATTTTTTGGAATCCGCAGGCGACGCGAGCGCACAAGAGAACATTTTTCCTTGCTGGGTGGTGCGGACTTCGGAGACGCCATTTCGGATCACCTTGTTTCTGAGCTTGGATCAGGTGCATGGCGAGGCGGGCGCCCATCACTTGCAAGCGGAAGTGTTCAAGGAAAAATGGCAGCGCTTTCGCGAGCGGGGGTTTCCTTGGCACCTGCGGCTTGCGCCGGAATCGTTATTTTTGATGGACGGCTAGAGAGTTTCCCTAACAGCGGTCTTCGGATCGACATGGATTCTTGCCGCGACGTGGATGGCGCACTGAACGGCGCCGCTACAAAGTCGAATGCGTTGCGAAGCGAGTCGCACAGAATACAAATCCTCAGTGGAAGTGACGGACGAATTTGATGTCGAGGCCGTAGGTGCCGTTGACGTCGCGCAGGAAGACGACCGATAGATCGCGTTTGACATGGTATTCCACTTGGATGAGCTGCTGCTGATCGGACGCTGCGTTGGACGAGTAGGTGAGGGTGAGATCGCGCGTGACTTGCTGCTCGATGGTGACGCGGGCGGATGCGTTCGATTCGGTCGCCGTGCCCGCCAAGAACGGGTCTACGCGAAAGTGGCTGATGCCGAAAAGATGCTCGATGCGTCCGCCGAGTCCGCTGGAGATCGCTTCGGAGAGCAATGCAGTGGCGCCATAGTTCTGCCCGGCTCCGGCGGAGGAGCGCAGGGCGCTTTCCTGGCCCGTGCTGCCGACCGCGAGCAGCGCAATGATGTCTGAATCCGGAAGCGGCGGGTCAGAGCGATAGCTGAGAGAAAGTTTGCTTGCGCGGCCCGAGAAGTTGATGGTGACTTGATACTGGCTGATCGTGGATGTGGCTTCGATGTTGAGTTCGGGATCGAGTTGGAAGGGATTCGCGAAATTCACATCGCCGCGGGTGAGCGTGAACGTATTTCCGCGGAACGACATTTCGCCGCCCAGCAGATGAATGTGTCCGAGCAAGATCGGCCGGTCCCAGGTGCCGCGCAAATGCAGGTCGCTATCAATTTCCACCTGGGCGCCCGTCCATTCGATGCGGGCGCCGGGGCTGGTGTGCGCGGCGATGTCGAACGTAAGATTCCTCATGAAGGGCGACGAGGCGGTGACGACGGCGGAAGTATCCGAACCCGCGCTAAAGAACGATGAGATGTCCACGCCTTGCGCAAACAGCAAACGCTTCAATTCCAGAGTTCCACTGATGACAGCGCGTTCGCTGGTTCCGGACAGTTGCAATGTGCCGCCGATCAGCCAGCTCATACCTTGGGGGTAGCGTATGCGTACCTGCGTGGTCTTGGTGGTGATTTGATAGCGCACCGGACCTTCTTCGCCGTAGATCACGCTACCGGTCAAGGCGAGCTGGCCGCCGCCGGAATCGGCGGTGACGTTCTCGAAGATCAGCCTGCTGGCATCGAAAACCAGATCGCCCTTTAGGTGGCTCAAGCCCACAGGGAAATCGGAATAATTTGCGGAGGCGTCGCGCACGGTGGCGCGTCCAGTGATTCGCGGTTTGGACATGGTGCCTTCTACTGCGACGTTGACGTTCGCATCGCCCTGCGCGTTGATTGCCGGCAGCACTCCCTTGAGCAGGGCAAGGTTGATTTCACCGGTGAGATTGACGTGAATGGGACGATCGTGATCGAAGCGGGCCGAGCCGCTGATCTTGAAATCCGAATTCGGGCCGTGGAGATGCGCCTGGGTGATGCGCACTTCGTTGCGATGATAAGTAAACTGTACGGGGCCGTCGTTTTCCAATGAGACAAATAGATAACCAAAGGTGATTCGCGAAATATCCGCATTCACTTCGATCGTTTCCGGCTTGCGGAGCGAACCGGCCAGCGTAAATTTCCCGTCCACGACGCTGTGGGCGGTGAGATTCTTCAGATGCAACCCGGCGGTAAGCAGCGGATCGAGATCGAACTGCTGGACGGTGAGTTGCCCTGAAATTTCCTCGTCGCCGGAGAGAGCGACGCTGATTTGGCCGCGCAGTTGACCGTTGGCTCTTTCAGAATTGAGCGCGACGCGCACGGCCTTACCGTCGGAATCAACCCTCCCGCGAAAGTCTCCTTGCTGGTCCGCTCCCAGTTTCAGGTCTGTCACGCGAAAATCACCCTGTGCGGTGGGAGCGCGAACGGGCCCGCTGCCGCGGAGAGAGAAGTCAAGTTGCCCGCCGATCGGAAGCGATGAGCCCTGCAGGACCTGAATTTTCTCGAGCAGGATGCCGGTACCGGTGACGTTGAATTCGGCGGTTTGTTCCTGCGGACGATACAGAATGTCGCCGGTGGCGCGGCCCGTTTCGCGGCGTATGACCGCGCGGTCCAGCCTGATTTCGTCACGCTCCAGATGCAGCTCACCACTGAGCTGGTCGAAGCGCAGTCCTTTGGTTTCGATATTGTCGAGCGTAAGATTGGCATCGAGAATTGGGTCTGCGCTGGTGCCGCTGCCACGAAACGTTCCGCTGAGCAGAGTCTTGATCGGATAGTTGACGCCGAAGATCGCCTGAATGTCTTGGCTGGGAGCGCGCTGAGTTTGAGCTTCGAGCGACCACGTGCTATGTGGCACGAAGCTCCAGTCGCCATCGAATTGCAGCGCAAGATCGAGAGTGACGGTGGCTTGCCCTCGCTTCACCGTGGTTCTAGAGAGCTTGAAACCATCGAGCGAGTAATCCAGGTCTCCATTAATTTCGTCGAATTGATATGTGTCGTATTGGGCGTTGGACGCAGTGAGGTGGCCGTCAAAAGTGGGCCCAGCGATGGGACCGAGAATGCGGCCGCGAAACGAGACATTGCCGCTCACGCGAGTGGGAACAGCATTCGCGCCACGCAGGCGATTGATGAAATCATCCCAGTCCGCGAGGTCTTGGGCCTTCAGGCCCAATTCGATGGCGGAATCGGTAGCGCTGATAGGCCCCTCTATTTCGATTTGAGTGTTGGGAGTGGTGATTTCGCTTTGCGTGAGCAAGCAAGTCTGGGTGTCTTCCGAATAATCAAACAGGATATGCGCGGTAAGGGGAATCATCCCGGGTGGAAGAGTGGGAGGCGGCGACCAGCGCATGTTCCCTTTGGTGCGGAAATGCTTGAAATTCGCGGTCCAGGAATTCGCTGAGTCAACGTCTATTGCGCCATCCCAATGCAGAGTGTCCACGGGGAAATCCACGTTATTCACCGCCGCGAGCGCGTCGGCCAAGCTGGCGTGATGAAAATGAGTTTGCGTGCGGAAGGCCAGAGTTTTCAAATCCATGTCCAGGTGGCCATCGAGCGAGCCTTCCAAAGCGCGGACAGCGAGATTCTGAACGGTGAGCAGTCCCTTCGAGATTTCGTAGTCGCCCCAGGTTTCCAGATTGGTCGCGTGGAACCACTGATAGGACATTTTGATGTCATGGCCGTCAAAGTGGCCGCTGCCAGACCAATCGCCGGAGGCATAGCGCGCCTGTCCGGAAAAATCGGCGATCAGGTCTGGAGTGAGAGGCTCGCGAAAGATGGTGCGGATGTCCTGGAGCGAGAGGCGTCCGCGATAATGAAGATTCCAATCCGATTTCGCGAAGCTGGGGAGCTCGGCGCGCAAATTCAATTCCGAGTGCGGCCCCTTCCAGGTGCATTCGTCGAGTTCAAAGGCATCGCGATGCAGCGTGAATTTCGCAGCCAGGTCGAAGCGGAAGGGCAGGTCGCGTTGCAGCGCCATTTCGACTTGGTTCCAGCCGAGAGTGCCAACGTAGGCAGCGCTGCCGGTGGCGGGAACGGCATATTGCAGCAAGAACGAAAGGTTTTGGCCTTTTACCTCGAACGGCACGCGCCGGTCGTTGATGTCCGCGCTGCCGTTGTGCAATTCCAGGCGGCCGATGCGCAAGTTGAAGAGCGTCTGTTGCCAGGGAGCCTTGCTTGCTGGGACTTGCGGCGTGGGAATGTTGCTGGTTCCATTTTTCATGAGGCGCACGGAGAGTTGCGGGTGCTGCGCGATCAGTTCGTCGATTTTGAATTCACGGCCAAAGAAAGAAAGAACCGTTACTCCGACGTCCAGGCGGTCCACGTGAAACAACGGGGTTTCGGCGGGCCCTTCCAGTCCATGCAAAGTGAGGTTGTCGAGTTCAGCTTGCAAGTGTAGGAGATGCAGATGAAACGCGCCGAGCTCGACGCGCGTCCCCGTGCGCGCCGCGATTTCGCGCACCAGGGAGTCGCGAACCCAACGATCCATCAAGCCCGATCTAAGTATTACGAACGCAGATCCAGCTACGATGGCGAACAAGAGCGCGACTGCCGCCAACCAACGTAGCAAGCGCCGTCTCACGAGCCACTTCCTTGCGAAACGATGTCTATTCGCAGGCGGTCGCGCGTGTCATCCAGCCATTTCGTGGCGCGATCATTGATGGCGCGCTGAATCAGGACTTCGCGGATGGTGTCTTCGACGTCATCGAGCGGCGGCACGGACTCATTGCGAGCTTTGAGCTGGGGCGCAAATTCATTCTGATAGTATGCGTCGACCTGCTCGTCACTCACTTGCGCCTCGGGACGAAAGCGGTAATCAATGAAACGGGAAAGGTATAACTGCTGCGCGATCAAGCGGCGCACGGCAGCTTCGGTCAAGCCTACTTCAGCACAGCGCTTTTCAAATTCTTCGGGCGTCGGGAACTGCTTCACGAATTCCGCGTAAGCCCGATCCACATCGGAGGCCGAAGGTTGGCCATATTTGGCCGTCATAGCCTCGTTGCGGATCAACCATTGATCGGCGAGTTCGCGGAGCAGCTCCTCGCGCGGTTTGGATTTTCCATCCACTAGCTTTTGAAACGCTCCGAGCTCGTGCACTTCGCTTTCAGTGACGATGTCGTCTTCGATTCTGGCCGCCACGCCGTCTATCGGTTGCGCGCCCGCGTCGAAGGATGCGGCCGGCGGCGGAGGCTGAGACCCGCCTGCCGTTTGCGGGAACGCGGGGCGTGCTGCGAAACCCAGCAGCGATGCTGCGAAGCCGAAGATGAGGATCGCGCGTCGCATCAGAAGACCGGTCCGATATTGAAGGAAAAACCAAAATGAGAGACATGAAAGATTTGGGTTGGCGGCACAGTCGGCGGAGTGGGAGTGACGGTGTACTCCGCGGGGTTGATCTGATAGCCGAAATCCACACGAACCGGGCCAATCGGAGTGGGATAGCGGAAGCCAAAACCGATGGTGTGCGAAAAATAATTCAAATTCGTGGGTGAAGCGGATTTCCAGGCGAGCGTGATGTGATTGACGTCGCTGTAGACATTGCCTCCGTCATAAAACAAGGTTCCACCCAACTTATTTCCAACGAACGGAAGATTCATCGGGAAATGCAGCTCCTGGTTAAAAATGAGCAGGGCAAGGCCGCCGATCGGAAAACCAGTTCCGGGATCGCGGGGACCCGCTTGATTCAGGCTGAAGCCGCGCAGTGACTGGGCGCCCCCGGCGAAAAAACGCTCCGGCAGCGGGATCTCCACCTCTGTCGTGTTGCCAAACGGCGGCTCCACGCCAAAACGAGTGGAACGCGCGAAGACGAAGTTGCGCCCGAAGGGATGGAACGAGGAATTCTGGACGAATATTCGGTAGAAGCTGGCACTGGAACCGAGCGTCTTCGAAGCAACGCTTAGGTCGGCGGTGTTGAAGGTTCCGGTTTTTGGGTCGCCGGGATTGTCGCGGCGATCTCGCGCATAGGTAATGCCAAAACCCGACGCGAGAGTCGGCTGACTGAATAGGGGGATCTCTTCCGGTGAAATCGTTTGGTTGATGTTGGTGGCCACAACGCGGCGAAAAAAATAACGGTATTGCAGCGAACTGGAGGGCGAGAGCTTCTCATTGAGTTGTAACGAACCTTCATAGCGGATGGAAGTGAAGGTATCCACGTCCTGTGTCTTGTCCGCGAAGCCGATTAGCGAAGCGCTGAGTGAACGCTGGTTGAGGAAATTATCCGCAGAGTACGAAACCAGCGACCGATATTGCAGGGTGCTGGCGCGTGCCTTGAACGTGAGAGTTTGAGCGCGGCCGAACATATTGGCACGAGAAATTTCCAGAATGCCGCGCGGGCTGGCGGCGATCTCGGTGGCGTTGGGATCGCACGCAGGCGTGTTTCTGGTTGCCACGCTACAGCTGGCCGCAATTCGCTGCACTTCAAATCCGAATCCATAGCCGATGGTGTAGCGCCCACCCTCCTGAACGTCCACCACCATGATTTTCTCCGGATCGGTTCCATTGGGATTCTGCGGCGCAATCTGAACGCGGGTAAATACGCCCAGGTTGTAGAGGCGGCGCTGGGTCTCCACTACGTCGCCTTCGCGAAGCGGCCCATTCGGCTTTATCGCCACTTGACGCGCGATGATGCCAGGGCGCGTGTATTGATATCCGGTGAGCAATACCTTGGCGACGTCAATGCGCTGGCCTTCGGTGATCCGATAAATCAGGCGAACCTCGTTGGGAGCTCCGGCAGGGGAAACCGAGTCGTCCAGATGGGCTTCGGGAAATCCTTCGTTGTAGTACATCGCGAGGATGTTGTTACGATCGCTGGCGACGGAGGTGACCGAATAGGGCTGGCCGGGCGAGGAGCCGACCACCGAGAGCAGCGTGTCCAGGCTTAACGCGTGAAAGCCCTCGATCTTCAGGTCATCGACGAGCGTTTGAGGGCCTTCGACGATCTGGTAGGTGACGAAGAGATTGCCTTTTTTGTTTTTGTAGTTGTCGTCCACCGTGGAAGTGACCTTGGTATCCAGAAAACCGTTGGACAGATACAGGGCGCGAATGGAGTCGCCGTCGTCACGCACCAAACTCTGGCTGAACCGCCCACTGGAAGCGAACGACGCCGGCTGCAATGAGAGGCGGCTCGCCAGCAGGTCCTTGCTGAAATATTGATTGCCCTGAAATGCCACGGCCGCCAGACGAAAACGGTCGCCGCGAGAAATTTCGTAACTGATGACGCGCAGGCCGGCTTTGGGATCGTCACGAGAAGTGACCTGAACGTCCGCGTCGAAATATCCCTGGCGCTGAAAATAATCGCGGATATTGCGGCGACCCTCTTGCAGAAGATCCTCATCCACCGCGCCTTCGGCATAGATCGGCAGCAACTGGCGCAGTTTGCCTTTGCTGAGCCGCGCGCCGCTCAAATTCACGCTCACACGCGGGCCGGTGGTGACTTGATAGTTCAGGGTCACGATATTCGTCTTGGAGTCATAACTACCTGCCGTGATCAGAATTCCCGCGCCTAGATAACCCTGATCGACGAGATATTTCTTCAGGTGCTGCGAAGCCCGCGTGAGGCGGCCGGAGGTCAGCGTTTTTTTCGGTTTTATCTTCGAGCGCGCGATGAGCTCGGCATCTTTATACGGCGTCTGGTTTTTCAAGTCGAATTTGCCGATCACCGCACGCGGGCCGGGCACTACGGTTACCAGCACGTCCATCTGCCGCGTATCTTCATGCGGAGTGAGCGTCCATCGGACGTCGGCTTGATACAAACCTTCGTTGCGAAGTGTGTCCTTGAGACGGTCAACCGCTTCGCGCAGCGCACTTTCGCGGAAGGGCTCGCCCAGACCGAGGCGCATTGAGGCTAGCGCGGCCGCTTCACTGGGAGGCTCTTTGAGTCCTTGGACGCGGACGACGTTATTGTAGTAATTCCGTTGAACCACGAAATCTACGCGCAGACCGTCCGCGACCTGACTTGCCAGCACGCGAATATTTGCGAAATCGCCGGTGCTGTAGAGCGCGCGAAGGCTTTCGCGTTCCTCGCCAAAGTCGAATGGCTTGCCCGGTTGCAGGGCCAGCAACACGACTTTTTCCTGCACGGGATGGCCGGCATCATCAAGTATGCGTATCTCAGCTACGCGCTGGCCCTCGATTTGATTTTCTTGTGCGCGGACCGGTGGGCCAACGAGGAGGCAGCAGACCAGCGCTCCGAAAGCTAGAAAATGCCCTAAAGTCCCGCTCCGGTGAGAGGAGCAGGCTCGCGGGGACGATAATTCCCAGGGGATGCTCATGCGCCAGAAGATGAGAGCAAAGGTTAGCACAGCCGCGTTGCCTGCCGGTTGCGAAAAGGGGTTATGATGGCCTTGGTCTGAGCGCAATTTCGGCTCACTGCGAATTCCCGCGATGAATAGCGAGCAACGCGAAAAATACTCCCGCCAGATACTGTTCGCCGGTATCGGCGAAGACGGCCAAGAAAAGCTTCTGGGTGCTAGCGCAGCGCTGGTGGGTTGCGGCGCGCTCGGGACGGTTGTGGCGAATCTTCTCGTACGGGCGGGTCTCGGCAGGCTGCGGATTATCGACCGCGATTTCGTCGAGCCGTCCAACCTGCAGCGCCAGACGCTTTTCGAGGAGGCCGACGCGCGCGAGGCGCTACCGAAGGCGACTGCTGCTGAACGCCGTTTGCGCGCGATCAATTCCGATGCGCGCGTGGAAGGCGTTGTCGCTGATTTGACGGCGGAGAATAGCGAGGAGCTTCTTGGCGGACTTCAGATCATTCTCGACGGGACGGACAATTTTGAGACGCGATTGTTGCTGAATGACATCGCGATTTCGCGCAACATTCCGTGGATCTATGCGGCTGCGGTGGGAAGCTACGGCGTGACGATGACGATTCGTCCAGGCGAAACTGCCTGCCTCGCGTGCCTCACCGAAGGCGAAGAAAAGGCCGCAGCGCTTGGCGCCGAAGCCACCTGCGACACGGCGGGCGTACTAAACGCCGCCGTCGGCGTGATTGCTTCGATTGAAGCGGCGGAAGCCACGAAGTTACTCGCGGGAAAGCCGGAGGCTTTGAACAAGCGGCTGATTTCCTGCGACGTGTGGAGCGGACGGTTTCAATCCATACGCATCGCACGCAATCCGGATTGCCGCGCGTGCGGGCGAAAGGAATTCGCATATCTTGCTGGAGAGGCGCAGCCACACATTACGATGTGCGGGCGCGACTCGGTGCAAATTCACGAACGCGGGCGCAGCCTCGATCTGGACGAATTGGGGCGTCGGGTCGCCCACATTTCTGCAGACCACCTGCGTCACAACGAGTTTCTTCTGCGCTTTCGGGTCCCGCCTTACGAACTCACGGTCTTCGCAGATGGCCGGGCGATTGTGAAAGGAACGAAAGATCCCGCCGTGGCGCGCTCGCTCTACGCTCGTTATATCGGAGCGTAATGTGCGGCTCACAGCCCAAAAGAAACTGAATTTGAAAACAGATGGAAGTGGGGATTAACCGACGAAGCGGCGCAGGGCAGACTGACGCATGGCGGCACGGTCCATATTTTCGCGCGTATTCATCAGAGTAAGCAATGTACTCAGGACGCGGGCTTTTAATTCGTCGGACATCGGAAACCCGCTGGTTGCGACATTGACCAGCGCCTCACCCCGGCCAGAAATCTTGGTGATGAATTCCATCTGACGTTCGTGACTCGTGTTACCCAGCGCTGACTCGCGGCGCATTTCCGCACATTCATTTTCAATGAAAAGTGTGAAATGCATGACGCAAAGATGCTCGGCGGCTAAACCCGCGGGGACATTGACCTTACAGCCTTTGGCACTGCAATTTTCCGGCACGGACACACCTGTTCGAAGCCTTTAAATTTCTAGCATTTTCAGCGGGGGAATTCCATCTTGCTTAAGGGCGGTGCGCTCAATCAGATAGCAGCAAATTGGGAATTGGTAACTGGTAGTGGAAGGGCGTGATGCGGCACGTTGCCGCGGTCTGTTGATCCATCGTGCGCGGAGGACTTCGGAGGGGCGTCTATCGACGGGGCGGGCCCGGCGCCCTCAATGTGTTGCGCTATCTGTAAGGCCGTGTAAAATACCAGCCCACAGCCTTAGAATTTTTGTGTTCAAAGGCCTTCCTGAATGCCCCACCTTGCTCCACACGATGTAATGACGATGTTTTTGGCTCTGGCCGTCCTGTTGGGAACCGCCAAACTTGCCGGCGAGGTGATGCAGAAGCTGGACCAGCCATCGGTTCTGGGCGAAATCATGGCAGGAATTCTTTTGGGACCTACCGTACTTGGGCAAATCAAGCCCAACTTGTACGCGTTTTTGTTTCCGGCGACCGGCAATCTGCCGATCGTACTCGATACGGTCACGACGCTGGGCGTTGTGTTTTTTCTGCTGAGCGCGGGACTCGAGATTGATTTGCGCAGCATCTTCCGCCAGGGCAGGAGCGCGATTGCGGTCAGCTTCTGCGGCGTCATCATTCCGTTTATGTTCGGCTTTGCCGCCGCCGGACTGTTCCCACGATTTCTTGGGGCGGGTGAAGGCGCGGACCGGCTGATATTCGCGCTGTTCGTGGGAACGGCACTGTCTATTTCGGCGTTGCCGGTGATCGCCAAGATCCTGATGGACTTGAATTTGCTTCGCAGCGAAATGGGGACCGTGGTCATGTCGTCGGCGATGTTCGATGACCTGGTCGGCTGGATTCTGTTTTCCATGATTTTGGGAATGATGAATGGCGGATCTTCGATGGCGGGGGTGAAACGCACCGTCGTGCTGGTGATCGCGTTCGTGGTGCTGGCGCTGACCGTGGTTCGCTGGATGATCGACAAGGTCCTGCCGCATATCCAGGCGCACACCAGCTGGCCAGGCGGAGTCCTCGGCTTCATATTCACGCTGACGCTGGCCTCGGCGGCGTTCGCGGAATACGCGGGCATTCACGCGGTCTTCGGCGCGTTCATTATCGGCATCGCAGTGGGCGAATCAACGCACCTGCGAAAACGGACGTCTGAACTGATCCACGGAATCGTGACCAATGTATTCGCTCCTTTCTTTTTTGCGAGCATCGGCCTGCGCACCAATTTCGTGACGAATTTCAACCTGCCCATTACGGTGACGGTGATCGCCGTCGCCTGCATCGGTAAGCTGCTGGGCGCCGGGATGGGAGCGCGGCTGGGAGGCATGGACAAGCGAACATCGTGGGGCGTAGGCCTGGCGATGAACGCGCGCGGCGCGATGGAAATGATTCTGGGTCTACTGGCGCTGCAAGCGGGATTGATTCGCGAGACGATGTTTGTGGCGCTGGTGGTGATGGCTCTTTTCACGTCGCTGGTTTCGGCGCCGGCGATCAAATTCTTGATTCGCAGACGCCGCGCGGTCACGCTGAAGGATACAGTAACAAGCAAACTTTTCTTGCCGGCCATGACTGCGCGCACAAAACGGGAAGCCTTGGAGCAAATGTGCGCCGCGGCTGCTGACGCTATCGGCAATTCTCCCGAAAGATTTCAGCGGCTTTTATTGGATCGCGAACGCGTGGTTCCGAGCGGCTGGGAGAATGGGCTTGCCGTTCCGCACGCTCGCGTGGACGGCTTGCCGCAACCTTTGGTTGTGGTCGGCAAAACCGAGATCGGGATTGATTTCGATGCGCGCGACGGAAAACCCGCGCGGCTGATCATTTTGATTCTTACCGGGGACAACCAGTCCCAGCACGATCTGCTTTACGATGCCGGCGAATTGTTCAGCAGGAGGGAAGCGATCGAACAGGCCTTGCACGCTCAGACGTTTACGGAATTAGTAGCGGCACTCAACGCTCCCGTGCATTGATGTGGCACCTTGCCGGGGCCCTAACAGGGCGCTGGATCGCTCTTCGTCGCCCACTGCGACTGACTCTACATTCGGCCTGCCCTTTACTTTCCCGCTATCGCTCGCTTCGCACGAAACCGGCAGCCGAGTCGGGGGTTTAAAATGGGTGCGTTTCATTCCTTGTGTGCGGGAGACCTCGGATGGGCCAACGCGTTTGCAGATATGTGGTCATAGCTTTCGCAATTCTTGCCGCTGCTTCACCTGCTGTTTCGCAAACCGTTACAAAGAAGAAATCACCGGCTTCCAAGGCGCCTGCGGGCGCGACTGAATTGAACGAGCGGCAACGCGCGTTGCACGCATTGAATCGGCTGACGTTTGGACCGCGGCCGGGCGATGTGGAAGCGGTACTGGCGAAAGGCGTGAACGCATTCGTGGAAGACCAGCTGCATCCGGAGAGCATTGACGATTCGGCGTTGGGCGCGCAGCTCAATCCGTATGCGACGACACGCATGAGTTCGAAGCAGATGGCCGAGATGTTTCCGTCGGACGGCGTGCTGCGGCAAGTGATCGCTGGAAAGAAGGAACTGCCCACCGATCCGGTGCAGAGATTGATTTACGCGGTGAACGTGGCGCGACTCCAGCAACAGGAACAAGCGACCAAGGCCGCGGTTGCCGCCGCGAAAGCCGCTGATCCTCCCAAAGCGGGCGCGGCCGCGGGAACCGTAGTCGCTGCAGATCCAGTCGCGATGGATGTAAGCGCGTCCAAGGAGTTGACGCCGCAGGACCGGGCCCGGGCAATCGCCGACAGCCTGCTGGCCATGCCAAAGAATCAGCGGATTGAATCGCTCGAAAATTCTCCCGCCGGCATGCTGGTAAATTTTCCGAACCAGATACGAGGTGACCAGCGGGACCGACTGAACGCCGATTTTTCGCCGCAGGAGCGCGAAATCCTGCGAGCGCTCGCGAACCCACAGGCCGTTGTCACCAGCGAATTGCAGCAGGCCAAAGTCATGCGAGCCGTTTACTCGCAACGGCAACTGCTCGAGGTGATGACCGATTTCTGGGTCAATCATTTTAACGTTTTTATTTTTAAGGACCGCTGCCCTTACTACACGACTTCTTATGAGCGCGATGTAATCCGTCCTCATGCTCTTGGGAAATTTTACGATCTGCTGCTGGCCACCGCGCAGAGCCCGGCCATGCTGATGTATCTGGACAATTGGCTGAGTGTAGGACCGCACTCGCAGGCGGGGAAAAACGGACAGAACGGCCTGAACGAAAATTACGGCCGCGAGGTGATGGAGCTGCACACACTCGGCGTGGACGGTGGGTATTCGCAATCGGACGTCACTGAGCTGGCGCGCGTACTTACCGGCTGGACGATTGCCGAACCCGACGACGGCGGCAAATTTCTTTTTGATCCCAAGCGCCACGAGCCAGGAATTAAAACAGTGGTTGGGCACCAGTTCTATGAAGCCGGAGGCGACGAAGGAGTCCGAGCGCTGGACATGCTGGCGCACAGTCCCGCGACTGCGCACTTCCTTTCGAAGTGTCTGGCGACGCGCTTCGTTTCCGATGATCCGCCGGAATCGCTGGTGCAGCACATGGCCGCGACGTTTCAATCCAGCGATGGCGATATACGCGAAGTGTTGCGCACGATGTTTCACTCGCCGGAGTTTTGGTCGCCCAAGGCGTACCGCGCAAAGCTAAAAACTCCACTCGAGTTTGTCGTTTCGGCCGTGCGCGCGAGCGGGACCACGGTGGTCGCTCCAGACGCCATGCTGGCGAGTTTGAATCAAATGGGAATGGCGCCGTACGGGATGCTGGTTCCGACGGGTTATTCGATGAAGAGGCAAACGTGGGAAACCGAAGGCGACGTTCTCGCGCGTGTTAACTTCGCTAACGCATTGACGCAAGGAAAGCTGGGCGGCTTGCAATTCGATCCGTCGAATCTGATTACCCTGGACATTCTGACCAGTTCTGAGTCGCCGAAAACAAGGGCAGTGCTGGCGCAAAAACATTCGGGGCTCGATTTTGCGATTGCACTCACCGAAGATGCAATTCTGCAGGGCGAACTATCCGCGAAGGATGAGGCGATCATTCGTCAGCAGATGCAGGCGCCGGACGTCCAGCGGCAACTGGCCGCTTCACCGGGAAATGGGCTGCGGATCGTTTCCGGATACGTGCTGGCGTCGCCCGATTTTCAAGAACGATAAATTTCTCGCTTCTGCTCTAGGGATTTTGGTTGTGTTCGCCGGCGTGGTATTGGGTCCACGGGCCGGCATCCATATCCGTCAGCGAGGGTGTCTGCCATTGGTAGTCGGGATGCTGCTCGAGGAACGGAGCGGCTTTGAAATCCGTGCCGCAGGGATGGCCGATGCGGGCGACGAAGCTCATCGTTTCAGCCATATGGCTGTCCATCACTTTGCCTTGCACCGCGCCAGTGGGATTGTAGGGGTGCAGGGCAAAGCCAGGGTCGCCCGGAGTGGCGACATCTCCGTGACCGCATAGAGTCCGGCGATTGGCGCCCGTCTTTTTGGTGTAGGTGTCGTAGTGATCGCTCAGGAAAGACTCCGCCAGTGAGACGTCAATCTTGCCCATGTTGGCGGCCATGAGTTCGTCCCAACGAACGTGGCGGGCATTCGCCGAAGCGGCGAGATTCGTTGGATCGAAGGTCGTTTCATCCTTCAGCACTCCTGGGTCGCTGGCAAAATTCGAGCCGACAAAGTAGCCATCCGTCGTGCGCCACACCTTGCTGTGCTTAAGACCCAGTTCAAAGCGCGCGATTTCGCCCGTCTTGCGATCGGCGAGCAGCCAATCATTGGCGTAGCCGCCGTTGTTGCCGTCGAGCATGATTTTCACGTAGTCATCGATCGAGCCTGCGTACTGCATGGCCTTGCGCGCGCGCGCGAATTCAGGCTTGCCGTTGACATCCCAGCCATGGAAGTCGGTAATCGTGGTTTCAGTGACCATAAGGCCGTCGGAGTTCACGCCGAAATCGTCATCGCTGACGATCACGCCGGGAAAGCCGTCCATCAACATGCTATAGCCGTTCTGCGGCACGATATCGAAAATGATTTTCCAGCGCGCGCCCTGGAGGTAGCTCGTCCAGTTATTGTGCGCCATCACAATTTGATGGTCTTTGGTATAGCTGCCGGTGGCGACGAAGGAACTGCAGTGGTCGCCTCCCGTTTTGGGTGGCGGAGCGGCAGCTTTGGTTTGTTCGTTGAGCCAGGGCACGTAGTAATCGGGGAGTTCCATGAAAGCATTCAGCGCGACGATGTCATCGAGGTCGAGCTTCACTTTGCGCGCCTGCAGGCCGTCAACGATGCCTTGCAGTTCCGCCTGATATTCCTCATCGATCTTTGGCCACAGCATTTCGCGGGCGGCGCGGCGGAAAAAGTTCCAGTCGCGGCCGGTTTCGTGCGTCATTTCCAGGCTGACAGCGGCGAACGCATCGGCAATCTCTGGCGCGAGAAGGTATCCATGCTGGTAACCGACATCGTGCGGCGCGCCTTCCAGATGGACGTAAATCCATCCGCCGCGCTCGAAGCGATAGGCTTTCGCGAGCCGGGGGTCGTCTGACTTCCGCGCGGTAACAGAAGACGCCAGCACGGACGAGATTCCCTCAGCGTCGGCCGCCTGATCTTCCCGCAGCGCCATTAATTGGGCTAAGAGCAGGGCGAAGCCACCGCCGATCGTCATAGCGATAAGCAGCGCAAACGGCAAACGGTTCCGCGAACCATTCATCAGCGTTCTTCTCCGATGTGCCTTGTAAATTGCGGTCGGCGCTTTCGTAGGCATGGTAAGAGCGGCGTACGTGGATGTCAACGCGTAGCCTGTTTCGGGCGGATGGCATCAAAGGGCCGCGCCGGGACCTGTAGCGTTAACCTCGTTGACACTGTCCCTTACCACCGTATAATCATTGGCTTAGTCTGGCGATACCCCAGTAATCGCAGGCTGATCACGCAAGCCATTCAATCGTCACGCGCCGTGGCTCTCCTGGAGGCTCTCAGGCTGTGACTGGCCTTTACAATCTGGCGACTCACGCCGTGGGATCGGCGATCACCTGGCTGCCGGTTGCGAACAATCCGCTCTCGGATTACTGGCGGCGAAATACGGATGCTGAACTGAATCCCTTTCGCGGACTTTACCAGCTGAATTCCTTCGATTTAGGGATTATGCTGCCGTACTTTTTTGTGATGACGATTCTGGCGGCGTACGGCATTCATCGCTACGCCCTGGTTTACAACTACTACAAAAATCGCAAACGCGTTGCTGGACCGCCTCCGGAAATAAGCGCCTGGCCCAGAGTGACCGTGCAGCTTCCGATTTACAACGAGCGGTACGTGATCGAGCGGCTGGTGGAAACGGTGGCGGCGTTCGATTACCCGCACGAGCTGCTCGACATTCAAGTGCTCGACGATTCCACCGACGAAACGCAGGAAGTGGCGCGGAATTGCGTGGAGCGTTATCAGCAACTCGGCGTGCCGATCTGCTACATTCACCGCGATAACCGCGAAGGATTTAAGGCTGGGGCGCTGCAGGAAGGATTGAAGTGCGCGAAGGGCGAGTTTGTCGCGATCTTCGACGCGGATTTTATTCCTCCGGCGGATTTTTTACGGCGCACCGTGCCGTATTTTGCCGATCCCAAGCTGGCGATGGCGCAGACGCGCTGGAGCTACATCAACCGCAATTATTCGGCGCTAACCGAGGTGGAGGCGATTCTGCTGGATGGCCACTTCGTCATTGAACATTCCTCGCGTTTCCGCACCGGACTGTTTTTCAACTTCAACGGCACGGCGGGCATCTGGCGGCGGGCGGCCATTGAAGATGCAGGCGGCTGGCAACACGATACGCTCACCGAAGACACGGATCTTTCCTATCGCGCGCAACTGCGGGGCTGGCGTTTCGTCTATTTGCCGGAGATCGAGTGTCCTTCCGAGCTGCCAGTGGAAATGAATGCATTTAAATCGCAGCAGGCTCGCTGGGCCAAGGGCTTGATGCAGACGGCGAAGAAAATTCTGCCCCGCGTGGTGCGCTCGGAAGTTCCCGGCAGCGTGAAGGCGGAGGCGTTCTTTCATCTGACAGCCAACGTCAGCTATCCCTTGATGGTTTTTATGTCGATTATTTTGTTGCCGGCGATGATTGTGCGGTTTTACCAGGGATGGTTCCAGGTGTTGGTGATTGATTTGCCCTTGTTTTTGGCGTCCACTTGCTCGATTTCGTCTTTTTATCTCGCGGCGGAGCGGGCGCTGTATCCGAAAACGTGGAAGCGGACGTTCCTGTATTTACCGTTCGTGATGGCTGTCGGTATTGGGCTTTCCGTGCGCAATGCCTTGGCGGTCATTGAGGCGATCCTTGGGTTGAAGTCGGAATTTGTGCGTACGCCAAAATATCGCGTGGAGGCTGGTGCGCATAGCGACGGCGCTTGGGCCAGAAAGAAATATCGCAAACGAGCGGGTTGGATGCCGTTTGCGGAAGTTGTGCTGGGATTGTATTTTGCGGCGGCGGTCGTGTACGCGTTGCAAAACGAGAATTACGCGACGATTCCCTTCTTGCTGCTCTTCGTTTGGGGTTACCTCTATACCGGGTTGATGTCGCTGGCACAGACTTACATTGAGCGCTTGCGCTTCGGCGTGGAATCGGGCGAAGTGCGGCCGGCTTCTACCGGCGCCCCGGGCTTCTAGGTTTGGCGGTTGCTCGTGCTGCCGACGGCGACCCCGCCTTGCGAAGGCGGGGGCAGGCGCCCGCACTCCAAGGGTTTCGGTTGCGCTTCGGCGTCGAACCCTGCCAAGTTGGAACTCAACGTCTACTGCAAAATGAAAAACGGCGGCACTAGGCCGCCGTTTTTGCTGCTTTCTGTCTGCAACTTCTAAATCAAAACCTTGCTTTGTCTCCGGACGCAGCCGCGTATTGAAACGCCGCGCTGCTCACCGATTTGGGGCCGGTATTACACCTGCGCTTGCAGGATTTCTCCCGGCAAGCGGTCGATGCGTGATTTTGTGTTGGACTGAAAACGTTCCAGCGCGCTTTTTACCGCGGGAGGCTGTTTCTCGCCCGGGTCGCCTTCAGCGCGCATGCGTTCCATCTTGATGCCGAGCGTGCGTTCAAGAGCCATCACATCGGAGCGCTGTTCACGCCCAAACAGAGTGGATGCTACGCCGCGTCCGCCGGCGCGACCTGTGCGTCCCACGCGGTGAATGAAATTCTCCGCGATCTCCGGCAGGTCGTAGTTAATTACGTGCGCGATATCTTGCACGTGGATGCCGCGGGAAGCGAGGTCGGTGGCCACCAGGATGCGGTAGCGCCCTTGTTGGAACCCGGTGAGGGCCGCGGTGCGTTGCGATTGCGTGCGCCCCCCGTGAATCATGGCGGCGGCAAAACCGTCGCGGTTCAGGGCGATGGCCAGGCGTTCGGCTCCGCGCTTGGTGCGCGCGAAGATGAGGCAGCGGCCAGTTTCCTTGGCGAGCAAGCGGTGCAGTAACGGCAGTTTGCGATCCGTGGCTACTTCGAAGGCCTGCACGCGGACATTTTCGGAAGGTTTCAGCACGGAACCGAATGCCAGACGCACCGGGTTCCTCATGTAATCCTTCACGAGATGGGCGACGGACGCTTCCAGCGTCGCGGAAAAGCACATGGTCTGCCGGTCTTTCGGCAGAACCGATGCGATCCTGCGAATCGCGGGAAGAAATCCCATATCCAGCATGCGGTCGGCTTCGTCGAGAATCAGGATGCGCAGATCGCGGAAATGCACGAGCTTGCGCGAGAGAAAATCTTCGAGCCGTCCTGGAGTGGCTACCACGAGCCGCGCGCCCTTGCGCAGGTTCGTTAGCTGCAGCCCTTCGGACAAGCCGCCTACGACCAGCGCCGCTGGTCCGAGCTGCCTGCCGCGCAACGCGTTGTATTGATCGACGACTTGCATGGCCAATTCGCGCGTGGGCACGAGCGCGAGCGCCGCGATTCCAGGCGTTTTTTCCTGCAGCAGGCGTTCGATCACGGGGATCAAAAACGCGAGCGTCTTGCCGGTCCCGGTTTGCGCGGTTGCCAGCACGTCTTTGCCTGCCAGTGCTTGCGGAATCGCCGCGGACTGCACGGGAGTCGGAATTGAAAATTTGGCGTGTGCCAGCCGCTCTTTGGTGTAAGCGGAGATCGCCATTTGTGAAAATGTTTCGGTAATACTATCCATCTGGTGTTGCCTTCTATCTGGCGGAAGCCATCGCGACGCGCACACACGTACTGCACACTACCGGTGCGGGCGAAGCAAACTGGTCTTGCCAGTCTTTGTTTTAAATTACGCTGAAGACGAACGGAGGGAACTGAAGGGCGGGTAATCTCAGATCAACTGCTCACCAGAGGCCGCACAACACAACCGAGGTATTAAGCGCAAACGAAGTATAACACACCATCGGCAACTTTGCTGATGAATTAGTTTGCTGCAGGGTTCCATGCCAGCGGACGTTGCCCGGCGGATAAAGTAAGGTATTCTGGCGCTGAATCAAAATAGCGGACGATCGTCCGTATGTGGCATATTTTGGAGGCGATTGCAAAGGGAGGAAAGCTGGATAATGGCACGCAACAGGAACTCGATCAGCGTCGTGGCATTTTTATCCGTGTTCATAGCAACGACAGCAGCTGCAATTCTTATGCAATCCTCGCTGAAAGCCCAGGACTCTCCATTTCATGGAGCCCCGGCGTCCGCCGCTAACGACAAGAATCCGTACGCGCGCAAACCCGCAGCAGCGCAGGCGGGCGCCGATTTGTACGCCCACAAGTGCGCGCCATGCCACGGCGTAAGCGGCCAAGGAACCGCCAACATCCCAGCGCTGGCCAAGGGACCGGTGCAGTCGGCTGCGGACGGCGCGATTTTTTGGTTCATTACCCAGGGTGACCCGGGGAATGGCATGCCCGGATGGGCTTCATTGCCGGCGCAGCAGCGCTGGCAAATCATCACTTATCTAAAGGCGCTCGGCACCGGAAAGGCTCCGAAGCCGAAATCAGCGGATCCGGAATCAGCTTCGAATACGAGCGCCTCGTCCGGCGCGCCGCCACCAAAGGCTCCCTTTACCGACTATCGCTACGAAAAGCCGGGCACCGTGCGCAAGATTACAGTTCAGGATCTTCCGCAACCGTTTGCGACGAAATCCGCTAATAACGGTCCCAAAGTGGTGGCCCGTCCCAAGGATGCTTGGCCAAAGGCGCTCGCGGGCTTCACCGTGCAACTCTACGCGAGTGACCTTGATAATCCGCGCTGGATCGCGACCGCGCCGAACGGAGATTTCTTCGTGGCCGAAAGCGACCCCGGCGACGTCAAGGTTTTTCGTGGAATCACTGCGGACGGCAAGCCAGAGCAAGTGCAAACGTTTGCCACGGGTTTGAAGCGGCCGTACGGAATTGCGTTTTATCCTCCGGGGAGCGACCCGCAGTGGGTTTATCTGGGGAACGAACAGTCGGTGGTGCGAATTCCCTACCAGAACGGCGATTTGAAGGCGCGCGGTGCTCCGCAACACATTGCAGATTTGCCCAAAGGGGGCCACTGGACTCGAGCCGTGCAATTCTCGCAGGACGGCAAGACAATGTTCGTCGCGGTTGGCTCAGGCTCGAACGTAGATGATCCGGACACGCATCCGTCGGAAAAAAATCGGGCCGATATTCTGGCGCTCAATCCTGACGGATCCGACATGCGCGTTTATGCCTATGGCATACGCAACGCGGGAGGCGGCATTGCAATTGACCCCGAGAACGGCGATTTGTGGTGCTCGGTGAACGAACGCGACGCACTCGGCGACAATCTGGTTCCCGATTACATTACACACGTCCAGGAGGGTGGTTTTTACGGCTGGCCGTGGTGGTACATCGGCGAACATCAGGACCCGCGGCACGAGGGCAAGCGTCCGGAGTTGAAGGACAAAGCCATCGTGCCGGACGTACTGCTGCAAGCGCACAACGCGTCCTTGGAACTCACCTTTTATGAAGGCAAGCAATTCCCGGAAGAATATCGCGGCGATATTTTCGCTTCCGAGCATGGATCGTGGAACAAAGCAGCGCGTGCTGGCTACGAAGTGATTCGCGTGCCACGGCATCAGACCGGCAAAGCCAGCGGCGAGTATGAGGACTTCGTGACAGGCTTCGTTCTGCCGGATGGCAACGTATGGGGACGGCCGGTGGGAATCACGGTAGCTGCGGATGGCTCGTTACTGATTACGGATGACGGTTCGAACTCGATCTGGAGGATTGCATACACCGGAAAGTGATTTCCAGCAAAGCGAGCTAGCGGAAATTAGCCCATTCCTTGGGAGGATGGGCGGGTTCCTTCGGTTCGTCGCTCACAACCACATAGGGTGCCGGAACGATCGCCAGGGTGGTGGTCGAGGCGGGGACTTCTGGTTTGGGCTGACGTTCGTGCTTGGCTTCGCTCTTGGAGAAGATCTTGGCCGTTGCCAGCATCGCCGCGAACGTGCCGCTCAACAGCGCAACTTGCTGCCATCCGCTAAGCATGGACGCGTTGCCTAGCAGCGTCAGCCCCGCGAAGCAACAGAGCAGGTGCACGCAAAAAACTTGAAGCGAGGATTGTCCCAGCATTACCAGCGGCCGGACCGCCAGCGGCTTCCACACAGCCTGCGAAACGACCAGCAACATCGCCACTGCCGTAAAATCGAGCAGCCGCACCGGTCCAAGGTGCCACTTGTCGAACAGGAATTCACTCGCGCCGAGCTGCAACCCGTGTTCGATTGCGCGCCGCAACGCAAAACACGCGACAGCGATTAACCCCGCCGGAATCACCACTCGCTTCGCCCAGCTCTCGATCGGAAGATCATTTTGCGCCCAACGCACACCCAGCCAGACGCCGGTGATCCACAAGAATTGCCAGGCCCAGAGGTCGAAGGACCCCATTTCGTGCAACGGAATTCGTATCGGGATAAACCGCATCAAGAACGTATACGCGATGTCGCGAAGGCCGAATTGCGCGAGCGCCCAGAGGGCGAAGGCTGTCCACAGGATAGGCTTCCAGCCGATCTTGCGAGAAAGCAGAAGCCCGGCGGAGGTAAACATTAAAAAAATGATGTACATGGGCAGGATATCGAGCAGCGGTGGCCGGTAGATCAGCAGAGCGGCTTCGGTGATGGATTGCTTGGCGCCAACCATGAAGTAAAAATCCAGAAGATTGTGCAGGCCGGGCCGGTCACTATGAGACGCAATGGGTACCGCGACCAGGAACGCGAAGGCGAGCAGGAGGGCGTGATAGCCGTACAAGCGCAGTGTTCGACCCCACAACCTGCGGGTCATGGCGGGATAGCCGTCGTGCTGCGCCAGGCGGAAGTAGATCCGCCCAGTGAACAGCGCCGAGAGGAAAATGAAGCCTTCGGCGGCGGAGATAAAACCGAACGGCTGGTTGACGTAGGCGCTCGCAGCCGTGGGTAAATGCGTCAGCGTGATCCATACAAGCATCAGTCCGCGTGCTGCATCGAGTTCGAGCCGCCGTCCCATCGCCTTGCACCTTAGACGGCCAGCTGTACCCGCCGGTTGCTGACCATCGTCGAACGCCTCTGGCCTACAGCTTACCAGAGACGGAGAGCGGCGCACCGGTTGTGCCATGCTAAAATTAGGTCAGGGGAAATTCGTGGCATTTTCATCGAAAAGGCTGCTCACATGGCTAATTCTGTGGCTGGTAGTCGCGCTGCCGGCTCACGCAAAAAAGCACGAAACGGGCTTCCTCGACCGCTCGATTACCCTGCAGGGAGCGAACTACCGATACCAAGTTTTCGTGCCCGAGAATTGGACGCCACGCCAACAATGGCCGGTCATACTGTTCCTTCACGGAGCTGGCGAGCGCGGCGAAGACGGCCTGCAACAAACCGATGTGGGCATAGGCGTCGCCATCCGCACGAACCGCAGCGATATCCCGGCAATTGTAGTGATGCCGCAATGCCCGAAAAATTTGTGGTGGACCCAGCCGCCCATGGATGATCTGGCCATGGCCACCCTGGATGCAGCGACGAAGGAGTTTCACGGCGATGTGCGCCGTACATATCTAACGGGAATCTCGATGGGAGGCTATGGTTCTTGGCGGCTGGCCGAAAAATATCCCGGCCGATTTGCGGCGCTGGTCGTGATCTGTGGAGGCATTCGCCCGCCCGCGGCCACGCTTAAAATTCATCCCGAGCTCGCAAAATGGACGCCACCTGACAATCCCAAGAGCTATTCCGACGCTGCCGCGAAAATCGGCAAGGTTCCGGTGTGGATTTTTCACGGCGGTGACGACGACATTGTCCCGGTGACGGAATCGCAGCGGATGTATGCGGCGATGAAAGCCACCGGCGGCGATGTGCGCTACACGGAATACGCCGGCGTCAAGCACGCGTCGTGGGATAGGGCCTACGACGAACCAAAGTTATTTCCTTGGCTGTTCTCCAAATCGCTGGGCACACCGTCGAAATAACATGTGAGTCCGGACGACCGGGCAAGCCCGACGCTCGATCACGATCCTACACTCTCTGGAGCACGTTCCACCAAGAGGGACGCTTCCGGCTTCTTGGCTGGTGTGGTGGTGATCACTATCACGCTGATCAGAACGCATAACGTTCCCAGAATCGTTCGCGAGCTGAGCGCTTCGCCCCCGAGGAAATATCCGACGAGCACGGCGACAATCGGATTGACGTACGCGTAGGTGCCCACTTTTGTCGGCGATTCATGGTGAATCAGCCAGACGTAAGCGGTGAAGCCGATGATGGAACCCGCGACGATCAAGTAGAGCAACGAGAACCAGGCTCCACGCGAGACCGCCGACGGATGAAAATTGCGAAATTCACCAAAGGCGCTCGCCGCAAGCGTCAGAAATACTCCGCCAGCGAGCATCTGCGCTCCCGAGCTCATGACTTTGGACTGCGGCAGCGGCAGTTTGCGCGTCATAGCCGATGCGATTGACCAGCTGATCGATGCAAAGATCAACGCCGCGGCGCCGACTCTATCGATTGGCGCGCCGCCCAAGTTCAGCGAGCGGCTCACCAGTACGGCCACTCCGCCAAGCCCGATCAAAAGCGCCAAGCCCAAGCGGGCGGTGAGCCGCTGCGTTCGCAGGAAAATGATTTCCGACAACGCCATGAACGCCGGAATCGTGGCCAGCATGACGGCAGCAATGCCGGAGGGCACGCGCTGCTCGGCCCAGAACAACAGACCATAATCGAAAACGAATATCACGATTCCGAGCAGGGAGGCCGAGCCCCATTGGCGCGCGGTCGGCGAGCGCTCTCCGCGCGCGAGCATCCAGCCATAAAGAACTGCTCCCGCGATCGAGAAGCGCATCGCGGCGAGAACCAGCGGGGGAACTTCGCGGACCCCGACGCGAATCGCGAGAAATGTGGATCCCCAGACAAAATAGATGATCGCGAAAGCCAGCAGGGTCTTCCACGTTGGGCGATGGGCTTCGGTAGTCGCGTTGGCGGCCATAAACTAGTATCACTACGCGAAAGCCGATTTGGGTCAAGAGCCAAATTGTTCGCCGCAAGGCGCGTTTGACGGTGGCCTCTACGGCCCGCTATAATAAGCGTTTCCGCGCAGCACAAAATCTGCGTTGAGAATGGCTCACGCCCCGCGTGGCGTCTGCTCGGTCGTCCCATGATTTTTGATGACTGGAAACTCCCTGAGCGGAGAAACTTCCTACAGGAATTCAGGAGCTGGTAATGCTAAAGGCAACCCAACTGCGCCCCGGAATGATCATTAAGCATGAGGGCGATCTATGCGTGATATACAGCGTGGACCATCGCACGCCTGGCAACAAGCGCGGTTCGATGCAGACGAAAATGCGCAACCTGCGCAATGGTTCGATGCTCGATTACCGGTTCCGCGCCGAGGAATTCGTGGAAAAGGTCGTCGTGGATGAAATCGAATTCGAATACCTTTACAGCGATGGCGACACGCACCACTTCATGAATACGCAGAACTACGAACAGCTCGCACTGCAGAACGATATTGTCGGCGATACGCGCGATTACCTGATTCCCAATTTGCCGGTGAAGATCGAATATTACGACGACAAACCGATTGGCGTGTTATTGCCCGACACGGTGGATTTGACGGTGGTCGAAACAGAGCAGACCATTCAGAAAGCTACGGCCAGCTCAGTGATGAAGCCTGCGAAGCTGGAAACTGGTCTCGTGGTGAACGTGCCGCCCTTCGTCGGCGCCGGGGACAAGATCAAAGTGGACACCTCCGAAGCACGCTACATCCAGCGAGTGCAATAGCGTGCCGCGCGTGCCATGACCGGCAGGCTCAGCTTCCGCTGGCGCTTCCCGCTTGCCATTGTGGCTAGGTTGGTTTTCTTTACCGGTTCGAGCGGCGCGCAAACTCCTCAGAAAATTATTGATGAATACATTCACGCCGAGGGCGGCGCGCGAGCGCTCGCGCAGATTCAGTCTCTGAGCATAGCCGGAAGTTTGCACGTTGAATCCGCGGACGATTCCTCGCAACAATCCGGCTCCTATTCGCTGATCACCAAGGCGCCTAACAAGCTTTACTCCGAGATCCTCATCGAGCCTCAGCGCGTTGTGGCTTCCTACAATGGGAAATCCGCATGGGGCCAGGATTTTTCCAGCGGCCACGATCCGGGCCCGCACACTTTCACTGGGCGCGAAGCGGCGGGATGGGAATCGACGGCTCGCTATTTGAATGACCGGTTATTGAACGCGAAAAAGGACAAAATCGCGGCGCGACTGGTCGGTTTGGACAGCGTCAACGGGCGTCCCGCTTATCATCTGGAGCTTACCTTTGGGCCGGGCATCACGCGCGATGTTTTCTTCGATGCGCAGACGCACTTGATCGTGCGCGAAACCGTAAATTCTCCCAGACAATCAGCCGCTCCCGCCACTGGTTCCTCGGCGCCCGCTGCGACGACGGCGGCTGCGCCCATCGAACAATTTGATTACGACGACTATCAGGCCGTAAACGGAATTCTAGAGCCGCGGAAAATTGAATTGCGACGGGGAGATCACCTCTATCAGATTGCCGTTACGCGCGTGGAGATCAACTCGCCGGTGAAAGACGCAACCTTCGATTTTCCGCACGTCGATAGCCGTCCGCTGCCTGATATCGGGCAGCTCCTGCGAGACATTCAGAAGAATCAGAAGACGACCGAGGAAATCGTCAAGCAGTACACCTGCCACCTCTCGGAAGAGGAAGAAAAAATCGGCTCGAATGGCGAGGTAACCTCGCATGACGTGAAGGAATACGACATCTTTTACGTCGGAGACGATGAGATCCGGCGCCTCTTAGTCAAGGACGGCAAGCCGCTCGAAGGCGACGAGAAGAAGAAGGAAGAGCAGCGCTTCAGCAAGGAATTCGACGAAGCCAAGAAAAAGCAGGCCGAGCTGGCCAACGATCCGAAAAAGCAACAGAAGCAAGAGGAGCGTGAGCAAGCTCAGATTTCTGATTTCTTGCGCGCGGAGAACTTCACGAATCCTCGCCATGAGACTTTTCGGGGGCAGGAAGTCATCGTGTTCGATTTCGGGCCCAACCCGGACTACAAGCCGAAAAGTACGATCGAAAATCTGGTGCAAAAGCTTGTGGGCGTGATCTGGGTGGACGAGCAAGCGCGCGACGTGGTGCGTCTGGAGGCGCGCTTCAGCGATAATTTCAAGATCGCCGGCGGACTGCTGGCTTCGCTGTCGAAGGGCTCGAATTTTGTTTTCGAGCAGACCATGGTGAACAACGAAGTGTGGCTGCCCTCTTACGACGAAGTGCACGCCGCCGCGCGCCTGGTGTTCGTGAAAGTGAAAGCCAATCAGATTGACCGCTACAGTAACTACAAGAAGTTCTCGTCGGAAATTAGGCTCGGAACATCCGCGCCCATGCCGGATGCTGGTGCGCCTGCGGCTCCTCCCCCTCCAGCAACTTCTCCTTCGGAACCCAAAACCCCTCACTGATTAGGAATTGCGGAAAACCGTCAGACGGCTACGGCGGATTTTGCGCCGAAGACGCGAGTGAAAATTGCGTCTACAGCGCGAAGCTGGCGATCGAGATCAAACGCGTGGGCCAGGGCTTTTCGATCGAGATGTTTGCGGATGTTGGGGTCCGCGCTTATTCGTTCCTGGAAGCTTGATTCCGATTCCCACGCAGCCATCGCATGCGCCTGAACCCATTGGTAGGCATCCTCGCGCGGTGCGCCGTGCTCGACCAGATCCTGTAACAGCTGCCCCGAAAAGACCAGGCCTTGCGTGGCGTTGAGATTGCGCAGCATGCGCTCGGGAAAAACTTTCATGTTGGCGACGATTTCAGTGCTGCGATGCAGCATGTAGTCCACCAGAATCGTTGAATCCGGCAAAATCACGCGCTCGACCGAGCTGTGCGAAATGTCGCGTTCGTGCCACAGCGCCACGTTTTCCAGAGCCGCCAGCGAATTTGCACGCACGACTCGCGCGAGACCGCAGATTTGCTCGCTGGCAACCGGATTGCGCTTGTGGGGCATGGCCGAACTACCGCGCTGCTCGCCGCCAAACGGCTCCTCCACTTCGCGAACTTCCGTTCGCTGTAGATGGCGGATTTCCTGCGCGACGCGTTCGAGCGATGCAGCGACGATCGAGAGTGTGGTCAGATATTGCGCGTGACGGTCGCGTTCGATCACTTGCGACGTGATGGGTGCGGTCGCCAGGCCGAGCCGCTGGCAAATTTTCTGTTCGACTTCCGGACCTAGATGCGTGCAAGTGCCGACCGCGCCAGAAATTTTGCCGACCGCGAGCTGTTGCGCGGCAACTTGAAAGCGCGCAAGGTCGCGGCGATTTTCGGCGTACCAATTGGCAATCTTCAGGCCAAAGGTGATGGGTTCGGCGTGAATGCCGTGCGTGCGGCCAATTTCCGGCGTGTCCTTGAATTCCCAAGCGCGGCGTTCGAGAACTTCGCCGAACGCTTCGATTTTCTTTTCGATCAGGTGCGAGGCCTCGCGCACGAGCAGCGCCTGCGCAGTGTCCACCACATCGTTCGAAGTGAGCCCGTAGTGCAGCCAGCGCGCGGCTTCGGGATCGCTCACTGTTTCCTGCACCGCAATGGTGAAAGCAATCACATCGTGGCGGACTTTGGCTTCGATCTCGTTGATGCGCGCAACGTCCACGCGCGCCCGCTGGCGCAATTTTGCGGCGGCTTCGCGTGGCACTACTCCTGCTTCCGCGAGCGTTTCGGCCGCGGCCAGCTCGACTTCCAGCCACTTCTGAAACCGGTTTTCTTCGCTCCAAACGCGGCCCATTTCCGGGCGCGTGTAACGTGAAATCAAGCCTGACTCCTTGGCGGCGCTGGCACACGGAGCAGAAATCACAGCGCGCAATGACCTGCTGAACTCCGACAAACGGCGGGGGAATTTCCCTGTGCCATCATACCCGAATTCGCGCTGCGGTGCGAAACACGGCGACCGGCCTCGCTCTGGCGCAGAGGTCAACCTGCGTAGTTTCATTGGTTTGGCGGAAAATTGACGCTCAGACGACTTACTAAACAGCAGGCCCAATTCAAATAGAGGAGCAAAACAATGAAAGTGAAAGTTTCCTGGTTTGGCGTAGATGATTTTGAAAGCGCGAAGAAGTTTTATGGCCAAGTGCTCGGCTTGAAGAAAACCTTCGAGGCGCAGGAATGGGCGGAATTCGCGGGCGCTGAAGGCGAAGAGTCTATCGGAATCGCGGCGAATCCGCGCGCCGGTAAAGAACCGGGAGCTACGGTCGTGCTCGATGTGAACAATATCGAGCGCGAGCGAAAGCGGCTGGAGTCGGCGGGCGTCAAGTTCGAAGGCAAAACCGAAGAAATTCCTGGCATCGTGAGGCTCGCAACTTTCCGCGATCCCCACGGCAACCGGCTGCAGCTGGCCCAGGCGCTGATGAAGTAACGGTTCATTTGTGGTAGTTCGACGAGCCGCGCCGGTTTGGTTTTCCGTTGTAAACTGGCGCGGCTCGATCCTTTCGCAGGAGGCATGAAATGGCTGTCGATCCGCTGCCGGAAATTGCGCCGGAGGAAGAATCGCGGCTGGTCGAAAAAGCGCGCGAGGGCGACAGTCTCGCGTTCGGATCGCTCGTGGAACCGTGGCGCAAGCCGCTTTTCGGCTACATCTACCGCATGGTGATGCTGCGGCAAGACGCGGAAGACTTGCTGCAGGACGTGCTCGTACGCGTGCTCGAGGGCATCGGCACCTATCGCGGCGATGCGCGATTCAAGAGCTGGCTGTTCGGCATCGCCACGCATGTGTGCCTGGATCATTTGCGTTCGAAGAAGCGCTGGCGCGTCGAAGCGCAACTGATCGGCGAACAGGAAACTAAATCGAATCCGGAAAGTTTCGGGAATGTGCAGAATCTGATGAGGCAGCCGGAATTCAGTTTTGAAATTCGTGAACACATTGCCTTTTGTTTTTCTTGCATAGCGCGCACGCTTCCGCCGGAAGAGCAGGCGGCGGTGATGCTCAAGGAAGTTCTAGGATTTACGGGACAGGAAGCGGCGGGAATTCTCGGCGTTTCGGAGCCTGTCTTCCGGCACCGGCTTTCCGCGGCGCGCGCGAAGATGACCGAAGACTACAAGGGGCTTTGTGCGCTGATCAACAAAGAAGGCTTGTGTTATCAGTGCAGCGGCTTGCAGGCGGTTGCTCCCGAAGGGCATCGCGGCCCGGACCTTGTGCAAATCGAAGTCGCGCCGGGCGTGGCTATGAACGCAGAGAACTTGTTCGACGCGCGGCTCGCGATCGTTCGTGATGCGGACCTGGAGACGGGACGAACGCGCGTCTTGCACGATTTGTTCTACAGCAGTCTCACGAAACGGGAGGAATCGCGCTAGGGGACGGAATTGCCGGAATTAAAGGTCGAAGGGGCCGAGTGGTATGCGCTGCGATGCGACATGCAGCGTGCCGCGAAACGCAAAATCGCTGGGGCGACGGCCCAGCGCTTCTTCGGCGCAGATGCGCGCGAGGTCGGGAGTGTTGTTCTGCTCGGAGACGTGCGCGAGAACGAGATGCCGCGCGCGTCCATCGAATACTTCTGAATCCGCCAGAAATTCGCTGACGATCGTATTCGAAAGATGCCCGGTGCGGCTCATCACGCGCTGCTTGATGTACCAGGGGTAAGGGCCAACCTTGAGCATTTCCAGGTCGTGGTTCGATTCCAGAATCAGGAAATCGGCTTCGCGCAGATGATGCTTGACCAACTCCGGCATGTAACCCAGGTCGGTAACGATGGCCACTTTTTTCCCGTTCGCACAAAACGCGTAGCCGACCGGGTCGGCCGCATCGTGCGGAATAGTGAACGCGGTGATTTCAATGTCGCCAATGACGAACTTGATTCCCGGGCGGATGTAGATCACGCGCTCGATTCTTGTTTTGGGGCCGTCTTCGTACATCTTCAACATTTCGCGGTGGGTCGGCTCGGTGAGGTACGCGGGACATTTCCAATCACGAGCAAGTTGCGCGAGAGCGTTGGAGTGATCGCTGTGCTCGTGGGTGACCAGGATGCCATCCACGTTTTCAGGACGCGCACGCCCCAGCGCTTCGAACCGCCGCAACATCTCTTTGCGTCCGACGCCGGCGTCAATTAGAAGAGTCGTGCACCCTGATTCGAGCAATGTGCAGTTGCCCGTGCTGCCCGACGCCAGAATGGATACACGAAACGAGATGCGCTTCCCCCGCGTGCCGCCGTCGTACGCTGCAAACCGCATGCACGCCACGCCGGATGAGATCATGGCAAACTGTTTCGCGCGCGTCAACATCGGGAATTGCCAGTTGATTAGATTGCAAGCTGGTCGCGGGTGAGTTCGAAGCCGTTGAGGTTGCCTACGACGGATGCGGCAATGCGGCCGGGCTGGAAAAATTCGCGGGCGAGCTGTTGAACGTCTTCGACGGTGACGCTTTCGAGCAGCGCGATCAAATCCTGCGCCGTGAAATGCCGGTTGAAATACATGTGATAGCGCGCCAGGCTGTTCATGCGCTGGCCGCTGCCTTCGAGCGAAAGCAAGGTCGCGCCTTTCAGATGGTCCTTGGCGCGGCGCAGTTCGTCACTGCTGAGCGGCTCGGCGCGCAAGTTGCGGAATTCGTCGAGCACGGAATGAACGAGCTGCGAAGCGTTGTCGAGGGAAGTGCCGGCATAAACAGAAAGCGCTCCGGCATCCCGGTAGGAATTCAATTCGCTGAAAATGGCGTAGGCAAGTCCCTGGCGCTCGCGAATATTTTGAAAGAGGCGCGAGGACATGCCTCCGCCGAGAACATTGTTGAGCACGGCGACGGCGAAGCGGCGGCGGTCGGTCATCGGCAAGGCCGGAACGCCCATGCAGATGTGGACCTGCTCGAGTTCGTGCTTGGTGCGCAGAGTAACGTGAGGCGCGGGTTCTGGCTTGGGCTCGGCTTCCGCTGCGCTCGTGGAGGCAAGCTTGTCGAAACGCTCGGCGACCAGATCCACAAGCTGTTCGTGCGTCAGGTGACCCGCTGCCGTGATGACCATGTTATTCGGCGCGTATCGGTGGGTGAACCAGTCGCGCAACGTGTCCCGGCTGAAAGCGGAAACAGTTTCCGGAGTGCCCAGAATGGGCTTGCCGAGCGCGTGCGGAGACCAAAAATTCTGAGTGAAAAGCTCGTGGACCAGGTCCTCGGGATTGTCCTGGGTCATGCGAATTTCTTCGAGGATTACCGATTTCTCGCGGTCAATTTCGTCTTCGGCGAATTTCGGCTCGAGGACCATGTCCGCGAGGACGTCAAACGCTTTGGGAAGATGCTCGTCCAGAACGCGCGTGTTGAAGCAGACCATTTCTTTCGAGGTGAACGCGTCGAGCATCCCTCCGACGCTGTCCACTTCGCGCGCGATATCTTCCGCCGTACGCCGCGCAGTTCCCTTGAACACCATGTGCTCGATGAAGTGCGAAATGCCGTTCACGCCGGCGGGCTCGCAGCGCGAACCGGTGCGCAGCCAGATTCCGACCGAAACAGAATGCACGTGTTCCATCGGCTCGGTAATCACCACGAGGCCGTTGGGAAACACGTGTTGCCGCACCTTATGATTCGTCTCTGGCATGTATCTTGGTATTGTGGCACGGTGCAGCGGTAAATGTAATACGCGGCGATGGAAAGTTTTCTATGGCGTGCTCACAGGCAGACGGGCCTCGAGCGCGAGCTAAATCAATTTTTCGTTGGGGTCAAGTTTCCCGTATTCGCTTGAATAGTGCAGCGGGACGTCGGCGTAGGCGCCTTTGTCCATGGAATATACTTCGCAGGAAGAATAGGGATAGGAGTAAATGTGCACGCTCGCCGCGCGCTCGTTGAATTCCGGCAAATTCAGAACTTGGTGCACGGGTTCTTCCGGTTGCACTACAGCGGGATGCGTAGGATCCATGTCGTAGGCGTCCGAAGGAATCAATTTGCAGCTGCCGTGCGCCGCATCGCGATTCTCCACGCGAAAATTCTGCACGCGTAAACGTCCAATGGGCGTCACCATCCAGCAGTTTTGATCGCGATGATTGTGAATGCGGCTGACCTGACCGATGTCCCAGCAAATGGCCAGCACTTCGAACAGTTCGCATTTGTGAATCAGATTTCGCGTGTAATGGCTCTTGGCGTAGAAAAGATAAGGAGTGAGCGTTTCGGGATCAATGGCCTTGCGCGCGGTGAAATCGGAAACGCGCGGGATGGTGAACTCCTTCTCCGGGATGGTGCAGAGCTGCTTGACCCACTCGTCAATAGTCATCCGCTCCATCGGAGTTCTATTGTTCACAGGCGTTAAGGTACCCATCGTTGCGCCTCCCCAATCATTGTACGAACCGCTGTTTTGTTGACTTCCATTATATCGCCGCGCGGCTGGCTCGGCCGCTGAAAATCGGGTCGGGCGCGCATGTTATTATGAAGGCAAGATGCATCCGGGCGAATCCGAGCGCGACCCTACTGGCACCGTGAATCTGGTTGGCCAATCGGTTGCGGACTTGCGCACCTACCTTCAGACGCTCGGTGAGCCTGCCTATCGCGGCGCGCAGATTTATCATGCGCTTTACGTCGAGCGTCGCTCTGATATCGCGGCCATGACGAATTTGCCGGCTGCTTTGCGCGAGCAGTTGGCGCACGAAGCCTCCATCGAGCTGCCGCGGATCGTGAGGCGATATCGGTCGTCGGACGGGACCGTGCGTTACGTACTTGCGCTAGCGACCCAACAGCCGCAGGGTGAATCTCGACCGGCCAAGCCTGCCACAATCGAAACGGTCTTCATGCCCGAACAGAATCGCCAGACGATTTGCATTTCGACGCAGGCGGGCTGCGCGGTGGATTGCCACTTCTGCCTGACTGCGACGCTGGGATTGATGCGCAACCTCACGGTCGGCGAAATCGTCGGGCAAGTGCTGATCGCGCTGGAAGAAAATCGTGCCGCGCTGAAGCCGCAGACGAATGTGGTGCTGATGGGCCAGGGCGAACCTCTGTTGAATTACGAACCGGTGATGTCGGCGCTGCGAATTCTGCTCGATCCGAATGGAATGGCCATCACGCCGAAGCATGCGACACTTTCGACCAGCGGGATTATTCCGGGCATCGAGCGGCTCGCCGAGGAGAAGGTGCGCCCCAAGCTCGCGATTTCGCTGAATGCGTCGTCCAACGAGCAGCGCGATAAAATCATGCCCATCAATCGCAAATACCCGATTGAAAAGCTGCTGGAGGCATGCGCGCGTTATCCGCTGCGTCCGTGGGAGCCTCTGACGTTTGAATACGTGCTGCTCGGCGGATTCAACGACGCGCCGGAAGACGCACGCCGGGTGGGTAAATTACTGGGCCATTTGCGCGCGAAGGTGAATTTGATCCCGTGGAATCCCGGCGAATTACCGTACGAAAAGCCGGACGCGACGCGCATCGACGAATTTCGCCGAATTCTCGCGGATAAAGATATTCGCGTCTTCGTCCGCTACTCGCGCGGACAAGATGTGATGGCTGCGTGCGGGCAACTCGCGTTGCTCGAATCGGCTGCGCAGACTGAAAGCGCATCTCTTGCGCAGATTTCTCCGGCGCGATGATTCTCGCCTACAGGCCCCTATAACCCGCGGATGCCAATGGCGGCCATCAGGCGCCCCGTGGTTTGCTCCCGACGGTAACTGAAAAATAGATCGGTGCGGCACGACGTGCAGAAACCGCTGGATTGAATCTTGTCCGGCGCGATCCCTGCGGCTGTCAGCATAGCGCGGTTCGCGGCGATCAAATCGAGCTGAGCGCGAGGCGCAGGCGGCGCATGGCCGGGCGGCCGCATGGTGAGCCACGGCAGCCAATTGGAATCGTTGTCGCCATTTTCAAGCGCACCGAAGGGACCACCGAACCATTCCCGCGCGTTCGGAAACTTCGCGGCGAATTCTTTCACCACTTCGTGGCCTACTTCGTAGCAGCATCGGCCGATTCCCGGCCCCAAGGCGGCGATGACGTCTTGCGGGCGCGTGCCGAATTCCATTTGCATCCGGCCGAGAGCTTTTTCGGCGCTGCGCTGCGCCGTTCCACGCCAGCCTGAATGAATCGCGGCGACGGCATGATGCTTGGTATCCGCGAGAAGGATTGGGATGCAATCTGCGGTCTGCACCACGAGCAGGACGCCCGGTTCGCGGGTGATAAGCGCGTCGCCTTTTGGCGCCTGCTGACCTTGCGGGATGTCCGCAGCACCCACGACGTGAATGATGTCGGAATGAATCTGGCGCAGCCCTACGACGCGCATCTTGCGTGCGTTGAGTGATGCGAAAAAGTTCTTGCGATTTTCCAGCACCCGATCGCGCGAGTCCCATTCAGTGAAACCGAGGTTGAGTACCTTTTCGGTGGACCCGTGGCCCTTGCGATTTGTCGGAAATTCGCTCGCTCCCCCTGGACGTGTGCTGAAACCGTGCACCAGCCAATCCGCGCGTTCGAACGCCGGAGACTCCAGTATCTGCAATTCCTTTATGCGACGCGGATGCCACGCGGCACTGGGCTGCGATGCTCGTTGTGCGGCGCCTCGCGGCGGCTCTCTGTTCGAAGTTCGGGTGGCCATGTCAGATTCTGAATGATGCTGGGCGTCGCGCCAAACTCAACTCACCTCAATTATAGGTATAATCGCGCGGCGGCGCGAACGCGTCATCTCTTAACGCGGTGAAACAGGGAGCGCACTTGATCGTCGGATTAGGTTTGGACATCGCGGAAATTGACCGAATCGAGGCAGCGCTCACGCGCCACGGTGCGCCCATTCTTGAACGGCTGTACACGCCTGGCGAAGTCGCCTACTGCGAGAGCTATCGCCACAAATTTGAACGCTACGCGGGGCGGTTTGCGGCGAAAGAAGCCGCTATGAAGGCGCTCGGGACCGGATGGCGGCGTGGAGTGCGCTGGCGCGATATCGAAGTGGTCCGCGAACCCAGCGGGAAGCCGACACTACACCTCGCAGGCGCGGCACGCCAATTCGCGGAGCGGCTAGGCGTGAAAAATATCTCGCTGACCATCACACATAGCGGCAACCTCGCGCTCGCCGAAGTTATCTTCGAGAGTTGAGCGCTGCGGCAAGGTCTGCTCGGCCGTCTTCCTGTTCGACACTTATCCGCGCTTCGCACCAGATGTTCGCGGGAAGGCGGCCCGCGACGCGCACCTTCAAATAGTTGCCGGTCAGCGCCTCGGTCCAGGTATCTCCTCCCTTTTTTAGCGTGAGCGCTCGCAGGCTTCTTCCTGCTTGAAGTTTGCGAAAAGCCGCAGCTTTCTGCTGGCCAAGGGCGCGCAACGCTCGCGTGCGTTCGCCAGTGATACCTGCGGGCACCAGCGCGCCAAGATCGGCGGCCTTGGTACCTGGCCGCGCGGAAAACGAAAAAACGTGTAGGTAGGTGAACGGCAGACGCTCAATGAATTCGAGCGTGACGCGAAAATCTTCATCCGTTTCGCCGGGAAAGCCAGAAATTACGTCGGCGCCGATAGCTGCATCCGGCAGCGCTCTACGGATCAGCTTGATGCGCTCGGCGTAATGTTCCGAGCGATACCAGCGATGCATGGCGCGCAAGATGCGGTTCGACCCTGATTGCAGCGGTACATGGAAGTGCCGCGCGATTCGAGGCGATCGAGCGACGAGCGCGATAAACTCTTCGGTCACGTCCTGCGGTTCGATGGAACTGAAGCGCAGTTGCTCCAAAGCAGTCTGGTCCAGAATCCGTCGTACGACTTGCGCGAGTTCGACCCTCGGCACGAGGTCACGTCCGTAGGCGCCCAGATTGATGCCGCTGAGAACGACCTCTTTCGCGCCAGTTGCAAGGAGCTGCCCAACTTCTTCGATCACCATGTCTGGCGCCAAACTGCGGCTGCGGCCTCGGACGAACGGGATCACACAGTAGGAGCATCGGTTGTTGCAACCGTCCTGGATCTTCAGGATAGGCCGCGTGCGATCTGCCATAAAGCCCTCGGCACCTTCGACCTGCACTGTCTGCACCGACGTCTGCGCGAAAATATCGCCCGTGAGAACTTTCGCGGGGCCGCGTGCGAGCGACATGGCCTGGTCATCGAGCCGTGCGAGAGGAATGAAATCCTTCGACCGCGCGCCGCTGGAGTCAGTGGCCGCTGTCGGCGATTCGCCACCCGGCATCAAACCCTCTCGAATCACTCGAGGGATTTCGGCCTGATGCGAATTGCCGATCACCCACCAGACGCCATCCAGCGAGGCAAGCTCTTCGGGAGCGCGTTGCGCGTAACATCCAGTTACTACGATCCGCGCGGAGGGATTCGCGCGATGAATCTTGCGGACGGCATCGCGCGCCTGCGAATCCGCAGCGGAGGTGACCGTGCAAGTGTTCAGCACCACGACGTCGGCGCCGGCAGGCTCGTCGAGCATTTTTAGGCCGCTGGCGCGCAAGGATCTCCGCAGCGAAGCAGCATCCGCTTCCGTGGCGCGACAGCCAAAATTCTCGATGAAAAACGTAGCCATAAATTGAGATTCACCACTCGGCAAGAAGCTTTCAGTGGAAGATTATAGCAGTGAAATCGAAGGCGTATTCAACGCGGGACCCGCCAGCAAAATAATGCGGAAACTCTTCGGTTAGGCGCCGGCGCCGCGGCGCTGGTAGCACAGCAGGATCAGATCGGCGCGCCGCCGAACTCCGAATTTGGCGAGCAGATTGGAAACGTGGAATTTCACGGTGCGTTCGGAAATATGCAGGCGATCGGCAACTTCCTTGTTAGCAAGATTTTCGAGCAGTCCGGCGAGAACTTCTTGCTCGCGGCGGCTGAGTTCCGCCGGAGAATCCCCGCGCAACCGGCGCCCCTGCGTCGTGCTGAGAATCGAATCCACGAAGCGGGAAAGCACCTCGCGAGGCACCCAGAATCCGCCCGACGCAACCAGCGGCAGGGCGCGCGGCAGCTGTTCGCGAGCTTCCTTGTAATTCAGAATGCCTTTTACACCCTGGCGGAGAAGCGTATAGCTATCGGCTTCCTTGAGATTGTCGCCCACCACCAAAAGGCGTGCGGCGGCATTGTGGTCGAGGATATTGCCGAGCAGGGCTCCGGTGGCCTGACGCGCCGCGTGCGCATCAATCACGTACACCGAAGCGCGCGGCACCTCCAGATTGCGCAGATCCGGGGCCAGCATAGATTCGAGTTGCCTGGCGACGAGTTGGAAAGACGTGTCCGTCAACAGGCGGCGGAATTCCTCGAGCACCATCGGATGAGGAGACAACAGGCAAACTTTTAGTTTTGAATTTGTGGCGGCCTTTACCATCGCAGTTAAGGCTAGCGGAATTAACTCACAGGGGCAAGACAGATAGGAAGGGTGATTTCATACCAGATACGGGTACCAGCGGGCGCTAAAACCGGGGCAAGGGAGAACGCAGCATTTTGAGCATCCCGGTCACCCCACGGGTCGAGTAACCCGAAGCGCTTTCGCGATCTATTCGCTTTACGAGTTTTCGAGCAGCCCGCCGTCGGCTTGATTGTTGCGGCGTGGGCGCTTGGCCGGGAGACCTGCTTGGCGGACTTTGTATAGCAGTGCGCGATAGCTGATTTTCAGGATTTCGGCGGTCTTGCGGCGATTCCAATGATTGGCCTGCAAGACTTTCAAGATTACGTCGTGTTCCATGCGCCGTGTAACCTGTTGCGCGATGCGCTTCAGCGGAATGTTTCCCTCTTCATTCATTTCATAAGAAATGGCCAGAGGTTTCTTGTCGGCGGAGCGATCCCGATCTGAATGGAAGGCCTCTTCCGAGCCCAGGATCACGTAACGCGCCATGCAGTTTTCCAACTCGCGAATATTGCCCGGCCAGTCGCGTTGCTGCAGCAATTGGAGCGCTTCGCGCGATACTGGCGCGGCGTCGCGTTGAAAACGGCGATTAAATTGTTCGCGGAGATATGCGACGAGATAGGGAATGTCGTCCCGGCGGTCGCGGAGGGAAGGTAGCGTGATGGTGATCACATTGATGCGATAAAAAAGATCGGCGCGAAATCCGCCACTGGCGATTTCCTGTTGCAGCAAGCGGTTGGTGGCACAGATCACTCGAGCGTCCAGTTGCTTTTCTTCGTGATCGCCAATTCTGGTGAAATGACCGTCCTGAAGGACGTGAAGTAACTTTGCCTGCAGACTGGAATCGAGTTCGGCAATCTCATCCAGAAAAAGTGTTCCGCCTTGCGCCATCTCGATGCGCCCGGGCTTCGCCGCATGGGCCCCGGTGAAGGCGCCCTTCTGGAATCCGAACAGCTCGCTTTCGATCAGCGTTCCAGGGATCGCCGGACAGTTTACCTTCACGAACGGACCTTGATTCCAGGGAGAGCGCTCATGAATAAAGCGAGCCAGGACCTCTTTGCCGGTGCCGCTTTCGCCCAAGACCAATATGGGAACGTTCAGACCGGCGGCGCGTTCGACGCGTTGCCGCACCGCCTGCATGGCCTGTGATGGGCCAAAATAGATGTGCGGTGGGGGTACTTCAACCGGATGGGTTAGAGGCGCCAGTCTTGCTTCTGCGGCAGATGCCATTGGTTTCCAGTTCGATCAAGTGGGGCGTGCCCCATGCCCCTGTGAAAAGTAATGCACACAAACCACCAAACCCAGTTCGGTGCGTAGTAATTCCGCAAAAGGTCGCCGAAACTAGATTCTGCCGTAGTCCGTTCCTTTTGAGCGAGATAGCCAGACAATGGATGGGCAGTTTCCTAGTACCGCAAGGTATACCGGCAGCGCGCTCCAGTACAGTCGTCAGAAAATCCTAGGCACTTTCGGGAACTGACGTTCCCTGCGGTAGTTCCCGGCCCATTGTTCTAAACGGCCTTCGCAAGACCTCGAGGCACTCTAGCGGCGGGCTTATTGAGGAGCTTAGGTTGTGCTTCCGGCAGAAGTAGCTGCGCTCAACGCTGAGGAAAGATCAAGGACTCCAGCATATCGGCCCGGGCTTTTTGGTCAGACGCAAACAATTGCAGCAAGTCCGTGACGGAAATCATCCCGCGAAAACCTTTTTCATGATCCAGAACCACCAAGTGGTAGATGCTGTGCTGTTCCATCAGCCGCAAACAATCTTCCAGCGACGTGTCGGGCGTGGCGCTGACGATTTGCTTGGTCATGATTTCGGAGACGCGCATCCAGGCGGGACACTTATTTTCGGCGGCGACTTTATCGGAAACGTCGCTTTGCGAAACGACTCCAAGCAGGATGCCCTGCCGGTCGCATACACCCGCGGCGCGCACCTGCTTCTCACGCAAATAGCGGGCAGCGTCATGTACAGTCGTGTCTTCCGTAATGAAATAGACTTCGCGGCGGGTGGCAATCAGGTCCGCAACTCTCATCGGACCCTCCTAGGATCGGGCTAAGCGCATGGTAGAACGACTAAAGTGAGAAATGCAACGGGAGAGTGCGCAAGGACGAACCACGGGCGGAGGAAGACTGGTTTCCCACCTCGCCATCGCATCATCACGCTCGAGGCGTCCAGCGGCGTAACAAAGAGTCGAAACGTTAGTGTAGAGAATTTCGAGAATTCGATCGCTCTTTAGCGAACGAAGAAAATCTAGATCTGGGATGCTTCGCCGCGAATGATATCGTAGCGTTCGATGACCGCCGCGACGCCAATCGTCTCCGGCGTGTCCTCTTCCTGCCTGTCCACGCGAACCACTCGGCCGTGCGCGCGAACGAAAACTTCTGTTCCGCGAGTAATCTCCGCGGGCAAGGTAAGCGTGAAATCCACTTCGGTGCCGGGAGCCAGGTCTTTTTGCATGGTGAAGTAAACGCCGCGCGTCGAGATGTCCCGGGTCTGACCGTTGTGCGTGCCCGGTTCTCGATTGATCGGCAGGCGGACGTTTACCGGTAGCGACAGATCATACCGGCGTGCCAAGCGACGCTCCGTCATCCCCACTGCTCCTCCAAGGAAAGATTGAGATGCAACACGTCCCCGTCTGATAGGTAGCAATCGCTCTTCCAAAGGCCAAATGCCCTACAACCGTGTTGCGGTCGCGTCCAACGATGCAGCTTCCAGGCGACCCCAACTGCCGTGAAATCGCACACAGGTAGCAAAGCCTTTGAAAACAGCGACAAGCATTGAGTCGAAACATTGGCCGGGAGGCCACAACTCAGTCATCCCGCAGATCGTCTTGCGGGCGCCCCCATCTCGGAGCGAATACTAGACCAAGCAGGCTGTGGAAGGGTAGTGCTATTTCGCTGAATGTGCTCTAGATATGCAACTGTTTGCCACAGGCTAGTGCTAGTACGTTTTTGTTTGCTTGAGGCATTTTTGAGAGTTGATAGTGATGAAAAGGGACCGCAGGGTACACCCATTTGGGCAGAGGCACCGATGATCGCCCGCTCATCGAAAAAGACAGAACGTTATGAGCCGCGAATGGCAGGCGCGGACTCTTTCAACGCTCGGTCCTTAGCTTCGGCGTCTTTTGCGGCCGACTCTTTGGCGGCAGCTTCTCTTGCAGCCTTCGCCGCTGCAGACCGCGCGCCGCGCCCAGAATCTAGATTGAATTGCCGCATTTTATACAACAGCGCTTTGTAGCTGATACCCAACATGCGCGCTGCGTCCTTGCGGCACCAGTTCGTTTTTTCGAGAGCGTCGGCGATCGCCTCCATTTCCGCTTCGTCTTTCAATCCGCGAACCAGCGCCTTCAGGCCCTGCTCCTTCGGCGGAGGCGCTTCTTCGCGCGGAGCGGTGCGATGTTGTTGCCCGGTCATTTCCAGCAGCTCGCGAAAACTGCCTTCGTCATCTTCGAGAATCACGTAACGCTTGACGAAGTTTTCGAGTTCGCGCAAGTTGCCTGGCCAGGGATACCGCAGCGCTGCTTCGAGCAGGTGCTTTGAAGGATCGGGGGCCGGCTTGGCATATTTCTCGCTGTATTTCGCGAGGAAATGATGAAACAGCAAAGGAATTTCTGTAGTGCGTTCACGCAGTGGTGGGATGTGGATGGAGAGGACGTTGAGACGATAGTAAAGATCTTCACGGAATCGCCCCGTGCGCATAGCGTCTTTCACGTCCATGTTGGTGGCGGCCAGGACACGCACGTCAACATTGACCACGGCGCGCGCGCCCAAGCGTGAGAACTGGCCGTCCTGCAGAACGTGCAGCAGTTTGGCTTGCAGGTGCGGGCTCATTTCCGCGATCTCGTCGAGGAATATCGTGCCTTTATTGGCGATTTCGAATTTGCCGGGCTTGGCGCGGACTGCGCCGGTGAATGCTCCCTGTTCATAGCCGAACAATTCCGATTCCAGCAGCTCTCCGGGCAATGCGGCGCAATTCACTTTGACGAATGCCTGCACACGGCGGGTGGAACGAAGGTGAATCATCCGTGCGACTACTTCCTTGCCCACGCCGCTCTCGCCACTGATGAATACGGGAACGTCCACGGGAGCGATTTGCAGAATCTGCTGGCGAATCTTCAGCATCTGCGGGCTCGCGGCCAGGAACGAAAGATCTTCCGTCAGCGCTTCGCAGTACTCGCGCAGCGATTTGTTCTCGGACCGCAGCTGCTGCTTTTGCCGGCACTTCAGAAATGCGGCATCGAGCTCCGGCTTTTCGAATGGCTTGGTGAGGTAATCGAGTGCGCCAATGCGAATCGCCTCAACCACGGTTGTCACTTCATTCGAGCAGGACAACATGATGACGTTGATCGTGCGGTCCACCTGCATCAGTTGACGCAAGGTCTCCAGGCCGTCCATCTCGGGCATCAGCACGTCTAAAATGACGAAATCCGGACGCTCGCCCGTACCGATGCGTTCCAGAGCGTCCTTGCCGCTGGAGACGGTCTCCACGTCAAACCCGTCCACTTCCAGCAGGGTCTGGAGGTATTTGCGAATGCTCGGTTCGTCGTCTACGACCAGAATTTTTTCTTTGTCAGCCATCGTTCTTCCTAGAGAGCCTGAACACAGCTCTGATTTATTCGGTGATGATTATTCGACGTTGATCGGCAAAAGGAAAGAAAAAGCACTTCCGCTCCCGACGACGCTGTCGACCCAAACTTTTCCGCGATGCGCCTGGATCAGCCGCTTGGTGATGGCCAAACCCAATCCCATTCCCGAAGACGAGGGGTCCACACGCACAAATTCCTCGAATATTTCCTGATGAAATTCCGCGGCGATGCCGCTCCCTGTATCCGACACAGAGACCAGCACGCTATTGGGACGACCACCGCGGCCGCGCCGACGGTCTGCCGAAGGCGCCCCTTCCGATATCCGGCGTTCCCAGAAATGCGGCTCAGCTACCAACGTGACACAACCTTCCGAAGGCGTGTGCTTCAGCGCGTTGTCTATAAAGTTCGCGATGCACTGCTGCACTTTCTGGTAATCGAATTTGAAAGGAGTCAGCTCTGGATGAATCTTGACGTCCAGATGCACCTTGGCCCGCTGAAAAGCATCCTGCCAGCGGCAAGTGACGTCTTGAATGCAGTCACGCAGATCGTTTTCGCGGAGCTGGAGCACGAGTTTGCCGCTTTCGAGCGCCGAGTAATTCAGGAACATTGACACCAGCCGAACCAGCCGGTCGCAGCTTTCCTTTGATTCGAGCAAAATTTCTCGCTGGCGGTCGTCGAGCTTTCCCAGCGAGCCTGTCAGCAACAGGTCGTAGTAACCTTTCATCACGGCTAGCGGCGTCTTCAACTCGTGCGCAGCGGACGCCAGAAATACCGTCTTCTGCCGGTTCACTTCCTGCAACCTAAGATACGCGGCTAGCAAATTCCGGTAGGTGATCTCGCGTTCCTGCATCAACTCCTGAACCGTCTGCCGCATTTCGGCTTCTTGGGCTGGAGCTTCGGTCGCCACGGGCTCCAGACATGCAACCAACCAATCGGGCTCCGGTAACCAGCGGATGCGCGCCCGATTCTTTTCCGCGCCGGAATCAATCGGAATATTCAGTTCCTGCTCTCCGCCTTCCAGTTGACTTAGCACTTCCTTCCGGTCGATGCCCAGAACGTCCGCGAAGAGATTCAGATCGGGCTTGGAGCCAAGGCCTTTGTTATTAATCCGGTCCTGCGCGTGGAAATTCGTAAACAGGACCTTCCCGAGTCTGTCGCTGACCACCAGCGGGCGGTCGAAGGCATCGAGTAGGCTGGCGACCAGGTGAAAGACCTGCTGGTTGTTTGCCTGTTGATCGACTGCCGCACTATTTGGCAAACGGCGCTCCTAAATCCCGCTCACGGCATCTAAAAACACACCAGTTGCAAGCCCGGGCTGGCACGAATGGGGATGAGCTCAAGGAAAGCCATGCTCGCAAAGCTGCCAAGTTGTGTCAATGGTAAATGCGTCCTACTTTGCACAATGTTGGAAATCTTAGGGAGTTAAGTTGCACACTCGACTCGCGGTCATCTGCGCGTGTCATGCGATATACGCTGTAAAGTGATGGAACTAAGTGGCTTACTGTAAAGTAGTTTGCCTGGCGAACTTGCCCTTAAATTGCCCTCAGATAGTAGTACTAATACTGGGGTACCGATGGCGCTTCGAGAAAGTGTAATACACCACCGTGTAGCTACCGATCCGCTCTCGGACGAGCGCCGACGATTCCAACGTATCGCGCTCCAGGTGCCGTTGTTCGTTCGCGGCAGGGACGCGCAGGGTGAGCAGTTCCTGGAACTCGCTAAAACACTGGATATCAGCGGATTAGGAGCCTTCATTACCTGTCCGCGTCGCCTAGCAGTGAACGATGTGGTCACCTTGACGATCCCCGCGCCCTCCATTACCTCTTCAGCGCTCGTACCAGCAGGTATGCCTCCGATACAGGCGAAGGTTCGCCGCCAGCAAGAGGCGGGGGACGTTTACCTGGTGGGAGTCGAGTTCCTAAAACCGATTGGCTAAATTTTTTCCCTGGGGCTGCAAACCAGCCCATGCAGAGCTCTGGGCTGAAATGTGAAACTGTTTCTATAGTCCTAGTTGTTCTCTGACCGACCTTCGCCCTTGCCGCAACAGGCTCACCACATAAGGCCACTCTAGCCAGCGGCTTGCAGTCTAGTGCTGTCCGCGCTTTCTTGTTTGAGATTGGACTTTCTCGTGCTAGTACTTTACCGCCCCCGCAGTGTCCCTGTTTACAGGGAACAATAAAACTATTGCGGATTCCCATAGATGCCTGAGCCCGGCGACGCTTTTCAGCCGCAGCCCTCGGCCGAAGACTCCTTCCTGGATCTCCTCGTGGAGACGTTGGATGGGCTCGACGATTCGGTTCGAGGACAATTTCTACGGCAATTCTTCCGCACCATTGCGCAAATTGATCTCACCGATGCGCAGAGCCTTGAATATTGGGGACGTATTCTGTTGCGGCGGCGCGAGCTGGCGGAAAACCTGGGACAGCGCGTTTCGCTGAAAACCGCAATCGTCGATGTATTGGCCTCGACGAAATTTCTTCGTGTTCCCATCCTGATGGAATACGACGAATTCAAGAAACTGCAAATCAACGCAGCCACTGACGCGCTTACCGGTCTCTACAACCGCCGTCTGTTCGACGAATATCTAGACAAGGAACTGAATCGCGCGAAGCGTTACGGACAGCAGCTCGCCATCGTAATTCTCGACCTGCACAAACTGAAGGAAGTGAACGACCGTCACGGACATTTGCAGGGCGACCAGGTGCTGCAGCTTGCGGCTGCGACTTTGCGGAAAACGCTGCGCGCTTCCGACTTCGCATTTCGCATCGGTGGCGATGAATTCGCCCTGCTGCTGCCGCTGACTGACCCCGAACAGGCCATCACGCTTTGCCGCCGCGTACGCACACAGTACGAAACGGACATTCGCCCTTTAAAAATGGAGGTGGGCGTGACCCTTGATTTTGGCGTCGCGGTGCATCCACAAGACGGCGACCAAAAAAGTGCGCTGCTAGGCTTGGCGGACCAACGGCTCTACCAGCTCAAGAATGTCGGCCGCGCTCCATCGCGCGTAGTTCCGTTAGAAACGCATCCGTCGCGTGAGCCGGCCTCGACGGCTCGGCCACCGCAGCGTGAAGCTCATGCGGCGCCGGCCCAACCTGGCGCACAGCCACCGGTAGTCTCGCCGCCGCTGCGAGGCGTTCCTCCATCGCAGGAACCGCCTGCCACAGCTCGTCCTTCTGTGACTCACCCGGAAGCCCGCAAGTGGGAACGCGTGTCGCTGGCCGGAACCAAAGCCTACGCCATCCTCACCGACGTGAATCAAAAGACCGCGACCGTGATGGACCTGAGCTACGGCGGTGTTGCCCTGCTGCTTGAGAAGGCTGAAGAGGTTCCCAATCAATTCAACGCCGTTCTGCACGTGCCGATTCTGCCGCCCGTGCGCGTGGTTCTTCGCAAAGCTTATACGCAGCCAGCGGGCCCGGGGCGCGCTCGCATCGGCTGCGCCTTCGTTTCCTAAGCTCAAATCTTGTTCTGAACGAGGGGCGATTTCTCGCCGCCCTCGCTCGCGTTGATAAAGGAGAAAGGGTAGGGTATAATTGAGGTTTCCCGCTAGCCTAGCGACGCGACTTGTGCAGTGGTGCTTGAGGTAGTCGCGCAGACCGGCTGGCCGACAGGAGCACCATGAAAGAAGGAATCCATCCCGATTACCACCCCGTCAAGGTGCACTGCGCCTGTGGGAACACGTTCGATACGCGCTCGACGTTCAAGGGTCCAATGATCCGCGTGGAAATTTGCTCGAACTGCCATCCGTTTTTCACCGGAAAGCAGAAATTGATTGATACCGCTGGCCGCGTCGAGCGTTTCCAGAAGAAGTACGCCGACAAGGCTGCTGCCATGAAGAAGTAGCAGTTCGCTCTGTCGCACCGGATCTATTTTTTCAAGAAGCCCTGGGTTCGTAATCCGGGGCTTTATTTTTTCCCGGGCCCGGCCCTCTGCGCAGTGAATCCGACTCGCGCCCGGTGTACAATGCCGCTTAGAAATGGCCACGCAATTGTCCCGATCCTCCAGTTCTTCGCCAGACTCACAAGTGGAAACCGGTGCGCCGCGCGTCACGTTGCGTAATCATTTTGCGCTTGCGTTTGATTCAGCAATCGCGGCGGCGCGCACCTGCTATTCACCGCGGCTGATCGTGCCCGAGGAAGTCACCGAGAAACAGCGCGTGATGATCGGCTCGGCGACCTTTTTTGGCGGGCATCACACGGTGTATCAGCACGCGCACTTCGAATTTGGACTCGAGAATATCAGCCGGCAGTTTGTGTGGTCTTTCCTGCACGCCCATCCGTTTTACAACTCGGAGCAGCAGAGCCAGCGTTATGTGCGGCTGGATCGCGCGCAAGCGTACGTCCCGCCCGAAAGCAAGACGTTCGGGCCAGCGGAGCGCGCCATCTACGAACAGGCAGTTTCGCGCGCCTGGGAACACTATCGCGAATTGACGCGCGTCCTTGAGCCAACCGCGCGCGAAATTCTCGCGGATATTTGGCACGTCAGTTCGATGTCTCATCCGAAGCGCGTCCAGAAAGTGCAGCGACAATCCGAGAAACGCGCTATTGAAGTGGCGCGCTATGTACTCCCCGTCGCGGCGTTCACCACGATGGTGCACACGGTTTCCGGCATCGTGCTGCATCGCCTCTACCGGATGCTGGCGGCCAGTGACACGCCCAGCGAGGCGCGCCACGTGATTGGCGAAATGGTCGGGCAGGTGCGCGCGGCCGATCCACAATTTTTCGATCGCTTCGACAACGAACCGATGGATTCGCCGCCCGAATGGAACGAGCCGGTTCACGATGGCAACGAATTTGCGCGAGAATTCGACGGTAAGCTGGCCGGGAAAACTTCAGCGCTGGTCGATTATTCACCCAGCTCACTGCGGCTGATGGCCGACGCTTTTCGCGCGGTCATGGGCTTCGCCGCCGCACAGTGCCCGGATGCGGAAGCTCTCGATCGCATGCTCAATCCGTCCAGAAATCCTTACCGGCGCGAAACGTTGAATATCGGCGTGCACGCACCGCTGATGCGTCCACTGCAGCACGCCAATTTCTCATTCGCAAAAAAAATCAGCCACACCGCGGACAGTCAGGATCAGCGCCACCGCATGGTTCCGGGTTCGCGTCCGCTGCTGACGTTGGCGGACACGCGCTCGCCCGATTACATTGCGCCGATGCTGATTCGAGACAACGCGCGCGCTCTGGAAATTTATCAACAAGCCATGGAAGAAGCCTGGTCCGCGAAAAATGAATTGCTCGATCGCGGCGTGCCGCACGAATTCGCGCTGTATCTATTGCCCAATGCTAAGGCGATACGTTTGGTCGAATCCGGCTCGCTGCTCCACCTGCTGCACAAATGGACCATGCGCACCTGCTTCAACGCTCAGGAAGAAATCTATCAATCCTCCATCGAAGAAGTGGAACAAGTACGCGCTGTTTTCCCCGAACTCGCGCGCTATATCGGACCTCCGTGCCATCTCCGCGCTGGAATTTCCACGCCCATCTGTACCGAAGGCTCGCATTTTTGTGGCGTGAAAGTCTGGCTCGATTTTCCCAACATCCAGCGCAGGATATGACGCGGCGCGGCAGCCTGATCTATTATTTGGCGGCTTGGGCGCTGGGTTGCTTTTTCATGGTCGTGGTGGTGTGGTGCCAGAATCTTTTTCTGGTCTCATCGCAGGATTTATTCCGAGAAGCCACTGAGGGCTTTCTAACTCTGGTCGTTTACGGTTACCTATTCGGTGCGCCGACCGCTCTGCTGTTTGGTCTATTGCTTCGCCGCGTTATGCTCGCATTGAAATGTAAGACGCCCCTTCATTGGGCGCTGGTGGGCGGGATTCTTGCGCCGCTGACTGTTGCAGCGTTGGGTTTTGGCAGCAGGAGTGCGGCGCACATGCTACCGCCTGAGTATGCTCCCGTACTGTTTCCACTCGTCGGGGCGGAAAACGTTTTGCGCGCAGGCTGGTGGCTCACGATTCCTGCAGGCGCCGCAACAGCTTATTACCTGGGTCGAATTCAGCGCGCGTTCTCGATGCCGTTAAAAACAGAATCCAGCCCTAGCGTTTGAGGATGCGCGTCATATTGGGCCCGACAAGTTCGTAGCGAATTCCGCGCCAACGAATCGCCTTGGTCACCAATGACATAATGAAGTTCCAGGAAAATAGAAACGGAACCACCGGTGCCAGCGCCGGATAGACCCAGCTCCATTCCTGCGATTTCCCCCGCCATTCAGGGATTGCCTCGCCGACAGCAATCGTGCGCATCGCGCCCTTCATCGCTGCGAGCAACGGAATCGCCAGAACCAGGAGCAGGAGTTGGCCCCAGGGATCAACGTCAACCATGCTGTAAAGAATCACGTAGACCGCATATAGCAGCGTTACGACGTAGCTCAAATGCACGATTGCGCCCATCTGCCAGCGGCGCGGTGAATAGATGCGCGTAATCAGAATCTGACGGTTCGTAAATTCCAGCAGCTCGGCAGCGGTCCACGGATGGAGTGTGGCAGCGAGGCATTCCGGGCAAAACACAATCGTTTTCGCATTTTGCTCCAGAGCCCAAGTCATCGCGAAATCGTCGCTGGCCGCGCCTTTCCAAGCTTCCAGAACGTTTACATCGTCAAATGTTTTTTTCCGGATCGCGGTCCCGCCACCCCAGCAGAAATCTCCGGAGGGCTTACCTAACATCGTAGCAATCGCCGCGTTCCAGGCCGATGCCAGGCAGCTCGGCACTGATTCCATTCCCGAACCACTCGGGATAATCCACCGGTACGCGGTGGTGGCACCGATGCGCCCATCCTGCAGGGGGGCAATCAGCTTCGTCAGCCATCCGCGCGGCAATCGCACGTCAGAATCGGTGAAAACAAGCATTTCGAATTTGTCTGGGGTGATTGCTTCCACGGCGCGTTGCAGGTTGTAAACTTTTTCGCTCGAATCAGACGGCGGCCCCGCGATCACGATGTGCACCGGACGCTGGCTGGCAGCCTTCACGCGCTCGATCACTTTCAACGCGGGATCCAGGCTGGTGGCCAAGGTGAAATAAATTTCGTAGCTCGGATAATCAAAGCGTGTGAGTGCGAGAAGATTCTCTTCCAGGCCGCGTTCATTTCCTTTGCAAGGACAGATCAGCGCCGTCATAGGCGCATAAAATCCCGCGTGCGAACCCAAGCGTCGCCGCACCAATCGAAACCACGCGAGGCCATCCCAGAGTGAATACACACCCAGGGCAATCTGCGCCATCACCAAAATGTAAAAAGTTATCAGCACGGGAGCGAGAATAACAAGAACTCGGCAAGAGTTGCATAAGTTCGGCGATTGACTTGTCCTATCACGCAAAGATAAACTCGGCACAATTTTCGAAGGTACCCCGGCTCAACTTCCAACTGGGAGGTTTCCGTGCCCGCCACCGCACCTCAAGCTGTAAACGAAACCAAGCTGCACGAATTCATGATGAAGGCCGTCGGCGAAATGGGCGCTGCTATCAACACCGCGCTCATTGTGATCGGCGACAAACTCGGGCTCTACAAAGCTATGGCCGACTCCGGTCCCATGACCTCAGCGGACCTCGCTGCAAAGACTGGCACCACCGAGCGCTATGTGCGCGAATGGTTGTCCGCGCAGGCGGCGGGCGGATTCGTGACCTACGATGCTGCGACAGGGCGCTTTACCCTGCCTCCCGAGCAGGCGCTTGCCTTGGCCGACGAAACGAGCGCTGTTTTTCTACCCGGATTTTTTCAGGCGGTAGAAGCGACGATCAAGGGCATTCCGAAAATCACTTCCGCCTTCCAGACCGGCAAGGGCGTTGGCTGGCACGAACACGACGCATGCCTTTTCGTCGGGACCGAGCGATTCTTCCGTCCGAACTATCGCGGCCATTTGATCAACGAATGGATTCCAGCGCTTGGCGACACCGAAGCAAAACTAAAAGCGGGAGCGCGCGTCGCGGACGTCGGTTGCGGATTGGGCACCTCGACGATTCTGATGGCGCAGGCATATCCAAAATCGAGCTTGGTGGGATTCGACTACCACCCGAGATCAATCGAACTGGCGCGAGAAGCTGCGGCCAAAGCCGGTGTTTCCGATCGCGTAAAATTCGAAGTGGCCTCGGCGAAGGAATTTCCGGGCCAAGGGTATGACTTCGTGGCCTTCTTCGATTGCCTCCACGATATGGGCGATCCGGAAGGTGCGGCACGCCACGTACTTGAGACACTGGATGCAAACGGAACCTGGATGATCGTCGAGCCGTTTGCTAACGACAAACTCGAAGACAATTTGAATCCGATCGGCCGGGTGTTCTACTCCGCTTCGACCATGCTCTGCACTCCTGCTTCTCTGTCGCAGGAAGTAGGGTTAGGGCTAGGCGCGCAAGCCGGCCAGGGCCGCCTCTCGAAAATTTTGCGTGCGGCCGGGTTCAGCCGCGTGCGGCGCGCGGCAGAAACTCCGTTTAACATCGTCCTCGAAGCTCGGCCGTAATATGGGGGTGTTTGGCCGGCGTCAATTGGCGCGGCGGCGCGAAAAGACACTGCGTAGCACGCGGTCGGCGGCGCCATTCAGCTCCAGCTGAAATTTGCCGGCGGCGCGCCGCGCTTGCTCCATTAAGGATGGATCTAGAAGGAGCGCCGTGCGGTCTACAAACGGCCCGGAAGTGATCGCACGCGCGCTCCGGCCCGCTTGGCGGCGCGCGTCATGCGCCGTCAGATTTTCGTACAGCTCCAGGTCGTGCCAGAATTCCCGGGCGTCTTCATCGTTCCAGCGCAGGGCTTGGCCGAGCGCGACGAAAAATTCTTCGCGAAACAGATCCAGGAGCGGGATCGCCAGGTCCAGGCCCGGTCTGCTTGCTCGTTTGCGCTTCTCGCGCTTTCTCTTGGCGGATTTTTTCCCCTTCTTGAGTTTCACTCGCCGCGCTGTCTCGCGCACCGTAACGTGCACCTTCAACCGCGTGGGCAATGCCGCTTCCGTACGCAGCACCATGGCCAGCAGAGATTCGCGGCGAATGGTTTCGAGCTGTTCGCGATAATGTGCGGGCTGATCGGCGCGTCCTGGCCTGCGATTTTCCGCCGCGTAAATATCGAGGAAACGCTGGACCATTTCATTGTGGTCGAGCGTCGTGAGTAGCTGAGTGGCGGCTTCCCGCGCTCGCACAGCCAATTCTCGTGGACGATAGGGCATCGGAGACTTTCTAGCTGTACGCGATTGCGTGTTTTGCCGCAACGGGAAACGCGTCGTGTGCGCTAAAAAGAAAAGGCCCGGGAGTAATCCCGGGCCTCTGGTGGCTGTCTCTATCCTACTGTGTTGTTCTTAGTGAATCGGACCTACAACTGGCGGACGATCCTCACCGCGCGGACCGCCCGGCACGGGACGGACGGTCTTCTCGAATTTGCCGAGGGCAATTTCAAGAGCCTGTTCGGCCGTGCGCACGAAGTGAATCTTCATGCCTTCGAGCATCTCCTCCGGCAAATCCTCCTTCACGTTCGGCTCGTTCTCCGAGGGAAGGATGACTTCCTGAATTCCCGCACGCTTGGCGCCGAGCACCTTTTCCTTGATTCCACCCACCGGCAACACGATGCCGGAGAGCGAAATTTCGCCCGTCATCGCGACGCGCGGCCGAATCGGCCTGCCCGTGAGCAAGCTGACCAGCGCCGTCACCATCGCGACGCCGGCGGAAGGCCCATCCTTCGGTACCGCGCCGGACGGCACATGAATGTGCACGTCCTGCTTGCGGAAGAAGTCTGGATCGATGCCGTAACGCTCGGAGTTGGCACGAACCCACGTGAGCGCCGCCCGCATGGATTCCTGCATCACGTCGCCCAGGTGGCCGGTCATGGTGAACGTCTTGCCGCCGCGCATTTTGCTCGCTTCGATGAAGACGATATCACCGCCCACCGGAGTCCAAACCAACCCGACCGAAACGCCCGGCTTCTGAACGCGCTCTTCGACTTCCTTCTCGAGGTGCACTTTCGGAATGCCCAGCACTTCGCGAATCACGTCAGCAGTTACGACCAGCTTGTCCGTTTTCCCCTCCGCCAGACGCCGCGCTTGCTTGCGAACGAGTGTGCCAATTTCGCGTTCCAGGTTGCGCACGCCCGCTTCGCGCGTGTAGTGACGGATGAGTTCGTGCAACGCCTCGTCGGTGAATTCGATTTGTTCGCCGAGCGCCAGGCCGTTCTCTTTTGCCTGTCTTGCGATCAGGAACATCTTCGCGATGTGGACCTTCTCTTCTTCCGTATAGCCGGAGAGTTCGATGATCTCCATGCGGTCGCGCAACGGCTCCGGAATCGGATCGAGCCAGTTGGCCGTCGCGATGAAGAGCACCTTCGAAAGATCGAAGGGCACATCGAGATAGTGGTCGCGGAACGTGGCGTTCTGTTCCGGGTCGAGCACCTCCATCAGCGCCGCGGACGGATCGCCTCGGAAATCGCGGCCGAGCTTGTCCACCTCGTCCAACATCAGGACGGGGTCCATGGTCTCAGCGCGCCGAATTCCCTGAATGATCTGACCCGGTAATGCGCCAATATAAGTGCGGCGATGTCCGCGAATTTCTGCTTCGTCATGCATACCGCCCAGCGAGATACGGACGAATTTACGGCCCAGGGCCCGTGCAATGGATTTGCCAAGCGATGTTTTTCCCACGCCTGGAGGCCCGATAAAGCAAAGGATCGGTCCTTTCATACCCGGCTGTAATTTCTTGACCGCCAGGTAGTCGAGAATGCGATTCTTGATCTTCACCAAATCGTAGTGGTCCTCATCCAGAATGGCCTGTGCCTTCGGAATGTCGATGTCTTCGGTCCCGGAAGTCTTGTTCCAGGGCAGCGACGTCATCCATTCCAGGTAAGTGCGCGCGACCATGTACTCCGCCGAAGCCGGAGTCATTTTCGCAAGCCTTTTCAGCTCGCGGTCACACTCCTTCTTGGCTTCCGCCGACATCCCGGACTCTTCCACTTTCTTGCGGAGCTCCTCGATTTCCGCCTGTCCATCATCGGATTCGCCGAGCTCCTTCTGAATGGCCTTCATCTGCTCGCGCAGCAGGAATTCGCGCTGGCTCTGGTTCACTTGTTCCTGCACTTGATCGTGAATCTTGTTGCGCAGGTCCAGAACTTCCCGCTCCTTGGTCAATTCGTTGATCAAAGATTCCAGGCGCCTGCGCACGCTGAAGGTTTCCAGCAGTTCCTGCCGGATCATCGTGCTCAGTGAAGGAAGAGTTGAAGCCACGAAATCGGCCAAGCGTCCGGGCGAGTCAATGCCCATCACTTCGGTTTGCAGATCGTCGGAAAGCTGCGGCGAGCGTGCCACGACTTCGCGAAACAGCTCTTGAACATTCCGCTCGAGCGCGGTCAATTCCGCGTCGCGCTGGTCTTCGGTATCGGGCTGTGCTTCGACGCGAGCCTTCAGGAAGGGTTTGAAACCCAGCACTTCCATCACGCGAATTCGCTCGATGCCCTCCAGGAACGCGACCACGTTGCCGTTGGGCATGCGCACCATCTTATGAACCTTCGCCAACGTGCCAACGCTGTGCAGATCGGTTCCTGTCGGCGCCTCGATTCGTGGATCGAGCTGCGCCACCACCCCCAGGATCTTCTCGGTTCCCTCCAGCGAATTCAGCAGAGCCAGCGAACTCTCGCGGCCCACCGGCAGCGGCATCACCGCTCCCGGAAACAAAACCGTATCGCGAACTGGAAGGATTGGAAGCTCCGGAGGTATTACTCTATTTGATTTAGTCACTTTGTCCCCCTAGCCCTTCAAAACAAACAGCGCCGACAGCCAAGTAATCGGCTGACTGTAGGGTTAGATGCACGAGCAGGTAAAAAGATTGAGTTAAGTTACGCGTGATTATAGCACAAAATATGATAGCACAGCACTAATGTTGCATTCTGCCGGCTTGATGCTCTCCAGACCCTGGAGGCTGCCCGCTGTGTATGTTTCTATGTTATAGCAAAGTCTGTACTTGTAGCGCTCTATGGAGAAGCCAAGTAATCGGTCGCCCATAGCAGTGCCTCCTCATGCGTCGCGATCTTTCCATCCAGTTGGGCGTCCTCTGCCCTCTCGAGAATCTCCTTAAATTTGGGCCCAGGACGGAGGCCCAGGCTAATTAGGTCGTCGCCGGTAAGAAGGCGGACTGGGTGTACCTGTTCTTCGGGCGTCTCTGCCAGAAAACGACGCATGAATTCGTAGTTTTCCAGGTTGCGATGGCTGGACATGCAATCGAGCCGGTGCAATTCCAGATGCTCCTCAAAGCGGTCGAGGCGTGCAAAACGTTTCAACGTCGCGGGCTTCAT
>Ga0210396_10000241_pt1 | contig 83728 bp, 59 predicted proteins | sample IncBWH17OmetaG_FD_155466 | JGI IMG/M metagenome (GOLD analysis project Ga0210396, IMG submission 155466) | Forest soil microbial communities from Barre Woods Harvard Forest LTER site, Petersham, Massachusetts, United States - Inc-BW-H-17-O ... | reverse complement strand
CAGGAATTCAGCAGTTGAGAAAAAGGTACTACTGTATTATTAAAAGTATTGATTCTGTTTTAGAAAATGGAAGCAATAATTAGCTTCTCCAATCCATTAAAACATCCAATCCGTCTACATCAAAGACTGGAATGCTATGTGTTTTTGCCACAATGTTCCTTTCCTGGTAAGCATTATCAATAAAAATGGCTTTTTCACTTTGCATATAGTTGGCCTTATTTTCACCTGGTTTAATATGGATGATTTCGTTAAACAAATTTTCAGGAACTGCAAATGATTTCAATGTTTGATAGAGCTCCTTTTCATGCTTAGTAAGCAGAATTATTTTTTTACCTGAATTCCTGCACTGATATAAAAACCATATTGCCTTAAGGTTTACTTTACCATTTATCACCAAGGTATCATCAAAATCAAAATAGACAGTATCATATTCATAATCTATTTTATACCGTGATATTAAAGTTCTATCTACAACAACGTTATAGTTGTTCGAATGTACTTCTATATCATAACCCAGGGCAACGTAAACGCTTAATAAAGGTAAGTTAACTCCGCGTGCTCTGGTTAAACACATAGTGCCTGCACAACGCGTTGATATTTCCAATAGTTTCCATTTACCTTCTCTGTCTTTTTTTATTTGAAACCACCATAAGCCTTTAAAAGACAATTTATGATTAATTGTTTGAGCAATGTCCTGTATTTCCTTAGTCAGTTCTTCAATTTTTCCTGCAACACTTATTCCTGCCATTAGTCGCTGGCGTGAACGGGGTGAAACAAATGCTAGCTTTCCATTCTTATCAGTTAAGCAATCAACAGTATATTCCTCACCGGGTAAATATTCACAAATCACATAATTCTTCAAATCAATATCTGCAATATCCTTATCACTTTTTATGAGTTTTGCGCCTACGCTACCTTGTCCTTCTTTAGGTTTTATAAAAACAGGATAGCTATTTATTCCCTTATAAATTATGGGTATAAAATCATAATCTTTAAGGGCATTGTATGTTTTCTCCTTATCACGACAAATTGCAGATGTTTCTTTATCAGCAGTAATGATCTTTGCTTTTATTTTGTCCTGGTTATCGGCAAAAAATGTTGCCACCGTATCGTGTGTTGGGAATATCAGTTCAATTTTTTTATCTGTCAATAATGCGTTGAATTTTTCAAAAAAATCTTTATCTGAGATCATTGGCGCATTTGATATGTAGTTTTCAAATACATATTCTCCATGCCTGTTTATTGAAGATGCACCATATAATTTAATATTCACACAGGTTGATAAGGAATCATGAAGTTCGATAGAGTTTATCTCGCCTGCAGGAAATACTAAAACATTAATTTGACTCATAATACACTTAAAATAAATTTCATGTCATTTAAATTATACCGCTGGTCAATTGGTAAGGCCATTAAGTTTTGTTGTAAATATAATTCAAAGGAACCTTCTTCGCAATATTTCTCCAGCTCCGGCCAATATAATGCAGTGTATACTTTATTGGTAATTAATTTTTTGCGCAGATCGTTATTTTTTACCAGGAAAGGATAGACCAAGGGAACATCATCCTTTGCTATGTTAATGTGTAATTCATTTTTTTCTGCAAGGTTAGTATGCAGAAAAAAGAAATTTTCCAATCTCACTTTCTTTATATTGCTGTAATTTATATTACCCATTAGTGATTGGGTTAGCTTGGACATGTATTTTACCGGGAGATTTTTAAGAGAAGCATCATTATGCTGAAAGTCTTTAAATCCCTCGGTTGCAGATAAGTCATGCCTTTTAAGTAAGTGAGAGCACTTGTCATATGACACATCCTGTTCAAATTCTTCTTTCAGGCTGGTATCAGTTAATAGTAATCCACCGTCTGGTAATCCGAAAAATTTCCGTGGGCTATAAAAAGCGGCCAATCCCTTTTTGGGAGAATAAAATGCCTGTGCATTATCAATAATTAAATTTGGGTATTGTTCAGCTAATTCATCAACGAGGTTACCACAAATGCCAAAATAATTATTGTACAGAATAAAAGAAGTTTGAATGTTATATTGCCCTTTGTTCAGTTTAGGGAGAAGATTTTCATCAATAGAGTATGTAATTGCTTTACAATGCTCAGATTCTATAGCGTCAAATATAACCGGGCAGGTATATTTTGGGACTAGAATTTCTTTAATGTTATGTGCCTTTATAACATAACGTAGAGCATTGCGTCCTGAATTAAGGGCTATTGCCTTATCATAATAAGGAGGGGTTTCAAAAGTCTCCAACTCAAAATATCCGCCAATTTCTTTCATTTACCCTCAGGCCAGTTCATAATTAAAGAAGGCTTGTTTTGTTAAATCTTTCCTGAAATTTCTAATTGATAGCAAAGATACTAACAAAAAATGTACTAAAAACAAAGTGTTTGAGAATGAAAAATGTAATAATGACAGGCGTTTTCTTGCAATTAACAGAAAAATACTGCATATTACAATGAAACCTGTTATATTTGAGTAATCTTGAATTTTATTAAGCAAATTTGATACTTTGTTGAAATGAGAGTAGGCATAATGCAACCCTATTTTTTTCCTTATCCTGGATATTTTAGCCTGATAAAAAATTCTGATAAGTGGATTTTTTTTGATACCCCCCAGTATATTCGTCACGGATGGGTAAATAGGAATAGAGTATTAAAGCCGGTTGAAGGATGGCAGTATATTACAGTTCCACTGAAAAAGCATGAAAGGGATGCCACTATTAAGGATGTAATAACCAATAACGCTGAAGATTGGAAGATAAAAATCATCAGGCAGCTTGAGCATTATAAAAAACTCGCCCCATTCTATATACAAACAATTAAGTTAATTGAAAACTGTTTCGCTGTTTCCACTGATAGTTTATCAGAATTAAACATTGCAAGCATAAAAGAGATCTGCCGCCACCTTGAAATAGAATGTAATTCTGAGGTCTTCTCAAAAATGGATATTGCAATAGATGCTGTTTCGGCTCCTGATGAATGGGCTCTGAACATATGTAAGGCAATAGGTGGTACACAATACATTAACCCTCCTGGAGGGCTTGATTTTTTTGATAAAAACAAATATATTTCACAAAATATCGATATTAAATTTCTTGAAATTAATACCGCTGTTTATCAGCAGGGTAAAAGAGAATTTATCCCTGGCTTATCGATAATAGATGTTATGATGTTTAATGATATTCCCAAGATACATGCCTATTTGGGCGATTATAAATTGCTGTAAACCTGCTTGAAAGATAACGTCTTATTAATAGAGCCGGGAAACGTTAGGAAACACCACTAAAGATGAAAAAACTTATTGCTGATAAAATTGAACAAAATATTTTTCAGTGTTACCCTGATGATAATTATGCCTTGCCTAGTTTAAAAAAGGACTATCAAATTTCAGATCTTTCTCTATATTTAAAAGGCAAACTAAAAAAATATTTTAAAGGATCGGAGGGATTAGAAAGTGCAGAAAAACTATTGTCATGTTGGGATATTGATAGATTTGGGATAACATATAATATGTTATCAGATACTAAATCAAAAGACCAATTAGTTGATATACTGGCGTTTAAGATGCTGAGCCATAAAAATTATAAACTACAGTTTCCTACTGAGCATTTTTATGAGCTTTTAAAAAATATTAATAAATGCAAAACGGAAGAAACAATAAATCCTAATAACTGGATTTTGTATTTATATGATTTGAGTAAAATTGGAAAAGACATTAAGGTTTTTTTTCATGACCCCGAATCTGTATATCTTTCAATACTAGCAAATCAGTACGGATATCCTGATGCTGATTTTGATATAAAAAAGGGTGATTATGTAATTGACGGAGGTTGTTTTTATGGAGATACTGCATTGGTTTTTGCGAATAAAACAGGAGCAATCGGTAAGGTCTTTTCGTTTGAATTTGTTAATGATAACATAAAAGTATTTGAAAATAATATGAGGGTTAACCCCGAACTTTCTAAATCAATTTCTTTAAATAGATACGCATTGTGGAATAGTTCGGACGAAACATTAACATTCCAGGAAAATGGACCGGCCACACGTGTTGATAATTCGAAGACCAGCCCAACAATATCTGTTAAAACAAAATCAATTGATGATTTTGTGAAGGAAAAAAATATTGAAAAAATTGACTTCATAAAATTAGATATAGAAGGTGCTGAAATGAAATGCTTAGAGGGTGCGCAAAATACTATAAAAAAATATAAACCCAAATTAGCTATTTGTGTGTATCATAAAGATTATGATATGGTTGAAATTCCACAATATATAAAGCAATTGTTGCCGGAATATAAGTTGTTTTTAAAACACCATACAACTTCTTATGGAGAAACTGTATTGTATTGCAAGGTATAGTGATTTATCTGTTGCAGAAGAATAGAGTGTTCAATCCTTCAAACTAGTATTTTGATACAGACTTTAATATGAATTTTAAGTTGCTGTTTAGTACTATCAAAAGTTTTATAAATTTGTCACCTTTTCAAAGAATATAGTTGCCTTAATGCGTATTCTTCAGTATACGTTCTTTATAATTATTGAATTTGACATACTGAATAAGTATGCCAGCGTAGCTCAGCAGGCTAGAGCGACTGATTTGTAATCAGTAGGTCAGGGGTTCGAGTCCCTTCGCTGGCTCTGTGGTAGTAAGAAGTAAATTGTGCGCCGGAAGACTCCTATGTAGCTTTAGTGGTTATAAGTTAGCGCTTATAATTTTACAAATCCTTTTAACGTTCTCCTTTCCAAGCTCAACATATAGTGGAAGGCATGCTATACGTAGTGAGATATCTTCTGAAACAGGACAAGGTTCACCCTTAATATAACTAAGGGTGTTAAGGCTAGGATAAAAATAGCGCCTGCAAAATATGTTCTCTTTACTTAATGCTTTAAAGACCTTGAGTAATTCAGCTTCACTTTTAAATAAAACAGGATAGTATGAATAGTTATATACTAAACCAGCCTGTGATTTAGGGCGGCCAACTAAGCCCATAAGTTCCCTGTCATAAATATCGCATAAAACTTTCCTTAATGCTATATTTTTTTTAACGTATTCCATATTGCAAAGCCCCATTGCAGCTTGAAATTCGCTCGCTTTAGCATTTATGCCCAGCATAATATGCTCATCAAGGTTATGGCCGAATCGTTTCTGAAGATCTAATTTGTCTGATACTTTTTTATCCTTAACTATGCATGCGCCGCCTTCAATAGTATGAAAAAGCTTGGTTGCATGAAAAGAAAGTGTGGCAATATCGCCATAAGAGACTAATGAATGGCCTTTATATACTGATCCAAAAGCATGTGCTCCGTCGTAAATAACCTTAAGCTTATGTTTTTTAGCAATTTTTTCAATTCTGTCTACATCACAGGCATAGCCAAAAACATGGACTGCTAATATTGCTTTCGTTTTTTTATTGATCTTCGCTTCTATTTTTTTTGCATCAATTGTATAATTACCAGGCTCAATATCTACAAAAACTGGCTTACATCTGCCCCAAATTATACTGGAACAGGTCGCTACATATGAAAACGGCGTAGTGATAATTTCTCCATCTTGTATATCAAGCGCGCTTAATGCCAGTTGTAAAGCTAAAGTACCATTGGTAAGAAAATGCAGGTGTTCTACACCTAAGTATGACTTCAATTTTCTTTCCAATTCAAGAAGCAGTGGCCCCTGGTTGGTTAAATGTACATTGGCATAAATTATATCAATGTACTTTTTATATTCCTCAATAGGAGGTAAGTATGCTTTTGTTACATTGATTGATTTATTTTTCATAGATAACTTTCTCTTTAGCTTTAGTATTAATACTTTCTAAAAGCCTTTTCATGACTTCATCGGTAAAAGCAATTGCATTGCTTTCAAAATAATCGAATGCCAATTTAGGCGCAAACTTTCTGGCAAAGCCATATAAAAGCATAAGATTCATATCACATTCCAGTAAATGTTTAGCCGTTGGGTTTAATTTGGAGCTGAATTCTTTTAATATAATGCTATCAGAATCATATTTCTTTTTACACCATTCAGAGCTCCAGAAAGTCGATTTGGCAGTATTTACATCATGTTGACGATATTTAACAACCGGAATATCAATATTACAGATACCATTTCCTTTAAGTATAGCTGTCAGGGCTATCCACCAGTCATGATAAACAAACCCTTCCGGTACAGGCAAGGAACTATCAATACAACGTTTAGTTATTAGCGTTGCGCAGCCCAACATAGGATTTTCTTTTATGTAATTCTCAATACTGTAAAGCGATGTTTTATTTATTTCGTATGCATCATGCATATACTTGGCAGGATGGTATGCGTCATTGTCATCAATTATCACCATTTGCCCCTGTACAATATCAAAGTCATCTATTCTTTCCAATAAAACTTCAAGTTTATTTAGTTCCCAAATATCATCCTGGTCGCAAAGAGCTATATATTCTCCTTTAGCGGCCAGTAAGCCATTTGAAAAGTTTCCTACAAGTCCCTTACCTTTTTTATTTGGAAGCACCTTAATGCCATGTTTTTTACTGTAATTTTCAAGGATGGTCTGCGTTTTATCTGTGGAGCTATCATCGCTCACAATAATTTCGAAATTACTGTATGTCTGAGAAATTAGGCTGTCTAATTGTTTAGCAAGATATTTATCTCCATTGTAAGTAGCCACAACAATCGAAATAAGAGGCTTTCTGTTCATTCTCTTTACTCTTTCAGCCAGAACATCTTTATTGGGGAAGTTATAGTTGCCAAGATAATATTCTTTAATGTTGTTTTTATACTCCGCATCATTATATATCTTAGAGTCAAGCGCTCGCAGCGTGCTATTGAAACTATTGTATTTTTTTTCATTATCAAGCTTCTTCATATCAGTAACTAACTTACTAAGCATATCAAAATAGCTATCGTAAATATTTAAATAACCATCATATTCTTCATCAAAGAACAGATAATTTTTAACTGAAAATGATATAGCTCCTGACCTGATACTTTCCATAAAGTAGCCATCGATACCTTCTCCAAAGGTTATCATCCATTTTGCTTTTGTAATGGTGTCTAAATATTGCTGGTAGCTCATGTTTTGTATCTCAATGAACTTATAACCGGGGAACGCATTTTTTAATAATGAAAGAATATCTTCTTTAAAAGGATTACCATCGGGTGAGTAAGCTATTATATCTTCTTTTTCTTCGTATGAACGGTATTTATATTTTACCATATTACTTGTACTGAAGAAATGAACAGGTATATCATAAGCCGATCGTAATTGCTTTGTACAATATCTCTTATGCGCGCAGGTCATAGTGGTATATCCAAATACTTTAAGATAGGTTACAACCTTCGGGCGTGGCATTAATCCCATATTCTGGTTAAGAATATTTAACTGCGTTTTCTTCAGACGTCTTAACCAGTCGGCATCTTTGGGGTTCATCTTTAAAAGGAAATAGAATACATAAATTTCAGGCATATGTATTATTATTTCTTCTAATTCAGTAAAATATTCTCTTAACTGATCGAATCTTAAGATATTGAAACCGGCCTCAAATTTTGTGAATTGAAAAAATGTAGTAACTGAAGGTGTGGTGGCAACCAAAATAGTATAGTCAGATAACTCTTTAATGCTACTGGTAACACGTGCCATTGAACAAATAGACATTACTCCGCCACCAATAATATCAACCTCAGGAACAAGATAAACAATAAGCTTTTTGGCATGTCGGTTATATGTTGATCTAATAAAATCGTCCTGCTTTCTTTTGTATTCATTGTTCAGGACATGATCAATAACATAAGGCTCATAATAAATACGATTTTGTTCACTCCTGCCATGCAGCTCATAGTGGAGCAAAGGATTCATGCCACTGGCCTCAACATCGTTGTTTAAAATAATATATTGTATGGTTGAAAATCTTTCCGAGGGGTTATATAATTCTTTCCATCCTTTATATAAATAATGTTTAGCAGGATCTTGAGTAATATCGAGCTTATAGTTTGTAGCATACCACTTTGCATCAAAATACTCAGAATTTGCTATTAATAACTCTTCAGTCGATTTGTCTTCGCTCTTCTCATTCACCACATGGTTATGTACCGGAAGTGTATTTATTTCTTGTACAATGGGTATGGGTTTGGGGTCTCTTCCTTCATGGCGTCCATGAACTAAATAGTGATATAATGGCTCTATTAACGCTTCTTTCACATCAGGGTTAGAACTAAGGTAAAAGGTTACATTAAATAATGGGCCCGGATTTCTGCCTTTTTTCCAGCCATGAACCAAATAGTGATATAATGGTTCTATTGCTGCTTCTTTTACTTCAGGGTTGCACTCATAATAATAAGCTATATCAAATAGCGGGTTAGGGTTTCTACCTTCTTTCCACCCATATTTTAAGTAATGGTACAAAGGTTCCAGACCTGCTGCGTTTACATCAAGATTAGACTCGAGATAATAATTCACGTCAAATAACGGATTAGGGTTTCTACCTTCTTTCCACCCTATTGTCAAATAATCTTCCAATGCATCTAACCTTTCTTTTTTTACTTCTGCATAAGTATTGAGGTAATAATCGGTATCAAAATAATTAAAACCATTAACAATAAAGTCTCCTGGTTTTGATAGGTCCTTCATGTTTATATTTTAGTCGGGGTTATTTTAAAAAACTTAAACAACATTTTATGTAACATCCTGTATTTGCTATATTTTGTTAGTATTAACTGTTTTTAAAACCTTGTCTTTAATGATTCCTAAAACCGAACGATTTTCGTAAGTATTTTTATACCAGTTTAATGAATTTTCAAACTCTACATTAATCTTTTCGATTTTTGAAATTATTTCTTCTTTTTCTTTAAGGCCTTCTGTTAAGTTATTAATTGTAAGCTCAAAGTCAGTTTTATTTTTAATTAATTCGTTTTCTGTAGCATGATACTCGTTAGAGATTTTACTTATTATTTCATTTTTTAAAGCCATTTCAGATAATAGTAACTCTTTAGCCTTAAACAATTGATTATTTAAAGTATTTGAAATTGATGCGCTTTTCGAATGGCTCTGTTTTTCAGCATTCAGCATACTTTCGAGATGCTGATTTTGAGATGTTAACCGTTGTATATGCAATTCATTTTCTTTAATGCTTCTTTCGTTATCTGAAATTGTTTTTTCAAGTACACGGGTTTCTGCAATAACGGTAAGTAGCCTTTGCTCTAAAGTATCTTTTTGACTGTTTATGTTTTTTAAGATATTCTTGCTGTAACTAAGTTCCTCAATCCAATCAGATCTGTCTTGGATAAGCTGGTTTATCTGGGATTCTAGTTTTGCAACATCTATTGAATGGTTTGCTTTTTCATTATTCAATAAGCTATCAGAATACTGAATCTTTGATTCTAATTGCAATATACTCGCTTCTCTTTTAATGATTTCTTTTTCTTTATCTGCAACATTTTTTTCAAATGCACGTATTTCAGCAGAAGCATTACAGACCAGGTTTTCTAATTTTTCGTTTTCAAGAGAAACTTTATTAATACTTTCATTTTTTAGCCTTAATTCATTTTCTGAAAAAACTTTATTATCAATTAGTTCCTGAATTAGTTGGTCTTTTGTTTCAAGATTATTTAATAAAGCGTTATTCTCATTTCTTAAATGAGTTAAAACCTCATTTAATGAAGAGAGCTCTTTTAGTAGATTGTTTCTTTCATTTACTACATTATTTCTTTGGTTCTCGATTTCTGTTTTTTCAATATATTGTGCGCTTATGAATTGGTTCTTTTCATTTTCAATTTGTGTTTTTTCATTTTGAAGCGCACTTATACTTTGAGCCTTCTCGTTCTGAAGTGCAGTAATAAATTTATTCTTTTCGTCCTCAATCTGAACTTTTTCGCTTTGAAGGGCAAGTATTTTAAGTTGTAATGAATTAATCAGTTCTTCATTGTTTAATATAACACTGTTTTGTCCAATCTCCTTTTCGGTTGTTATATTTTCATAATACTTCTTGTACTTAAAACGAATAAAATCTTTTTTATATAAGTTATAAATTCTATCTTTCTGCTCTTGGTTTAATACAAACCCATTCTTTTCGCTTCTGTTAACTTTAGGCAAATTATTGGTGATGTGATATAATCTGCGAAGTTTTTCAAATTCTTTATTTATATTTTCAAATCGAAGTACATGATTGTATTTAATACCTTCAAAATAAACGTACATTGGGTGAAAATGATCGAAATATATATCTTCATCATATTTTTTATTATGCACAACATCTTCTCGTAAAGTTAAAAAATCATCAAAATTGCCTGTAATGAGACGAGAAGCGTGCAAATCATTTTTCATCCAGAAATAATCGCTCATAACCCGTTCATAAGGGTTTCGGATTACTGTAAATTTCTTATAGGAAGCCCATATTTTATTATTTATATATTTTCCTTTTAATTGTTTAGGAGGTAAATGTTGTAAAATAGGTTGCTCAAAAGTAATTAAGCTATCGGGAGTTTCGGGCAAATCTAATGCACGCCATATAGAAATGCCTGCGCATTTGGGTATATGTATAAATATCAGTTTGTATTTATGGCTAATAGGCATTGTCGAATAATTCGTTCTCTATGATAAAGTAAACTGACCAAGCAATTTTGTCAGGTAGTGTAAAAATGCTTTTTCAAATTCAGGCATAATTTTACAATTTGAAAAGTCAACTTTAAATGATTTTAGATGATATTTCATTTGAAAACTAGTGCAAAAGCGCCAAAAATAAGTATAATCTTCTATATTGATGTTTCAAAACCATAAATTATAAATAATGGGTCAATAAAACTATAAATTCCGGCCTGCTAAGTTTCTGTAATCTATCAAAGAAGCGGTTTTTGGTCTTTATCAATAGGTTAGCTTGTAAAAATCAAATTTACTCAATCTTTCATAATGCATTAAATACTATTTAATTTGTTGAATATCAATTACTTAGTATTTTTCGGGGATTATTTAGCATATTTTCCCAACCATTTCTGTATTTCTCGCGTATAGGAGTTTAGTTAGTTAATCGAAATCGAACGTTTATAGACACTTTAATGAATTTTATCTCTATTTTCCTTATATTTGCATACCCTGAACTCCATTATCCCTCTTTGATTAAATGAAAATAGTTCACATAGTTGATCCGTTTGCGGGTGGAATAGCAACTTTTTTAAAGCTCTTAACAGAAGAGTTGAAAGATGACTACCATATTATAATTCATGGAGAACGAAAGGAACTTGCAGATGCCAAATATGTAAAGACCATTTTCCCTAAAAAGAATATTAAGTTCATACACTGGAAATCAGTTCAACGCGAAATAAGCCCTCTAAAAGATTTTAAGGCGTATGCCGAACTGGTAAGTATTTTAAGGAGATTTAAAGACGTTGATGTAGTGCACCTGCATTCTTCCAAGGCTGGTTTTTTGGGTAGGATAGCATGCAGGCAACTTGGAATGGATAATGTTATTTATACGCCCAATGGTGCACCATTTTTAATTAAAAAAGATAGCCCAGTAAATCTTAAGTTATACGAGCGCTTTGAAAAGCTAGCATATCATTTTGGCGGAAGAATTATTTGTGCTTCGGCATCTGAAAAGGATGAGTATGAAAAAAGAGGCATGTCAGCCGATTATATTAGTAATGGAACACGTGTAGGTAAAGAGTCGTTTATAGGTAATAAAGATTATAATAAGTTCAGAATTGTAACATCGGGCCGTGTTGCTAATCAGAAAAACCCATTTTTCTTTAACGAACTTGCCTGGGCCTTTGCTGAATTAAAACATTTTGAATTTGTATGGATAGGGCACGGAGAGGATACAACTGTTCTTACAGCGCCCAATATTAAAGTTACAGGATGGCTTAGTGGCGAAGGTGTAAAACATGAAATTGCAAAGGCCGATTTGTATCTGTCTACTTCATTTTTCGAGGGGCTTCCATTTGCCGTTATTGAGGCAATGTCGTTAGGTAAATGTTTGCTGCTTTCAAATTGCACAGGTAATATTGACCTGGTAAAGAGAGGCGTGAACGGAGAGATCTTTAATAACCAGGAAGAAGCCATCAATCACATTATTTATTTCTATCTTAATAAGGAGATCACTGAATCGATGGGGCTGAACTCTCTTGAAATTTGCCGCGATTATTTTAGTATTGAAGAAACCGCATTCCGTTATCGAATGGAATACCAAAAAATGGTTGATTATAAAAAGAAGGTATTGAGGATTGAAACCTTGAAAAAAAGAAGGGCGGCATTTTCAGCTGAAAAGAATTTAGTTAAACAATAAGCTCATTTTACTTTACTTTTGTGAATTATTCCTATAAAGTATCTTATTATGATGTCTTTTGCTTTTAAAGATGTGAAAACATCTGCCAGGTATGGAATCTTTCTGTATATATTAATATTAGGCTATATCTTATCGCTATATATTAAGAACGCACCGGTCGTTTCTAATAGCCTAATGTTTGTTATTTTTATTCTGGCGTTCATCAGTGTATCGCCTACCAGCTATAAAGAGATTTTTCTGAAACAAAAAGTATGCCTTGGAATAGCCTTGTTTTTTTTATTGCAGGTAATTAGTGTCCTTTTTTCTTCTAATAAGGCCGATGGCTTTGATATTTTATCGCTTCGATTGCCCTTATTTATTTTCCCTTTAGCTTTTTGTTTAATTGATTTTGAAAGAAAGACGTGGCTAAATATTTTATTGTTTTATGTCTTGGTTACTACTATTGCTTCTATAGCAGGTTTTTTGTATGGGGCCTATATGGCCAACCAGGAAGAAAACACAGCTTATTATTATAACGATAATATTTCTGAATTGCTTTTGGGTAAGCAGGCGGCTTATTTTGGGCTGTATATAAACGCTGCCATTCTTACAATTGTTTATCTTTTGCAGAATAAGGAGAAACGATTTAAAGGTTTAAAAATTCTATTATATGCTTCGTTGGTATGGCTATTATTTATAAACTATATGCTTGCCAGTAAAATGAGTACAATTAGTTTAGGAATAATATTGCTATGTATTGTATTTATTCGAATAATAAGAAAGCGGAAGGTGCTTGAGGGTGTTATTCTCTTAGTTGTTTTGGTAATTGGATTTATGATGCTCGATAAAGTATTTCCTAAATCAGTAGCCAGGTTTAAAACACTTACTCAAACTAGCTTCAGGTTTGACAATACTAACCCGGAGAATAGCCTTGATGATAAGTTTGATGCTAATAAATGGAGTAGCGGAAGTACACGGATGGCAGTATGGACATGCGGTAAGGAAATTTATGTAAAACACCCAATTTTTGGTACTGGGCTTGGAGATATAAGGAATGCACTAAAAGAAAAGTACATTGAAAAGAATTTTGTATATGCAATAGATACCAAGAAAAACTTGCATTGCCAATACTTTGATGTTGCGGTAAGTATGGGTGTCGTAGGGCTTTTACTATTTCTAATTACTTATTTCCTATATCCTATAAAAACGTTTATTGCTAGGAAACAAGATTTTGCAATAAGTATTTTTATTTGTGTTGGCCTTTGTCTACTTACAGAAAATATGTTTGAAAGGTATCAGGGTGAGGAGATAATTGCATTTTTGTTGCCATTATCAGCAAAAATATTTAATGAAAAAGAGTAGGTTATTACCTAATGATTATCCTCTAAATATTTCTCAATAGCAGTTCCAGGATCGCCTAGATATTTAAGTTTACCATGATCTAAATAAGCTGCCCGCTGGCAATATTGCTGTATTACTTCCATAGAATGGCTCACCAGCACAACAGTTTTTTGCTCTATCCAGCTTTTTTCAAATACTTTAATTGCTTTTTCCTGGAACTTAATATCCCCTACAGCAAATATTTCGTCAAGAAACATAATATCGGCACCGGCGTTTACAGCAATTGAAAACCCCAGGCGTGCAATCATCCCTGACGAGAAGAATTTTATTTTAGTGTCAATAAAATCACCTAGTTCAGCAAACTCAACAATCTTATCAAACAAAATGTCAACTTCCTTAATCTTTAACCCTAAAACTGAACCCGATACATATATGTTTTCTCGTGCTGTCAATTCATGGCTCATGCCTACACCTAAATTCATAAGCATAGTTGAGCCATTAGTTTTTACATACCCTGTATCGGTTGGGTAAACGCCTGCTAAAACCCTTGCCAGTGTTGATTTACCACTGCCATTTCTACCAATTAATCCAAAACACTCTCCTCTCTTTATATCGAAGCTCATCATTTCAAGAGCGTCAATTACCCTGGCGTGCGGTGGATTGAACATCCTGAAGAGTCTTTGTTTTACAGTATTGTGACTGTCTTCGGTAATATGAAATTTTTTACTTATATTTTTTGCTGTTATAGCAATCTCTTTCTCAACTTCAATTTTCATATGTAATTACAATTTTTCTGCTGCTCTGGAGCCTAATTTGTTTAATAAAAATATGCCAACAAGCAAGAAAAAGGTTGCATAAACATATCCCCAACCCATAAGTTTCCAATCAGGTAGTTGGTGATACATGATAACAGCACGGGCATTCATTACAATACTTGAAAAGGGGTTTAAATATTTTAATGCAGGCATTCTTGATGCAAAAATATCAGGAGCAAATAAAATAGGTGACAACCAAAATGCCAAGTTGGCTATTATGGTCCAAATTTGCTGAATATCTTTTGCGAAAATATAAATATTACTAAGTATGAGTGAAAAACCAAGTGACAGAATTATAAGGTTCAGTACAACTGGCAGAAGGAAAATTATGTGCCATGAAAAATACGTTGATCCTTGCTCAAGAATCAGGTAATAAATTGAGAACATAAGTACATTGAAAAATAAACCAATCAAATTACAGCCTATTATTGATATATATATTTCAATCTTATTCATATTGGTATATTCATACAAATATTTTTTTGTAGATAATATTTGTATAGTGCCGGTAGCGGTTTCCAGAAAAAATCCCCATAAGATTAATCCAATAAACAGATAAGAAACAAACTGAGGGAAGCCCGATTTTAATATCAGATCAAATGCTACATAATAAATAAGACAGTCAGAAATAGGCTTAATAAGTGCCCAAATTAATCCAAGAATGTTTTCGTAATACCTGAGTTTAAATTCAATCTTGGATAAAAGCCAAAAACGCTCTAATTTATTTGTGCCTCCAAAAAAATCTCTTATAATATTTAATGCCATTTTACAGCCTGTTTTTTATCTTAATTGCTATTTTTCTCAACATTTTATTTGATTTAACAATTGCAATAGCCTTAGACATTAATTTATTGGTAATAAGGCTATTGCCCGCAAAGTTATAGAAAAAAGTGGGATTGTCATAGTTAAAACCAGGGCCATTAGCATTTAACAAGTTAGCCAAAGGGCTGCCAAATGTAGAATAAAAAGCCTTATGTTTCTCAGTAATTAGCCAATAGAGATAAAGTTGTTTGTTTTTAGTAAAAGCTCTTGCCATAGAGTCTTTTCTTACCCGATAGTTCCATAAGGGCTCAGGTAAGGCAACACCTCTGTAACCTTTTTCAATAAGACTTATTACGCTTTCATAATCTTCCATCCCAAAAACCATTCTTGGATCGTTCAATCCTGCATTTAAAAATGCTTCTTTTTTATAAATAAGGGCACTGCTGTTAACCATATTGTGAAACAACAGATACGGTGGTTCAGGATTAAAGGTTGGCCAATAGCCGGTAGCACCATCAAAATATTTCGCCCAGCAACCTACAAAATATATGTTCTCATAATTTTTTAATACATCTATTGCTTTTCCGTAATAAGTGGCCTCTACTGTATCATCAGGATCTAAAAACGCAAGGTATTTACCATTAGCCTGCTTTGCTCCTGTATTGCGGGCTAAGGATAAACCCTCATTAGGTTTATTAATAACTTTTGCACCATAGGTTTCAGTTGCTTTACCAAGTGCATTGATGTTTTCTATACCGGTACTGCCATCATTCACTATTATAATCTCTAGCTTTTTGTAGGTCGAAGCAGCAATAGACTTGAGGGTTTCATCTAAATATTTACCCATATTATAATAAGGAACAACTACCGATAGAAGTTCATCATCATTTTGAGAACTTGCGGATAGAGGTTTTGATGTTACAATGGGTTGTATAAATGGAAATTGTTTTGAGTGCAGGGAATTATTTGTCAGCCCCTCTATTAAATGCAGCTTTTTAGTATAGATGCTTTCGTATGCAAAGTCTTTCTTGATTTTCAAAAAGGCATTCTGTCGAATTTGTTTTATTGTGGCATCGGCTAAAGATGTGATATGTTTAATTTGGTCATTAAAGGAATTTGGTACTGTATGATCAAATAAAAAACCGTCCTTACCATTCTCTATTATTTCTGATTGTCCGCCTTGTATCGATGCCAAAACTACTTTGCCGCGGCTCATCACCTCGGGTACTGTGTAGGGCAAATTATCTACAATACTGGGAATAACTATTAAACGGGCATTTGCAATATGTTTATCAATAAATTGGGGGGCAATTGCTCCAAGTAAAATAAGCTTCCCGGCTTTAATTTCTGTATCGCATTGTTTTTTTATAAAATCAATCATATCCATTCCTTCCGGATGATATAAATGATTTCCACCACCTATCATAGTTAGGGGGTATTCAAATCCTTCTTTCCATAATTGTTTGAAATAAGAGATGAGTTCTAGGCAACCTTTTTGAGGAGTTAATTTGCCAAAAAAAATAATGCCATTCCCCGGTATCTCTTTCTCTTCGTATTGCTCAGCCTGGCTATAGGGGTTTTTAAGGATATGTATAGTTAAGTCATCAATTTTTATTCTGCCCGCAAGCTGGTTTACAAGGTATTGGCTCGGAGAAATTATCAGATCAGCACTACGTATACAAAAACGTTCCATTTCACCAATCCAGAAATAAGGCAACTGATTGTAAGGAACTTTGTTGTATTCGAGATATAAAAATGAAGGAGCGTGGAGGGTAATGAGTATTTTAAGATCTTTAAAAACCGGGTATTGTAACCATTTATATTGTAATACGTAATAAGCAATCCCCATATATTCTTGGCTTTCTATAAAATCAGGAGTACCTTCTTTAATAACCAGATCTTTTACAACTTGCGAAAAAGCATAACTTAAATTGGCTTCGTACCCTAAAAAAGATGTGGTGAAATATTTACCCGGATTAAAACGAACTATGCGGTAAGAGTCTTTGTGCGTGTAGGTTATTTCGCTGATGTTAAAATCCTGGGTAATTACAGTAACCTTATGTCCGTAGCCTGTAAACATTTGAGCGGTCTCAAGGCAATAGGTACTAATACCGCCACCAAAGTCAGGAGGAAATTCAGAGGTAAGTAGCCAAATATTCAAAGGTTATTTTTTATTTTGTTGAAAAAGTGATTTTACGCTTCTTTTGCCTTTCACAGCCTTTATCACATGTCCAAATCGTTTATACCATAATGGCAATATTTCATATTCCTGCATATACCAGTCGAGGATGCTCTGTCTTTCTTCCACTATATTCTTTCTGTCCAGAATATTTTTTTCGTGTTGATTGTTAAGTAATGTAACATGTACCCCTAAATCTTTACGTAAAAGAGCCATAAATATATTACTGTTTTCAAGCCTTTGCTCAAGTAATTTTATATGCATTTCATGTTCTTCTGCCTTGTTTTTTAAATCTTTTATAGATAATAAAGAACTATATAACAAAAGGTTTTCATTCTTTATTGACGCCTCAATGTTTTTTACCTCAGTGTATTTTGATTTGAAGTCTTGTATATTGGTAGCATTAATAAAAACAAATTTATTGTTCAGGAAGCCATTGTAATAATTATGCTGTATAATACTCTTGTCAGCTTTTGAGAGTTCGGAATTCAAAGAGCAGTAGTAATATGGCTGTTCAATTGCTGAAAAGTTATTTTCCTTATCGGAATTGAAGGTAGCGCAAGAAATGTTTTTGAAGCCTTGTAATGAGAAACATTCTTTCGCCACCGGAATTATAAGTGAAGAGAATGTTGTTTCACTTTTTGAATTGCTGATAAAGCTTATCAGTGGATTATTCTGAACTTTAATATAATTCTCGCTGAAAAAGTATAACATGGAATTGTTATACATTTTAGTAAGTGTTTCTTTATCGGGTTTTGAATTTCCTGCTAAGAAACTGAATGTAATACAAAATCTTATACTCGATGTGAACAATAGATTTTGAACCGCCTTGTTTAACTTTTCGTCAGGCCAATTGAGATTTATTGCGACGCCATAAAAGTCATTGATCATTTTGTTCTGAATCAATAATTCTAGTTGGGTCGGATTAATAATTGCAATATTCTTAGTGAGCATATGTAAAAATCAAATAAGCAAGAACAATTATATACCGGTAATTGAATATCCCTGGTTGGTAGCTATCCAACAAAACATTCTCTCCCATGTATGGGCGCGTGTCCCTTCTGAATTATCAAGGACATTACCTTGCTCCAGTTGAGTGCGCAATTCTATTAAGTCCATTTTCTTGAAAAAATCTTCAAAAACAGAGCTGCGTATCCAATACATAGTACCTGATATATAGGTAAAATTACTGATTTTAAAATTGTAATACTTAAGATATTCCTTTATTAAGTCATTATTATGCCTGAATCTATCAGTTTCAGGATCATATTCACTGAAAAAATGCTCCTTTGCCCCAACCATTCCAATAGACAGATCAGTATTAAGCATTGAAAGAATATTTGAAATGTTTTCAGGCAAAAGTATTTTCAGCAGGTTACTTCTCCAGGAATCTCCAATTATTGTTTGTGGGCTCATTTTATCATGTACAAATACTAAATAATCTGACTCAAGATTAAGTTTATACATCAGATCAAGTAGAGCAAATTTCCCTCCAATGTCTTTTCCAATATTAGGTGTTTCCAGTATATATGCTTTTACAAAATCCTTTCGTATGTTTTTAATAGTTTCTTTCTTGTTTAGGCTATCAATACTTATACTGAACAAGTAGTTAACATCAAAGTCTTTTAAGTTGAGCAAGTAATTTCTTAAAAGTTCGTAAGAATGATCGTAATATATGTGTGTGAGTATATTGATCTTTGGACGTTTTATGGCTGCAGGTGATACACTATTTACGGCAGCTTCCATAATTCGGAATAATTTAGGTGCCTGTACTTCGGTGATATTGTTTGCCAAGACCTTGTTCTGGCCATTTTTGCCAAGTGCTGCTCTTAAAGCAGGATCTTTTTGCAGGTTGATTATTTTTTCAGCCATTTGGTCAAGGTTAAGATAGGGTACCGTGTAGCCACACTCTTCCTTGCCAACAAATGCTGCTGAACCGCCCACATCTTCAAAGCAAACTATTGGTTTGGCAAATGCAGCTGCGTGTAAGTTTACCAGGGGAAAAGGGTCTTCCCTTGAAACCATTGCTATCATATCAAAAAGAGCATAATACTTGGCTGACTCAATATCCTGTTCAGCAAAGAAAACCCTTCCCGATAAACCTGATTTTTCAACATCGTACATTAAATGCTTATAAGTATCGGCTTGCACCTCCTTATCGGCGCCTAACCATATAAAATAAGCATTCGGTAGCTGTCGGCAAACAATTTTTGCGAGCCCAATAAAGAGGTCACTACCTTTTCTCCATTCAATTGTTCCAACTCCGCCTATTACAAACCCATTTTTTGGAATCTTGAATTTTTCTTTCAATTCGTTAAGCTGGCTTGGTTTAACTTCATTTTCATTAGGTCTGGAAATATATGCTTCTACAACGGGTACTTTTTCTTCGGGAATACCATGATTGCGAACCAGGTTGTCCTTCACTACCTCAGAACATGCAATAAAATAAGTATTTCTCCTGTTTTGCCATTTAAGATTAGTTGAAATAGCGGTAAGGTGGTTAATTACATAATTCAATTCATGCACGTAACATATTTGCGGACAGTTTAAAACCGATAAAAATTGTTCGACTTGTGAGTTTACTAGAGTATTTGAAAAAATCAGCCCGATATTTTCTTTAAGTAAGCGGAACCTGAGTGTATCAAGTTCATCGGCGCCTGCCTCATCAAATACAATTGTGGGGCCAAGGTCCTGAAATTCCTTTAACAGATAATCGCCGTTAAATAATGTTTCTTTAATTATTATTTCAAATTCAATATCGGTGTTATGTTTGAACCATCTTATAAAGTCTAAAAAAACTATAGGCGCTCCAGATAATGAAGCCGTGTGGCTTATGAATATTACTTTGTATTTGTTTTTCAATTTGTTTGCAGTAAAGCTTGGGTTAGATTTTACAAGAAAATTAAAATAGTAAGTAATGTAGTTTTCAATTAATTCAATTGGGTATTTGGTATGGTCAACAATTGCATTTTTCCATTTGTAAATATCAATAATAATACCAACATGGGCGTATACTTTAGATATACCCTCTCCAATAAGTACTTCTCGTTTTAAAAATGGAAATTTATAATTGGTAATGAGTTCTTTGTAAAATACTATAGAAGAATTTAATGTTTGAGATATATTCAAATCTTGACTTATTGCATTAAAGCTGCAGTAAGCTCCAAGTTTGAATCCATTTTTAAGCATGTGTTGGCTCAAGCCTACTTCATAGTCTTTAATAATTTGTTTTTTATCACTCATTACTTTAAAACCATTCCAAAATTCTAACCAGGCATTGCTGGTTAAAACAGATGACTTGAAATAGAGGAAGTAGCTTTGTAGATGATAATCAATTTCATAGCTATCAGTCATGCCAAACATGTCATATTCAGATCGTTCTACCGAATTTAAAATGGGCTTTAAATCATAAAACGGACCAAACACACTGTCATTAGCGCAAAGTAAATTTTTGTAGTCTCGGCCGTAATTGATCTGTGAAAGGCCAACTAGAAGAGATGCGAAATCATATCCCTTGTTCGACTTTTCAATAACTAAACTAGCATATTCTTTAAGCTTCTTTATTGAATCTTCATCAAGAACTGAAGAAGAAACAAATACAATATCAAAACCAACTTTTTTTAACTCATTTAAATAGTAGTAAACATATTCTTGTAACACATTGCCATAACTGAAAGAAACAAATATGCAGACGGAATCATTAGTCTTTTTATATCTATTGTGTTTTATGGAGTATGATTCAATTTCCGTTGTCATCAAAAGCAGGAATAATTCTATAAATGTCTCCGGTTATTACTTAAGGTTGTCTATTTCAAGGTTTTGAGTTCTAAGCAAATCTACAAAATAATACAATGTCATAATTTTTCAGAATAGCAATGTTATCTAATAAAGGCGGTTATTTTACCAGCTGTTTTAGTTTATATGCTATGCCGGCAGGCAATAAACCTAATACTGTCAGGTAGCTTAAACCAAGAACCTTATATAATGAGTTACTCCCCATTTCTGAAACTATTTTTTTTCGCATCCTAAACTGATCTTTTCTGTTTCGATAAGAGATATTATTGCGATTTGCAGATACATTTACCATACTTGCAGCTATAATAGAGCCTTTGTATTCCTTGAGTATTTTCCAGAAAAAAATATAGTCCTCGGCATGCGGATAATTTTCAGGATAATAACCTATTGTATCTAAAACCTCTTTTCGAAACATTACAGTAGGATGAATGAATGAACATTTAAAATGCATTTCCCTTATAATTTCATTATGAGTGGTTTTTGTTTTATATAAATAGCTCTTTCCGCTTACAGAATCGGAGAAACGGCACCAGGTACCCAATAGACCAATTTCTGAATGTTCATTCATGAATTTTACTTGTTCAATGAATCGTTCTTTAGAACAAATATCTCCACAATCGAGCCGGGCAATATATTTAAAATCGTTCCTGCTGTGAAGCGATTTTAACCCTGCATTTAAGGCTTTTGCTATCCCTGCATTTGCGGGCATTGTTAATAGAGTAATGGTTATATCCGGAAATTCGGTTCTGAGTGCATCGGTATTTAATGGTATTTTACTCCCGTCATCTACTACCAGAACTTCAAACTTATCTGTTGGGTAATTAATACTTTTTAAAGAAGCAATAAGGCCTTCAAAGTCATTAAAATATGGTATGAGTAAAATAAAATCCTTCATTCAAACCTGTTAATTGTACGCTTTAATAATATTGTTAAAATTATGCTTTTTTGATTAAGCCTACTCGTATTGTAATATTTGTAAGGGCTAAGGAAGGTTTTGAAATTTAAAGACTATATTTGTTTTAATCGTAATGGTACAATTTAAATCCCTTTGGTCCGTTAAAAGCCATAATTTATAAGTAGATATAAATCATAATAGTATACTTAATATGAAAACAAGACAATTATTAAAGAAAAGTGCAACAATAAGCATTTGTACTATTGTTTTATTGCTGTTTTCCAGCGCTTCTAATGCCCAGTTGAAGCTTTATTCGAACGGAAGCTTATCAATAGGGAGCATAACCCAACCCCCTGCGGGCGATGAATTGCAAGTAGTTGGTAATTCTTTGTTTTCGAATAATACAGGTATAATTGCTTCATCGGCATATATAAAAGGGGCCAATATGTTCTCGTCAGCTTCTAATCCCGATTATTCATGGTGGGGTGATACGCTTTCGGGTGTTTTTCACCCGGGGCTTAATACTATGGCTTTCGCTATTGGCGGTAGAACAACAATGTTATTATCGCCTGGTAATAATATTATAATAGACTCTACATTCGATAATGGAGACAGGTTGCAGGTAAATGGAGGGTTGAACAGGTCACCTTTCGATATTTTTTCAAATACAACAAGCAATAATATATACTCAGGTATTAACTGGGTAAGTAATTCTACCACAAAAGCGTGGGCAGTAAAAAATGGTACTAGTGATGAATTTTATGTTTATGGTAATGGACAGGCTTATTCATATGGCTGGAATACTATTAGCGATTCAACATTAAAAGAAAATGTGATGAATATTAATGGTGCTTTAGGCAAAGTATTGCGTCTGCAAGGGGTTACCTATAATTTAAAGCATGATGCTAAAGAGTTATCCGGAAACAGGCATAACATAAGGCAAATGGGGCTTATTGCGCAAGCTGTGCAAAGAGTTGTACCGGAAGTGGTAACTACAAACGATAATGGTATTGAAACCATTGCTTACAGCAATATGGTTGGCTTATTGGTTGAAGCTATTAAACAGGAAGATGTAAAAGTAAACATGCTGCAACATAAATTAGATAGTTGCATTGCCTTAAATAAGCAAACAGGCTCGGTAAATAAGCCTAATGGAGTAGGTAATGAGGCCAAACTTTATCCTTGTGCTTCTTGCTCTGTTAATCATAATGCTACTTTTCAATGTTATATACCCGAACAAAGTAAAAATGCAAGTTTGATGGTCTTTGATATGAGTGGTGCTCTGAAAAAGACCATACCAATTACCGGAAAAGATACTCAGTATGTTAGTGTTAATAGTGGGGAACTGAATGCCGGGATGTATTACTACAGTTTATTGGTTGATGGTACTGAGATTGATACCCATAAAATTATTATGACGCAGGATTAATTATGAAGAATTATAACTTTGCCATGAAAAGCAATAGTGGTATCAGAAGTAGCTATTTTGTAAAGGTAAACGCCCGACCGTAAACCAGCTAAATTAATTTCAGTTGTGCTGTTCTGATTAAGGTTTGTAGAATAAATTTCTTCACCTATAATGTTATAAATATGTATCGTTTCATTACTGGTCGCATTTTGTAACTGAATATTAAATTTCCCGAAGTTCGGGTTTGGATAAATACTGATAGTATCCAGGCCAGAAGTAAGTTCCCTGTTGATCTTTGTCAGTTTTCTTACCCTGAAATTAAATGCATCACCAATAAATAAATTAGCGGAGGTATCAATTGCAATACTTGTTGGGTTATATAATGAAGCCGTTACTGCTAAACCACCATCGCCCGAATAACCTGCTGACCCATTACCGGCAATTGTTGAAATAATACCTTTTTCATTTACAATTCTTACACAATTATTATTTGCATCAGCAATGTATAAGTTGTTCATTTTATCCACCGTTACTCCCGCAGGAAAATTTAAGCCTGCCAGGGTAGCAGCTCCACCATCGCCCGAATAAGAAGCCATTCCATTACCTGCCACAGTGGTGATTATGCCACCGGTGCTTATTTTTCTTATTCGGTTGTTATCCTCATCAGCAACATAAATATTACCCAAGTTATCAATAGTAACCCCGGTAGGGTAATATAATGCCGCCAGTGTAGCGGGGCCGCCATCGCCCGAATAGCCTGCAATGCCATTACCTGCAATGGTGGTAATAATTCCATTCCTATTTATTCTTCGTACCCTGTTATTAAAAACATCAGTAATATACACATTACCTGAATCGTCAGATACAATTCCTGTGGGATCTTTAAATGATGCAGCAGTGGCAGGCCCACCATCACCCGAAAACCCATAACTGCCATTACCGGCAATGGTAATTATGTTACCCTGTGTTGTAATTTCTCTTACCCGGCCATTACCTATATCGGTTATATATACATTGCCCTGATGGTCTGAGAATACCCCCGTGGGGCCATTTAACTCTGAAGATACAGCTGCCCCCCCATCACCTGAATATGTAAATTTTCCATTGCCGGCAATGGAAGAGATTACCCCATTGGGGTCAATTTTTCTAACTCTTGAATTATCCCAATCTGCAATATATAAATTACCGACTGAATCAAGGCTTACTGAAAGTGGGTAGTTGATCATAGCACCTATAGCAGATTTTCCATCGCCCGAGTAACCTGCCGACCCCGTGCCTGCAATAGTATTTATTATGTAAACCTGCGCAAATAAGCCACTACTGCACATGAATAGTGCTAAAATCAAGAATGATTTTAATATTTTTTCTGAGGTATTCACCTGGCTATTATTCTTGTAAAAAAACAAATTCTTTTAACACTGCTCTTAACCAAATATAAGCAAAAACCCGGAGGTTTTTTTGAAAAACCTTGGGTTAGCCAATAAAGCAAAGGCTATATCTACACTTAGGAAACGGTAAATAGTGAGGAAAAGTACTTAATAGTATTCTCTGATACGCTGCTACTGTATCACAAACTTACCTGTTGCCAGGTTGTTTCCGGACGGATTGGTTATTTTGTATAAATAAATTCCCTGTGGCTGATTGCTTAAGTCAACCGATGTTTCGTTACTCTTAAACGATAGGCTATATATGTTTTGGCCAAGTATATTGTATATCTCAACTATGTTGTCAGATACAGGTGAATTCACTACAATATTGAAAATGCCATTGTTGGGATTTGGTGAAAGCTTTGCGGCATATTGAATATTTGTCAGCTCATTAATGCCCGATGGGGTGCATTGATCAGCCATTGTTCCGCCCAGGCTATAAAACTCACGATGGAACGCCTGGTAAAAAAGGTTGGCAGTGGTTGAGTCGTGAATGATGAGAATGTTTTCATCATTATACACTTCAGCTTCATTTGTCCAGTTATGCGAACCTGTTAAAACTGTAGGATCGGCTTGCACATCGCAAGGGTCTATAAGTACATATTTATTATGGAACAACGAATCGGACCCTGAATATACCTTAAGCATTGGGCCCAGGTAGTTACTGAGTGTACCGTATGCAGCATATTGCAAGCTATATTGGTCCATAATGCCTGCAGTATAAGTGCCTTTATTTATCATGGTAACTAACGCATTAGCATCAGCCGTATAACTAAACTCAAATACTCCAAAATCTATTTCATTTTTTGCTGATAGTATAGTAGATACTATGTGGTTACTGGTGGTATCAGTTGGGCTGAAATATGCTTCCACCCGGTGCCCATCAACAGTAAAATTATGGCGCATAATATTTTTTTTATATTTCCCGAACTTGGAGTTTGTCAGGTTATATTTTCCGCCTTCAACAGTATCACCCCACATTTGGTTAAACTCGGCTAAATAGCAATGTGCAAGTGCCGAATCTTGTATTATTACTATGTTATTGGCATCTTTATCAATTTGCCCGGGTTCCCAGTTCATACAGCCTGTCCACAGTATGGGTTCATTCGGGTCAGTGGATGTTCCATCAATAACCATGAACTTGTTATGCATGATACCATAATTACCTCCCAGCGGACTGTGTAATGTATAGATAGCTTTATTTATGCTATCTAATCCTGTATTGGGTGAATAAGCTGAATCTATCTGGTTGCATATCCAGCGGATTTTTACTCCCCTTGCATATGCTCTGTTTATAGCTGCTGCAATATTGGCAATATAGCCTTGCTCAAACCATGTACTGTCTTCTACAAAATCATACATGGCAATATCTAAGGTGTACTTGGCCCTGTTTATATAGCTTATAACGGTATCACCGGCAATTCGTATTAATGAAATTGCTTTTTCATCCTTTGCAACGGTTGTATCTACCGGCCGGGTAAAATAGCACACAATATGGTGGTTAGGCCTGAATATCTGGGCACTGATAAATGAACCGGAAAGTAACAGGAAGATGATTAATGAAAATACTTTTTTCATAAAGCTTCAGGGTTGCTTATAAAAAAGGCAAGCCTCATATTGCTGTAAGGCTTGCCTGATGATATTATTCTATATTGTTTGTTTTACTGCTTAATGAACTTGCCTGTAAACTCTTTGGTGTTACTGGTTTGAACACGCATTAAATACATTCCTTGTGCAAGCCCGGTAACATTTATTGTATTTACATAACGTGCATCTAATTTGCCTGACAATACCAGTTGTCCCAATTCATTATACAAACCATATTGTATGTTGTTACCCGGTATGTTTAACATAACTTTTATTTCATTATTTGCCGGGTTAGGGTACATAGTTACCTCATCAATATTATTCTGAACTTCTTTTATGCCAGCTAAAGGGTTGCATGATTGTTTAAGTTCAACCGGGTTGCCTGAAGCTGATGAAAGAGCAAAGTAATCGGCGCGGAATGCCTGGTAATATTGGTTTACAACTAATGAATCATGCACAATTACAGTGTTTTCATCATTTACGGTATTTGCAGATGAACTCCAGTTATGTGAACCTGTTAAAATTTTTGGGTCTGCGCTATAATCACAAGGATCTGTCATTACATATTTGCTGTGACATATTCCATTTGAATAATAACCTGGCAGGCCGCTATAAATTAAAAGATTGGCGCCCATTGCATTGCTTAGATCTGTGTAAGGAGTATATCCTAAGCTTGATTGGTCCATAATGCCATGTACGTTAAGGCCTTTACTTACCGCTGAAACTAACGGAGCATCATCAGCTTGTAAAGTAAATGTGAACATTTCAAAATCTACTTCGCTTGTTGCTGATTGAATTGTTGAAATGATATGGTTACTGGTTTGATCAGCCGGGCTGAAATACGATTCAACATAATATCCGTCTATATGAAAATTATGCGGAGTAATATTTTTCTCTTTAGGGCCAAATACGCCAACTGCTGTGTTTGGTACACCGCCTTCAACAGTATCTCCCCACATCTGGTTAAATTGAATTAGATAACAATGTGCCAGGGCTGAATCCTGGAATATGATAATGTTGTTAATATCCTTACATATCTGGCCTGGTTCCCAGTTCATACATCCGGTCCATACTATAGAAGCTGTAGGGTCAGATGCTCTACCGTCAATTACAACAAATTTATTATGCATAATGCCACTATAAGAGGCGCTAGGTAAAGTAGGTATAGCTTTGTTTATAAGTGCAAGGCCATAGTTCGGGGTAATTGAATTTACAAAACCTTTTGATGAATCACTTGGGTTATGTATCCAACGGATTTTCACACCACGTGCATAGGCGTTGTTAATTGCTGTATGTATTGGAGGTACATAACCACCTTCGTACCAGGTACTGTCTTCCACATAATCATAAAGGGCTATATCCAGCGAATATTTTGCACGGTTGATGTATGCAATAAGTGTATCACCTGCCGAGCGGATAAGCGCGGTAGCTTTATTTGTGCTTGGTTTTGCAACAGTGGTATCAACAGGATGTGTTGAATATACCACTATATGGTGTCCCGGGCCAAATATTTGCTGGGCATTTGTGCTTATGCAAAATGCTATTGCAAATAAAACTAGTGTAGATATTTTTTTCATGATATGTGAATTAGATATGTGCAATCGTACGAAACAGAAATGAACAGAACTGGTTTAACGCTTTATTAAATCATTAATTAAAAAAAGGAAAAGCAACAGGTTAACGTTGCTTTTCCTTGTAATGCTATTGTAACTATTACTGTATGATCAACTTACCGGTTGAAATAACTTTTCCGGTCTCATCAAAAATCCTGTATAAATACATGCCTACAGGCTGGCTGTTAAGGTTGATCTGTGTTTTGTCAGAAGTCAACTTAGCCTGGTAGATGTTTTCGCCAAGTACATTGTATACATTAACATATGATTTTGCAGGAGCATTTTGCAATGCTACTGTAAATGAGCCATGGCTTGGGTTAGGATAAACGCTGGCTTGAACATTTTTGTTTCCGCCAATTTCATTAATACCCTCATCACAGGTGAGTTCCTTTACAAATGCACCATAAGAAGCATATGCTACATAAACGTTTCCGTTTGCATCGACAGTGCTTGATTCATAAGTAGCACCATCTTGTGATACTGAGCCACCAACCGGGTAGAATACCCATGCTGTATCGGTCTTTGGATCAAATTTTTCAACTGTGCAATCTTCCTGTCCTTGGTTTTTAACTTCGTTACCCCAGTCAGAATAAGCTACGTAGTATACTCCACTTGTTTGATTGATTGTAAGAGACATATAGCTTGTCCAGTCGTTAGAGAAACCTGGTGCGCCAACCCAAACCCAGGTTGTACCATTCCACTTAACAACATTGGCTTCGGTACCTGCTCCGTAAGAAGAGTAAGCAACAACTGGCATATTGGTTGCAGGGTCAATTTGTATTGAAGGGTAAACAGCTTGACCGCCTGAAATATTACGAGCGCCAAGATATTTCCAGCTACCTGCAATGTATTCCATAACCGAAATACCTAATTGGTTAGATCCATTGTCCTGGAATGCAACATACACATTACCGCTCTTATCAACGGCAACACTTTCGTAAGCAGCACTGTCACCATTAACATCGCCACCACCAACGGTATCCCATAAGGTTCCGTTTACACCGCATTTAATAACGCGCATGTGGTAATTAGCCATTTCAAAAGCTGAATAAACAGTATCATTTGCAATTGCCATAGAAACGTAGTAAGCATTAGCACCGCTAATTGCAAGTGCGTTGGTCCCCAAAGCTGCCCATGCACTGCCAGAATATTTCATAGCAGAAACAGAGTATTTTGGAGTTGCACCACCATCAGCAAATAAGCAGATTGGCTCTCCCGCAGCATCAACACCCATGTTAGTGAATTTTGCAGTACCGAGCGATATACCAGGTGTTCCAACTACGCTCCATGCACCTGAGCTGTATGTCATAACGGTAGCTTTACTGCTATTATTAACATCGCTATATGCTATGTAAGGGTTGAGTGAACCAATTGGAGAAGTTGCAATTGAAGTATATGCTGCCAATCCATTGTGGCCCGAACCTGAACCATTTGATAAACCTTGGGTGGCCATTAATTGCCATGCTTTATTTGTGCTGTTATACATAAAAGCCATTGCGTGGTTACCAACACCTTTGTCTTCGTATGCTAAATAAGGTATACCGGTGCCATCAACTGCAAGGCTAACAAAGTTTGCAACTTTTGCAGATATTGATTGAGAAACCTTATAAGATTTGCCAACAAAATCCCATGCACCACCACTGTATTCAGCAATACTTAATCCGCTATAGCCATAATATGATAAGTCTTCGTATGCTGCATAAACATTACCCGAAGCATCTGCACCAATTGATACGTAGTTAACAGGTCCGCCTAAATACTTATTTCTTTGTGTTGTATCGGTTGTCCATGAAGTACCATTCCATGTCATCATGCCAATGTTCTTAGCGTCAGAAAAATCTTCATATGCTACATAAACATTACCACTCTTATCGGTTGTCATTGAAACCCAGTTTACTGTATCTGTTGTAAGACCTGCAGTATCAGCAGCAGCAGTCCATGCACCTGCTTTGTAATATTCAACCATTAGCTTGTCGCTATGTTTGCCATCTTCATAAGCTAAGTAAGGAATGTTGTGCACCCTGTCCATAGCAATTTGAACATATTGAGCCTGGCCCTTTGAAACACCAAGGCCACCTACTGGTACCCATGCTGAGCCATTGAACATAAGCACGTCAACTTTAGTTGTACCTAAGTCTTCGTAAGCTACATAAGGAACGCCGTTTGTATCGGTTGTAATTGAAATGAACTGGCAAGGAATATTAAAACCGGCTTTTTGACCTGGTAAAGTATCCCAGGTAGTTCCATTAAACTTAAATACAGCGCAATGATTTGATACGCCTTTGTCTTCGCAAGCTACATAAGGAGTGCCGTGCTTATCTACTGTAATGGCGTTATCGTAAACTTCGCTGCTTGAACCAATATAGGTGAAAGCGGTAGAACCAACTTGTTGCCATTTGCCGCCAACATATTTTACTACCGAAGTACCATAGAAATTGTTACCATCGCGGTACGCAACGTATGGAGTATTAGTTGTAGGGTCTATTGCAATTGCTTCGTATTCTGATTCACCAAAAGAAATTCTGTTTGTTGAATCATTTGGGCCTACTGGATCCCAGCCTGGTGAAGCACATTGTGCATTAACACGGCCCATTAAGCCGATAAATGCTAATGATAAAAGGTAAAGTTGTTTTCTTTTCATGATAGGTGTTTATTATTTAATATTGTATTTGCTACAAGCACCAAATTACCAAGGGGGTGCTTTTTTACGGGTGCAAAAGAAACAAACCACAATTTACTCAGTGTTAAGTAAATGTTAATAATGTGCTTATCTAAATAGTTTAAGCGCAATTATTAGTTTCAATTTATTTTATAACTACTGGTAATCAAACAAATCAATCACTTATGTTGGCGCGGATTCAGTAATGTTATTTTATTGTTAATACAACCCATGAAGAAATTAACAAATAATTAATGTTTCTTGCCCAGCTGTAGACATACGTGATTACTAATATTGCGACGCGAGAAAAAATAACTATTTAACCCTGGTATAATGAAGAAAATTACTTTTTTAGCTGTCATTGTGTGCTCTTTTTTCACTGGTAATGTGTTACAAGCACAGTATGTTGGCACTCCCCCGGCACACGTTATAATAGTAATGGAGGAGAATTATTCTTATCAGCACATTATTGGGTCATCACTTGCACCAACATTTACCGCTTTATCTAAAGACACCTTCTGCGCAAATATGACTTTGGTTACTGCTATTACACATCCAAGCGAACCAAATTACCTTGAATTATTTTCAGGTTCTAACCATGGTGTAACTACCGATTTAACCGGCCCTTGCCCTGGTGCACCTTTAAATGATTGTAACATTGGTTCTTCTGTTATACAGGCTGGCTATACTTTTATCGGTTATTCAGAAGATCAGCCTTCAGTGGGATGGATCAATAGCGATGCGGGTAATTATTATACCAAGCATTGCCCATGGATAAATTGGGTAGGTGCAGGTGTTCCCGCTCCTTATGATTCTATTCCTATAGCTTCCGATTTGCCTATGGTAGGATATTTCCCGGATTCAAATCATTATAGTTCATTACCTAATATGGCTTGGGTAATACCTAATTCTATTGATGATATGCACGACGGAAGTTCATCTTCGGCAATACCTAATGGTGACAATTGGTTTAAAATAAATATGATGCCTTTAGTACGCTGGGTTGCTAATCCTGTAAATCATTCAGTTCTTATAGTACTTTGGGATGAGGATGACTATAATACTTCCAGTCTCCCATATAACCATATACCTCTGCTGGTTTGTGGTGGAATGGTAAAAGGTGGAAACTATAATACAGCTTTAAATCATTACAGCACTTTAAGATTAATGGAGGAAATGTTTGGTATAACTAATTACTGTGGATCAAGTGCATCAGCAAGTGAATATCCAAGTGCAATGTGGAACCCTGTAGCTGGTATCAATTCAGTTTCATCACCTGCTGACAAGTTTACAACATGGCCAGTTCCTGCTAAAAATGAGTGCAACATTCACATTGTTGCTTCTTCAGCGGATAAGGCAAACATAAGTCTATATGATGTTGAAGGTAGATTGATACAGCAAATTCAAACAGGCTTGAAACCCGGAGATAATTATGTTACACTAAATACTTCTGGTGTCTCTAATGGAGTTTATTCAGTAAGTATTATTGGCGAAAAGATAAACATATGTAAGAAAATTGTAGTTGGCAAATAATGTCTTCAATTTAAAATCATAATTCTCAAGAAACAATCTCAATCTTAATAAAATGAAAAAAATTACTGCTTTTTTAACTATTAGCTGGGCACTATTAAGTGTTCATGCAGCACAAGCGCAGTATGTTGGGAAAACACCGGCACACGTAATTGTTGTGATGGAGGAAAACTATGCGTATTCTAAGATCATTGGCGCTTCTCTCGCACCTACATTTACTGCTTTATCAAAAGCTTCTTATTGCGCAAATATGACATTGGCAACTGCCATTACTCATCCAAGTGAACCTAATTATCTCGACTTATTCTCAGGTCAGGAGCAAGGTGTAACCACCGATCAGACAGCTACTGTTGGGCCTTTGAATGACTGTAATTTAGGTTCTCAGATTATACAAAGCGGACATACTTTCATAGGATACTCAGAAGGGCAACCTTCTGTGGGTTACATAGGCCCTGATGTTGGTAACTACTATATCAAGCATTGCCCATGGATAAATTGGATAGGGCATAATACAAATCCTGATACCATTCCTGTAACATCTGATCAGCCGTACACTGCATTCCCTGATTCTCTTCATTATGCTAATTTACCTAACATGGCTTGGGTAATACCAAATTCTATTGATGATATGCATGATGGTGCAGCATCTTCAGCAATACCAAATGGAGATACATGGTTCAAGAAAAATATGATGCCATTAGTTCGTTGGGCTGCTAATCCGGCAAATAATGCTATTGTTTTGGTTATTTGGGATGAAGATGATTATTCTTCATCTTCACCAAGCAATCATATACCTCTTCTGGTTTGCAGTGGCCTTGTTATAGGCGGTAATTATGGCACCGCAGTTAATCATTACACTACATTAAAGTTAATGGAGGAAATGTTTGGCCTTCCTGTTTGTGATGCCGCAAACCAAAATAGTGCAGGTGAATACCCTACTAATATGTGGACCGTTACAACAGCAACAAATTCAATTGCACAACCAACTAATGAAGTTACCACCTGGCCGGTTCCTGCAAAAAATGAACTGAACATGCATATCTCTTCTACTAATGATGGTAAAGCAAATATTGGCCTGTATGATATTACAGGCAGAATGGTGAAAGAAATGCCTGCCGAATTGAAATCAGGTGATAACTATTTATCTATTAGCACAGAAGATGTTTCAAACGGAATTTATTTCCTGAACATTGTAGGAGATAAAATAAATGTTTGTAAGAAGATTGTGGTTGGTAAATAATTAAAGATTGTTATAAGTGGAACTCATTCTATTGGCTCTTATTATTTAATAAGAGCCAATAGTTTTTATGAAAACTAAAAAAAATATTTTATGAAAATGAAAAACGTATTAGTAGCAGTATCGATCCTGATTTTTGGTTGCAGTATTTCAAAAGCTCAGTTTACCGATTTTAATAATTATCCGGTTACTGTAACTCCGCATGAGTCGGCTGATTCAACGCGTGGGCATTTCTGGGGTTATATGTTTGGCAGCTATTATACAAAGTTGCATGCCGATTCTTTTCAAAGAGGGAACACACAATATGCACGTATACCTGTGGGTTCTAATGCCTTTTCGCTACAACGTATATACCTTGGTTACGATTATTTCTTTAATAAGCAGTTTTCAGTTCATGCTGTTATGGCTTCGGAAGAGAGCGCTGATGATAACTACGTTTCAGCTCCAACCGTTGACCCTAAAAACAATAGAAGTTTTTACTTGAAATATGCAAACATGGAATGGGCGAATTTTTTAAATACAGGCCTAAAACTTACTATAGGTTTAGCACCAACTCCTTCATTTGCTATTACTGAAGAGCCTTTTTGGGGATATAGGTCAATAGACAGAACTATAATGGATATGAAAGGTATTACAGGTTCAAATGATTTTGGGGTGAACCTAGGTGGAAAAATATGGACCAAAAAAGATGATATGGGTGTTGAGAATGCCTGTGTTGGTTTTAATTTTATGGTAGCCAATGGTACAAGTTCCCAGCCTGATCTTTTCGATTTTCCTACTTATTCAGTGTGGCATAAATATTATGGCGATGTATACGTGAAAATGCTTAACGACAAATTGGTACTTGACCTGTTTGGTGATGGTCATACTGTTGGCTATACAGCAGTTTCAGAATACGGGCCGGTAATGCATCAGTATGTTCTTACGGGCCGTATTTTTCTTGGGTATAAAACAAAGAATTTCAATATAAGCGCAGAGTATTTTCAACAAACTCAAAAAAATATGCTTAGTGAGGTAAGTGGTCCCGGAGTTCCTAAACAAGGAGATACTGTTGATAATGTGCAAACCGGTTTTTCAATTATGGCAGCAGCTGTTTTGCTTAGAGATAAAAACACAAGTGCTCCAAAACTTAGTTTGATTGCGCGGTATGACATGTTTAACCCTATTGCCAATTTTAACCCTAAAATTTCTTACATGCCGGGTGGTATTTATATAAATGGCACAAATTATGAGCTCAATAATACACCTTATACCGAGACATATTTTGTATTTGGTTTCGATTACCAGCCTATAAAGCAAATACACTTAATGCCAAATATTTGGTATGATGGAATTAGAAGTGAGGTGGCTAACGTTTATTTCCGTAATAGATTTGATTATGATCTGGTACCCCGTATTACATTCTATTACCAATTCTTTAAGAACTAGGTTCACAAGTTGCAGATTTGTATGTTTGTAACTCATTATCCCCTTGGTATGAGAAGTAGAATTATTTCTATTGCTTTAATAGCTATTGTTTTTTCTGTAAAGGCACAAACATGGAGCCCTGTGAGTACTGGGATAAATGGAGTTGCTGCCAATACTACCTGGTCATTGTATGCGTATGATTCGGTTTTGTATGCCGGAGGATGGTTTACCTCTGCCGGTGGGGTGAATGTGAATGATATTGCTCAATGGAATGGTGTAAACTGGGGTACCATGGGTACAGGTTCGAGTGGCTATGTAAGTGCATTGGCATATTACAATGGTAATTTATATGCAGGCGGTAAATTTGATTCTATTGGTGGAGTTGTAGCCCATGATATTGCTATGTGGAATGGAGTAAATTGGGTGCCGGTAGGTAAAGGGATGAAATCACCTGAGTATGGTGTATATTGTATGACGGTTTATAATGGAGACCTTTATGTGGGTGGTAATTTTGACAGTGTTGATGGTAAAGCGATTTTCGCCCTTGCTAAATACAATGGTACAGCCTGGTCAGCAGTAGGATTAGGGCTTTTTACAACTGCAGCTGATGAAGATGACGGTGTGTTTGCAATGGCTGTTTATAAAGGAGCACTATATGTTGGTGGAGGTATTGATAATGCAGGAGGTATACAGGTTAGTGAAGTAGCTGAATGGGATGGTAAAAACTGGTATCCAGTTGGAGATAGTACAATAGGGCCAATGTATGCAATGGCAGTCTATAATAATTACCTTTATGTAGGTGGTTGGGCCGATACAATTGGCGGTATAGCGACAAATAGTATTGCTAAATGGAATGGAAAGGCTTGGTCGGCTGTTAACCCCGGCGGCATAACAGGAGAGCCCGGTGGATCACAAGTAAGTGCTTTGACCGTATATAATGGAGAATTATACGCAGGTGGTTATTTCGATAGTATAAATGGGCTGTTTATAAATGGCATTGCTAAATGGAATGATACAAATTGGTCTAGGGTAGGTGGTAGTGTTGGTATTAATATTGGTGGCGCTATTGATGCTATGACAGTATTTAATAATTCTTTATATGTGGGTGGCGGATTTGATAGTGCCGGCGGGGTATATGCACATAATATTGCCATGTGGACAAGCCCTAATTCAATTGACGAGGTTATAGTGAACAATACAATCTCAGTTTTTCCTAGCCCCACAAATGATATGATATCAATTAAGGTTACTCATTATGCAGATGATATGAGTTTTATTATCTATAATGAACTCGGCCAGCAAATTAAGAATGGTAAACTTTCAGAAAATGAAAGTAATACAATAGATGTGAGTAATTATTCTAGCGGTATTTATTTGGTCTCTGTTGTTTCAGGTACCCAAAAATACAATGCAAAGTTTATTAAAAACTAAAAGTATACTCTTTTACGTTGATTTAGAACTGGGCGCTTATACCAATATAAAAGTTTCTTCCGGGTGCCGGAATAATACCAGGGCCGGGGTATTCATCAGTGCGAAGGTTGAAATATTTACTATTAGCAAGGTTACTTATTCCGAACTTAATATTATAGTTCTTAATTCTTAGTGTGGATGACCAGTCTAACACTTGATAAGCCGGAATTAAGCCTACAATACCACTTACGTTATAAACTGTGTTATTTGCATCGGCAAAAGATTTGGTAGTATAGCTATACACTAACGTGGTAGAAAATATCTTATAAGAATAACTAATTCCCATACGTTCAATATCTTGTGGGGCCATTTCTTAGAAATTTCCAATATAAGGTCCTGTAACGTAACGGGAATCGTCATAGGCATAAGAGTTGAAAAAACTAAGATCTCCTATTCTGGAACTGGTGGTGAAAAAACTGAATGGGTGCAATTCAATGTAAGTTTCAATACCCTTATGTACTGCATTGCCCACATTTGTGCGGTACTGGTATGTTGTTCCTGCAACTCCGGGTAATGTTTCCAGGCCTATTTCATCGTTAAAGGCTATATAAAACCCATCAACGTCAAAATTGATGAATTTGCCGAATTTCCCACGCCACCCAAAGTCTGCATTATAGCCATTTACATCCTTCATATTCGGGTCAATCTGAGATGTAGTGCCTATAGGGGTTAAGTTTTCATAAGTAGTTGGTTCATATGCCTGCGAAATGTTGCCATATATATTTGTGAAGTCGCTTGTTTTGAATTGCAAACCACAACCTGCTAACGGAATATACCATGTTTTAGAAATAGAAGTATTAAAAACAGAAGCAACAAGAGGGTTTGAATTGTCTGTTACTTTTCCATCTACCGTAGATTTAATATATTCATAACGGAACCCCGGGGTAAGAGAGAGTCTGCCAATATGGAAAGTATTTTCAATAAAAGGAGCAATATTAGAAGTAGTAAACCCCAGAGAATCGCCCCAATTTCCTCCATATAAATTAAGGTTATAGTCGGTTCCGGTTGAACCGGGGCCTTGTTCTTCCCGCAGCATTTCCCCCTGAAAATATCTTACTCCAACTGCAAGTGATGACTTAATGCTTCCGACTTGCCAAAACGTAAGCAGTCTCAATTCATTTGTGATACTTAAGAAAGTTTCTATTTCCACTTCACGCGGAGAATATGAATTATTGACAATAGAATCGGGCGATTGTGGGCCTCCGTCTTCATTTCTCCACACCAGGTTTCGGGCGCTGTTATTCACAACCGATTTCAGGGTAAGGGTTGAATTATCAGATACTTTATATGTGGAAGTGAGTGCAAAGAGATTCCACGGGCTTGATAACCAGTTTCTGGAACGAAATGACTGGTCGGGGTTTTGGTTAAATTCTGCATCAGTTAGCCCGCCAGGCATATGAATCATATTTCTTAACATAGTGTATTCAATACCTATTTTAAATTTTTCAGAAGCTTCATATTCTACTTTGGCAAATCCTGTTACCTGCTTTACATCAGAATTAGGCCTCCAGCCATCTGTAGCTTTATATTGTATAAAAGAATAATAATGCCATTTCTTATAAGTGCCTCCACCTGTTATAACCGAACTATAGAAGCCATAGCTTGCACCTGTTTGCTCAGTACTGAATTCCCATGGTTTGTCTAATGGTCCTTCTTTCATCACATAATTAATAATTCCTCCAAACTGCGGGCCAAACTGAAGAGATGACTCCCCGCGCACTACCTCAATGCGGCTTACGGCAATAAGCGGTGGCAAATAGTATGATTCAGGATATCCATATACATCACCAGATAAGTTATATCCATTTTGGCGGGTTTGAATTTCAATAGATTGAGTAGGTATCAATCCCCTGAATGCAATTCCGTTTGATGGGAATCCGCCGCCCTCAGTTTCAGAATAATTAGAGCCGGGTAACCTGCCCAATGTTTCACGCGGATTGTTCTGGGCCTTATTTGCATCTACACTATCAAGTACAAGTATTTCAGTTTTCATACCCGAATAAATTACACCATCATAGGTTTCAGGCATATGCCCCATACCTTGAGCGCTAATAAGAGGCCTAATGATGTTAACTTTTTCCAGCTGGTTTATTTTTTGCAGCAAATTGAAATTAAGTTCAGTGGTTTGATTTTCCTTTATAATGGTTTTTTCTTCCAAAGGATTATAACCAACAATTTGTACCACAACAGAGTAAGATCCGGCAGGAATATTATCAATTTTATAAGCTCCCTTTCCATCCGTTGTTGATACGAATTTTGTATTTTCTATTATTATAGCGGCCGATTCTACAGATGCACCTGCACTATCAGTTACTTTGCCTTGTAATGTGCCCGATTGAGCAACAGTTATTCCACTCAATATGCACAATATAGTTATTGCAAATAGCCTTTTTATCATAAAGAATTAATCATTAATTATGCGTACAAAATTACTTCCATTTTAAGACCTGTCAATACCCAAAAGGGGGTAAAATAATAGATGTAACAATTTAGTAATAATACCCTACTACAGCCTGTGCCTGTCCTCCATTATTTATCCAGCTGATGCTGAATCCATAAGGTGTGCCACTTGCCTGGGGTGAGCCTTGGTTGTTAACCCCGTAAGTAGAAAGAATTGGTTCTGTGATATTTTCAATTGCTTTATTTCCAATTAAAGGATTATAGGATAGATTAAGATTCGAAATATTTTGAACAATAGTGGCCGTTATGCTGGTATAGCAACTATCTCCATAACGGTCTTTACCCCAGGATGCAACATTTTTAAAGTTCTTTATTGTTGTATCAGCTCGGGTGCCTGTGCTAAGAATTGTACCCGAATTGGTAAACGACCTGAGTAGGTTTAAATTCCAGCCATATAATTGAACCACTGATGCATTATCATTATAAGTAAACGCTATTGATGCTCTTATTCTTTCAACAAGTGAATCTCCGGAAGCTATATTTTGCAGGTTGCCGCCATAAATATTTGTGAGGGTTGCATTACCTGTTAAAGAAATGGAGGTATTGTTTGTTAAAAAAAATACTTCATAACCCGGGCTTGATGTGGTTCCGAATGTAATAGAAATAGTTGCTCCCGATGTTCCCCATGGTAAAGGATGGCCTCCTGTTAGTGTTTGTTGAATTGCAATAGAGCCGGTGCGTTTCTTTGTCCCGTCAGGTTCATTACCATAATAATCAATTACGATCAAGCCGGTACTTATTTGAGAAGTATCAATTATAGCACCAGTTATAGTTGTTTTTGGGTTGCAACAAACTGCTATAGCATCGTCAGCGGCTTGATCAAATTCATTATTCAATGTTAACTCATCTGAAACAATAACAGATTGAGAAGTGGCGTTACCTGTTGTGTTTACCCTTGTAGTATCTACTTTCTGGCAGCTTACTATGAGTACACCGATAGACAATCCTACTATACTAAGTCTGAATAATTTTTTTTGGTCCATATTAAAAACAAATATTTATTGCGTAATTACTTTATTTACTCCAAGTAGAATATTTTCATTAAGTAACTTAACGAAATATATTCCTTTAGATTGATTGGACAGATCTATTTCAGTTTTGTTATTGTTTAGTTTTTTTGAATAGATAAGCCTGCCAGGTAAATCATAAACTTTTATTTCGCTATTTTGAAATATACTTGCATTATTAGTTTGAATAGTAAAACTGCCAGAACTTGGGTTAGGGTAAATAGTGAAATTGTTGTTATTCGTTATTTCGTTTATACCTGTTGTATCAACACAATGCTTAGTAACATTTATAATGAATTTCAGGCTGTCAGTTAATGGTGGTGAGCTGTTATCTGTGGCAGTTACAGTTATAGTATGAATACCAGAATCACTTAAAGAGGCAATGACTTTGTTTGATAAGCTATATATTGAATATGCATTAGAAGTATTGGTTGTAATGTTTGACAAACCAGAGGATGATTCAGTCAGTGTTGCAGTTTGTCCTTTTTGGCTACATAAAAATGAGGCTGCAAAAGAAAGGGTATCACCAACACATGCATCAAATGTAGTACATGTATCAGTACGTAAAATAACTGGTGGAATAATGCTGCCAGTAACGCATGTGTTAAAAGTAAACGATTTTTCCTCTATCCAATAAAGCCCGCTATTGGTATCAAAAGGCCCAACGAAAGTTTTACCAGGTAAGCAATATGCTCCAAATTGTGCATAGTGAACACTATCACCTTTAGTGACCCCAATTGTTGCAGGTGTTCCGCCAAAATTCCCATTTGCGCAGGCCCATTGCATTGTTAAATAGCAATAAGAAACATTATTGCCTTGTGGTAAAGCAGAATCAGAGCCGTTAGTAATGGTAATTTGAAAATCGTCAAAATTATCATCATCAGGTGTATTGTATCCGGCATAACTCCATCTGACAATCATATGAGTAGCGGTTATTTTATAGTAAATAAAAGAAATAGGGGCCTGAAGGTCATCAATATCAGCCCAAAAGGCAGCCAGCATCATAGTATCAGTCTGGAAAGGCAAGCCATTATTGGAAAATTTATAAACTGGTTTAACAAAGGAAATACTTCCTTTGTTGCTAATATAAACCGAATTATAATTCTTCCCATAAAAACAAAAATTAAAAGGAAGGTTTATCATCTGGCTTGAACAGTCGTTACATCTATAATCAGGAGACGTTCCTACATCAGTACCTAAAGTCATTGGGACAATCTGGTAAGTACTGTCAACCGCAACATAACAATTACAATTTTGCGAATACACACCAGTTGAAGCCAATAAGGCGTACATTAAAACTATGAATAATTTTCTCATATATTTTAACTTGCTATGCCGACTTTGACCACTTCTTAAATAAATGCATATTTAAATATAACGAACTTATGCCAATAGGCATGTTTTAAAGGATATTCCGGTAGCAAAAGTAAGAATTAATGCCTGTTTTTTTGTTGTCGGGTAAAGAATTAATATTGAGATAATAAAGCTAATTCAAAAATTGCTATAATATTTATTAAGCAATCTAATCAAGTACTTACTAAAAGGCGTTCATTTCGCGGTCTAATTTATATCTTTGGTAAGTACTATTTAACTTATAAAGCCAGGTCAAATGAAATCAATCAAGGCAAATTCTGCTAAGTACCCTGCTCAAAAAAACAGGGTGCTGAAAGAAGGTTCAAGAACAAGCAGCAATTTTTATACCAGTGACAAAATTCTGAGGAACTATCTCAGGAGCAATATTTCTAAAGATAGCTTTTCTTATATGGAAGATAAGCTGGAAACGCAGGGTAAAGAATCTGCAGGCAGGATGAATGAGCTTTCATTAGTTGCTGATAAAAAGGGCCCTGAACTGTTGAAAAGAAACATGTATGGTGAAACAATAAATGAATTCAGATTTCATCCTTCATACTGGACATTGAGAGATATTGCTGTACAATCAGAGATGTTCAGGGTGAAATGGGAACCGGGTTTAAGAAAAAGATTTCAAACAGAAAGGCACAGGCTAGGATTCAGTACCGGCTATTTGTATGCTATGAGTGAAAGTGGCCTATACTGTCCTTTATGTATGACTGATGGTGGCGCCCGTCTTGTAGATATGTTTTGCGATGAGGAAGATAAGCAAAGAATATTGCCAAGAGTGTATACAAATGTTCCTGAAGAATTATTCACAGGTGCTATGTTCTTAACCGAAAAAACCGGTGGATCGGATGTCGGAAACAATATAGTAACTGCCTCATATGATAATGGAAAGCAGTATCTGCTGAATGGTGAGAAATGGTTTTGCAGTAATACGAATGCCGATTTTATTTTTGCTTTGGCAAGGACTGATGAGGCGGTTGTGGGAACGAGGGGACTTTCGATATTTCTCATTGAAAAACAGCTCCCTGATGGGACTAAGAACCCGATTGATGTAATAAGAATAAAGGATAAGTTGGGAATGAGATCGATGGTGAGCTCAGAATGTATGCTTACCGATACTGTTGGTAAATTGGTGGGTGAGGAACAGGGTGGGTTCAAGATAATGACTGAAATGCTCAATATAAGCAGGTTGTATAATTCTGTTGCCGCATTAACCTGCGCCAGAAGAGCACTCATAGAAGCATACCAGTTTTTAATTTATCGTAAAACCTTTGGCAAGGATGCACTCGAACATTCTTTAATACGGATAAAATTAACTGAACTTGGTGCATTGCACGTTGCCAATTTTTACCTGGTATGGCGAGCCATAAAAGCACTCGATCTTGCCGATAATGGCGATAGCAGAGAGAAAGAGCTATTCCGAATAATAAACCCAATGGCGAAAAAATGGTCGGCTGAGGCGGGCGTATATATTACCCGGGAGAGTATGGAACTTATGGGCGGGTTGGGATATATTGAAGATAATGTAATTCCGAAAATAATGCGCGATGTAATGGTAATGCCTATTTGGGAGGGTTCTGGTAATATTATAGTGCTTGATATGATGCGTGCCATGATAAAATCAAAAGGCTTTGAAATGTTGTGCGAGGAAATACAAACCATAAGCAATAAGAACAAAGAGCATGGGAACTGGTTATTAAAGGAATTAGAGCCTTTGTCTATATTCCCTAAAAAACTTGCCACACTACCACAAGATGAAATGGAAGCCTCAGCAAAACTGTTTTTCGAAAAACTGACTTCTCTGTATCAAATAGCATTATTGGTAAATGCTGTAAATGATGAAAGCAGTAAATGGTTGTTGCCGGCCATAGACTATTTAACGAATAAGTATGCCCCGACGGAACTGAAGGAACAAAAACCAATTTCTGTTGAAGAGGTTAAAAACCTTATTGCCTGGGAGATTTAGACAGCATGTTTTGCTGAATAAAAAAAAGCCCCGAAGTAATTCGGGGCTTTTTATTTCATCAAAATCTTGTTTTAGTAAACCAGAATCTTTTTCTCAGCTTTAGAATTTTTTCCTTCTATAGTCAAGAAATAAACTCCTTTATCATAACCACCCATATTAATATTGCCAGTGTATTGACCATTAACATGAATATTATCCGAATATACATTTTGACCGAGCACATTTACAATATTCAGTTTATAATCGTCATTAGGGAAATTGAGTACCATTTGCACATTTCCGTTAGTAGGGTTAGGATAAATGCCCACCTGATCGTTAAGAGATATAGTGTTTACCGAGGTGAGTGCTGTTACTGAAAATGCTCCGGTATCAGATGCGCAGCCGTACTGATTGGTAACAACAACACCATATGTTCCCAGGGCCAGGCTTGGAGACTGCGTATAGGTTTGAGCCGTGGCTCCTCCAATTAGCGCCCCGTTATAAAACCACTGGTAACTATATCCTGAAGAGTTGCAGGTAAGAGTATTCAGTAGTTGAGTTACATTAGGATTCGCCGGTTTAGGGTTTACAATAATATAATTGCTCTTACTATTTGTAGTATTACCAATTGCATTACCCGCAGTAAGCGACACAGAATAAGTACCGGCGGTATTATATATTACAACCGGATTTTGTGCCGTGGAAGTAGCCGGATTACCATTCTGGAATGTCCATGACCAGTTAGTAGGCTGACCTGATGAGGTATCTGTAAATTGTACCGTGTCGTTTATACAGTATGATGTTGGGTATCCGGTAAACATAGCGGTAGGTGCAACGGTAGGTGGGGTCCAATGTGGTGTTGACCACGTTCCTCTGCCAAATGTTGCCGCCATTAATGTATGGGTAGCATTATACATTGTTAATTGTAATACTACTACGTTAGGTAGTCCTGCACTGTAATTTACCCAACCACCGGTAGTATTATCCATATAGTAAACACCACCATCCATACCAATATAAATACCATTGGCGGTGCCGCTTTCATAGAATATGCAATTCACAGGCAGATTTGGTAAGCCTGCACTTAAGTTTGTCCAGGTGGGTGTTGCCGTATTTCCATTTGCTGAATAATAAACCTTTGCAGTAGCATTGTAACCCGAGAATGCAACCCACACTTGCGCTGGGTTTTTAGGGTTAACAGCAATAGCACTTATTGCAGCAGTAGAAACGGGTAAGCCACTGCTAATGTCTGTCCATGTAGGTGTTGCAGCGGTAATGGTCGAAGTGAATTCGATCTGGCTTGCACTACCTGAATAGCCACCTGCATAAACATCAGTATTAACTGCCGAGTCAATTGCAATGGCGGATATTTCATTTAGCCCTGCTGTATTGCCCCAGGTGCTTTTTTGTGTCCATGTACCACCCTGGTTGGTTGATTGGTAAACATCACTAAAGCCACAATAAATGGTATTAGGGGTGTGCGGGTCTTCCACAAATTCAGTAACCCATGGGCCATTGGAAGGAAGGCCACTGGTTATACCATTGAAATTAACACCATTATTAGTACTTCCATATAAAGACCCCATCGGATAGGATGCATATTGGTTGTTTTGATTTGTATAGTCAATAAAACAGAGTGTTCCATCGCCACCAACCACTTGATTCCATGCCGTATTGCTAGCAGCTGATTCATTGGTCCCATTATCTTGCCAGCCTGTAATATATTCCGTAGCTGTTTGTTGAGAAACGCCCATTCCGTATTGCTGAGCAATACTTAAATTGTTGTTAATATCAACCGGGGCATTGGCACCGGTATTTACAGGCAATAAAATTTTAAAAATACCACCATCAGTAGCAGCAATACAATATTTGCCTCCACCGGGTTCGAAATTCAAATGGTGTACATCGGCGTGCACATATGGGTTGTTATCCCATTCGGTAATGTCTTTACTTCCAAAACTTACACCATCATTACCCGATGCCCAAACGTCAACACCACCAATTAAGATACTGTCTTTATTAGTAGGCGAAACAGCTATTGACAGATCATACCATGCCTGGCCGGTAGCCATATCTGTACCGTTATCGCTCCAACCCATCGGGTTTACCGATAAAGCACTGGTAGATTTTGCTGCGAATGTATTACCTCCGTCGGTTGATAAATATATTCCGTCAAAGCCACCCGTGTTTGCATCACCCGCTAATATATATACGTACTGTGAATCAGAAGGAGCAATACCAATTTCCAGCCTGTCAGATGAAGACCAGCCGCCTGTGATCTGGGTAAATGATACACCATAGTCAGTCGAGCGCCAGAAGGTTCCATCGAAACCTGATGCAAATACCACATCAGTGTGTTTTTCCATAAATTCTACATCTCTGATGTCATGGCCGGGAAGAACACAGGTCCATAACTGTCCTCCGTTTGAAGTATAATATAAACCCGCTGTAGTTGCTGCAAATACCACTCCTGTATCAACAGGACTAATAAGTAAATTCTGAACTGTAGTAATTGAAGGCCCTGTTGTAGATAATTGAAAATATAAAGCGGTAGGGTTCCAGGTAATACCACCATCAATTGATTTTAAAACACCAACAGTACTTGGAGTATAGCCTGCATATCCACCGTCTCCATCACCCATACCTATGTACTGCACATTGGTATTTAGTGGATTAATTGCAATATCATCTACTGCAAGATCAATAAGATGATCTGTATGTGTGGTCCAACTCGTACCTCCATTAGTAGATTCCCAAAGCCCTCCCGAAGGGGTACACGCAAAAATAGTATTTGGATTACCCGGCATATACCTTATATGGTTTACCCTGCCAACTCCTGAAAGGTTTGCATCACCTATACTTCCGGCATAGGTCCAGTTAGAAGTAGCTTGTGTACGTTTAGTGCTTTGTTTAGTATTTAATGAAGCCAGGTAGGCTTTGTATTCTTGCTCCAGAACTGCTGAGTTTGGGCGTTCACCTGAAGGATAAGTACGTTGCACGTAGAACCATTCCCAGCGTTTAAATAGGGTAAATGCTCCATTTTCTTCTTCTTCGGCTTCGCCAGCTTTTACACCTGTATTCTGTGTATTGTTTTGAGATTGTGTTGCATACCATGTATAAAATGCTTTTTGAACATCATGTACATTGTATTTTGGGTCATTCATCATTACTCTCCAGTCTTGAGCAAATAGATTAAGAGAGAATAACAAAGAAATTATGGTCAGGGGGTAGGCATACTTCTTCATACTGGTTATATTTTATAACGAATGTATGAAAATGTATTATCATTTCCAAATCAAAGCGTTGACTAAGGTAAAACCTTAATTATTCTCTTCGCCGGTTAAGAGATCTTTCTCCGAGAAAATAGAGCCTAAAAGGTCTTTGAACTGAACACTCCTTTCCAGGCTTTTTTTACCAATAAGTGAATGTTCTGACAGAGCAAAAAGAACAAATTCCATCATTATTGTTTTTTCAGGTTCAGTTAATTTAGGAACATACAGATCCACAAGGTCGCTCAATCCGGGAATGTTCTTCAATATTTTAGTATAGTCTTTATCTTTTTCTAAAAATAAACAATCAACTGTGTTTCCTTCACCAAACCAGGCAATAACCGATTGATAAGGGCTTGGTTGCTTTTTCTTTTTTAATTTTCCGGGATCAGGGAACCACTGCAGGAATTCATTGCGTATAGCTCGACCCAACAGGTTTTCGGCAACTATGGCTGCCCCTTCCTGTTCACCTTCATAAACCAATTCTATTTTGCCATTTACTGAAGGTATTACACCAACCAGGTCTACAATCCGTGCAAAGGTTTTTTCTTCGTTATTCATCAGCATCCTTCGTTCAGCAGTACTCACAAGGTTCTCGTAAGCCGAAATTGTCAAACGGGCCGAAACACCACTCTTTGAATCTACAAACTCATTTTCGCGTGCTTCAAATGCAATTCGTTCAATTAAAGTAGCCAATAGATCGCCAACCTTTATGTTTTGTTTTTGGTATGGAGTAAGCTTTGCTTCCTGCGCAGTTATTTGCTTTGATAATAAAATGCTTTTAGGATAGTGTGTCAATATCTGGCTGCCGATCCTGTCTTTTAAAGGTGTTACAATACTTCCACGATTGGTGTAATCTTCAGGATTGGCGGTGAAAATAAACTGGATATCTAAATTGATACGCAACTTAAATCCTCTTATCTGAATATCTCCCTCCTGCAATATGTTAAACAAAGCAACCTGTATGCGAGCTTGCAGATCGGGTAATTCGTTGATTACAAAAATACAACGGTTACTGCGTGGAATTATACCATAATGTATAACACGTTCATCGGCATAACTAAGGCGCAAATTGGCTGCCTTTATAGGGTCAACATCGCCAATGAGGTCGGCCATTGAAACATCTGGTGTAGCCAGTTTCTCAACATATCTTTCTGAACGGTGTAGCCAGGCTATCGGGGTCTTGTCTTTTAGTTCGGCAATTTTACTCTTTCCATACCCCGATATTGGATTCAAAGGGTCATCATTCAATTCACTTCCTTCAATAATTGGTATGTATTCGTCTAACAGATCAGTTAACTGGCGTGCTATCCGTGTTTTAGCTTGCCCGCGCAAACCGAGTAGATTAATATTGTGCCGCGATAGTATAGCTCGTTCAAGCTCAGGTATAACGGTATCTTCAAAGCCTATAATGCCTTTGAAAACATTTTCCTTTTTCTTTATTTTCTCAATGAGGTTATCCCGCAGCTCATCTTTTATGCCTTTAGATTTATATCCCGCTTTTTTTAATTCTCCTAATGTTTTATATGTATTCATACCAGTATTTATTTATAACTACGTTTCTTGTTTCGTTCAAAATCTTCAAAAATAAAATTGCCAAGCCCTTGCAGCGATGTATAGAAAGCTTTGCCGTTATTGGCCTCGGTAAAGTCGTGCACAAATTCCTGCAAGTAAGGGTCGTTGGCAACCATAAAAGTTGTAATGGGTATCTTAAGCCTGCGGCAACTTTGGGCAAGTGTTAAACACTTATTTAATATTTTCCTGTCGAGGCCAAAACTGTTCTTATAATATTGTCCGTTTTCTTTTAAGCAGGTGGGCTTACCATCAGTAATCATGAAAATTTGCCTGTTTGCATTCTTTCTTCTTCTCAACAGGTCCATAGCCAATTCTATTCCGGCAACGGTATTTGTATGGTACGGGCCTACCTGCAAATAAGGCAGGTCTTTAATTTTTATTTCCCATGCATCGTCTCCAAAAACAATAATATCAAGTGTGTCTTTAGGATACTTCCGTTTAATGAGTTCAGCCAATGCCATTGCTACGTTCTTTGCAGGCGTAATTCTATCCTCACCATATAATATCATAGAGTGGGAGATATCGATCATCAGTACCGTGGAGGTTTGTGTTTTATGTTCCTTCTCTCTTACCTCCAAATCATTTTCAGTTATCTGAAAATTACTTATCCCATTATTTATCTGGGCGTTTTTCATCGATTCCAGCATCGATATCTGGTCCAGTGTATCGCCAAACTGAAAGGGCCGCACATCGCTGCTTATTTCATCTCCGTTGCCTGTATATTTAGTTGCATGGTTACCCGATGAACCTTTTTTTAGCTTGCCAAATATCCGCTCTAATGCTTGTTGCCTTATAGATTGCTCTGTTTTGGGAGTAATGGCAATATTACCAGAACCCGAAGTATCATCACGTATATAGCCTTTGTCTTTCAGGTCCTGGATAAAATCACCAATACCATAATCCGGGGTGGTCAGCTTATATTCTTTATCAAGTTCGGTGAGCCAGCTAATAGCCTCGTTAAAATCGCCACTGGTATAAGTTATGAGCTGTTTGAAGATATCAAACAGTTTATCAAAGGGGCTTTGATCAGGTTTATTGTAATTTGTAAAACGGTAACCTAACATAGTTAACAATAAAATGTGAAGTTAGGAATTTAAAATCTATTTAAGGCTGGTGAATAGCCCTTTGAATTAAGCAGGTATACTTTAGGTTATCGGCTTAATAATAAAATAAAAGAGCCTCAACCGTTTCCAATTGAAGCCCTTTCTGTGGTCCCGTAGGGATTCGAACCCCAAACCTTCTGATCCGTAGTCAGATGCTCTATCCAATTGAGCTACGGAACCATCATTATTTTATAGCACCTTCTTTGCCTAGCAGTTTTCTCATTGTTCCTATTTGTCCCACATGATATCCTTCGTGGAAACCCAGAAAAATGAGCCTGTCTATTATCTCATCACTATATGTCTTTGTTACACCATCTAATATTCGTTGCTGAGATTCATCAAACAGTTTTACCAGTGCATCCAGGTTCTCAGCATTACCCATATCAGTCATCATCTTGCTTCCGCGTTCATATACTGCTTTCAATTTCTCTCCGGCTATTGGCGGCAACTCCATTAAACTTAATACACCATTGCGACTAACAACAATATGTCCTACGAGCCAGTTAATACTATTGCAATTCTCAATGTGCTTTATGCTATCGGCATGGGTTATGCCTTGTAGGTTTGTTTTTAGCACCCTGTCAACCGATGCAAATAATTTTACAAGTTCTTTCGACATTTTATTTCTCAATAGCTGCGGTTAACCCTCTTTCGCCTAATCCTTCAAATATTGGCTTCAGTTGCTTCACCGAACCTCTCTTTACATCACATTTTCCTTTATAATGGATAAGTAAGGTGCATTGCTCGGCTTGTTCTGTAGTATGCCCGCACAACTCCTTTAAAGTCTCAATAACATGATCGAATGTATTGAAGTCATCGTTATAAACAATAAGCGTACGCTCACTGTTTTTACGTGTCTTTTCAATTACTATTTCTTCTGTTTTAAAATGACTCATATCCAAAATTGGGCTGCAAATATAATAATTTGTGTACTGTGGCTATTTATTTATGAGCGATTGTGCTTCCTGCAACGAAATTTTCTTTCCGTTACTGTAAGCTACCACAAAGCAACCGGGGAATCCATCCTGCACCAATTCCTCTTTGAGGAGCTTGGCTGAGGCATAGTTGTTATAGCTGCCAATAGTGTAAGAGGTTGTGCCATTTGATTCAGCATGTGTGGCAATACCCTGGCTTGCAATCTTAATAAGGCTGTTAGCTACATTAATTGGTATCTGGCCAGAATAAGCACCTACCTGTACACTGAAGGTAACCTTGCCATTACCTGCGCCGGCGGCAGGGGTAACGCTGCTATTTTTATTACTGTTTGTTGGTGCTACAGTTGAATGAGATGCAGGAACTGATGTTCTCTCAGTTCCTTGAGTTCCATGTGCTTGATTATTTCCTTTATTAGTATTGCCCGGTGTTTTGTTATTATTATTTGGTTGGCCTTGAGATCCCTCATAATCTACCGGTTGGTTGTTTATATACTCTACCACTTTTAAAATGGGTACATCACCTCTTTCTAATATTGTTTTCATTGAATCTGCCGACTTATAACGTGCGAATCTTCCCACGGTATATACAGTTCTGCCATCGTTCGATTTGTGAATAGTTATACCATTCTTAATAGCAACGCCAAGTACCTTGTTTTCTTCTTCATGTGGTTCTTCTCCAATAAAATCAGCTATTTGTACCGTATAAACTGAACCTTCAGGGAAAGCAGTGGTATCAAATACACTCTTGGGAATATGCGTAGTTACTGCAGATTCAGTAGAATTATCAGGATTTTTATCAAGATCAGAATGCTGTGAGATGGAAGCATTTTTGCCATTCAATAATTTTGCTGCTTCGGCAATTGAAATACGCTGACCATTATAATAAGCCACTACAAAAGCATCTTTTATAGATGTTTTACCAACAATAACATCTTTTGCCGCAGAAGCCTTAGGCACATCACTATATATGCCACAGTTGTAACGTATGTTCCCATCAGGCGAACTACAAGAGAAAAGTGGGCTCAGGTTAGAGAGCTTATCTGCTGTAACCGGTGTTTTATATGCTCCAACTTGTACGGTATAGAATAGGCCTTTTACCTCATTAACTGGTATAGATTTTGCCGTGCTACCTTGCTCAGGTGCAAGGGTAGGAGTATTTGTTTGTGTTGGGTTATTAGTGTTTGCAGGGTGTGTATTGGTATTAACAGCAACCGGTTGGGTAGTCTGATTTGGCTGGGTTCCGTTTTGTAAAGCATCAGCCTGTTTCATACTAATGCGTTTACCATTATAGAATGCCACTACAAAGGCATCTCTGTATCCGATCTTATGAACCCTGTTCTTCGCACTATTGGCCTTGCCCAGGTCTCTGAAAATACCTGCAGTATAGCGGGTATATCCTTTACCGGTTGTTTCTCCTGCAATTGGTTCAAGACCTTTAAATGCAGTTTGCTTAATAGGTTTTTTAAATGCACCGATCTGAACTTTATAAACTAACCCTTCCGGCAATGGAGGATTGATAGGTATTGGGTGCGCTTCGGAGTAAACGGTTGTGGTTGACTCAGTTATATCCTCAACATTAGTATGCTGGTATTGTTGAGGGAAATTTACTAAGCCATTATTTTCAGGCTGGGTTTGATGTCCTCCATCCGTCGTAATACCCGGGTTAGTTTGTGTAGGATTATGTTGAGGGTTATTAACTGCAACCGGATTTGTTTGAGTAGGGTTATGTTGCGGGTTATTAACAACCACCGGATTGCCTGGTTGAGTTGCATGGTTTGTGTCAACGGCAGTATTCGGATTTGTTTGAGTAGGATTATGTTGTGGGTTGTTTATTACCATCGGATTGCCTGGTTGAGTTGCATGGCTTGTATCAACGGCAGGGCTTGGATTTGTTTGAGTAGGGTTATGCTGAGGGTTGTTTATTACCACCGGGTTGCCTGGTTGAGTTGCATGACTTGTATCAACGGTAGGATTCGGATTTGTTTGTGTAGGGTTATGCTGAGGGTTGTTTATTACCACTGGGTTACCTGGTTGAGTTGTATGACTGGTATCAGCAGTTGGATTTGTGTTTGTTTGTGTTGGATTTTGAGTGGGGTTATTTAAAACCACAGGATTACCAGGCTGAATTGTATGACTGGTATTAACACTTGGATTAGTTTGGGATGGATGTTGAGCAGGACTATTAATTACAACAGGATTGCCTGGTTGAGCCGATGTTGTATCTACAACATTTGACGGCGTTATATTTTTCAGATCAGGGTTAACTGCCAGCATTATATCATGAGCCTGTTGCTGCTTATCAATAGCTGTGTCTAAATAATGACTTGCATCTGCCAGGTATTGTTGTTTTAAATCAGGCATAGTAATGTTGTCAGCCTTCTGTCTTGCTTTTACATATTGATCATGATATCCATTTGCATTTAAAGAAAGTGATTGTGCTTCAGTAACTTTTTCTGAAGTGCTGTTCTTCATAGTCGTCTGCCAGGCATTCAATTGTTTTTGGTTTGTTGAATACTGGGCGCTATCAGCATTATTTATATAGAGGGCAGCAACAACTCTTTGTTCGGTCGCAGCATCATCCAATGAATCTGCCCTATGGTATAATACTTTGGCTTGCGTATGATCGGTTGTTTGTTTTGCCTGGTTCCTTACATCAGTCGCCTTATTTGATAATGTAACTGCATCCTGGTTAAAGTTGGCAGCACTTTTAGTTGACTGGGTAGCTTGAGGGTTAGAGTAAATTATTGCAGGGTTTTGTTGAACAACCGGACTTTGACCAGGATTATTAACTGCTACGGGATTGCCTGGTTGAGTAGTATGGCTTGTATCAATCGTAAGGTTCGGGTTAGTTTGCGTTGGATTTTGTGCGTGGTTATTAATTACAACAGGATTGTTTGGTTGAGTTGCATGGCTTGAATCAACCGTCGGATTAGGATTTGTCTGTGTAGGGTTTTGAGTAGGATTATTATTTACAATAGGGTTACTTGGCTGCGTTGCATGGCTTGTATCAACCGTCGGATTAGGATTTGCCTGTGCAGGATTTTGAGCAGGGTTATTAATTACAATAGGATTGCTTGGTTGAGTTGCGTGACTAGTATCAGCTATAGGGTTAGGGTTTGTTTGAGTAGGGTTCTGTTGCGGATTGTTATTTACAACAGGATTATTGTTTTGCTGAGCTTTATGGCTTGTATCGGTGGGTGTGACTGAGTTTTGTTGCGGATTAAATTTCTTAATATCCTCTTTTAAACTGGTAGCATCTGCTCCGGCCAGTTGCTGCGATTCAGGATTGCTTTTCGTTATGCTGTCTATTTGCCTTGCCTGAATCAACAGGTCATTCTGTTGGTCGTGGAGTTGTGCAAGGGTCTTCTGACTTTCCTGTATCTCATTTTCTTTTTCTTTTTTGCTGTTGCTCAAATCTCTTGCCTGTGCAAGTAATGCCACCTTCTCGTTTGCATTATCAGTTTTTTGTGCTTGCGCTACATAGTCATCCGATTCCTGCTGCAAGCGGTCAGCTTCTTTCTGCAGATCTACGTTATGCTTTACTACCTCTATAGAATCTTGTTTTGCGTTTTGTGCCTGTATACGAATCAGGTCTCCGGCAGTAGGGTTAACCGGTGGGTTCGCTTCGTCTTGTTTCTGCAAACTATCGCGCTGTGCCTGCAATTTTTTAATTTCTTTTTCTTTATTCGGAGACTTTAAAGCAGAATCAAGGCTTGTTACATACCTGTTCGATTGGTCAGCCTCTTTTTGTTTTACAATTGCCTGTATCTCCTGTTGAGATGCAAGCTGGAAAGCCTCCATGGCCTTTTTGCCCGATTCGTCAGATTGCTGCTTTAACTGATTGGCCTTAGCAAGCGTATCGTTTTTTTGTTTCGGGTCAGTAAGGCTATCTGCCTTAGCGGTTAATTGCCTCGACTGCTTTAGTAACTGCTGCGATTCAGTTAATTTATTGGCTGCATATTCTATCGATCTGTTTGCATCATCTTTTTCACTTTGTGCTTCTGTTTGACGCTGCATAGCGTCATTCTTTGCTATCTGTTCGAGCTGATTGCTACTTACACCACCTTTACCGGTTGTATCAATAGCAACATCCGAACTGGTATCAACTTCGGCAGTATCAATCGGATTTTTTACCGGGTTAACCGGGTTTGTAGATGCCAATGTTGGGCGTACTTTTCTTGGCGCTGTAGTATCTATATTCACATCCATTGTAGCACTCTTCTGTATCACATCCATTGCCAGCAAGTAATTTGAATCGCTGACTGCACCCTGTGAGTTGTTCTTCACAATAAGCCTGTCGGTGCTCGCTTCATAACTTATTTGTTGCTGCAAAGGCGTTATTTCACTTTGCATTGGCAGTGTAACCGACTCTGATTGTGTCTTATGGTTAGGAGTTTCTACAGTGTAAATAAAATGGCCTCCGTTGGCAAGGCTCATCACATAAGAGCCATTATCGGCAGCAGAGCTGAATATGCCAATAACTTCATTGGTTTGAGCATTTTTTACCGTAATGCGCGAAGAGGCTATGGTAGTTCCGGCATCATTATACGTTGTTCCTTTTACAACTAAAAGATCAGGTGGGTGTGGTTCAATATTGATCTTGTAAACGGCAATTCTTCCATCGGGTGAATTACGGGTAGAGGAGAAGAAAGCAGTTTCGTTCATAGTATCAGCTATGAACAAAATATCATCACCCGGAGTATTGATAGGGAAATCCATATTGGCCGGAGATGACCAGCTATTTGTCGCCTCATTAAAATGCGATTCGAAAATATCGTAACCGCCCATACTGTTATGCCCCATAGAACAGAAGTATAGCGTTTGGGTGGGAGCATCATAAAAAGGATAATCCTCGTCGTATGGGGTATTTATAGTTGGCCCAAGATTGGTGGCTTTTCCCCACGCGCCATTGGGTAATCGGTAGGCTACGTAAATATCTTTTCCGTTTTTATCATCGTCGCCATAACTGGCAAAAAATAACTTACTCCTGTCCGGGGAGAGATAAATAATGGAAGTGAGGCCTTTCTTTTTATCAGTTTTTGTTTTGAAATCATCAGGCTCGGTAAGTAATGTACCGCCGTTCGAACTAAGATCATATGCCTGGTAATAGTCGGCCCTGTCCAGTTCTTTTTTTCGTAAAACATCCAGATCATGCAAATTGCCAAGTAGCTTTTTACCATTGTTACACATCTCTATTAAGCGATCAACCGGGTGTTTTTTTAGGTCGGATGAGGAGGCATGATCCTTAAAATGCTGATAAGCTCTTATAGCGTCGTCGAAACGGTAGTTGAGGTGATAGGCCCTGCCAAGGTAAAAATATGCCAGGTTTTCAACCGTAGTTTGCTTTACTGCAGTTTCAATATAGTCAATAGCCTTTTTCTTATCAGATTGAGAAAAGAGCATGCAGGCCCCAAAGCGGTAATTGTAATTAGGGTCTTGCGGATATAAACTTAATAGTTGGGAGTATTGAAGATAGGCCTTTGCATATTCTTCATCTTCGAAAAAATTATTGGCCTGCTTTTTTAATTGCGATTCGTTTGCAGGGTTTTTCTGTGCAAAGGACACATTGGCTATTAAAGACAAAGCCATAATGGAAAATATTATGGCTTCCTTACATCTTGTCTGTATCCTATTCATTACTAACTGCTTCCCCGGCACAAATAAGCTTTAAAGCGGTTTATATATAGCTAAACTACAAAGTTAATGATTTTGACAGGGTAAGGGCGCACATATTTTCGCCTATTCGCCCTTTTTATTAAAAAGTTTCAGCTCCGATTCCTCCCTTTTCAAAAGGCGAGAAATGTTTTTACGGTGCATAATTACCATTACCAGGGGCAGAAGTATTGAAAATGCTATGAGCCATGAGTATACAAAGCCCGAATAGTGACTCTTAAATACGGTTATTATCCAGAAAGGGAAACTGGCCACCGCCAGTATAGATGCTAATGAAACATAGTGCGAAACGATTAAAACAATGGCAAAAACCACTATACAGAGTAATGCGATTATAGGAGAAATACCAATAATAATACCCATAGTGGTAGCAACTCCTTTTCCGCCCTTAAAGCCCACATAAATAGGAAAAATATGGCCAAGTATAGCCGCAAAACCCATGGCAACCTCTAAATGAATACGCTCGCTTGATCCTGATTGATAAGTGCTTAGCACAACAAGGGCAACCGCCAGCCAACCTTTAGAAATATCAATAAGAAGTACCACTAACCCTGCTTTTTTGCCCAAGGTCCTTAGGGTATTGGTGGCTCCGGCATTACCACTGCCATGCTCACGCACATCAGTGGAGTAAAAACGCCTTCCAATCCAAACCGATGTAGGTATTGAACCAATTAAATAAGCCGCGAGGAATAGTACAATATCTTGCAATTCAATCATAAACAAGGTTTAACTTATACAAAGTTAAGCATTTATGAAAAACCTTGCAAATTTCCCTTATCCAAGATAGGTCTTAAGTATTTTGCTCCTTGAGTTATGGCGTAGTCTGCGAATAGCCTTGTCTTTTATTTGCCTTACCCTTTCCGGAGAGATATCTAACCTTCTTGCAATTTCCTCTATTAACAAGGGTTGCTGAATAGTGCCAAGGCCGAAGTAAAATTTAAGAACGTCGGCTTCACGGGGCGGAATAGTAGACAGGGTACGGGTAACCTCTGTTTTTAATGACTCTTTCAGGAGTTCATTTTCAGGGCTAACGGCACCTTTATCTTCAGTAACATCATACATATTACCATCATCATCTTCACCACCCAAAGGGGCATCCATAGATACCGTGCGGGCATAGTTCTGAATAGACATCTTTACATCTTCTTCGGTCATCTTGGTTATTTCGGCAACTTCTTCGGCAGTGGGTTCACGACCATATTGCTGTTCAAGCCTCGATGTGGCCTGGGTGATCTTGTGCATGCTGTTTATCTTGTTTACAGGCAAACGAACCAAACGCGAGTCTTCTGCCAAAGCCTGATGAATAGTTTGCCTGATCCACCATACCGCATACGAGATGAACTTGAATCCTTTTGAAGGATCAAATCTCCGGGCTGCTTTTAACAAGCCCAGATTACCCTCATTAATAAGGTCCTGAAGGCTAAGCCCCCTGTTTTGATATTGCTTGGCTACCGATACAACAAAACGGAGATTGGCTGTTGTAAGCCTTTCAAGGGCGTCCATATCTCCTGCTTGTATCTTCTTTGCCAAGTCAACTTCTTCTTCAGGAGTGACCATATCTACACGGCTTATATCATGTAGGTATTTATCTAACCCCGGCGTCTCCCGGTTGGTTACTTTCTGTGTTATCTTAAGTTGTCTCATACTGTTTCAATTTTCATACTTATTATACGTATAGACGTTTGCATTAGTTACATACTTCACATTCTAATAAATGATAGTTTTGAACATTCTTAGAATATATGAAAAAGCATAAACCCCGTATACTGGTAATCAATGATGATGGTATTACATCGCGCGGAATAAAAGCGCTGGTGGAGGTTGCCTCGGGGTTTGGTGACGTGTTTGTGGTAGCACCCGATAAGATGCAATCGGGTATGGGGCATGCTATTACTGTTCACTCCGGAATTTCTATTTCACCATTTCATTTTGAAGGGGCAAAAAAGGCTTTCAGTTGTTCAGGTACCCCGGCAGATTGTGTGAAAGTAGCTATATATCATTTAGTTAAAGAAAAACCTGATATCTGTCTTTCAGGTATAAATCATGGTTCAAATGCTTCGTTAAATGTTATTTATTCCGGTACTATGTCTGCTGCCTTAGAGGGTTCTCTCGAAGGAATTCCATCTGCCGGAATATCATTTTGCAATAACCATGTTGATGCCGACATGAGAGCTTCGAAGAAGGCTACAAAGGCAGTTATTGAAATGATGCTTGAAAATAAAGTAGATAAGAATCTCTGCCTGAATGTGAACATTCCTGATGTTCCGTTAAAAGATGTTAAAGGCATAAAATTCTGCCGACAAGCTAAAGGTAACTGGCATGAATTTTATGAAATACATAAGGATAAGGAAGACAATGAATTTTTATGGTTGACCGGTAAATTTGAGAACCTTGAAAAAAAGAAAACCGATACTGACCTTTGGGCGCTCGACCATAATTATGTTTCTATAGTACCTATTAATGCTGATATGACGGCTCACGCTGAGTTGAAGAAAATAGCGAAGTGTAAAATAAAGTGGTAAAAATTTCCGCCTGATTTTTATTCTCACATTTATCTTTTATTACATTTGTCGCGCAATGGTTCTCCAATGGCCTGAAAAACCAAAGGGGTGAAAAGGGAACCGGGTGTAAGTCCCGGACAGTTCCCGCTGCTGTAAGCTTTTTTTACTGAGAGTTGACAGATTTTCGAAAGAAAAGCTGTTTACTGTCAGTTATGCCAGAGGAAAGTAATTTCCTGAGGTATAAAATGTTTTTGAATTCTATCAGCCACTGTTTCGCAATGCTGCGTTACGGGAAGGCTTCAAAAACTGAGTAAGTCAGAAGACCTGCCAATGCAAAATTTATAAATTCCGCTTTCGGGTAAAAAAGCGACGAATAGGAACTCGTAAGTATTTCTATTCCTCAATCATCCGTTAAGCGTGTTAAAAACAATGTAATGTTTAACACCTTAAAACAAATTCAAATGAAAAAGACAGGAACAATGCTTTTATGCATTGTCGTCTCCATTGGTATGCACTTGCATGCAGTGGCGCAAACAAACTCTGACAGCCTTGCCAGGGTAAAAGATTCTATTAAAATGGTTACTATTACTGCCACCCGCAGCAGTAAAGATGTTATGGACGCAGGCAGAGATGTAACGGTAATTGGCCCTGATCAAATTAAAAACAGTTCTTGCAACAGTATTGCCGAAGTGCTTTCACAGCAGGCAGGCATTTACATTACGGGTACTGGGCAGAACCCGGGTGCTATACAAGGCATATTACTCAGAGGCGCAGATGAAAATCATACTACTATTATGATAGATGGCGTACCGGTTAATGACCCATCCTCTGCTGATGGAGCGATCGATCTCTCACAACTCTCATTGGCGGATGTGGAGAAGATAGAAATTGTAAGAGGTTCTCACAGTACATTGTATGGTTCATCATCAATGGGTGGAGTAATAAATATTATTACCAGGAACGATTACGTACCGGGTATACATGCAGGTATTAGCGAAACAGTGGGTGAGTTTGGTACGGGCACCAATTTTTTTGGTGAAAATGCTTATGTCAATTTCATGACAAAAAGTGGTGTATATGCCGAAGTAGGGTATAACCGGGTTGATGATAAAGGCTTGGATGCCGCTGTAGATACACTGAAGAATCCATTGCCTTATCAGCAGAATGTGCATAATAACCTGGACAAGGGAGATTTCTTTTCGAAGATCGGTTATAAAATAAATGGGTTTAATGCTTATGTTGAGTACCGGAACTATAACCAGAGTTTCAGTTTCCCTGAAGGTGCGTTTTCCCCTGCCAATAATTATTTTGGCTACCTTAACAGGAACTTATATATAGGACATATTAATTATGATGTTACTCCTGCCTTTCATTTACAATATATAGGAAGTTATTCGAATATGCATCGCAGGTATTTGCAAGATTCAACAGCAAGTTCCGATACCAGTAAATTCTTTCAGTCGCAGTATTATACCAGCCTTAATATAATCAATGAAATTCAGGCCAGTTACGATATCAAGTCTTCCAAAATAATAGTTGGTGCCGGTAGTAATTACGAGAAGATGAGTAGTTACTCAAACTTCGGAGAGAATACCTTTTATCCTTCAGGTGGATACAACTATGCATTCACAGATACTTCAAGTGCAATTGGCCCGCATCAAACAATTAATGACGCTTTTATACAGGCAGATATTAATGGTGCAACCTTTGCACCGGGCTTAAAAGCCTTTTCGTTATTACTGGGTGGCAGGCTCAGTTCTATATCGGCATTTGGCAATAATTTGAGTTATGAAATAAACCCTTATGTTAAAATAGATAAGAATTCTACTCTGTTCTTTTCTTACTCGACAGGCTTTAACGCTCCCGCACTTTATCAATTATATGGCCCTGATGATATGACCGGTGACCAAATATCGCTTGCAAATAATTCATTAAAACCTGAAACATCCAATTCATACGAAATTGGTATTAAGCACCGAGTTTCGAATGTGTATTTTACCTTGTCGTGGTACAATACGGTAGTAAATAATTATATCGATTACGTATATATATGGGCCAAAAATAAGCCTGTAGATTCTTTAATCTATTCCGACTTCTTGGGCGATACTTATTTGAATGTTGGAAAAGAAACAACCAAAGGGCTGGAGTTAAATATGGATGTGCAGCTTAATGCCAAAGTAAATATAGCCGCCAATATAAGTATACTCAGTAGCAGTATTAGCTACTCCAATTCCTCGGTAGATACCACTCATACGCACGGTAACCAGGTACAGCTTTTTGATGGTGGAGATTTCCTGTCACAAAATAACGGAACACTTCAAAATACTGGTCTCTTGAGGCGGCCGGGTACTATGGGTAATGTTGCAATAACTTATAACCCTATCCGTAAATTGTCGCTTTCAGCACAAATACGTTATGTGGGCCCCCGTACCGATGCCCAGTATGCACCAACATTGGGCCCTTATGGAGCGGCGGCATATACTAACCTGCCCGATTATACTTTGCTCGATATTTACGCTAGGTACCAGATAAGTAAAGGATTATCATCTACCCTTAGGGTACAGAATGTATTTAATACTACTTATTATGAGATTTTGGGGTACACAACCCTTGGCCGGAGCATTTATTTGAATATTAGTTACGCATTCTAATCAATCATATATTATATTTACAACATAAAACTACAACAAACGTATGAAGACGATCATAAAAACAAGGACAACAGTATTAGTGGCAATGATATTATCGGCCAGCGCATGGAGGCTTATTTTTGCTAGTGGCCATACCCCTTTGCATAATTTTACTCCTATAGGAGCAATGGCACTTTTTGGCGGTTGTTATTTTTCCGATAAATGGAAAGCTTATTTAGTGCCAATACTTACGCTTTGGTTCACTGACCTTGCTATGAACTATTTCTACTTCCACCAGTTCATGTGGTTTTATGATGGCTTTATGTGGACCTACGGTGCCTTTGCATTAATGGTTATGGTTGGTACATTCATTAAAAAAGTAAATGTTGGCAATGTTGTGTTAGCTTGTATAGTTACCGCATTGCTTCACTATGTTATTACCGATTTAGGCGTTTGGCTCGATGGACGTATGTATCCTTTAAACTGGCAGGGCTTTACAGCATGCTATGTTGCGGCACTTCCATATTTACAAAAAATGCTTGCTTCAAACCTTATGTTTGGCGGTATTATGTTCGGTGCATTTGAGTTTGCCCGTAAAAAGTACACTGTATTAGCAGCTTAATACCATGGCATTAAAAGCCTGTTCTTTCCTCCCGGCTGCTACAAGTATGATTCAGCACATGGGGCTGGAAGAGTTTTTGTATGGGGTTACTTTCGAATGCCATTCTGACAAACCTAAGGTAGTGCGTTCCCATATTGAAGGCAATACATACAGTAGCGAAGAAATAGAGAAGATAGTATCGGAATCGAAACAAATGGGCAAGAGCCTCTATTATGTTGATGAAGAATTATTGCAGGAGATAGCTCCTGATATTATTTTTACCCAGGATGTATGCGATGTTTGCCAGATAGGCACAAGTTTTGCAGAAAGGGCGATTCATAAACTGAAGAAACAACCCTTGGTAATTCCACTTACCCCACGCACACTCAATGATGTTTACGATAATGCAATTACCATAGCTAAAGCATTGGGTAAAGAAGAGGCTGCGTATAATTTATTAGCCTCTTTAAAGAAACGCACTGATACTATTACCGATACACTCCGGAAAAACAATGCCCCATTAAAAAGAGTAATGGTTATGGAGTGGATAGAGCCTATTTATAACTGCGGGCATTGGATACCTTATCAAATAGCACAAGCCGGCGGAGTAGATATGCTTTCGAATCCTGGTGGATATTCTATAATTAATTCGTGGGAAAAGATTGTAAGGTATAATCCCGAGGTACTTGTGGTTGCTCCTTGTGGATTTAATGTGGAAAGAGCATTAAAAGAAATAGATAAACTGATGAACCGCGAAGGCTGGGGTGAATTAACAGCGGTAAAAAATAATGCAGTGTTTGTTGCGGATGCTGACCTCTTCACTTGCCCAAGCACTCATTTAGTAGATGGAATTGAATTATTGGCTCACTGTTTCCATCCTGATATTTTTCCACCCCAGGAAAAATTCAGAGACAAGTGCAAGCAATTGTATACACAGAAAAATTGCCCAAATTGTTCCACTTCATTTACTTGTGCATCAACAAACTGCTGGTGTAATGAGCTTCCACAGATAATGCCCATGAACCCTGAGGCGGGATGCCTTTGTCCTAATTGCCTTAAAGAGACCATAGATAACAAGATTAAAGCCTACCAGGCAAAGTAACATGGTTTATTTCATTACAGGTGGTGAACGTTCAGGTAAAAGCAGTTATGCTCAGAAGCTTGCTCTTGAATTAAGTTCGAGCCCTGTTTACGTGGCAACTGCACGTAAGTGGGATAAGGATTTTGAGAAAAGGATCGAACGCCATCAAAGCGAACGCGATGAGCGTTGGACAAGCATTGAAGAGGAAAAACAAATAAGTAAAGTTGATTTAAAGGGCAGGGTTGCGGTTGTAGATTGTGTTACACTTTGGCTCACCAACTTTTATACCGATAGCAAATATAATGTTCAGGAATCGTTACAACTGGCCAAAGATGAATTTGATAAGGCAATATTGATTGATACTACTCTTATCATCATATCTAATGAAATTGGTATGGGGATGCATGCAGATACTGAAATAGGGCGTAAGTTTGTTGAGCTGCAGGGCTGGACAAACCAATATATAGCTGCAAAAGCAGATAAAGTGGTATTCATGGTATCGGGCATACCGGTAACTATAAAGTAAAATGGCACAGAAACTTTTTAACGAAGAAGAAGCAAGGATACTGGAGGAAATAATCTTCCACAGGCGCGATGTGCGCGGGAACAAATTCTTGCAAACGCCGGTTGAGGATTCTGTTGTTGAAAAGATATTGCTTGCAGCTCTCAATGCTCCATCGGTTGGATTCTCCCAGCCATGGGAGTTTGTAATTGTTAAAGATAAAGAGGTAAAAGAGAAGGTCCGCGATAGTTTTAATGAGGAGAATGATCATGCCGCCGGACTATTTGATAAAGAGCGTGCCAATGAATATGCCAAAATGAAATTAGAGGGCATTATGGAATCGCCCCTGAACATTGCTGTTTTTTATAAGCCTTCTAAATCTACCGTATTAGGCCAAACTACAATGAAAGAAGTGGGGCTGTATAGTGTAGTTTGTGCTGTACAGAATATGTGGCTAATGGCCAGGGCGCATAATGTTGGAATAGGATGGGTAAGTATTTTAAACCCTGATAAAGTAAAACAGATATTGAATGCCCCTGCTGATAATAAGCTGGTAGCATACTTATGCGTAGGCTATGTAAAGGAGTTTTTAGAGAAGCCAGAACTGGAAATTCTGCAATGGGAAAAGAGAAAGATTTTAGAAGATATTATCTACCATGAAAAATATACAGCAGAACAGCTAAAGAAGTTTGATATAAAACCAGTATCGAAGCATATTGAGGAAGATATAAAGCACAAAATTGATTTTAAGACCAAGCCATTAGGCGCACTGGGTCAATTAGAGAAGATAGCTTTGAGAATTGGACTTATACAAAATACACTTTCGCCCGAATTAAGAAACCCGCACATTGTTGTTTTTGCAGCCGACCATGGTATTGCTAAAGAAGGTGTTAGTGCATATCCGCAGGAAGTGACCTTTCAGATGGTGATGAATTTTTTAAATGGTGGTGCAGCTATCAATGTTTTTTGCAGGCAGAATAATATAAGTATGAAGGTGGTTGATGCGGGTGTGAACTTTTCTTTCCCTCCCGGCTTGAATGTGGTTAATGCCAAAATAGGTATGGGTACAAAAAGCTTTTTGAAAGAATCTGCCATGACAATACCAGAGGCGCATAGGGCAATTAACTCGGGCGCAAGTATAGTGGAAGATATTTATAAGGATGGTTGTAATGTGATTGGCTTTGGAGAAATGGGAATAGGAAATACATCTTCTGCCAGTGTGCTTATGAGTTTGCTGTGTAATGTCCCTATTGAAGAGTGTGTTGGTAAGGGCACAGGGCTTACAACTGAAGGATTACAAAAAAAGATAGATGTGTTATCTGCTGCCATTAAAAAGCATGGTAAACCTGATAATATTGTTGAGACTTTGGCAACTTATGGTGGGTTTGAAATAGCACAAATAACCGGTGCTATGTTGCAGGCTGCTGAAAATAAAATGGTGATAATGGTTGATGGTTTTATTGCTACTGCAGCATTTTTGGTTGCATATAATATAAACCCGCTTGTTTTAGACTATGCCATTTTTTGCCATCAGTCAGAAGAGAATGGACATGGCCGTATGTTAAAACATTTAAATGCTACTCCATTGCTTAATATAGGAATGAGGCTTGGCGAAGGTACAGGCGCTGCTGTTGCGTATCCTATTATAAAATCTGCCGTAAACTTCTTGAATCATATGGCAAGTTTTGAAAGTGCAGGAGTTTCCAATAAGGAGTAGGATGAAAAAAGAGATCCGTATTTTTTTTACTGCCCTTATGTTCTTTACACGTATTCCTTGCCCTAAATGGGTCGACCACTCGGAAGAATACCTGAATAAATCATCCAGGTATTTCCCCTTAATGGGTTGGATCGTTGGTGGTGCAAGCGCCATCATATATTTCCTTGCTGCATATATATTGCCAGTTTCCATTGCAGTGCTTTTAAGTATGGTCACTTCAATTTGGTTAACTGGTGCATTTCATGAAGATGGCCTTGCGGATGTATGTGATGGCTTTGGCGGTGGCTGGACGAAGGATAAGATAATGGATATAATGAAAGACTCCCGCGTTGGCGCTTTCGGAGTAATAGGGCTTGTCATGGTTTTACTTATCAAATACACATCACTGTTCTACATGCCATCCGAAATTAAATTGGTAATTCCTTTTGCTATAGTTTCGGCCCATAGTCTGAGCAGGTTCTTTGCAGTTACATTTTTAATGACACACGAATATGCCAGAGATAACCAAAGCAGTAAATCGAAGCCATTGGCTACCAAATTGAGTCCCGGAGGCTTTTTTGCCGCATTTGTTTTTGGTATTTTGCCTTTACTTCTCTTTAGTATTTATTATAAAAAATATGAATTGCTTATTCTTGTTGTTCCATTAGTGATAACCAAGTTTATATTGGGCAGGTTCTTTAAAAAATGGATAGGTGGCTATACAGGCGATTGCCTTGGTGCGACCCAGCAAATTTGCGAAGTGGTATTCTATTTATCTTTCCTTGTATTATGGAAGTTTATTTAATACGCCATACTAAGCCTAAGATGGAGAAGGGTATTTGCTATGGGCAATTTGACGTGCCTTTAGCTGAATCATTCGAGAAAGAGGCAGAGGCATTAATGAAGCATCTACCTGCTAAGTTCAATGTTATTTACTCCAGCCCATTGACCAGGTGCCATAAATTGGCACAACTTATCAATTCAGATAGCAAAGTAAGCCTTGATGAAAGATTGATGGAGATGAATTTTGGCGATTGGGAGTTGAAGAACTGGGATGCAATAGATCAGAGCCAATTGAATACCTGGATGCAGGACTTTGTTAGTGTGAAAGTACCGAATGGAGAGAATTTTGAGGAGCTATATGGCCGGGTTAATAGCTTTGCGGATGAGTTATTGAAACAACAACACGAAAATGTTGCTGTTGTTACGCATGCTGGGGTAATTCGGTCTATAGTTTCAAAAATACTCGAAGTGCCATTAAAAAATGCCTTTAAGCTTCCCGTTGATTATTCTTCGGTTACCAAGCTTAATATTTCAGGCGATGGGTGCTACAGTAGCATAGAGTTTCTTAATAAATTGTAAAACGATTGCCTATGGCTGTTATCTTTGTTTATTCATTATTTGAATTACAATGATAGTTGTTACCGGTGCAGCAGGATTTATTGGCAGTTGTTTGGTACGCAAACTCAACGATGAGCGCTTCTTTGATGTTGTTGTTGTTGATGATTTCTCAAATAAGAAAAAGGCCAATAACCTGGAAGGTAAAAAGTTTGTTCAGCAGGTTCACCGCGATGATTTTGCGGTTTGGCTGAAACAAAACCACCGTTTTGTGCAGTTTGTGTTCCATATTGGAGCCCGTACCGATACTACTGAAATGAGCACTGCTATTTTCGATAAACTTAATCTGAATTATACAAAAGAGGTTTGGCAGCTATGTTCTGAATTTGGCCTGCCTTTAGTTTATGCATCTTCAGCTGCTACATATGGTGGTGGAGAGCATGGTTATGATGATAACCATGAAGTGATTGAAAAACTAAAGCCACTCAACCCATACGGAGCATCGAAGAATGATTTTGATAAATGGGCGTTGAAAGAAAAGCAAACACCCTATTTCTGGGCGGGCTTAAAGTTCTTTAATGTTTATGGCCCTAATGAATACCATAAAGCTCGTATGGCATCGGTGATATTCCATGCATACAACCAGGTGCAAAATGGGGGAGAGGTGAAGCTGTTCCGTTCTCACAGACCTGATTATAAGGATGGAGAACAAAAACGCGATTTTGTTTATGTGAAGGATGTGGTAGATATATGCTATTTCCTTCTTCACCATAGGCACGATTCGGGTATATATAACTTAGGGTCCGGCAAGGCCCGCACATTCCTTGACCTGGTGAATAATATCTATTATGCGCTTGATAAAGAACCAAGAATAAACTTTATTGATACTCCTATCGATATTCGTGATAAGTACCAATACTTTACCGAGGCCAATATGAGCAAGATACGCTCCATTGGCTATGATCAACCATTCTATACATTAGAGCAGGGCATAAATGATTATGTTAAGAATTATTTGGTACCGGGAAGATATTACTGAACCTTTTATACAATTTGTTCCGGTTCGGCTTTAGCCATGCTGACATTTAGCTGAGTTTTTCTCAAATAATTCTTTAAATAAAATTTTAGAAAGTGTGATAGTTGCATCCACGTATAATAACCACTTTCTCTATTAGTAATATTGAGAGGAATAAAATATCTCATTCTTTCTAATTCCCTGAAACTTCTTAAGATATCTTCCATGCCCGATATAATGGCTTTGTGTCCTACCCAACTCCATGCTTTGTAGTTTTCATTTCTTCTTAACGAATATGTACCCTGAGTCAGGATCTTACCTCCATCTATCTTGTCATTTACTTTAAGAACTGTATACCCTATTTTATTAAATTCTTTTTTCATTAAGGCCCATAAAGGAGTATGTAAACCTTTATATTCAGGTGTTAAGCCCTCGTGAATCATAAAAGTCCCAAGAATTGGAATTTTATAGATATCGGGTTTAAATATAACTTGTGAGCACGTACCAAGTATGATATCAGGAGACAAGCTGTTGCATAACTCAACCCATTTACTGCTATTGATATTTTCTACCTGGTGACAAGGGCAGTTTAATGATGCATTAGTATGGATATATTCACCGCATTCGTTCCAGAATACTATTTCATTTTTTCTCAGGAAGTACCTGTCAAAGAAGTGAAAGGCCAGTTCATCAAGTGCTTTAAATAATCCATATTTTTTTGCCCGTTGTATTATTTTCTTCAATTTCTCTTTCTTTAAAAACCTTTCCGGTTCTATAAATAAACAACAAAGCACTTCATGTTCAAGGGAAAATTCACTTACAATTTTCCGGTTAAATGCATTATCTCTCCCCACAAATATCACTCTCATTCTATGCTAGTTTAAGTGTATCACAGCAAGAAATAAATGCTGTTTGGAGATGATACCGCTTAATTAGACTTTATCTACAAATGAAAATTGCGGGTGCTTTTTGCAATAATTTCTAAATAGATGATTATGACTATTAAATAATTTTTACTGGCACAGTTTTGTTAGCTCACCAATGCCGAAAGGTATAGTTCCGGATACTCCTGATATTTAGAGTACTTGCCGAGAAATATAGATATGGCCAATTACTATTAAGGAATTTTCAGGCTGAAACTTTCTTCTTAAGGGCTAGCAGTTCCGCCTTTATTTTTTCAAGGGATTTAAAGAGCGAATCTTTATCATTTGCTTCTTTGCGGTTCTCTTTTTCTTTCAAATGCTTCTTAGCACCTTCCAATGTAAAGCCCTGTACCTTTGTGAGATCATGAAGTATGCGCAGCTTTGAAATATCTTGCTCTGTAAACTGGCGGTTGCCACGCGTATCTTTAGAGAAGTGGAGTAATGCAGAAAATTCTTTTTCCCAGAAACGTATAAGTGAAGGGTTAACATCGAACATCTCTGCCACTTCTCCGATGGAGTAAAACAATTTCGTGGTTTCCTTCTCCTTATACGGCATTATCTAACTCCTTGTTTAAATTTCGAAATAAAGTTCCTTGTGAATTCTGATAATACAAGTTTGCCGCTCATCTCTGCCCGTTCAATTAAAAGCTTGTCCCAATCTTCGGTTCCTTTCCAGAATACCTGCTTAAGTAATGCCATTGCCTCAGGATTGCTTTGTGCTAGCTTACCTGCAAGTTCGTCTACTGCTTTATCTAATTCTGCTATAGTAGGGTAAACGTTAACGTAGAGGCCTTTTTCTCTTGCCCATTCCGCGCTCATCCATTCAGCCGCATTTATTGTCATAGATGAAAAAGCAGAAGTGCCAATTTTACGCTCAACAGCAGGTCCTACAACAAATGGGCCAATGCCTACATTCAGTTCGCTAAGTTTTGCTGAAGCCGCTTCTGTAGCCAATGTATAATCTGCTGTAGCCGCAAGCCCGACTCCGCCACCTACGGCTTTGCCCTGCACACGCGCTATAACAAACTTCGGAGCTTTGCGCATAGCATTAATTACCGCTGCAAAGCCTGAAAAGAATTTTTTGCCTGTTGCAAGGTCAGCAATAGAAATGAGTTCATCAAAGGAAGCTCCGGCGCAGAATGTTTTTTCTCCTTCGCTTCGTAATACAATTACATGTGCTTCTTTATTGCTACCCACTTTTTCAATTTCAGCGGCCAGGCTCATCAACAATACTCTCGGCAACGAATTGCTTTGCGGGTGCATGAACTGTACTGTTGCTATTCCGTTTTTTACTGATGTTTCTACTTTTCCTTCGCTCATAAAAATATGTTAAACTGTAGTAGTAGTTCTTGGTTGTGCATTGTCTTCAAGTACTTCACCTTTCTCGCAACGCAGCGTGCGTGCAGGGAAGCGTTGTGTAAGTAATAAGTTGTGTGTGGCTAAAATAATAGAGCGCCCTGTGCGGCTAATGTCTATCAATAGTTTCATAATGTCTTCTGAAGTATCGGGGTCAAGATTTCCTGTTGGTTCATCTGCCAAAATTATTTCTGGGTCGTTAAGCAGGGCACGAGCTATAGCAACCCTTTGTTGTTCACCACCTGAAAGTTCGTGAGGCATTTTAAAGCCTTTTGTTTGCAGGGCCACTTTATCAAGCACATCATTTACCCTGTCGAGCATTCTAGCATTGTCGTTCCAACCGGTTGCACGCAATACAAATAATAGGTTCTCTTTAACGGTGCGGTCATTCAGTAATTGAAAATCCTGGAATATGATGCCCAGTTTTCTTCTTAATAAAGGTATTTGTTTCTTCTTAAGAGTTTTAAGATCAAATTCTGCAATGCGTCCTTCACCTTCTGTTAATGGAAGCTCAGCATAAAGGGTTTCCAATAGACTGCTTTTCCCGCTGCCTGTTTTTCCCATGAGGTAAAGGAACTCCCCTTTTTTTACTTCCAGGTTAACGCGGCTTAAAATAAGTGCATTATCCTGGTAAATAGAAACATCTTTTAAACTTATGGTCACATCTAGGTGCATAGCAGTTAATTAAATAGGACAAACAATTTTACGAAAAATAGTATAAGGATGGGAGCCGGTCAGAACATCTTTTTTAACACCCTGAGGGTATGGGTGTAACGCTTCTGTGTTTCGCTGTATATGCCTAAATGGTCAAACTTATCAACATGCACTTTACCTGAGGCGTGGATTATTTGACCATTTTCAAGTATAATACCAACGTGGGTAATGGCTCCTTCTTCATTATCAAAGAATGCAAGGTCTCCTGCTTTTGCTTCTTCCGGAAAACTTAATGCTTCACCTTGTTCCACCTGTTGTGATGCATCTCTTTTAAGGTTAATACCATTCAGGCGATAAACCATTTGAGTGAAACCTGAACAATCAATGCCCATAGGCGTACGGCCTCCCCATAGGTAAGGAGAATTAAGGAATGTAAATGCATCCTCCACCAGTTTTTCACGTTTTACTTTTCCTGAAGGTTCCATGGTGTTACCCTGGTAGGCAAATTTCCGCTTTTCGATAGTGATCTCTTTTCCTTTTGAAAAATGCAACAAACTGCCAATGGTAACAGGGAATGATATAGTATCAACTTCGTCAGTAAGCACTCCTAAAATATCAGCTACGTAGCTTGGAGCCTGCTTTTTAAGGCTCTGATAAGTTTCTCTTGAAATGAGCAGGCATTGTTTCACATCTATCCAACCCTCATAACCATCGAGGCCCGATCGGATACGAAGCCAGTTCTTGTATGTCTCAAGTATTTCAAAATATTCACCAAACAAAAGCTGTGTAACCATCTCGCTTCTGTCTGATGTATCCTTCCGGCAAGGCACGATACTTAAATTGCAATACCCGAAAGAATTCATGAGATATAAAGTTTATAAAGTTCAAAGTTTGTAAAGTTTATAAAGTTCTTCGACTTTTCCCTTTATAAACTTTATGAACTTTCAACCAATTTTACATGTTTTCTATAACAATAGCGCTGGCACCGCCACCACCATTGCATATACCGGCAACACCATATTTGCCGCCGTGTTGTTTAAGTACGTTAATAAGTGTAACCACAATACGCGAACCTGAAGAACCCAGTGGATGCCCTAATGAAACGGCACCACCATGAACATTTACTTTTTTAGGGTCGAGCTTCATTTCTTTATTATTGGCAAGAGCCACGACTGAGAATGCTTCATTTATTTCAAAAAAATCTATATCGCTTGTTTTCAGGTTTGCTTTTGCAAGTGCTTTGGGTATAGCCTTTGAAGGAGCAAGTGTAAACCATTCAGGAGCAAGTGAAGCGTCTGCATAACTTACAATTCTGGCTAACGGTTTCAAACCAAGTTTTTCCATTTTTTCTTTGCTCATAATAACAAGTGCTGATGCTCCGTCATTTAAGGTAGAAGCATTAGCTGCTGTTACGGTACCTTCTTTAATAAACACAGAAGGGAGAGAAGGTATCTTATCGAAATTTACATTTTTATATTCTTCATCTTCGGCAAATATTACCGGTGCACCTTTGCGTTGAGGAACTTCAACAGGAATAACTTCATTTTTAAAGTATCCATTTTTCCATGCTTCTGCCGAACGTTTATATGATTCTATAGCATAAGCATCTTGTTCCTGGCGGCTAATCTTACAATCTTTAGCACATAATTCGCCAGCATTGCCCATATGGAAATGATTGAAAGGATCGGTAAGCCCGTCATATACCATGCCATCAATTAATGTTCCATTACCTAAGCGGTAGCCTTTACGCGCTTTATCAAGATAGTAAGGAGTGAGTGACATGTTTTCCATACCACCTGCAACAACTACATCGGCATCGCCAAGCATAATGCTTTGGGCCGCCCACATAATTGATTTCATACCCGAAGCACATACTTTATTTACGGTAGTACTTGGAACAGTATTGGGTATGCCAGCTTTAATAGCAGCTTGGGTTGCAGGTGCCTGGCCTACACCAGCCTGCAATACATTGCCATAAAACACCTCATTAACTTCAGCGGGATTTAAATTTATTTTTTCTAATGCTGCCTTTATTGCTATTGCGCCTAAGTGAGTAGCCGGAATTTCAGAAAGGGTACCTGCAAAACTACCAATTGGGGTTCTTACTGCCGAAACGATGAAAACTTCTTTTGTCATAAAATTTTATGTTTGAAAGGGAGTTCAAAAGTAATCTTTTTGACGGGATAATAATTGAGAAATAAAGGCTAATTTTGAAAAAACCTATAGGAATACTGTTATAGCAAGTATGGCTAATAAAAAGGCTGTTTCCAAGTCAAAAACTCCTTCTATTGAAGCAAAGTCAGGGTTACCTTTTCATTTTAAAGGAAAAGCCTTTCATTTTTTGTTTGCGGGAGTCGTAATTGCTCTTTGTTTTGCACTTTATGGCAATAGTATCCCCAATAATTACTCACTCGATGACGAATTTGTTATGCATGGTGACTCAACTGTGCAGAAGGGGATAAAAGGGATACCAACGCTTTTCAAGAGTCGTTATGCCTGGGATCAGAAAGGCTCATACGGTTATCGCCCTGTTTCAAAAGTATCGTTTGCTATAGAAGATCAATTCTTTGGTCTTTCGCCCCATGCGGGCCATGTAATTAATATTGTTATTTATGCCTTATTGGTAATTTCTCTTTTTTATTTTCTCCGTAAAATATTATACCTGCAGGCTAGCGATTATTTTTTATTTCTTGTAGTGGGTATTTTCCTGGCTCACCCATTACATACCGAAGTGATAGATAGTCTTAAAAACAGGGATTCAATGATCAGTTTCATATTTGGTTTATTATATGTATTTACCCTTGTAAAATGTTTTGAAGAGAAGAACGTTATAAAACAAATAATCTGGATGCTGGCAGCCTGTATTTCTATGGTTATTGGTTCCCTTTCAAAACAAGAAATTGTGTTGTTTATGACCATAACACCGGTGGTATTGTTTTTTCTGAAAGCAAAACCTTTAAAGAACTTTATTATATCATTTGTGCCGCCTTTAGTAAGTATAGTAACCGCTATATTTGTTGTGAGGCATATACTGCCTCCATATAATTACCATCGTACATTCCAGTACTTCGAAAATCCTTTGCAGGGTAGTCATTGGTATCAGAGGTTTCAATTAGGCTTTGCTTCATTATGGTTCTATTCACATAAACTTGTTTTTCCAAAAGACCTGGTTTGTTATTATGGTTATAATGAATTTCCTCCTTTTCCGGCGTGGACAGATGCTAATGTATTGGCTGGAGTTATATTGACAATTGTAATACTTTGGTTTCTTTATAAAATGGCTTTGCGTATTTATGAAAAAAAGCAGGCTCCGGATATTTGGACCCTTTCACTTTTATTATTTACCGGTAATATTGCTGCATTCGTTAATGTAATTAAAGTGGGCCCCGGCATAGTGGCCGAAAGATTTATGTTCATCCCTTCAGTGGGGTTTGCTTTGTTAGTGGCACTTCTTCTTTTCAAACTTTTTAAAGCTCCTTTAACGGAAGAAATAACATGGGCTAAATTCCGGAATTTGTTCCTTGTTTCAATAAGTATATTTATTTTGTATTCATTCAGAACAATTGAGCGCAATCCTAACTGGAAAACACATTTATCGGTATATGAACATGATGCGAATGAAGCGCCGCGTTCTGCCAAATTGCAATCCTTGCTTGCATCAGCTTACGTTGAGGAGATAAAAAAGAATAAACAACTGACAACTGAACAGGTTGCAAGTTATTACGAAAAAGCCGAAAAGGCTTTTATTGCATCAGTAGATGTTTATCCTAAATATTCAACATCATTAAATAACATAGGTATGATAGAATACCTGTATTATAAAAATATGAATGCTGCAATTCAATATTTCAATAAGGCCATTGCAAGCGATAGCAATTACACCGATGCCTGGTTCAACGCAGGTTCAGCCTATCGTGAACTGAAAAATTATGATATGGCTGAAAAATGTTTTTTGCATGCTATTGCTATAAAGCCTCAATATGATATGGCTTTTATTCAATTATCAAACCTTTATTCTTTACAGGGAAGGTATGGTGATGTGCTAAAGTTGAATGAGGGTTCAATAGTGAAAGGTTACCCTTCAGATGCAAAGTATGTGAATATGGGTAAGGTTTATTTAATAAATGGTGATACAACAAAAGCAATACAATATTTTGATACCTCACTTGCATATTTTAGCAAAAACCAAATTTTATGTAATTGGCTTGCAAGTTATTACTCCAGAAAAGGAGATACTGTTAAGATGCAGCACTATCTTCACCTTATACAAACGGCTGAAGATTTTACAAAAGAAGCCATTAAAAGGCAATAGTTCTGTTTGGTTTATTTGTGCTTAAGGCATACATTTGTCCAATTACTATCATAAATATGAAAAAAAATCTACTGTCTTCCGTATTGCCTGTTTTTATAATTGTTATACTATTTTCAATTTATAATATAACATTAAGGAAAACAGTATTAAGTAACCATAAAGGAAATGGTGCACAGGATGCGGAAGATTTTTTGAAGTATGACCAGGAGCGTTTGGCAGATCCTGCTACAGGAAGGATACCTGATAATATAAGAGCCAAAGAACTTGCTTTTGCAGCTACTTTGCCAAATGACGCGGAGTTGGGATATAAAACCAGCTCGGCAAACTGGATCATGCGTGGCCCCTGGAACGTTGGTGGAAGGACTCGCTCTTTTGCTGCTGATGTGAAAAATGAAGGTGTTTTGCTTGCCGGTACTGCAGCGGGTGGAATGTGGCGGAGTACTGATACCGGAAAAACATGGGCACTTGTAACTCCTTTAGCAATTGAACAAAGTGTTTCTTGCCTTGCGCAAGATACCCGCACCAAGCATTCTAATGTTTGGTATTACGGTTCGGGTGAATGCTATGGCACTTCGGCAAGTGCTTCCGGTGCATTTTACTTAGGCAACGGATTATACCGCTCACTCGATGATGGCCAAACATGGAAAGTATTACCTGCAACTAATAATAATTCGGTATCATTTAAAACCTTTTGGCAGGCTTTATGGAATGTTGCAACCGACCCTTCAGCTCCCGATTCTGAGAGTGTTGTTTATGCTTGTTCAATTGGTGCGGTTTATCGCTCGGCAGATACCGGTAATACCTGGAAAACTGTTTTGGGCGGAAGTACCTCAGCATATTCATACTATACCGATGTACAAGTTTCAAGAACGGGTGTTGTTTACGCAACTTTAAGTAGCGATGGCCCTAAGAAAGGCATTTGGAGATCGACGGATGGAATAAACTATACAAATATTACTCCACCTAATTTTCCTAAGATATATAACCGGGTAGTAATTGGTATATCACCTTCTGATCCTAACCAGGTTTATTTCCTGGCCAATACAGATAGTTCCGGTATGGCTGATACTAATTTTCTTGGACAGGTAGAGTGGGATGGCCTATGGAAATATAAATATATTTCGGGCAGTGGCGATAGCGCCGGAGGTGCCTGGGTGAACCTTACTTCAAATCTTCCTGCAAAAGGCACTTATTTTGATAAATACAACAGCCAGACTTCGTATGATATGATAGTCAGGTTTCTGCCTACTGATACATCTGTAGTATTCATAGGCGGAACAGATATATTCAGATCGACTACCGGATTTTTTGATGCTAACCATACAAGCCACATTGGTGGTTATGGAGTAGGTGCTTTATTTCCTGTTGTACAAGTGTATCCAAATCATCACCCCGACCAGCATGTCATATTTTTCTCAAATACCAATCCGTATGTTATGTACTCGGGATGCGATGGCGGTATTTTTAAAACATTAAATGATACAGCTGCAAATGTCACGTGGACATCACTTGATAATGGTTATGTAACAACTATGTTCTACGCGGCCACCACTGCACATGATGTTCCGGGCAGTTCATTACTTATAGGTGGTGCCCAGGATAATGATTGCCTGTTCGATAATTCAATTTCGCCTACAAACCCATGGACGAAACCGCTTTTTGGCGATGGCACCTTTGTAGCTATTGAAGACAGTGCTAAGATCTTCTACTATTCATCACAAAACGGTAAAATGTTTAAGACACAAATGGATACCAATTTGGGTACCGTTACGGCATTTAACCGTATAGACCCTATTGGCGGTAAAGATTACCAGTTTGTGAATCCATTTGTTATTGATCCTAACAATAATAATATTATGTACCTGGCAGGAGGGAAATATTTATGGAGGAATGATAACCTTTCAACAATACCTTATGCGGGCCAGTACGATTCTATCAGTACCAGTTGGGTAAAGTTTAATGACAGTGTTCCTGCGCCGGGTGTTACTATATCGGCAGTAGCCGTTTCAACAATACCGGCTAACCGGGTTTATTACGGAACCAGCACCTTAAGGCTGTACCGTATTGATAATGCTAATACAGGTACACCATTGCCAAAAGATATTACCAGTTTGAAAACCGGTTATGCTTTCCCATCGGGGTATATAACTTGCATTGCTGTGGACCCGGCAGATGCTGATAAAGTTATTGTTGTGTTTTCAAATTATGGAGTATATAATCTATTCTATACACCAAACGGAGGCTCTACCTGGTGCCGAATTGCAGGCAACCTGTATGGTGCCAACAGCCCTTCGTTACGCTGGGCTGCTTTTCAGCACTTACCTACCGGTGGTACAATTTATTGGGTTGCAGCAAGTACGGGTTTATATGCCACCAATATGCTGGTCCCTGATTCTTCAGGACTTCTTAAAGGCGATACCACACGCTGGGTGCTTCAATCAACAAATACCATTGGTAATTCAGTTTGTAATATGGTTGATATACGCCCTTCCGACGGGCTTGTAACAGTAGCAACTCATACTCATGGTGCATTTACTGCCAATATTACCAATATAGGCCAGGTTGCAACGGTTAATAATTTGAAGGAGCTCGAGGGTTTACAATTAAAGGTATATCCAAATCCTTCTTCGGGACAAACATCGGTAAGTTTTATGCTTACTGCCGAAGCTGATGTGGCGCTTCAATTGTATGATGTGCAGGGTAGGTTGATAAAGGTGATTTCTACCAGTCATATGAGTTCCGGCGCGCATATTATTCCATTTAATGGAAGTAACCTGAAAAGCGGTATTTACTATTGCACCTTGCGCGCAGGTACGGTGCAGGAAACTACCCGCATGGTAATAGTCAGGTAGAAGAAATTCAGGCTCATCATTTTCACATCATGTTTTAAATGTAGATTTGAAATGTGAGTATAAAAAAGATAATTACACTTTTTGCACTGATCTGCTTTTTTGCCGGAATTAGAGCACAATCGGCATTGAGTAGCAGAGTTTTTAAACCCGGAGAGCAGGTTACCTATAAAATATATTATCACTGGCATTTTGTTTGGGTAGAATCAGGTGAAGTTACGTTCAGCGTTGCTGAACGTAATTATTTTGATATCCCATCGTATTATTTTATCGGGGTTGGCCATTCCTATCCCAAGTACGATTGGTTTTATGAGGTTCGTGATACCTTTCAGGCTTATGTAGATACATTCAGTTTCAGGCCCATGCGTTTTGCCAGGTTTAGTAATGAGGGTTCGAATCATTTAAAAAATGATAACGTTTTTGATTACGTGCGTAATAAGGTGTATTGCTACTCAGGAAATAGTAATGGCGGTAATAAGCGTGACTCAACCGCAATTCCTGCAGGTACTTTTGACCCACTTTCCGGTATTTATTTTGTCCGGAGCCTTAATTTTTCGCATGCGCAGGCAAATGATACAGTGCCACTTACTCTTTATTTAGATGCCAAAGTTTATCATATACGTATCAAGTACCTGGGTAAAGAAATAGAAACTACTCAATTTGGTAAGTTCCGGTGTATTAAATTTAATGTGAGCCTGATTGCCGGAACCATGTTTAAAGACGGAGAAGAGATGACCGTTTGGGTAACTGACGATAAGAACCATGTGCCTGTTTATATAGAGGCTCCAATTATTGTGGGTTCTATAAGAGCCGAATTGTTATCATTTTCTAACCTGAGTAATGCAATGGACGCAAAAGTCAAGTAGTTTTGTAGGTAGTATGAGAAGCGCGGATTATTTTAACAGAAAGTATGCACCATTGCTTGCCATTATTACGGCAGGCATAATGTTTGCTTCCTGTAATCCTTCAAAAAGACTCGAAACTGGTCAGTACCTGCTTACAAAGAACAATATAATATACCTGTCTCAGCAGGAAAAAAATCAAAAGAGTAATTTAATAAATAATAAAATAACAGCAATCCCGGGCAGTGAAATTGCGAAACTGGCATTGCCACCCGAGCTTGCTGCTGCGCAGCTTAATGCTTACATAAAACAAAAGCCAAATACAAAAATTTTGGGTGTAATTCCGCTTCACCTTCTTGTTTACAATCTTGTTGATCCTGAAAAAATGAAAGAGAAGAGGGTTTTGAAAGACAAGAAGATAGATGCTAAGAATTCAAAAATTGCAGCTGAAAATAGTATAAGAGTTCAGAAAGGTAAGAAGCCCAAACCATACAAATCAAAGGACCCGAAAGCATTTAGCGGAGAGTGGGTTAGAGAAGTTGGCGAGGCACCTGTTGTGTTAGACTCTACCTATATGGCCGGATCGGTGGAGCAAATAAAAAGGTATCTGCGCACAAAGGGATATTTTGATGCGAAGGTCTCTGACTCGGTAAGCATTAAAGGAAATTATGCCGAAGTATTCTACATTTTACGTACCGGCAAACCTTATACTATAGATGAGGTGAGTTATAGGCTTGATGATACCACATTAGCACCTGTTATATATAAGGACTCAGTTAATTCACTTATTAATTATGGTGCTAATTATGATGAAGATGTACTGAAAAATGAAAGGGACAGGATTACGAAAGTGCTTAAAAATGATGGATACTACGCATTTTCGAAGGAATATATATACTATGATTACGATACTAATGCATCAACAAAAAAAGTTGCATTAACCATAGGTGTTAAAAAATATGCCTATGTAGATCCTGTTAAAACAGATTCGATCATTGAGGCATTACATCGCAAGTTTTTCATACGTAATGTAACTATACAAATGGATTATAACCCAATAGGGGCGGGCTATGTTACAGGAGATACAATGATTACCAACGGATATATCATTACCTACCCCCATAATGCACCAATATATCACCCGAGGCCCATCCTGAGTAAAATTTACATAAAACCAGGCGATATGTTTGTGGCATCTAATGTAGAGAATACATATGGCGGACTTTCGCAGCTAAAAGCATTTCGATATGTAAATATCAGGTGGGTAGCAACCTCAGATTCAAATAAACTGGATTGTTTCATTCAGCTCATGCCAAATACCAAGTTATCGTTAGTTCTTGAGGGAGTAGGAAATAACACCGGTGGTGATTTTGGTGTGCAGGGCGATATTTTGTACCAGGATAATAATTTACTTAGGGGCGCTGAAGTATTCCAGGTGAAGCTAAAAGGTGCATGGGAGGCTCAAACACTACAGGGGGTAACGAAGTTTCGAAAGGTTTAACCCTGAATACATTTGAATTAGGCCCCGAAGTTAGCCTTGCAGTACCACGTCCACTAAACGTATTTAATGCAATACATATTAACCCTGCAATAGCTAACCCTCAAACTGCATTCAGAATATCGGGTGACTATCAGAACCAGCCTAATTACCAACGGGGTATCGTTACAGGGTCATATGGATTTGACTGGAATTGCTGGAAGCACGATCATATGAATTTTACTTTATTCGAAGTGAATTATGTTGATGCCATTAACTCACAAGCATTTATCAATGATATAATCAGCACTAATAATTTCTTTCTTAAAAACAGTTTTACAACCCATGCTATTACTGATGGAAGGGTTACATGGATATTCAATAACCAGAACCTTACCAAGCTTAAGAATTTTAATTATTTGAAGATAAGCGGTGAGTGGTCAGGTTTCTTTCTTCACTATTTTGGCGAGGGAGTGCATGATATTGTCCCACAACTCTTCAAACAGAAAGATTCAATATTTGGCAACCCCTATTCTCACTACCTTAAAGGTGAGATAGAGTGGAGGCATTATGTGGTGTTTACAAAAGATGATAAACTGGCATGGCGTGTATTGATAGGTGGTGGACTGCCGGGTATCATACCTATTTTTGACGATTATGGAAAGGAGCTTCCATTCGATAAAAGCTATTGGGCAGGCGGGTCGAACGATATACGGGCATGGGCTGCCAGGACCCTTGGCCCGGGTGGTAGTAACCAATCGTTAATAGTGGCGCAGGTTGGTGATGTGAAGCTTGAAGGGAATATAGAATACCGTTTAAATATCATCAAATTCTTTGGCCTCGGTTTCTTTTTAGATGGTGGCAATATATGGCTGCTTAATAATAACCCCAGTGTTCCGCATGGCGATTTTGAATGGAGCGGCAGATATGCATTTTATAACCAATTTGCCCTTGGAACGGGAGTAGGGTTAAGGTTTGATTTTACTTATTTCATCTTCCGTCTCGATTGGGGGCTGCCATTACTTGACCCCTCCATCCAGGAATCCTTGGATCAGATACATCATACCGCAAGACTTGACCGGGTGCAGTGGAACATTGGTATTGGCTTCCCTTTCTGATATTATTGGGATATATACGGGAATACTTAATAAATTTAACTTTTCTACGTTAGTATATACTTAAGCCTTTTGTGAAACAGCGGTTCATCATAGCCATTTTTAGTATTGCTTGTGCGTTACAGATGCAGGCACAGAAAAAGTTGTCTCTTATTATCCTGAATAAAGATTCGCTGACTGACCAAGATTTTAAGTTGCCCGATTATCAAAGGAAATTTGACCAGCCCATACAACGTACTAAGGAATTGCAACGGTTTTTATTTGCGCTTTACGATGATGCTTACTTGGCAGCATCTATTGATAGTATAGTACAAGATAGTATTAAGCAAGTGGCCTACCTGAGCCATGGCAGGAGGTATGAATGGGCCAGTTTGACCAAAGGTAATATTGATGAAGGCATATTAAGCCAGGTAGGTTATAGTGAAAGGTTCTTCCGGCATACGCCCTTTTATTATAAAGATGCTTTTAAGATGATGGATAAGATACTTTCTTTTTATGAAGATCATGGTTACCCTTTTGCTCAGGTTAAGCTTGATAGTATCAGGCTTCAAGGTAACAGTATTACTGCCTCACTTTATTTGGATAAAAAACGGTTAGAGAAGATTGATAGCGTGATAGTGAAGGGCGACCTTAAAGTTTCTCCTGAATATTTGTACGGATACCTGGGTATAAAGCCTGGTGACTTGTATGATGAATCGAAAGTGAAGGTGATAAGCAGCAGGTTAAAATCATTGCCTATATTGTACGAGACCAAACCTATGCAGGTAATATTTGTTGAAAATAAGGCTAAAATATTTTTATACTTAGGTAAGAAAAATGCCAATCAGTTTAACGGTATTATAGGCATTTTACCAAGTAGTACCGGTAAAATAAATGTTACAGGAGATCTGAGCCTTCAGCTTCAGAACACTTTCCACCATGCAGAGAACCTGGGCTTCCATTGGCAGCATATACAGGCACAGACAGAGAACCTTACTGCAAACTTCAGTTACCCCTACATATTAAAAACGCCTATTGGTTTTGATGAGGACTTTAAGTTGTTTAAGCAAGACACCACTTATCTGCAAATTGATGAGAAAGTGGGGTTTAGATATTTAATGACAGGCGGTAATTATTGGAAAGTATTTTACGAGAATATTTCATCAAGCCTTATAGCTCTTTCTCAACTTGAACTTCTCACATCAAACTTACCACCCTATGCCGATGTTACTACCCAGCTTTATGGTATTGAATATAAGGCTGCTGACCTTGACTATATTTATAATCCGCGCAAAGGATATGAACTATTGGTGAATGTAGCGGCTGGTACTAAGGTGATTCGTAAAAACCCACAGCTTAATCCATTAATATATGAAGGCTTGCAGCTTAATTCTGATGAATATAAGGCAAACATAAAGGCTGCTTATTACATTCCTTTTTTTGAAAGAAGTACTTTTGAATTTGCTGTAACCGGTGGTTATATAGATGCTCCTTCGCTACTATTGAACGACCTTTACCGCATTGGCGGTTTTAATGTACTTAGGGGCTTTGACGAACAATCTATCTATGCCACAAGCTATGGAGTGGGTACAGTGGAATTCCATTATCTGTTGGAGCAAAATTCCTTTCTCTTCTTGTTCTTTGACCAGGGCTGGTGCAGGGAAACATATACTACTACTATATCATACTTTAACGATACCCCTCGTGGTTTTGGTGCGGGTATGGACTTTCAGACAAAGGCAGGTATATTCTCTATTTCTTATGCCTTGGGACAAAGCATTAACAACCCTATAAGTTTTAAGGAGGGGAAAATAAGTTTTGGACTGATAAATAATTTCTAGAAAGGGAACTATTAATGATGAGAAGCTTCTCCGTGGCCTTCTTTTTCAGGATCGTCCTTTATAAGGTAATATATACCTGCCAGAATTCCGATACCGCTGAATAATACGCCAAGCGCGCTTGCAGCATGTGCATCAGCTTCAACTTCTACTACTGCAAAACGAAATGGTAATAAATAGGTTACCGCGAATATTACGAATGCTATTAGATGGCTCTTCTTCATAACAGGATGTTTTATATTTTTCCGTTAGGCAAATGTAATAAATAAATGATTCTGTATAAAAAGCAGGGCTAAAATTACACCCCGAAATACTTGTTCACAGCTTTGGCAAATGGCTCGTGTATAAGGCCATTAGTGGCTATAATGGTTCGGTTGAAAATATAATTACTGCCACCATTAAATTCGGCCAATCTACCGCCCGCTTCCTTAACAATTAGGACACCGGCAGCCACATCCCAGGGCTTAAGGCCATATTCATAAAAGGCCTCAAAACGGCCACAAGCTACATAGCAAAGATCTACCGAAGCAGAACCAATGCGCCTTATACCTTGTGTGCAGGTCATGAGGTATTTAAACAGGTCCATATATTTTTCCTGTAGGCCGAAATCATTGTAAGGGAAACCTTTTCCGATAAGCGAATTTCCCATTTCAGGCTGTGCCGATACCTTTATAGACTTACCATTAACTTTTGCACCTCCACCTTTAATTGCGCTAAAGCATTCTTTCAGGTTAAGTTCATTCACCACTCCAATAAGGGGTTCATTATTTTTCACCAAAGTAATACTTATAGCAAAGCAAGGTACTTTATGCAGGAAGTTAGTGGTGCCATCAAGCGGGTCAATTATCCAGGTATATTCTCTTTTCTCGGTCTCGCCACTTTCTTCGCCCATTATGCCGCTGCCGGGCAATATCTTGGTAAGTCCTGCTATTAAAACCTTTTCCGAGTTCTGGTCAACATAGGTAACAAGGTCATTAAACCCTTTTTTCTGTATATCGGTGGCTGAGAATTTGCTTTGTTCGGTAAGGATAAATTGGCCTACTTCGTGGGTAAGTTCAATTACCTGGCTGCAAATATGGTCAAGATGCAATTGGTCCATTTGCCTTAGCCCTTTTATTGAAGTAATATATGCCAAATAAGCCCAACAGGAATAAGATAGGTGCGATCAACTGGGCCTGCGTGATCTCCGTTCCAAAAATATTGTACTTGATGTTAACTCGTATCAGTTCAATTAAAAAGCGCTCCACACCATTCATCATTAGGTAAATGCAGAATAACACTCCCGGTACCTTTATCTTTTTACGTATTCCCCAT
>Ga0210396_10000240_pt1 | contig 83941 bp, 69 predicted proteins | sample IncBWH17OmetaG_FD_155466 | JGI IMG/M metagenome (GOLD analysis project Ga0210396, IMG submission 155466) | Forest soil microbial communities from Barre Woods Harvard Forest LTER site, Petersham, Massachusetts, United States - Inc-BW-H-17-O ... | reverse complement strand
CGGAGCCGATGCGATCGCGCGCATTGATGGCCGGCTGTCCGGGGCGAGCCTGCGTGCTGAGGTAAGCGTGCCAGGATTGATTGCCCGCGCCCACCGCGGTAGCCAACGCCTGGCAGTGCGCGTCGGCTCCGGCGAGCCCGCCGAGATCGCCGCCTTTGCCGAGGCCCACGCTGGTGACGAAGAAGGACATGGAGTGGCGCTGCGGTTGAGGCCGGCCCTGCCGGCCCGCTTGCTCCTCTTGTTGGGCCAGCGCCAGGTAAGAAGCCAGTAGTACGAGCGCCAAGGCAGCTAGCAGAGATTGTTTTTGGGGCATCTTAGGCTCCTCGGCCTGTGTCAATTGATAGCGAAGCAGTAAAACATGCCGACGCCGTGCGTTTTGGGCAAGGATTCCTGGCTGCAGCCACGGGTTCCATGGGACGAGTTCCAGGATCCGTTCCCGCCGCCGTTGCGGTCGGGAAAGCCGATCTGGGCATTGGGCCGGCCATCGGGTGCGTTGAGGTTTCCATTGGCCGTGCCCGGCTCGGGATCCTTGTTACTCGTCCAGTTATTGCAAGTGTGGTCAACATTGTCCGTAAAGGCCCGGCCATCCGGCTGCGAACCGGTCAGCATTTCGTGGCGGTTGGAATAGGGAGTGGTCTTGACGTAGTCCCAATCGTTGTCCCGCGGATCGGCATAATCATAAAGACCGGGAACGGTCTCGCCCTTCTCGGTAAGACCGGTCAGCTTATTGAGGTTGTTGCCGAGACGCGCCAGTTCCAGGGTGTCTCCATGCAGGTGGGCGAGGTCCGGAGCGATCATTTCGCCTTTCACGTTGTACCAGGGACCCGTGCCGATGCGGTCGCGCGCATTGACGGCCGGCTGTCCGGGGCGAGCCTGCGTGCTGAGGTAAGCGTGCCAGGTGTGATTGCCCGCGCCAACCGCGTTGGCCAGCTTCTGGCAGTAGGCGTCGGCTCCGGCGAGCCCGCCGAGATTGCCTCCGTCGCCGATCGGGCTGCTGGTAACGAAGAATGTCATGGGATGCTGCGGCGCCGGGTTTTGCTGCGCCAGGAGCATGCAGGAAGCCAACAAAGAAGGAGCAGTGAATGCAACAATCAGGGATCGCGTCTTCGACATCCGTCCCTCCTCGCATAATCGCCGGGGCGATTGCTCGCGGCCATGGGCGACTTGTCCGGGCGGGAGATTAGCACAGGACGATTGCGCGGGAAAGCACGGCTCAATGACCGCGCGGCGGGCAGGCTCCCCCGGGCGATAGGATGTGGCCCGCTGCCTAGGGTGTGATTGCTTCTGCTTCCTTCCGGTAGGTCCCGAACTTTTGCGCGACCGGCTTTAGGGTTGGATAAAATTGAACGAAGGTGTGTTCCACGGCCCCGCGATCGTTGTGGCATTGCCAGCAGAGTTGTTTCGGCTTCGCTTCAGCCGTCTTCGCATCTTCTGAAAATCCGAAGTAAGCCCACTTTTCACGAAACCGGGTCTCGTCTTTTACTTCGACGGCGAAGCCGAGGAGGTTGGTCTGAAAATGGCCTGTTTTGTTGATTGAGCCTTTACTCTCGGCAGCACGATCCTCCAAAGCGAACATGGTTTTATCGGGCCATTTGCCGGTGGAAGTGAATTGCCGGTAACCCCATTGTGGCACGAATACATTTGTGAATCGTTCTGGTTCGCTCACGGTCGGGTTGTAATTCATTCCAAGGCCGGATGAAATATAAACCCACTCTCGATAATCTTCCGGGCGTATCAATTTGTTGCCTGAATATTGTGGCTGCAACATGCCGTCTCCTGCAGCCCCCGTTGAATTTCCGATCACTATGGAGCACAGGATGACCACAGCCGCAAAGAGTGTTTTACTCATGCGTGATTCTCACCAAGGAAATCCGATTTGGAATACCCGCTTTGCGCATCGTACGCTGCTGATTGCAGCGAAGGTTTTGAGGCGGCTTTAAACTTGCGTGCGGAGCTATCCCTTGACCGTCTCCGCAGCCGCGTTTCTCCCCGCGATTCGGCCCTGCACCGCGCATCTGGCCAGTCCGTGCATGCTGAATCCTCCCGCGGATTCACCCCCGCAATAGAGGCCGGGAATAACTTCACCATTGAGGTCCACTACCTGGCATTTTGCGTTGATGCGCAGGCCGGAGCGCGTGTCGTGAATCACCGGCGTGGCCCAGGCGGCGTAGAAGGGAGGCGTCTGAATTTTATATTTTGGCGCGGGTTTGCCGAAGTCCACGTCCTTGCCGGCATCCACAAAGGAGTTGTAGCGCGTCACCGTGTCTTGCAGCGCGTTCGGCGGCATCGGTTTTTTCTGGAATTTGTTCACAATTTTAGCGGCGAGTTCCGCGATGGTGTCTGCCGAGAAAAAGTACCCTTCCGCGTTGTCCACATAGGGAGCCGTAACTTTCCAGCCTTCCCGCTTCACTGCTTCTGAATCGAAGATGGCCCAGATCGGGCCGCCGCCCGCAGTGGTGTCGCCTGTTCCTGCCAAGGCCGCATTGATGAAGTTGGAAGTCTCGTATTTCACATTCGCGGCGTTCAGGTAGCTACGCGGGATGTAAGACTTGATGGAGTTGTAGTTATTCGCGGGGAATTGGCCTTGCGTCTCATCGTAAAATCGCTGGCCGGCAATGTTCACGAGGATGGCGTCCTGGTAGTCCTTAACAAAAAGCCCCGAGGCGCGGGCCTTGGCAAAAATGGGGCTGTCGGGCTGCCAGCTCAAATTCACGTATCCGTACTGGCATCCGATCCATCCCGCCTTGGTCACATTCTGGCCGAATTCACCGGATTGATTGAACGCGCCCCAGAGCGACGCGCCGATAGTCATGGCCGCAATTTCACCGCTGCCGTCCTGGAAGGACCACGGTTCGCCGGCCACCTGGTATTCTTCGGTGAGGCGCGGATCGAAAATTCTGCGGAAGTTTACATTGCTGCTGTGTCCGCCCGTCCCAATGATCACGCCTTTGCGCGCGCGGATGTTCACGGTCTTGCCCTGGCTGGTTGCTGAAATTCCCAGGACCCTCCCCGAATTCGGATTTTCGCGCACGATGCCCGTCATTTTGTGTTGCAGGAGAATCTGCACGCCCTGCTTTCGAGCAGCGGCCTCGAGCGGCCGAATCAATCCTACGCCCGAGGAACTGGTCGCCCCCTTATCGGCAGGCAAGGGGCCGCCATTTTGAACGAGCGTGAAACTAAGCGGCGCGGCATGGTGTTCCCTCGGAGCGGAGTTTCCGCAGGCGTGGCCGCCGAGAGTGTCCGGGGCCTTATCCACAAAAGTAACGCCATGTTCGAGCAGCCACTCGTACGTCTTGGCGCTTTCGTCGGCGAAGGCGCGGATGACTTCCTTATCGTTGTAGCGGTAATCGGGGAATCCGTTGGGTTCGACGACGGACCAATCCGTCAGGTCCGAATACAAGAGGTCGGGCGAATCGACCACACCATATTTCTTCTGACGGCTCGTGCCGCCGCCGAGAGCCATGTTTCCGCCGCTCAAGATCGCGTGCCCGCCAACGTCCGCGTTCGCGTCGATCAGAATTACGGACGCGCCCCCTTCCGCAGCTTGGATCGCAGCGGGCAGTCCGGTAGCCCCGGCTCCGATGACCACGACGTCCGCTTCCTTGTCCCAGCGTGCCGGCTTTCCCTCGGCCTTTGCGACTTCCACGCCGAGCCCGGTCAGGGCGGCTGCGCCCGCTCCCGTGGCTGTTGCCTTGATGAAATCCCGCCGCGAGAAAGCGTTCTGATCTTTGTTATCCCTTTTCATCTGTGTGATCCCAATTGGCGATTTAGAATTCTTGCTTGCGCAAGAACATATGCCCCATGGCCTCTAGTGTCAACCTCGGTTCGACATCACAGCAACGAGGAATGTCGGAGTGCTCAAACGATCAGCCGCCTATCGCCGGCCATCCCGGCAACAAAAAGTGAAAATCTCAGCTAAACCAAAACGATAAAATTGGTGTACATTCGTCAGCAATCGCGGGAGATCCCGCACAGAACGTGGAGGTCTTCACGATGTTATCCCTGAAGGTCAATCGAAAAACCTATCGCGTCGAAGTGGAACCCGAGACTCCTCTCTTGTGGGTCATTCGCGACACGATCGGTCTTACCGGAACGAAGTTCAGTTGCGGCAAGGCCCTTTGCGGAGCGTGCACCGTGCATGTGAACGGGAGACCCGTGCGATCGTGTGTGCTACCTGCAAGTCAGGCGGTGGGCCAAGAAATCACAACGATCGAGGGATTGTCGCCGAATGCCCAGCATCCCGCACAGATTGCCTGGAGAGAAGGGGACGTGCCGGAGTGCGGCTATTGCCAGTCCGGTCAGATCATGGCCGCAGCCGCTCTGCTTACCAACAAGCCGAACCCCACCGACGCTGACATCGAGCGGGAAATAACTAACCTTTGCCGCTGCGGTACATATCTGCGAATCCGCCAGGCCATTCACCGCGCCGCGCAAATCGCTGCCAAGGCCTAGGCGTCTCATTGGAGGTGAGCATGTCAACGAATCGCGAGATAAGCCGGAGAGAATTCGTCGTGACCGCCGCTGCTCTGGGCGGGGGATTGGCGCTCGGACTCACTTTTCCCAAGAGCGACACCGAGGCTGCTGGAGAGACCGCCAAAATTTCCGGGCGGCCCTGGGAGTCATTAGCAGGCAAAGCCGATACCGAGGTGAGCCCCTGGGTTGTGATCGCGCCGGATGACACTGTGACCATTCGCATCGGCCAATCCGAAATGGGTCAAGGCGTAATCACCTCCTGCGCCAAGATGCTCGCCGAGGAATTGGAATGCGACTGGTCGAAAGTGCGCGCGGAATACGTTTCCGTCAATCGTCATTTCCGGGAAAACAGGGTGTACAAACGCCTGGTCACTACCTCTAGCAGTTCGGTGCGCCTGGGACGCCCTTACTTGCAGCAAGCCGGAGCGAGCGCGCGGGAGCGTCTGATGGCTGCAGCGGCGCAAACCTGGGGCGTGCCGAGAGCGGAACTGACGGTCAAAGATAGTGTGATCACTCACAAGCCCACAGGCCGCACGCTCCGCTACGGCCAAGTAGCGCAGAAAGCCGCTGCGATCAAGCTGGCGGCAGAGCCTAAAATCAAAACGCCGGACCAATACACGTTACTGAAAAAGCCCACGAAGCTACTGGATGCCCCGCTGAAGGTGGACGGCAGAGCCACGTACGGAATTGACGTGCGTCTGCCGGGCATGCTCTATGCCGCGGTAAAGGCCTCGCCGGTGTTCAAGGGCAAGGTGAAGAGCTACGACGCGGACGCCATCAAGAACCGGCCGGGGGTGCACTCGGTGGTGGAGTTCGGGGGCGAGGATATTGAGGCGGGAGTCGCGGTGGTGGCGGATAGTTACTGGCACGCGAGAACCGCACTGGATGCCATGCCGATTGAATGGGACGAAGGCGCGCACGGCAACGACAATTCAGAAGGTTTCTTCCAGTTGTCGCGCGCAGTGCTGGATGAACCCGGCGCCAAAGTCGTCACCAAAATGGGGGACACCGAAGCAGCACTCAAAAACGCCTCGCAGGTAGTGGAAGCGGTCTATGAAGTGCCCTATCTGGACCACACCGTGATGGAGCCATTCAATTGCACGGCTCAGGTCACCGCGGATCGAGTGGAGATTTGGGCGGGCTCGCAGGATCCTGAGAATGCCACGATTGATGCGGCGAAAGTAGCGGGCGTTCCGGTAGAGAGCATTTATCTCCACAACTGTTTTCTGGGCGGCGGATTTGGGCGGCGCGGAAACCAGGACGATGTGCGCCAGGCTGTCGCCATTGCCAAAAAGTTGGGTGGACGCCCGGTTAAGGTCATCTGGACCCGGGAGGAAACGACGCGTCACGGCTACTATCGGCCGATGCGCGTGTCGAGGTTCCGCGCCGCTCTAGGACCGGACGGAATGCCTGTCGCCTGGCATACGCGAGTCGTGGGGATGGATGAAGGAGTCTTCGGCGCGAAGCTTGTGGCAGCCGAGGGAAACCTCGCATCGCAATCCCCCGCTGACAGGAAGGATGAACCGGGTGATGAACAGCTGATCCGCGGTTTGCACCAGCTTCCTTATCAAGTGCCCAATCAGCTTTTCGATTACCAGCTCCGGAATACGCACGTCCCGACCGGTCCCTGGACTTCGGTGGGAAGATCTCAAAACGAATTTTTCCTGGAAACATTTGTCGACGAGCTGGCTCATGCGGCGGGGAAGGATCCCTATCAGTACCGGCGCGCGTTACTTCAAGCGAATCCGGACTCCCGTTTTTCCAAGAGCTGGATTCAGGTGCTGAGCGCCGTGGCGGAAAAGACCGACTGGGGCAGGCAACTGTCCCCGGGAAGCGGGATGGGAATTGCGATTGGCGATAGCCGCCGGCTCAGCAGAAAAGAGATCACCATTTGCGCCGCGGTGGCCACCGTCTCGGTCAGCAAGAAAGGGGAGGTCCGGGCAGAACGAATTGACGTTGCCATGGACACGGGCCCATTTCTGGTTAATCCCTTGGCCGCCGAACGGCAGGTTGAAATGCAAGTTACGATGGGATTGGCCGCGACGCTTCGTCAGGAAATCACCATCGAGAAAGGGCGCGTCGTTCAGAGCAACTTTGATGACTACCCCTTGTTGCGCGCGACGGAGATGCCCGACATTGGCGTCCACTGGGTCCGCGCGACCGAGGATCCGATTGCCGGCATCGGCGAGGAAGTGGTAGGGTGGGTGGCCCCGGCAGTGTGCAATGCGATCTTCGCTGCAACGGGCAAGCGGATTCGTTCCTTGCCGCTCAAAAATCACGACCTTAGCTGGACATAGCGAATCGGAGGCGGTGGTGCTGGCGTTACTTCCTGTGAGACCCCCGCGGACGAGGGAATAAAACGGAGCGTTTCTTGCGACCACTTGGCAAATTTTGGACACTGACCGGCTTGTTCGTTTTTCTGGGATCGGCCTGTTACGGGGCAACGATCACGGGGATGGTGAATGACGCCGACGGCGCTCCGTTTCAGGGCGCGTTCGTCGAGGCGCAAAACTCGAAAACCAAAATCACGGTCATCGTGTTGTCGGACAGCCGCGGGCGCTACCGCATTCCTGATTTGCCCGCCGGGGATTACCGCGTGCAAATCAGAGCGGTGGGGTATCGCGCCGATCCTCGCACTGCCGTGACTCTCGCCGAAGACCAAAACGCTTCGTTCGATTTTGCGCTGCAGAAGGGCATGGTGCGCTGGAACGAAATTTCAAAATACCAGGCGGCGCAACTCTGGCCTCCGGCGAAAGGGAAAGAATTACTTTTTGAACATTGTAACATCTGTCATCAATTTCAGAGCCGCATCGCTTCCGTCCGGCGGGATCTGGACGGTTGGAAAGACCGCGTCGCGTTCATGCGCGACGCCATGCACTTCAGCATCTTCCTGGGCCCCAATTTCAGCGACCAGGACGCGGACGAGGTGGCCAATTATCTGAACAGCCTGTTCGGCCCGGATTCCGTGCTGCCGAAATCTCCCGCGGACATGCCCGCGTACGCGAATACGGTGCGGCCCTTCAGCAGCGAGGCCATGAACATCGTCTACGTGGAATACGACATGCCCGCGCCCAGCCGCATGCCCTTCAGCGCCGCCCCCGACAAGAACGGTTTCCTTTGGATTCCCGATTTTGGCCTGGCTAATAAAATCACCCGGCTCGATCCGAAAACGGGTGAGATGAAGGATTTCGCGATTCCGTTCACGGGGACTGGCGGCGTGCATTCGGCCGTGCCCGCGCCGGACGGATCGGTCTGGCTGGCCGAGCAAGGCTCGAACAGGATCGGCAAATGGGATCCCGCAACACAGCAGATCACCGAATATCAGGATGCGTATCTGCCCGGAAAAGAGGGAATCGAGGACGGCGGATCGAAGCATACCGTGCGGATCGATCCGAGCGGAAAAGTGTGGACCAGCGGGGTGCCATTGACGCGCTTCGATCCCGAGACTAGGAAATTCGATCGCTTCGTCGAGGGGGAATATGCCTACGACGTCAAACCGGAAAAAAATGGCGATGCCTGGTTTACGAGCCCGTTGGTAAGCAAAATAGGCAAAGTGGACGGAAAAACGTTGAAAGTTACGCAGTGGATCCTGCCAACGAAGGACGCTTATCCTCGGCGCATGGAAATCGGCCCCGACGGCATGATTTATTCCGGCGAATTTCGCGGGGGTAAGATCGCCCGGTTCGATCCGAAGACGCAAGCCTTTCAGGAATTTCCTCTGCCCGGCCCGGACCCCAGTCCTTATAGCATGGGTTTTGATGCTGGCGGCTATCTCTGGTATGACTCCCACAATATGGACCTGCTTGGCCGGTTCGATCCAAGGACAGGGAAGGTCATTGAGTATCCGTTTCCGCATCCCGAGCCTGCCATACGCGAGTTCTTCCGCGATGCGCAGGGGCGCATGTGGTACGGCACTTCGCCCAACAACAAAGTCGGCTATTTTTATTTGGCAGGGAAGTAGCGCAGGCTTCAGCCTGTGGGGGTTCGTCCTTGCAAGGACCAAAATCCACAGGCTGAAGCCTGCGCTACTAAAGCAACAAAGTCGGCCATTTCTATTTGACAGGGAAGAGCGATTCCGCCAGTCCAGCCAGATAGTGAAGTAGCGGCGGCGCATTGCAAAAGTGGCAATCGAAACGGAAAAGATTGCTACTTTTGACGGCTGTCCTCACCGGCCTCTCGCTGAATGCCCAGGACGAAATCCGCCTTTTCGCGGCGACAATTCGTAACGGTGCCGGAGTCCTGTTCACTACCCCATTTGACCGTGACGTGCGACCCGACGCGAATCGCGTTTTTCATTCGCACACTCATGCCACGGTGCGACGTGTCTTCGAGCGTCGCAGGCGCCACTCGGGGAGTCCCGTCTTCGTCCCCCCACAAGATATCGACCCGGGCCATCAGGGGAATTCTAAACTCGGACCTTTTTTCGCTCACGCCCTCTTTATCGGCAAAAAATAAAAATGCTCAATGCCTTTCTCGGTGTCCTTAGTGTTGGAAATCTTTTTTGAAAGTAAAGAAAATGCCCTGAACGAGTGCGGAGGTTTTATTGCACGCTGTCTCGGCAAACCACTCGTTGTATACTCGCGCCTGCTCCACGCTCAAAAATTTAATTCCTGGAAGGATTCCCGTGAGGATCGACGTTCATGCGCACTATTTTCCGCTGGAATACCTGGACCGATTGGACGCGTATGGAGGAAGTCACGTCACCGGTTTAATCCGCAGGATGAAACTCGGCTCGGCCGATTTCAGCGGCCTCGAAGACCACTTCCGCAACATGGACCATTCCAAGGTGGATATGCAGATTCTTTCCGTCTCCGGCCAGCTCCCATATTTCGCCAAGGAAAGTGACGCCGTGGACGCGGCAAAGCTCGGCAACGACATCTACGCCCGCGTCGTCCGCGAATTTCCGAAACGCTTCGCGGCCTTTGCCTGCGCTCCACTGCCGCACGTGCAAGCAGCGATTGCGGAAACGCGCCGCGCGCTCGATGAACTCGGCATGGTCGGCGTGACTGCCGGCACCGTGGTCCTCGGACAAAGCATCGCCGATCCGGCCTTCGACGCATTTTTCGAGGAGCTCAACCGTCGCAAAGCCGTTCTCTTTATTCACCCGATTGGCGGCAGCCTTGGATCGCAACTGATCGAGTCCACGAAGCTGGTGTGGCCGGTCGGCGCGCCGCTCGAAGACACAGTGTGCCTGCTGCAATTCATGCAGGCGAATTTCCCCAGCCGCTTCCCCGAAATCAAGATCATCCTGCCGCACCTCGGCGGGTTCGCTCCCTTCCTGGCAGCGCGGCTCGACCAACTGCAGGATCATTTCCTGCCGGACTCAGCCACGAAGCCCAGCGCGCAGGCAAAATATTTCTGGTATGACACCGTGAATGGCAATCCGGCGGCGCTGCGGTGCGCGCGGGACCTGGTCGGCACAGACCATCTCCTCCTCGGGACGGATTACCCGTTCTGGCGCGATGACGCGTTCAAGCTGTGCGTGGATTACGTCAGCGAGGCGAGCCTGCCCGCAGCCGATGTGGATCAAATCCTCGGTGGGAATTGCCAGCGATTGCTGAAACGATAAGGTCGGGCAAGATCAAACAAGAGCGGCCCGGGTGAGATCCGGGCCGCTCTTGTTGTCGGTTAGAAGTTGAAGGCAACGTGGAAACGCGCGCTGAACGGCTCCACAAAACCCGTAGTCAGAGCTTGACCGGCGGCGTTGAAGGGATATGGGGTGTACCCCGGCTTCTGAAAGTCAGGGCTCTTGAGTCCAAAGGTGACGTCCGCGAATTGGTCAATCAGGATGTTTCTCTTAGTGTTCGCGATGTTCAGCATATCAATGGCGAAGTGCAGCGACTTTGTCTCGCTGATCTTCCAGGGATAATCCAGGTGCACATCCACGGTGCCCGTCACTGGCCCTCGGCCCAGGTCACCACGCCCAAAGAGGGGCACCTCACCGGTGTTGACATATACCTGCTGGGCCACAATTGTCGTGAAGGGAAGGCCGCTTTGGATCTTGACGCCGGGCGTGACGACCAAGCCCTTTAAGACGGTCTTATCAAAGATGTAGGTGGGATAGATATTCACGATGTGCAAGCGATCTGCGTTGAGAGGACCAGGCGTTAACTGGCCGCCAAGTTCGCCCAGCACGCCGGGTGTGAGATCGAATAGAGAGCTGATTCCCGGATCGTTCTGGCCGTTGTCATTACGGAAGGCGCCTTCGAAATTTCCGCGCAGCCGCGCAATCCGCCAGTTCGAAATCAGCGACCAGTTATGGCTGAGGGACTTGTTCACTTCGATTTCGATCGCCTGGTAATTGCGAGTGGCATTCGGATAGCCATCGGGGTTGCCGTCCGATTGGCCCTCGCCGCCGAACAGAGCTCCCTTCAGGACATTTCCTGACGAGTCCGACCACGGATTATCATTCACTGAAGGGTAGCAAACCCCTCCTACCGGCGCCCCGAGCGAAGTGTATAAGCCAGGGTTAAAATCCGGCGTAATCGAATTATTGGAGTCGAAGCAAGCGGATGGGAATCCATATGCTTCGAGAGCGGCCACATTCCCGGCGCTGGGGGTCGTTTGCTCGGCCTTCACTGCGTTTGTAAATGCCACTGACCCTTGAGTAGAGGCCGGAATGGTTGGGAATATTACGGGCTGTGGGTTCACCGTAATGTCGGTGTTTTTGCCCGGGTTGCCGATGAAGTACGTGCCGAACTCTCCCGAGAGGATTTGCTCGACCGAAACCCCCAGCATGTCTTCGACGATGCGCTTGATCCGCCGGTCAATATAGCGGGCAGACACCGTGACGCCGCCGCGAAATTCGTGTTCGGCGCCAATCACGAATTCGTCGTTGTATTCCATTCTTGTGTGTGGCGCAAAGAGAGAGGAAGGCGCTATAAGGAGCAAACTGGGGTTGACTGGGACTCCACCCGTAGCTCCATTCAGAACGTTTTTAGGGTCGAATTTCACCGACCCGTATTGATCCAGGTTTACCAGATTCGAGGGGCTTGCGGGTCCGCAAGCAACGCCTGCACTGAGATTGCAGTTCGAAGTGATGGGGGCATAGTAGATGTTTTCGACCTCATTCTCCACATTGAGTTCGCGGATCGCTGCGTCCAGAGGCATGACCCAGGCATAGCGGCCGAAGTTGACGTAGATTTTTGACTTTCGGTCGCCCTTGGGGTCCACTGTGAAGCCAATTCGGGGGTTCCATTGGTCGTTGAAGACCTGGTGGACGCCGCCGCCGGTAGCCAGCCGCTGCTGCTCCCACCTCACACCGACGTCAAGGGTGGCGTACTTGCTCATCTCCCAAGAGTCGTCCACATAGGCAGCGTGGTATCTTCCGTTGTTTGAGCTGTGGAAGCCGCTGAATTGACCCCGGTCCTCCCACAAGACGACTTGTTGAGGTGTAGAAAATCCGGTGACGTTCATATAGGGGCACAGCGTGCAGGTGGTGCTTCCCGGAGTTGTTCCGGGAGCTGCTGTCGAGGCTAGCACCAGTTGCATGCCGAGCTCCTGGCTCTGACCAGCTACGATCGGCTCATTAGTAGAGCCGAAGTAGTGTGTGCCGTCTACGGCTGTCAGCTGTATCGGGTAGTCCCCGCCGCTATATCCGAGGTTATCGTTATAAGTTGGGAAATTCCAGTTGTATCCGGCGGAGAAAGTGTGTTGCTGCCCCAAGATAGTAATGGTTTTGTGAACGTCAAACTGGATTCCCTTGGAATTCGAATCATAAGTCTCCACTGTTCCGAATCCCTCCGCCCTGAACTGTCCACGCGGTGAGCAACCCGCGATGTTGCATGTTTCCTGCGTCAAATTCGAAGTATCGATGACATTCGCCGGGGTTTCCGTGAAGGTATTCCAGTTCATCGTGAATGCGGCGTCCAATACCAGACTCGAACCAAACGTCCCGTTGTAGCGAACGGCCACGTTTCGGGAACCAAAGTGCTGCGTTGAATCGGCTGTGTTGTTGGTGGCGCTTGCTGATGGGACCCCAATGTTTAGTGTGGACCAGGGAGCGAAATTGCTGTGAGTCGGATCACCGAAGACCGATCCTTCAATCGAGTGATTGGGATTGAGCTGCCAAGTCAACTTCGCGCTGTAGTCCCATATAGTATCCTTCCGATCCACGTTTCCATTCGAGGTGGCAAAGAGCCCCGACCCGAGCGCCGGTTGGACGAAATTGTCGTTCCAGGTGGGGTTGAAAGCGCCAAAGAAAAACAGATGGTCCTTCAGAGCGCCGAGAGGAACGTATCCACCGAGTTCAAAGTCGCCTTCATAGGACTGCGGCGCCAAAAACCTCCCAAGTTTGTTTACAGGGTTAAAATCCTGATTGTTCGCGTAGGTTGCACTCATTCCTCGTGACTGGAAATACCCGCCCACCGTGCCATGAAAAGCGTTGCTTCCCGATTTGGTCACCATGTTGATGACCCCACCGGTGGTATGGCCGTATTGCGGTCCAAACGCGGCGGTATTCACCTGCACTTCCTTCACAAACGAGGAATTGATTCCTACGCCGATCCCACCGTAGGTACGCTGGTAAACCCCCAGAGCCCCGAAGGCCGCATCGTTCAGCAGCACGCCATCCGCGATATAGGCGTTTTCCAGGCCCGATCCACCGGATATTGCCGGATTCATGGTGCCGGAACCGATGCCTGAAGCAACACCTGGACTCACATAGAAGACGTTGCTGATGTTACGGCCAAGCGGGAGATTGTCATAAACCGTGTCTGTGAGGTCAGCAGTAACCGCCGTGCTTTGGCTCTCCACAGAGACGGCGGAAGCAACGACCTCAACCGTCTGCGTTACGGCTCCGAGTTCGAGAGCCACCTTAATTGTGCTGGTCTTATTGATCCCCACCTCGACCTTTTGCACGGTGGTGCCCTTGAAGCCGTCTTTTGAGACCTTCACATCGTAGAAGCCGGGGATCAAACCGGGGAAATTGAACTCCCCTTGTTCATTGGTAGTTCTTTGCCCACCGCCCGTGGGTCCCATAATGTTAACCGAGGCCCCTTGGATGATGGCCCCCGTGGGATCGACAACGACTCCGCCTAGTTGTCCCCTTACACTACCTTGGTCCTGAGCGACCAATGGAACCGTGAAGGATAGACTCACTATGAGAAACAGCGTGAGCCAAATATATTTCACAGAATTGATTCGCATGTTTCCTCTCCTTTTAGGTTTGCCAAGGCGTCGAGGCCGGCAGGCTTTTGTGGAACCGTAGCCGTAAATCTCCTGAGAATAAAGCAAAAGTTTTGGATTGAGCCAATCACGCCCTTCAATGAGTAGGCGCTTTGACGACTCGGCACACGTATGCTCCTTTGCGAAACACACCGAATCGCCGGTGGCAGGGAAGAAAAACTTCCCCAAGCCCACGTGTTAGAACGACAGGCCCTCAAACAGATTCTCTTCCTTCGCCGTGGGTCGCAGCTTCAAAGACAAAAAAACCTGAAACGAAAAATCCCCCTGCGGATTGCCAGAACACACGACCCAATATGGCTACCTTATATTCCGAGAAATTATGAATTTCAATTAAAATTTGTATTTATTTATTAACAGTAAAAAGCTGTATATCGCGAAGCGAAACTGCAAGCAAGAGCTTGGCCAAAAGTGGGGGAAAACGAAATTTTTGCCCCGGCTAGGACAGCTCGCCCCGCGAGGAGGTTCTCTACAATGGCAAGATACTGAATCTACGTTGTTTATGGAATTCCGGCGGGGGTTTCAAGGTGGGATTTGCCCTTGGTTTCGAGTTCCGCTGCTTTTCCCGCATCGCCAGCCTTGCGGTAATAGCCGGCCAGGGCAAGGTACAGCGGGCCGTTCTCCTGCCGGGATTGCAGTGCAGCCTCCAGCAGGGAAATCGCTGCGCGAACATTTCCGGTCTGCGCGAAACTTTCCGCGATTCGCAAAATCGTTTCTGAATCCGACTGGTCTGTAATTCCTGCGTCCTTGTTGAGGCTCAGAATCGCGGCATAATCTTTTCGGGCGTAATAAGCGCCCACCAACCGGGAGCGGGCGATTTCATCGGAATGATTTCGCGCCAGGGCTCGCCTGAACCAGGCTCGGGACTCATCCATCTTTCCCTGGGAGAGAAGGCAAAGCGCCCGCTCTCTGTCTACGACGCCGCTGGCGGCATCATTGGCAAGGGTGGGATCGGTGATGTCCCAGACGTCGCGCGCCGCAGCTTCAGGGGTAACGGAAAAGGGAAGCGTGGAATAAGCGCTCTGTGGTGTGCCCGGTTGATTGATTGCAATGCTCAGTATGTAATTGCCTGGCGGCTGGCCTTCCAGCGGCAACTTCTTTCCGCTAACCAATGAACCCGCTGGATCAAATTGATCTTTGGCAATATTCTCGCTGACTTTGATCGCGCCGCCGGCCACCGCCGGCCGACCCACCGCGTATTCCACAGTCATTTGCTGATCCGAATAGTTCGCCGGGTCCTTCGGGGAGGCCCAAATTTGATAGGCCACTTGCATCGGCTCGTCCTGTATCAGGATAAGGGGGTTGGTTCCGAGAGGCACAAATTTTAAGCCGGCGAGAGTGAAAGGGCTATCCTCGGCAGCGCCGGGATCTGCGGCTTTGACCGAAGAAAAAGGAAGGACTCCGGCAATGACCACACCCGACCCGCTGATTTCCGGAACCACGACATCCCTCTGAGCCTGGAGGGCCTTCTTATGTTCCCAGTCCGTCAAAATGAATTCCAGATGAAACTTGCCCGGAGGCAAGGGTAAGGATCCCTCATATCCGACGCGGCTGTGTTTAATGTCCTCGAGTTGCAGTTTGTCGACTACGTCGTTGATCTTTCTCTCTTGTGTGAAGATCAGTTGGTTGTTATGGGCCGAGTCGAATACCCGGACCTGCGCTTCCAGATTGAAGGAATAGCGGCCGTCGGAACGTTCTTCGAGAGATGCGTCTGAAGGTTGCCGGAAACGCATTGCATAGTCGAGTCGCGTAAGCCCGCGTGAATCACGCAGCGGCAGAGTCGCAACATCCAGATTTTGCCCGGGGATCAGAAGGCGGGCGGTGACACTTTCAATTGAGGCACGGCGGCGATTGAGTTCGTCCCTTGTAAATGGATTGTTCGCGAGGCCCTTAACGGTCGCCAGCATGGCATCCGATTGAAGGCTTGGCCGGTCGGCGCCTGGATCAATGGGTTCGTCGGGTATGAGGCTTTGCGACAAATGCGCCACCAATGGGCCGACGGAGTCTTGGATCGCTTTAATGGACCCCTGCCGATCATTGATATATTCCGTTCCGGTCACGAGTTTGTCGGGACCGTCCACGAATGGACTGTAGAAACGGAAATCTCCGAATCCCTCATGTTTATAGAACATGATGTAGAAAAAAGGGGGCAGCGACGGGTGATTGAACGAATAGAACCAGATCTCGATAGGGAACAAGTTGGCTGCATTGTAGTGGACTTCCTTCTGTTGGGGAGGCCCTAGCGTGATATAGGTTCTCCCGCGATCGCTTCTCCAACCCTCGGCGCCGGACCCAGCGCCAAATTGCGCGTTGGCATAAGCAATGCGCTGGTAAATTTCATCTTTGTACTTGTTTTCGGGGGAGCCGGGGGTGGGATTGCGAAGCTCCCAAAAATTCTGAATGAATTGATCGCGCGCTTCGTCGCTGGTTAGTTTCAGGAAGGTGTTTCGCTCATCCCTCGTAATGATATAGGCCACGTCCCGATCGAGCCATTCTTTGTAGCTCTGTTCCAGTTTTATCTTTTGAGCCGCAGCGGGTGGGAGAGCGATAGAAAGTAACAATCCCGATATCACCAAAAGCGCGACTACGAACGGGAAACGGCTCGCGATCCCAAACCTTCGAAATTGGGACATGGTGACCATGGTCCACTCTAAACAAACGAATAGTAGCAATGGAAAGGCCGAATTGCCATTTTTTCTGTTGGTAGAGGTACCAAGCATGAGGCGAGCAAGACCGTCGGGACGTGGTGTTAGTGGGTGAGTTGCAGCGAGGGCTGAGCAGCGACGCGGCGAATGATTTCAATCCCGATGTGATCGAGGGGCAGGATTTTTTCAGCCAATCCCGCGCGCGCCACAAAGCCGGGCATGCCCCAGACGACGCTGCTGGCCTCGTCCTGAACGATGACCGAAGCCCCGGCAGCGCATAGGGCTTCGCATCCTTTCAAGCCATCCTGCCCCATGCCGGTCAGGATCACACCCAGCGCATTCGCGCCGTAAACAGCGGCGACCGACCGGAAGAGCACATCCACCGACGGCCGGCAAAAATTCTCCCGAGGCCCCTGGTGGGTGCCCAATCGAATGTGCTTTTCATCCTGCTGCACGACCATGTGATAGTTGCCGGGCGCGATCCAAACGCAAGACGGGCCAAGCAAATCACCCGGTTGGCACTCCCGCACAGGCATGGCGCACTTGGTTGCAAGACGCTTGGCCAAGAGCATCGTGAAAATGGCCGGCATGTGCTGCGCGATGACCACCGGCAAGGGGAAATTGGCGGGGAAAGCGGGCAAGAGCCTGGCAAGCGCATCCGGACCGCCCGTCGAGACTCCGATGGTGACAATTTTGGGCTGGGCGGAACGCAAGGGAGAAGGATGCAAACGAATCTCGGGTCGCGAAGCCGGGGCGACGGGGGGTGAGACGCCGGCCGCCGTATTTTGAGCGCGCACCGGAAAATGGCATAATGCTTTGATCTTGGGAACCAGGTCGCGATGAATGGCTTCCGATGTGGCGGCCATGTTCTGGTTGCTCGGCTTGGCGACGTAATCCGAGGCGCCCAGCGCAAGGGCATCAAAGGTGGCCTCTGCCCCGTGTTCGGTGAGCGTGCTGAACATGATGATGGGCGTCTGAGGGAGAATTTTTCGAATTTCGGGAATGGTTTCCAGGCCATTCATTTCCGGCATTTCGATGTCCAGCAAAATGATGTCCGGGCGCAGCGCCTGGACCTTGGCCAGCGCCAAACGGCCATTGCTGGCCCATCCGGCAATAGCGAGGTCCGGGTCGGTCGAAAGCACACTGGTGAGGACCTTTCGAACGACCAGGGAATCGTCCACGATCATGATTTGAATCTGCGGCATCGTCACCCCGAATGATCCTTCTGAAAATTGTTCACGGAATGGGCGCATCCTTGGTTTCCGGGCGAAAGAAAAGGCCGCCCATCCTTTTCCAGCCCTCCGCGCTCAAGCACGATGCCATGCGGAAACCGCACACGCTTCCGGGAAGGCAATCCATGAGAACGATCCTAAATTATTCAAGCGGCGCGCTGCCTGATGTGGCCGCGGTCAGCACCATCGCCGGTGACCCTGAACTGTTCGACGAGGCCGCGCAATTGCGTGGACATTTGCGCCAACTGCTGGGCCGCCTTCATCGATTCGTGCGCGCTTGAAGACGTGCCTTGGGCCGCCTGGGAAACTCCCGCGATGTTCTGCGTGATCTCGGTCGAGCCTTTGGCGGCTTCGGTGACGTTTCGTGACATCTCGTTAGTCGTCGCGCTCTGCTCTTCAACTGCCGTCGCGATGGTGCTGGAAATGTCGCTGATCTGGTTGATGACTGCGCCAATGGTGGCGATGGCGTCGACCGCGCCCTTGGTGTCGTTTTGGATCGCCGCGATTTTCTGGCTGATATCCTCGGTGGCTTTGGCGGTCTGCTTGGCCAGTTCCTTGACTTCGTTGGCGACGACGGCGAACCCCTTGCCCGCTTCCCCGGCGCGCGCGGCCTCGATCGTGGCGTTCAAGGCCAGCAGGTTGGTTTGCTGCGCGATGGAGGTGATGACCTTGATGACCTGGCCGATTTCGGCGCTGGAGACGCCCAGCTTTGAGATCGTGGCGTTGGTGGATTCAGCGGTCTTGACGGCCTGGCCGGAAACGCGAGCGGATTCGGTGGCATTCTTGGCGATTTCCTGGATGGTGGAACTCATTTCCTCGGCGCCAGTGGCGACAGTTTGCAGGTTGCGGTTAACTTGTTCCGTTGCGTTGGAAACGACGTTAGCCTGGGCGGAGGTTTCCTCGGAATTGGAAGTGATCTGCTGACTGACGGCGGAGAATTCCTCGCTGGCGTTGGCCACCTGCTGCGCGTTTTCCGCAACGGCGGCGATCATCTTTACGAGGTTGCTTTGCATTTTGTTCATGGCCGAGGCCAGGTCCCCGATCTCGTCCTTGGATCGAACAGGTATTTCTTCGCCGGTTAGGTCGCCGTCGGCGATCCGCTGGGCTACTTCTCTCACCTCTTGTACTGGTCGCGAGATCAAGCCAGCGATAAACATCGCCAGGGCAATCCCAATCGCGACGGCTCCAATCAATACCCCGATGACCCAGAATCGCGCCGATGAATAGATTTGTGCGCTCATCTTGTTCGCGGCGTCGGCACCGTCGTTGTTTAGTTTGATATCCTCTCCAATGGCTGACGACAACTTGTCGTAGTACTCTTTCTGCGTTGTCAAAATGTAGTTGGCCGCGCCTGAGTTATTTCCCTGCCTGGACAGCTGAGCGACTTCGGCATCGCTTTTGCTAAAGTCCTCGAAAGCCGAGACAATGGACTCGTAAATCTTCCGCTCCTCCGGCGAAGAAATCATTGGTTCGTACTCCTTCTGATATTTCTTGAAGGCTGCGCGGGCCTGCTCCAGTAACTGTGCCTGCGGGGTTCTTTCCTCCTCGTTCCTGGCCGATGCGATTCGCAGCTGAGAACGGCGCATGTCGGCGATTTGGTTTCGCATGTCGGCCAATGTGCGGATGGAAGGCAGCCAGTTTTCTGCCATGTCCACGGTTGTGGCACGGACACCGGCCAGCTTGCCCAACGCAAAGACGCCCAAGAATGTTGTCAGGGCCAGAACAACGGTAAAGCTGAGCATCAATTTGCTACGCAGTTTCAAATTCAGGAATGTTTGCATTTGCATTTTCCTTTCACGTGTCCCGCTAACTCGCGTCCGCGAGATCGAGCCAAAATGACCGAATGTTCCGCCACCTCAACCGCATGCCAATTTATGCCGGTCTGGCAGAGACCTGTGCCGATCGAGAATCAAGCGGAACGGCAAGAGTTCACCGGAACATCAACGTTTCTAGCGGCGTATCGCTGGGCGCGGCCGTCCCGGGGGTCATCGCCTGCGACCCTAAATTGTTCCACCAGTCCGCGCAATTGCGTGGACATTTGCGCCAACTGCTGGGCCGCCCTCATCGATTCGTGCGCGCTTGAAGATGTGCCTTGGGCCGCCTGGGAAACTCCCGCGATGTTCTGCGTGATCTCGGTCGAGCCTTTGGCGGCTTCGGTGTCCGAATGTCGCCCAGTTTTGTATGGGCTAGTCCGGAACTGACGACCATAAAACCGATTACGGCTGCAAAACCCAGTCCGATTTTATTCCAGATGGTAGGTTTCATTTTCTCTTCTCCTCGGAACCCTCGAATTTCGAGGCCCGGTCAAAACCCCGAAAACGACCTTCATCGCCGCATATGCTGCACCGCATCCCCCGGCTACTCGGCATTCAGCGATTCCACTTCTTCTTTCCCTGCTCTTCTGAAACCCGGTTCGACTGAATTGTATTCTTCCACTCGGATTCATCGAATAAAGTTCCAGCGGGACAATTCGATTTCGTGCTATCGTTCGACACCCTGCGCCACAGCTTCCGCCGTTTCACACGCTTTTTCCGTATTCAATACGTGCATCAATTGCTTTTCGAGTTTGTGAACGCCGAGAATCACCTCGCGCACCTTGCCTTGCAACGTTTCCGGTGGACGCTCGAAGGAATCTTCGGTGACTTCCACGACGTCGCCGATTTCGTCGACCAGCAGGCTCACCGCTCCGTCCGCGCTTCGGATCACTACGTTCATGGGGGTGGTGCCGTCCGGGCGGTCGGCCAGATCCAAACGCCGTCTCAAATCAACGCCTGTAACGATTTGCCCGCGGAGATTCATAAGCCCGCTGACCACCCTGGGGGCCAAGGGAATCTGCGTGATTTCCAAATAGCGGATGACTTCCTGAACTTTTTCAAGCTCCACTCCGAACATGAGCTTGTCGAGATAAAACGTGCAGAACTGATGGGATTGCGCCATGGATTAGCTATTGACCTCCACATGTTCCCTGGATAGCGTGCGATTAGCCTCGGCAATCTTCTGCAGGACGGGAATATCAATGAGCTCCGTGACCCGTTCATTGATCACCACCGCGCAGAGAATGCCTTCACGTGTGGCCGGGGATTTCACTTCAGCCCGATCTTCCACAATGTCCAGGATTCGATCCACGACGACTCCGATGGTTCGCCCTTCGTCATGGCACACCAGCACTTGCAGCGGGTCGGGCTCCACAGTTTTCCTGGCATGGCGCACTCGCTCTCTTCTCTCTTCCAGGACGACATCGAGCCGCAGGAGCGGGAGAATCTTCCCGCGGTACTGAACCACCCATTCGTCGCCGGATTTTTCAACGTCCTTGGCAGGGAATTCCTCCAGGCGCGCCACCGTGCTGAGAGGCAATGCCATGCGGCTGTCGTCCGGACCCGCAAAGAGCAGGAACGTTTGTTTTTCGGCTTGGTTCTGGTCCTGCCCTCCGAGTGTCTCGGCGGTTTTTTCCGCGAGCGCTTTGTCGCTGGCTTCCGAGAAAATGCCTGCGTTTTGCGCCAGGCCGACCACGTCCAAAATCAGGGCCACCTTGCCATCACCCATGATCGTGGCGCCCGCGAAAATCTTGAGCCCCCTCAACTGCTTGCTCAGCGGTTTGACAACTATTTCTTCCGAGTCATTGATCTCGTTGACGACCAGCCCAAACGGATGGTCGTTCGCCTGAAGCACCACGATATTGGTCGCCTCGTCCTGGCCGGCCCGGTTCTCGGCCTGCTTGGCGAGCTTCAGTTCTTCATTGAGGTACACCAGGGACAGCAACCTCCCGCGCATGCGATACACCGGAACACCGTGAACGGATTCGATTTCAGTTCGAACTCGGTCCGGCTCCAGGCGAACCAATTCCTGAATGTTTACCTGGGGGATGGCGAACCGATTTCCGTCGCTCTGAATGATCACTGCCCGGACAATCGCCAGGGTCAGCGGAATTTTGATCTTTATGGTCGTGCCCCGGCCCGGATAGCTCTGCAGATCTACAGTGCCATTGACGCGGTCGATGTTGGTTTTGACCACATCCATTCCCACCCCGCGGCCGGAAAGATTGGTCACCTTTTCCGCGGTGGAAAATCCCGGCAGGAAGACGAGATTGAGAAGTTCACCCTCACTCATGCGCCCGGCCTGTTGGGCGGTGATCACGCCGCGCTCGATGGCCTTGCTCTTTACGCGGGCTGTGTCAATTCCGGCTCCATCGTCCGAAATTTCAACCAGGACCTGGCCGCCTTCGTGGCAGGCGCGCAGCTTGAGGTGTCCCTCAGCGCGTTTTCCACTCGCGACGCGCTGTTCCGGCGCTTCAATTCCATGATCCACCGAATTCCGGACAATATGAGTGAGCGGATCCTTGATGGCCTCGAGAAGGCTCCTGTCGAGTTCCGTTTCCTTTCCTTCCATTTCGATCAGCACTTGCTTGCCACGGGTGGTCGCTACGTCGCGCACCACGCGCGGAAACTTGTCAAAGACGTTGCTGATCGGCTGCATGCGCGTTCTCATCACTTCTTCCTGCAGTTCGCTGGTCAACAGATTGAGTTGCTGCGCGGGGTTGACCAGGTTGGGATCGGTCTGGCACACGGAAAACTGCGTGATTTGATTTCGCGTCAGCACCAGCTCCCCTACCAGGTTCATGAGCCGGTCCAGCAGGTGGACGTCCACGCGAATCGTTTCCGCGACCGCATTCTTGGAGCGCGAGTCGTCTTGCGGGTGCTGCGCCATCTGAGATTCTTCCGGCGCTGCTGACGGGGCATCGGGTGACTCGGGAAGGATGGGAGGCGCTGGGGCGGCTGGCGTTGAAATGGAAGCGGACGGAACGGATTTTGCGGCGTTTTCTTTCGGACTGCTGCCCTGTTGTTTTTTGGAGTGCTCCTTTGGCAAAGGCGCATTGGCGCGTGCATCTGGGGTTGTCTGCTGGCCCTGGTTTTGCAGCCCGTTCAAAGTTTCAATGAGGGCCGCGTAGGTTTCGTTTCCATCTTGCTCGGTAGCTTGTATTTCTCCGAGCATTACGCGAATGGCGTCCACCATCGCCAGCAGCCCGCTCGTAATTTCCGGCGTCAGCGAGAGTTTCCCGTCCCGAAGGCGGGAGAGAAGGCTCTCTCCCACATGCGCGACTTTCTCCAGCTTGCCGAATCCCAAAAAGCCGCAACTTCCCTTAATTGTATGGATTGTTCGGAAGATGCTCGACAGGAGCTCTTGCGAGGACGGATCGATTTCGAGTTTCACCAGTTCGCCGTCGAGCCGGTCTAGATTCTCGTTACATTCGACCAGGAATTCCTTGATCAGGTCGTCCATGGCACCATCCTAATTTGCGGCAAGCCGTCTTGTGTGGCTGGAAAAAGTGCTCTGGCGCGGTGGGAGGCCTCGGGCGTGCGAATCTGCGTTTCCGGGCAGCCGTCCTTTTGCACAAGCTCGCACAAGACACATGCAGTCCATCGTCCACTTGGGGGATTCGCTTTAAGAGGGCTCTCTATACGAATCAACTCAAGTGGGGAGGCATTCTGCGTCCGCCGCAGCCGACTTCTATCCGCGTATCGAATAACGAGTTAGCTGTAGGTTAGGAGAGAGTTAGGGAAATCGTAACGGCAATGTGCCGTCCCTACCTTAAGATAGCCGGACGGAAATCATTGGCCTTGGAACGTAGTGTCTCGGGGTGTGGGGATCCTTATTCCTAAGAAATGTTTAACAACATGGCGACCGGTGACGGGTGAAAACCCATCTTGCCAATTCTGCCTAACCTGCAAGAACCTCTCTGACTCTTATGAATCACGGATCGCAAGTCACGATTCACGGCGTTTTGATCTGCTTCGTTCTTTCGAGGAAAACTTCTCGTGCAGCTTGAATTCCGTTAATGGCCGCGGGAAAACCCGCATACAACGCCATCTGCATAATGACTTCCACGACTTCCTGTTCGGTGCATCCCACATTCAGCGCGCCGTCAATATGAGCGCGAAGCTGCGGAGCGGCCGTGCCCAGCGCAGTCAGCGCCGCGATGGTGGCGATTTCGCGGGATTGCAGGCTCAGTCCAGGGCGGCTATGAATATCCCCGAAGCCGAATTCCATAACGTACGTTCCCAAATCAGGGGCAATCCCCTCGAGTGACGCCAGAAATGTCTTGGCCCGCTCTCCATACATCTCCACGAATTTTGCCAACCCGCGTTCGTACCGGGCAGAATGGCTCATCGGTGTCTTCTCCTCGATTGTTGCCGGCAGTCGCGCTCCAGTCGCGATGGTTCGCCTCCATTTACATTTGAGACCGTGGAGGTTTCACATCATTGTATAGATTCCTGGCGGAATCCAAGCGCACAAAAAGATTTAAAAAATCCGTTGAGTGGGAAGGTTAAAAAATGTGTGCCCTTGATGGGGGACTGCCGGGCTTCACATTGTTTCTTAAATCGGACGGCTGAGATCCTCGCGCGCCACGGCATAAAGAGCCAGTTCAACACGGCTGGAGACGCCCAGCTTGTCATAGATCGCGCTCAGATAGTTTCGGATCGTATGCTCGCTGACAGCCAGCTTTTGGCTGATATCCCGCGTGCTCAGGCCCTCCGCCAGCAAATGGACCACTTCCGATTCTCGAGGAGTCAGACGAGTCATGCCTCCGCCGGGCTTGATGTGGCGCAGCGGCTTGAGCTGGGTGAGGAACTCCAGGATATAGGCCAGGTTCCGGGTGTCGGCCCAGATCTGACCTCCGTGCACGGTTCGAATGCATTTCGACAACAATTTAATGGAATGCAGCCTGCAAAAGACGCCCTTGGCCCCGCCTCGAAATGCATCCACGACCAGATCCCGATCGGAGTTCGGAATCAACATAATTGCAACTGTTTTTGGAGATAACAGTTGCAGGCTTTGCAGTACGTGGTAACCCCTCATCCGTCCATCTTCGAGATGGACATTAATCAAAGCGATATCCGGCTGGCTTTTCTCCAGCTCCCGGATGGTCTCGGCGGAGCTGATGGAAACGGCGACGATCACAATGTCACTGCGCCCGCGCGCGAGTCCATCCGCGATCAGGTGCGCGCTCATGCGGTCTGCATCCGCGATGAGGACATGAATACTTTCATTGAGAGGTTGTGACACCTGACTCATCTACTTTCTCTCCGGTATAGAACGGAGAGGCGGAGACTATACGAAATCACCCTTTGAATCAAGGTGTTTTATCCGAAATTGTCATTATTCGTGCCAACCGCATTTGTCCTATCCTGGCGGCCGCACGGAGGCTGCTAGCTTCTGATTCGATAGTGTTTATGTGTCGGAAAGGGGACAGTTGTCACGTATAGTGACAGGCGAAGCGTCACCCCAATGCGATAAGGGCGCCTTGCCCCTTGTGCGGCCGCAGTGGAACGCTTATCTTGCGCCTCACATTTGCACTGAAAATTCAGTTGCGCCCGCGAATTTGGTTGCCGGGCCGGGATGCGAGAGAGCCAATGGAAATGAGAAATGAACTTCGTTACCGACTTGATGCTCCGGCGGTATTTTCCTGGGAGGGGGCCCATCACAGACGCTTTCAGGGGGAAGGGATCACGCGCGACGTCAGCGTGCAGGGCGCGTTCATATTAACGGCTACGATACCCCCGTCCGAATGCCCGATTCAGGTCGATCTCCTCCTCCCCACCCTTACTGGTTTGAATGCCGAGATGCGCATCACGGGAAGAGCTCGCGTCATTCGCGTGGAACAATCTTCTGCAGACGCCTGGATCCGCGGCTTTGCGGTTGTGACCGACGATCTGAATCAATGGGACTTGATGACCATGCCAGGCCAATCTGAAAGTGCCCTCGTAGGAGCGGAAAGGGCGCACTGAACCGAAGACGAATCAGAGCGATCCTGCCAGATAGCTTTCCTTGCAATTTGGGGTCAAGGGCTCCTGTAAGTCAGAGGGCGGAGCTTTATGCACATGGCGGAATTGGACATGGAAATCCAGAGTTCGGCGGGCACACGGAACTGGTACGCCCTTTTAACGCGCCACCAGCACGAGAAAACCGTCGCGACCGCGCTTTCGAACAAGAATCACGCGGTCTACCTTCCCCTATACCGTTCCGTCCGCCGATGGCAGGACCGCGCCAAGCAGGTTTTGCTGCCATTGTTCCCATGTTATGTGTTTATCCGTGAGGGCATGGACCGGCAGCTTGAAATACTCAAAACGCCTGGAATTATTCACATCGTGTCATGGGGGGGGCGCCCGGCGATTGTCCCTCAGACTCAACTTTTAGCGGTCAAGCAAATCATCGAAAGTTGCCTCCATGTCGAAAGTCACCCGTATCTGCAATGCGGGGATCGGGTAAGGGTAAAAACCGGCCCGCTGATGGGGTTGGAAGGGATTTTGGTCCGCAAGAAGGGGCTGGCCAGGCTCGTAATTTCCATGGAAATGCTGGGCCGCTCTGCTGCGGTAGAGATCGATGTTTTGAATGTGGAGAGAATTGGGCCACTACAGACGTTAGAGACGTCGCATCGGACGTCCGCTTCCGCCTGAGCGTTGCTCGGGCCGAAAATCTGATATTTCCGACTCTATGGACCCTATCTTATTTCAATTCGAGATGACCACAGTGATGAACTCACTGGCGCCGTTCAGAATCTCCGGCGAGCATTCAGCCACGCATTCGACCGGGTGTGCCGGGTTCGGAATAAGCCGGATCATCGCGAGGGTGATTCGTTTTCATGCGCCATATCACATCCTCCAGTCAGTTCTGGCGCTAGCGTTCTTCCTGCTTGCCACTCCTGCGCTCGCGCAAAGTGCTCCAAATCGAAGCAGCCAATCCTCGTCTGCAATGCAAACTTCCGCGGAGATCAATCAGCGCCTGCAGCTGCAGAGCGAAAATCTGGCCGTAGCATCTTCGGATTTTCGAACCGGTGAATCCCGCATCGGCCCGGACGATTTGCTGAACATCACTATTTTCGAGGCCGCGGAAATGAACTGCACCGTGCGAGTCTCCGCCAGTGGCGGGATTTCTCTCCAATTGCTAGGTGCGGTGCATGCCGCCGGACTTACGCCTGGAGAACTCGAATCGGTTTTGCAAGGGCTGCTGCGCCGGACTTATATGAAAGATCCTCACGTCGGCGTTTTCGTTCAGGAGTTACAAAGCCATCCCGTTTCCGTGGTGGGCGCGGTGAAAATGCCGGGAGTATTTCAAATTCGCGGGACGAAAACAGTGATCGAGGTTCTTTCCATGGCCCAGGGCCTCGCGGACGACGCGGGCGATACCGTCCTTATCATGCATGGCGCCGGGTATGCCGAATCGGGCAGTTCCATTGGCCCGGATTCCGCACTAGCCGGAATCGCTCCAGCGCAGCGCCGAGAAGTGTTTGCAAATTACAATGGCTCACAGCCCACGGCTCCGGATAAGAAAAGTGAAATTGAAGAGATCAATCTCAAGAAATTGGTGGAGTCCGCTGACTCCGCCTTGAATGTGCCCGTGCGTCCCGGGGACATCGTCAAAGTGCCCCGCGCCGGAATCGTTTACGTGGTGGGAGAAGTTCAGAAACCGGGCGGCTTTGTCCTGCAAAATAACGAAAACATTTCCGTGTTGCAGGCGCTCGCGCTGGCCGAAGGGCCGACGCACACTTCGGCGATCAGCCGCGCTCGAATTATCCGCACGGACCCCTCCACCGGAGGTCGGACAGAAATCCCCATGGACCTCGGCAAGATTCTTTCCGGCAAAAAGCCCGACGCCTACCTGCAGCCGAAAGACATCGTTTTTGTACCCAACAGCGCAGCGAAAAGTATGTTTTACCGAGGTTCGGAAGCAGCTCTTCAGACCGCTACAGGCGTAGCGATTTACAGGTGGTGAACGCGTGACACCGGACGATAACGACCAGAACAAAATGGAAGTGGTTACCCCGCGCGAGGTTCTAGTGGAGCGGCGCCGCGCAATGCCAGGGCGAATCTTTCCCGCGAAGATGGAAAAGCCGCCCGACCTTTTGGCTTGGTGGAGAGTCATCCGCAAGCGCCGATGGACGGTTCTAACCGCTTCTTCGCTGCTTTTTGTAGCCGTCCTCGTCGGATCCATCAAGGAAAAGCCGGTGTACCGAGCCAAGGCGCTCATCGAGATCGACAAAGAAAGTCCCAGCGTGGCCAATCCACAAGAGTTGTTTCTACTGGATGAAGTTTCCGACGCCTACCTGGAAACACAGTACAAAGTGCTCACGAGTGATGATCTGGCGGAACGCGTCATCCATCAACTCGGCCTGGACCGGCAGGCCGAATTTATGCCCTTCGAACTCGCCTGGCCGTGGAGCGTGAGCGCCAGCGCGGCTCCAGCATTCCAGCTCCCACCCCCCAATGGCAGCGCGGCTGTGCCCGACCTGTCGGTCCGGGAAACCGTCCTTGAGCATTTCCAGAACCGTTTAGATATCAGGCCGATCCGGCGCAGCCGCGCTGTCGAACTTCGCTTTGATTCGGAGGACCCCGAACTGGCGGCACGGACCGTGAATGCGGTCGCCGAAAATTACATCCAAAAAAATCTCGAAGCGCGCTGGGACGCCACACAAAAGGCTTCCGAATGGCTTGCACAGCAATTGCGGGACCTGAAAGTGAAGCTCGAAAAATCCGAAGCCGATTTGCAGCAATATGTCGCGGACAACGGCCTTCTCTTCCTGGAGACGGAGAAGGGGGATGCGGAGAGCATCGTCAACCAGAGCGTTCGCGAGGTGCAAGAAGAACTGACCCGGGCACAGGCGGACCGCATGGAGAAGGAGTCGTTTTTCCGGCTGGTGCAATCGGGCGAATACGGTTCGCTCCCCGGTGTGCTTGATAACAAGTTATTGCAGGACCTCACCTTCCGGCTTGCGGACTTGCAGCGGGAGCACGCCCAACTTGCCGCTACCTTCACGGATGACTACCCGAAGGTCAAGGAAACCCAGAGCCAGATCGCGGAAATTCAGAGTTCCCTGGAGAGGGAGCGTCGGCGCGCGGCGCAGAAAATCAGCAATGATTACTTTGCCGCGCTCCGGCGCGAAAAATTGGTGCAGCAGGCGTTTGCGCAAAAACAGTCGGAGGCCAACCAGATTGCCGAAAAGTCCGTGCAGTATGGAATCCTGAGCAGGGATGTAGACACCAACAAAGGGTTGTACGAGGGATTGTTGCAACGGCTCAAGGAAGCCGGCGTTTCAGCCGGTTTGAAAGCCAGTAACATCCGGATCGTGGATCCGGGAACGGTTCCTTACAAGCCCATCGCTCCAAATTATCCCCTCAATTTAGGCCTGGCGGCGTTCCTTGGGTTGGGACTCGGGATTTGCATGGCGTTTCTCAAGGAGCATTTGGACCAGACGATTCGGTATAGCGAAGACGTATTTCACTTTTTGGGTGTTCCAGTCCTCGGCTTTATCCCCACCATGGGTTCCCGGAACGGAAGAAAACATAAAGGCATAGCCCCTGCCGACCGGGAACTGATATTCAGTTCGGCGAGTGCGAGGACTGTGCCAGGGGACGCGCTCATCGAAGGTCATCCCCAAAACGACCTGGGAATTCACAAAGGGTCAGCATTTTCAGAGGCTTTTCGCGAACTTCGGACTTCGGTGGTTCTTTCCGCCTCGGGTCGTCATTCCAATTCCATTCTGGTGACCAGCGCGCAGCCCGGTGAGGGGAAAACCACAGTTGCCGTGAACCTGGCATTTTCGCTGGCGCAACTCGGGCAGCCGGTCCTGCTGGTCGACGCCGATATGCGCCGCCCAAACATTCAGAAGTATTTTCCCCAGCGGAATTCACGATTGAGTACTTATCTCGAAGGGCAAGGGGCATGGCAACAAATGGTGTTTCCCACCTCGATCAACCGTTTATACGTTCTGCATTGTGGCCCTGTCCCGGAAAATCCTTCCGAACTCATATCTTCGGACCGGATGCGTGCCTTGATTCAGGAGGCGATGGCGACGTATCGCTTCGTCATCCTCGACTCGCCGCCGCTGCTGAATCGGGCCGACAGCCGTATCCTGGGCAGTATGGTCGGCGCAACGATCCTTGTCGTGAAGGGTGGCGATACGCCTCGACAAGTCGTGCAGTACGCGGAATCGCAGGCGCGCTCGGTGGGCGCGAATCTTATCGGGGTCGTACTAAATAATCTCGACTCGTCGTTGAACGACTACTCGTATTACGCCTGTGCCCGTCCGAATGAAGAAGCCGGCGCGGCATAGTCCCGGCAGGTACCGGTGATATTTTCCAGAGCCAATTTTGGAACCTTTTCCACGAGCTTGATGATTCAAGCTTGCGGCGCGGCCACCGGCATTCTGACCGCTCGCCTGCTGGGTCCCGTTGCCAGAGGCGAACTTGCCACGGTCATTTTATGGCCCGTGATTCTGAGCAATCTGGGATTGCTGGGCTGCAACTGGGTTCTTGCGAGGGAAGTGGCAAAGGATTCCGAACGCGAACGCGATTGGGCGGCCGTTGGAGTGGGCGTCGGAATGGCCAGCTCTGCGTTGTTTCTGCCGGCCGGATATTTCCTGCTCCCGTTGCTGTTCCCTGCCGACAGAAGCTATTTGCTTCCGCTGGCGCGTCTTTGCTTGTTGCTGATTCCACTCGACATTTTCAACCAAGTCCTGCTGGCCATCGAGCACGGCCGGATGCGCTGGCGCCGGTATAATCTGCTGCGGCTCTCCTTCTTTATTTTTTATCTCATTCTGATTGGTTTCATCGGTTTCAGTCGAAGAGACCAGGTACTCTGGTTCGCATTGGCATTCCTCGCCAGTCATTTATTGGCTGTCTTCATGCGCCTTTGGATTCAGAGAAAATCTTTGGTCTCTGGGAAAATACGCCTTGGCGGGTGCCGTCATATTTTGCGGGCGGGCTTTCCCTATTTTGGGGCCACCATCAGCAACCTGTTATCCCTTCAACTCGACACCATCTTGGTCGTCAGCCTGCTCAGCACGGAAGCCGCTGGAATTTATGCCGTCGCCTCGGCCTTTGCAAACGGGCAGTCTTCGCTCGGAGAAGCATTGGGGATCACGTCCTTCGCCGTTCTTTCGAACGAAAGAAATACCGGGAGCCAGGAGAAAATCATCACCGAAACGTTTCGCCAGTCTGCCTTGGTTTCTTGCGGGGCGGGGCTAGTCCTGTCTTTCCTGATTCCATTTTTTGTCGTGCCGTTATTTGGGTTCGAATTTTCGCGCGCTATCTGGCCGGGAGTGGTCTTGGCAGTAGCCGCTTCTCTGACGGCTTCGGCGAACATTCTGAATCAAGGCTTGCGGGGCGCGGGACGTCCTCACGCGGGGCTGATGAGCCAATTGCTCGGAGCCGGCGTTGTAGCGCTCGCAGGCCTGTTTTTCTTGCGGCGATACGGGCTCATGGGAATGGCCTGGGCGATGTTGTTGAGTGCAGGCATGCAAGTGCTGGCGTTAGTTGCCGCCGCTGCAAACTGGCTGAGAATTTCACCGCTTCATTTTTGGCCGTTTGGCGCGCGAAATATCAGGTTGTTTTTCCAGCAGGTAGCCGCATTGCGGATGCGATATTCGCGCACTCCTGCCTGAACCCAATCATTCAATCACAATGAATCGAATCCTCGGTTACGTCACTCCTGTCCCCGCATTTTCCAACACAGGGGATATTTTCATGCAATCGGCGTCCGGGCGGGTAGCCGAAGCTCTTGCGCAGCATTTCGAAAAAATCGTCGTTTGCGCCAAAGTCGTGCATGCCGCTCCCCCTGCGCCGTTCGATGTCCCGCTGAATGCGGCGAATCTTGAATTTGTTGAACAACCGCTCTGGGGCACGACCGCCGCGTCACTACCCCATTTTTTCGGAATCGCTCGCGCTTACTTTCGTACCTGCCGGCGAGCGGACGTTCTGTTCGTTCGTGGAATGTGCCCTTACACAGCCGTGCTGTATTCTTGCGCTGTGGTATTTCGCAGGCCGGTTTGCCATTGGATCGTTGGTGATCCTGTATCCTTGCTGCGGTCCAGCACGAGAAAAGGGCGCGTCCTGGATACCTTCGCCATTTTCTATGCGCTGCAAGACCGTTTCTTCACAAGGCTTGGGCGGTGGCTCACCAGCGGTGCATTGATTTGCAATGGCCGCGAACTGGCCCGCGCTCACGCATCGCCTAGAACGATCGAGGTCGTTTCGAGCACGATTCGGGAAAGCGAATTTTTTTCTCGTGCGGATACGTGCCAGGGCCCCATCGCAAGAATCCTCTTTGTCGGCTTCCTGCGTCCGGAGAAGGGAATCGAGTACCTGCTGGAGGCGGTCTCCCAGATCCAAACGGATGTGCCGTGGGAACTTGAAATTGTGGGGCCACGTGAATTTCCGGATTACTGCGAAAGACTGGAGGGCATCGCCGCCGCGCGAGGGATTCGCGAACGCATTCGCTGGAGCGGCTATCTGCCGAACGGCGAGCCGCTGTTTGACCGTATGCGCGCCGCGGATCTCTTTGTTCTTCCAACGCTTTCCGAGGGAACGCCGCACGTCCTGGTGGAGGCCCGGGCCAACGGCTTGCCGTGTATTTCCACCACGGTGGGCGGCGTGCCCACAACTGTGACGGACGGATACGACGCGTTGCTTGTCCCTCCCAAAAATCCGCAGGCATTGGCGCGGGCCATGGAACGCGTGGTCGGCGATGGCGAATTGCGCCGCATGCTGATTCGCAATGGATTGACGGCGGCTCGCAACCAAACGCTGGACCGATTCATCAACTCCGTGATTAGAGAACTGAATGCGAATGTGCCCGCGGAGAGAGCGGCGGTTCCGCAAGAGTAGGATGCCAGAAAATGCGAATCCTCCAATACCTCTGGTTCCATTTCATCACGACGGCCACTAACTGGTTGCCCGATCTGCAGCCAGTCCTGCGCCTGCGCGGGTTTCTGTTGCGGCCTTCGTTCAAAAGTTGCGAGGGAAATCTTCAGGTTGCCCGGCGCGTGACCATCAACTTTAGCAATTGCGTGGAAATCGGCAAAGATGTCTTCATCGCCACAGGCTGCTGGTTGCACGGCCGGGGAGGAATCGTCCTGGAGGACGAGGTGCAACTGGGGCCGTATGCCGTTCTGGTCGCCGGGGACCATACGTCAATCGATGGATCCTACCGGTTTGGGCCGAGCGATCTTGCGCCGATTCGCGTTTGCCAGGGCTCGTGGATCGCGGCGCATGCGACGGTCACGAAGGGTGTCAGCATCGGGCGCGGCGCTGTCCTCACGGCCAATTCTCTGGCGACGCACGACGTTCCGCCGTTTGCGATGGCGGGCGGCGTCCCCGCGCGGGTCATTCCTAAAAAGCCGCGGATCGAAGTTGTCCGCTGAAACCTTGTGCTGCATGCAGCAGCCTGAAGAGCAATCCCCATGTATCCCACACCGACGCTTTGGTTTGAAATCGGCGTAGCTACTCTGATTGGACTCGTGTTTCTTTGGACGAGGGCCGAATATGGCCTGTTCCTTTACGCGTTAGCGCTCGGATTTCCCGATGTAGCCTTTCCTCTTGGTACCACGATCAACCTTCGTCTCGATGACGTTTTGATCCTGCTTTTTTTGCCGCGCACCATTTTGTGGACGCCGGTTCCGCTTTCCAGAGGGCAGAGAAAAATATTCACTTGGCAAGCGATCTTCCTCTTGGCCTGCTTATTTTCGATCGCCGTGGAAACAGCGCAGGGGACGCCTCCCGCAGCCTATGAGACAGCCAAAATGGCCGGGTGCGCACTCATTGTTCTGGTTCTACCTCGGCTCCTGCAATCGGATCGACGCCTCCGATTTTTCCTTGCCGGCCTGATGTGCGCGGGTATCGCACTGGTCATCCAGGTGTTTCTGCATCTGGGCACAAGTTCATCCAATGATTTTGCGAATTTTCAACAATTCAAATCTGCCGCCACATTCACCACATGGAATCCGAATACGATAGGCCAGGCCGCGTCGTTGCTCGCTTTCGCCGCCGGATTGGGTGGAATCGTCTTTTCAAAAACCTCGGCGCATCGAATTCTTTGGTCCTGTCTCGCTATGGGATTCGCAATCGTTCCGGCGATGGTGTTTGTGCGCGGGACCAGCCTGAGCATTGCGGCGGGGTTCATTCTATTTCTTAGCTTGTCGCGCCGCTGGAAGTGGTTGCTCGTGTTCGCCGCGGCGTGTCTTTCCGTGGTCCTGTATCTGCATTCGTTGGACCGCCGGCTAGTGGAAGAAGCCGCCACCGTGAATCTGACAACCGGGGAGGGATTCAGCAGGCGGTTTGACCGTTGGGATATGGCATCTCAAGCGATTCAAACGGCGCCCTTCCTCGGCCATGGGTTTGGACAGGAAGGCAACTATTTGAGCCTGATTGGGAGCGAAGGCCGCGCGCACGATGTCTACCTGACAGTCTGGATTGATTTGGGGTTGGGTGGTCTTCTCCTGTTTCTGGCCAGCATTGTTCAATTTGCCCGCGCCGGATGGTTCCTGTACGGGAACCCGCGATTCCAGATGCAAGGAGCATTGATCCTGGCGTTGATATTTGCCCTCGTTCTCGATAGCCTCGCCTTGGCCACTCTCTATTGGGAAAAATTGCCGACCATCGCGCTTTCCCTCGCTGTCGTGGTCGTTGGTATGTGCGAGAGGATTGATCCGGTGATCGCCGTTAAAGATGTTCGAACGCTGACTCGCGAGCCGTACCCGCAATATTCGTGATCTCATCTGCCGCCCCCCAAAAAAAGTTTTTTTGTGCCCCCACGGTTCCTCGAAGGAAAGGAAAAATCCATGCGACAAAGCCGAGCGTTCCTTGTTTCTGTGATTGTCCCATGCCGGAATGAAATACGGCACATTCGCGGGTTTCTCGAATCCGTTTTTAGCCAGGAACTTGGCCAGATCGAAATGGAAGTTCTGGTCGCCGATGGCATGAGCGAAGATGGAACGCGGCAGGTCCTCGCCGAATTTGAAAGGAGGTTTGCAACACTCCGGGTACTCGACAATCCCGAACAAATTGTTTCCACGGCGCTGAATCGGGCGATCCGCGAGGCCCAGGGAGAGATCATCATCTGGATGATTGCGCACACGATCTACGCCCCGGACTACGTGCGTTCCTGCGTCGAAGTGCTGCAGGAAACCAATGCCGACAATGTGGGTGGCCCGGCATTGACGCGTGCGGAAGGGTATGTTGCCAAGGCCATCGCGCACGCTTTTCACACGCCATTTGCCAGCGGCGGCGCCAAATTTCGCGATCCGCGATACGAAGGCTCGGTGGACACGGTGCCGTACGGATGCTTGCGCAAGTCCACGCTGGAACGCATGGGCAGGTATGACGAAAATCTGGTCCGAGCCGAAGATTATGAAATGAACCTGCGGATTGTTTCCTCCGGTGGAACCGTGTGGCAGTCGCCCAAAATCGCTTCCTGGTATTGGCCCAGAACCAGTCTTTCAAGGCTTTTTCGGCAATACTTTCAGTACGGGTTCTGGAAAATTGGTGTGATTCGGAAACATCGGAGGATCACGGCATGGCGAAATCTCGTGCCGGGATCCTGCCTGTTTATCGGAATTGTTTTGCTGCTTTGCGCCGTGGGGGCGAGCCTTGGCGGATCAGTCTGGTGGCAAAACTCATTCCTTGCCGCATGGGTTGCGTTCGTGGGCTTGTATTTCGCTGCGTCTTTCACGTCAGCGTTTTCGGTTGCAAGGCGCAAGGGGTGGAGGTTTCTTCCGTTCTTGCCCATTGTTTTCGCAACCTATCATCTCTCCTATGCGCTCGGTTCTTTCTTGGCCCTGATGTATCGTTCTGCGACTTTGGATAAACCGAACCCCATACGAAAAGTCCTTATGGCGATCACAAGATAATTTCTCATCCCCGTCGGTTCCCGCCGATATTCCACCGAAAACTGTCGCTGCCAGCAGGAGGAATTTTCCATGGCCTCTCGCGAATATCACCGAGTGATTTCACTACAGCTGCATTCAGAACTGCCGGTCCGGCACGCCGCCAAGCAAGCGCTCCGCCGGATGTTCGACGCGATTTGCGCGTTGGCGGGGCTGGCCATATTGGCCCCCATATTTGCGATCATTGCGCTGGCGATCAAGTTCGGCGATGGCGGTCCGGTTTTGTATTCTCAGGTCCGCGTCGGGAAGGGTCTTCAGAGGTTTCGTCTCCTTAAATTCAGGAGCATGTTTTGCAACTCCGCGGGAGGCAGCCCACTGACGGCGCTCCGGGATGCGCGGGTCACTCGAGTTGGCCGTTTTCTGCGGAGATATAAACTGGATGAGCTGCCGCAGCTCGTCAATGTCTTGAAGGGCGAGATGCAACTGGTGGGAGTGCGGCCGCAGGTGGAGAGATTCGTCGAAATTTTCCCCGGCGAATATGGAGAGTTGTTGCAACAGCCGCCCGGAATTACGGACCTGGCATCCCTGAGCTTCCGCCATGAAGAATTGTTGTTTCTTGAAAATTCCATCGAGGAACACTACATCGCAAAAATCCTTCCAATCAAATTGCAAATCGCGCTGAAGTATTCGAGGACCCGCACGTTTTTGTCGGATCTCGAAATTCTTTTCCGAACCGTTCTGGGCTTCCAGTCTCCGCCTACGGCCTGGAAAGACGCGGGATTCGATCCGGAAACGCAATCGCTTTCCCAATTCATTTCCGGAAATTCTGGTTAAGCTTTCCACACGGGCCGAACAGGAATTTTCCGTTGCTAAAACGCGCACACGATTTTCGACACTTTTTTCCCCCGCTCAGGCGCCGTCTGCTCCGACGCTCTGGAATCTGATCCATTCCATCAAAACGATGAATTGGACAAAGTTCCAGGCCTCCCCTACTCTCACACGTGAGCAGATAGCAATCCTGACCACCCCGGGGCCGAATGCACACCCACATTCGGCCCTCCTCCCTGCTCAGCTTCAATTTCACCTCTTCCGCTAAACTCTTTCCTGCGTTCTAAGTAAGTGCCCCCATTTCTGTCCGTTCCGCCTGACTTCCTGATCTTGTAATCACAGTCGCCAATTTTTCATCCAAAGAGTGGGCCCGAACCTGCGATAATCAAAGTGTAGTATCCCGCTCGTCGGCTTCAGGTTACGGTCGATACCAGGGAGAAGGGAATCATGCTGAGAGGCAAAATCTCCATCCCCGCCACCTTGAAGTGTCCCGGTTGCGCCGCGGTTCATACCAGGGCTGCTTTGGGAGCGAACCTCTACATCTGTCCGGGATGCAATTATTATTTGTCCATGCCTTCGCGCGCGCGAATCGCTTTGCTGGCCGATGAAGGGACCTTCCGCGAACTCGACCGCGAACTTGTGTCGGTCGATCCACTCCGATTCGCCGACCACAAATCCTATCGTGTTCGCCTGCAAGAGGCTCGCCGGGAGACAGGAGCCCGGGAAGCCGTAACCACCGGATTTTGCCGCATTGGAGGCCACCAGGCGGTCCTGGTCGTTTTTGATTTCGCATTTTTGGGCGGCACAATGGGCTCCGTGGTGGGAGAAAAAATTGCTCATGCTTTCGAGGAGGCCACGCAACGCCGAATTCCGCTCGTCTGCGTGGCGGCTAGCGGCGGTGCGCGCGTGCAGGAAGGTATGTTCTCGCTGATGCAAATGGCCAAAGTAGCGGCCGCCGCCTCCGTGCATGACCGGCAGGGACTTGCCTTTATATCTATTTTGACCGACCCGACATTTGGCGGCGTGACGGCCAGCTTCGCCTCACTCGGCGACATCCTGATTGCCGAGCCGGGCGCCCAAATCGGATTTGTCGGGCCCCGAGTGATCGAGCAGACCACCGGCGTGGCGCCGCCGAAGGATTCGCACCAGGCTGAAACGCTGCTGAAGGCGGGACTGATCGATCTCGTAATCGGACGGCGGGATTTGACCGCGATCACTGCTTATCTCATCGGCCATCTGAAGCGGAACAAGGCCATGGAGCCGGGGAGCAGGGAATTGCCGCCGGCAATTAAATCCAGGCATATCACCGCCTGGCAAAAAGTCAGCCTGGCCAGGCACACTGGCCGTCCTACCGCAAAGTATTACATCGCCCACATGGCCTCTCGCTTTCTGGAACTGCACGGGGACCGGTGGAGCGGCGACGATCCCGCCATCATCGGCGGCATCGCCGAATTGAATGGCGACACCGTTATCATGATTGGCCAGGAACGCGGGGGCACTCCCGAAGAAAAGGCCGCATCGCATGACGGCAAAGCGTTCTCCGAAGGTTACCGCAAATCGTTGCGCCTGATGAGGCTTGCCTCTAAGTTCAAGATCCCTGTCATTACGCTGGTCGATTGCCCGAATGCCCAGGCCAACTATGAATCCGAACATCACGGCATCGCCTTCGCTCTGGCGCGCAATCTTGCGACCATGGCTAACCTGCCCACGCCCATCGTTTCCGCGATCATCGGGGAGGGAGGGAGCGGCGGCGCGTTGGCTCTGGGCGTTGCCGATTGCGTCTTGATGCTGGAACACGCGATTTATTCGGTAATTTCTCCGGAGGGAGCTGCGGCGATTCTTTACCGGGACGCCGGCAAAGCGGAAGCCGTTTCGGATGTTCTAAAATTAACTGCACAGGACCTTCACTCTCTAGGTATCATCGACACAGTGGTGCCGGAGTCCGAGGGCGGAGCGCACCTCGATCCGGCAGCGGCAGCGGAAACGCTCAAGAGCTATTTGCTGGCCGCCCTCCGCCCGCTCACCGAGCTTCCCATGCGCCAGCTTCTGGATAACCGGTACAAGAAATATCGCCACATCGGACAGGAAGGCAGATACTGGAGGGAGCGCGTTCGCAGCGGACTCAGCGACGTATTCGGCCTTCTTGCCTACGCCGTATCAAAAATGGAAAAATCCAACCGGAAATCCAGGGCCGTTGACGGTTCACCGCGGCATCGACCGGAAAAGGCCAGATCTCCAATCTCCGCAGCTCCCAAGCGGGCGGAGCGCGAATAGCCGGCGTTCCTAGTCACGCACTTATACTGAACCTGCTAACCATGCTTGAGGAAATCCGGAATGAAAGCCCTGGTTAAAAGCCGCGCCGCTCAAGGTCTGTGGCTCGAAAATGTGCCGGAGCCCGAACCCGGCATCAACGACGTCAAGATTCGCGTGCTTTGCACAGGAATCTGCGGCACGGACCTGCACATCCATGACTGGAACGAATGGGCGCAGTCAACCATTCGCACCCCGCTCGTCATCGGGCATGAATTTTGCGGAGAGATCGTCGAGGTGGGATCCAACGTGGAGGATCTTCATCCCGGGGATCTCGTCAGCGGGGAGGGGCACGTCGTCTGCGGGCGCTGCCGCAATTGTCTGGCGGGGCGGCGGCACCTGTGCGCGCATACGCAAGGGGTGGGAGTGAATCGCGCCGGCGCGTTCGCGGAGTATGTTGTTTTGCCGATGATGAATGTCTGGAAGCACACGCGCCCCATTGCACGCGAGATTGCCGCCATCTTCGATCCCTTCGGAAATGCCGTTCACACAGCGTTGTCGTTTCCCGTGCTCGGCGAGGATGTTCTGGTCACGGGCGCCGGCCCGATCGGCATCATGGCCGCGGTGGTGGCGCGATTTTCCGGCGCGCGCCATGTGGTAATTACCGATGTGAATCCTCGCCGCCTGCAGCTTGCGGAAAAGGCCGGCATCCCGATCACCGTGGATTCGCGAACGGTGCGTCTGCGAGATGTGCAGAAACGCCTCGATATGCGGGAAGGTTTTGATGTTGGCCTGGAGATGTCGGGCTCGCCGGAAGCGTTCCGCGAGATGCTGGAAAATATGTGCCACGGCGGAAAGATTGCCATGCTGGGAATTCCGGCCACCGAACTCGCCATCGACTGGAGCCGTGTCATATTCAACATGCTCACGATCAAGGGAATCTACGGCCGCGAAATGTTCGAGACATGGTACAAAATGACCGTGATGATCGAATCCGGGCTGGATATTTCTCCTGTGATCACCCACCGCTTTTCCTGGCGCGATTACGAAAAGGGTTTCGAAGCCATGCGGACCGGGGAAGCAGGGAAGGTTATACTGGATTGGTCCGACGCGCGATCCTGACGATTCGCTCCGTCTGCGTGCCGCGCCAGGAGTCATTTCGTTCTGGATTCGCTTGAGGCTGCGGACGTTCCAATTTGTGCGACCCGGCTCTTCAGCATGGGCGTTCCCAGGAATTTGCATCTCGCGGTTCCGGGTCGCCCCGTCCCTCGGCGCGTTGCCGGCATTCAAAAAGAAATGAAGAATAACGCAATTCAGCGCTGGACTCCCGAGAGGACTTCTCGGATGACTCTCGCCAACTCCTGAAGCTTGAAGGGTTTCTGCACAAGGATTGTGCCGGGCTCGAGGATTCCGTCGCGGACCAATGAAGTATCCGTGTATCCAGACATATAAATTACTTTCAGGTCCGGGAACTTTTCGCGAAGTTTCCCTGCCAGTTCCGGGCCCCTGGTTTTTGGCAGAATGACGTCTGTAACCAGAATGTCGATGGGCTGGCCGAATCTCTCCAGGGCGGCAATCGCCTCCGCCGCGCTGGATGCTTCGAGTACGGTATATCCTCCACTGGCCAGGAATTCGCAAACCATATTTCGCAGCAAATCTTCATCTTCCACGAGAAGCACGGTGCCCGAGTCGTTCCCTGTATTTACGACTTGGCTGGCGGTGTCGACGGGCGGGCTTGGAACTGCATCCACGCGCGGGAAGTAAATCTTTATGGTGGTGCCGGCATTCAATTCACTATCGACCACGATGTAGCCCCCGCTGCGCTTGACAATGCCGTACACAATGGAAAGCCCCAGCCCTGTTCCCTTGCCCTCGGCCTTGGTGGTATAGAAAGGTTCGAAGACGTGGCTCCTGGTTTCCGAGTTCATGCCGCAGCCGGTATCGGTGATCTTGAGAAGCACATAACTTCCCGGCAGAATGAGTTGCTGTGGGCGAGGATGCGAACTGTCGCAGTCAATGTTTGCGGTTTCAATCGTGAGCCTGCCCCCATGCGGCATGGCGTCTCGCGCGTTCACCGCAAGGTTAATTAAAACCTGCTCAAGTTGCATGTAGTCGGCGTAAATCATTCCGGTATCTCTTCCCGGTAGGACAGCCATTTCGATTTCTTCGCCCAGCAAGCGCGGAAGAATCTTGCTCATGTCCTCGAGGATGGCGTTGAGGTCGAGGTTGCGGGGGTTCATGACTTGTTTGCGGCTGAAGGATAACAACCGTTTTGTGAGTGCGGCGCCCCGGTCCACGATGTTCAGGATAGGATCGGCGTTCTTGCGAAGCGGGTCTTGAGGATGTAATTGGCCGAGAATGATCTCGGCGTATCCGCCAATGATCATCAGGATGTTGTTGAAGTCATGGGCAATTCCGCCGGCGAGCCGCCCGATGGCTTCCATTTTCTGAGATTGTCCCAATTCATGTTCCAGGCGCCGGCGTTCCGTGACGTCCCGGCAGGTGAGTAAGGTTCGTCCGGCCGAGGGATCATCCGACATCGGGTTGCCGGTGGCCTCCACGCTAATCCAGGATCCGTCCTTCCGCAGCAGGCGAAATTCCGTGGCGAAGGTGCCACCCACATGAGTGGCGACCTTTTCAAGGCAATTCTTGAAATTCAAGCGATCGTCTTGATGGATGAACGAGGAAACATTCTGCCCCGTTAGATCCGAAGGCGAATAGCCGAAAATCCGGCCGGCCGAATGGCTGGCGTAGTACAGCGTCCCGTCGGAGGCGAGAACCAGTATGACATCGGAAAGGTCCCGCATGAGGAAGCGAAACCGCCGTTCGCTTTTTTTCAGAGACTCATTTGCCGCTTCCAGGGCGGCTTCCCAAGTCTGGATTTGACCTGACAGGTGAAGAGAGAAGCCGATTGCGGCAGCCATCAACACGGCGGCGGAACCAAAGACGAAAAGGGAAAGGTAATGGGACAACATAAGCGACCCGGAAGTCATTTCGTTGGAAAATTGATTTTCCAAAGGGGTCAGGTGGTTGTCGATATCGTCGATCTGAGCGATGAGCGATTCAATCGCTGCCGAATCCCTCCGCCCGGAGAGGATCTCCGCATGAAGGGCCGCGGCAGTTTCCTGAAGTTGAACGATGTCGCGGTCTCCCTGGGTCCACGTATCGATCGCTGCGGACATATAGCGAACTTTTCGGAATCTTCGGAAGAGGGAAGCCATTCCTTGAACGTCGTCGGGACGATTTCCACCCTGCAAAAAGCCGCGGGAAACAACGTCGAAATCGGGCGCATTTTTTTCGAGTTCGATGCGGGCCTGTCTGTCACCCAAGGGTATGGCCACCGAAGCAAGATAAACCTGAAAGTCTACTTCGTTATAAGACCGTCCATAACGGCGGAGTGCGATGACGGCCTCTTTTTGCGCCTTCGACCAGAGCCCCTCGGCCTGCACGTAAGCTCGAATGGCCGTCAAATTTTGAATTCGGAAACTGTCCAACGCCAGCAGGCAAAATAAGATCAGGACAAAGAGCCCTACAATGATATGAAGCTTACGCGCGCTGTTCGGGCGAAGTGCGGGAGCCGGAATCTTTGATCTCGAAGATGGGTCGGTCATCATCCCTCACGAGGTGGCTGGCCCTGCGTTTCCACCGGTCATGAAGCACGCGCATTTGGCCCCCGAGACAAAGAAGCGAAAGTGGCGCAGCAGTCCTGCTGCGTGCCGGAAGGGGCGAGCCACTCCATACCTACCAGACGGTATCCCGTTAGGTAAATTACGGGAAACCTGTATTGACGCCGAAGAATCAACAGTAAGCTACTTTACCTCTCAAGACCGCCCCCTTCCCGGGCATCTGAACCTGGGGCGGGAGCCGAATTGGGTCCGCAGTCCCTTTATTTTGTTTCTCTTGTATAATAATTGCCTATATTATAGCTGGCAGGGCTAGAAATCGGCCTGACCGAGTGATCGCTGCCTCGAACCCGAAAGCTTTATGAGGGTGTCCGATTTCGGTCAGGGCTTGATTCCGAGCCCGGGGGCGAGTTGTATCTGGCTGGCATTCAATCCGGGATGGATGATGGCGTTAGGCGGATAATTTTATGATGAAAACAGGCGCGCAAATTCTCTGGGAATGTCTGGAACAGCAGGGCGTTACGACCGTATTTGGCTATCCCGGCGGCGCCATCCTGCCTGCCTATGACGCGCTGAAGTACAGCAATATCCATCACGTACTCGTCCGCCACGAGCAGGGTGCCGCGCACATGGCCGACGGATATGCGCGCGCTTCCGGGCGAGTCGGTGTGGCCATCGCCACGTCCGGCCCGGGCGCCACGAATATGGTGACCGGCATTGCCACGGCCATGCTGGATTCCTCTCCCATCGTTTGTATTACCGGGCAAGTGGGAAGCAAACTGATCGGCTCGGACGCGTTTCAGGAGACCGATATTACGGGCGTCACGTTGCCGGTTACAAAGCACAATTACCTCGTCACGCACGCCAGCGAAGTTGCGCAAACGATCAGTGAAGCATTCTATGTCGCCAGGTCCGGGCGTCCCGGGCCGGTCCTGGTGGACATCACCAAGGATGCGCAGCAGTCCACATGCGATTTCGACGGCAAACCTGTGGAGCCCCAGTTGCCGGGTTACCGCCCCGATTTGTCGCCGACCTCGGAGGAGTACAAACAGGCGCTGGAGTTGATCCATCATTCCAAGCGGCCGGTGATTCTGGCGGGGCACGGCATCATTTTGTCCGGCGCGATGGAGGAAGTGCGGGCATTTGCTGAAAAGGCGAATATCCCCGTCGGACTCACACTGCTCGGACTCGGTGCCTTCCCGGCGTCTCATCCGTTGAGTCTGGGGATGATGGGCATGCACGGCGAAGCCTGGCTGAATACAACGATCCAGGAAGCCGATTTGCTGCTCGCTTTCGGCATGCGTTTCGACGACCGCGTTACCGGCAATCTGAAGACTTATGCGCCGAACGCGAAGAAGATTCACATCGAAATCGACCGCGCCGAAATCAACAAGAACGTGAAAGTGGACGTCGCTCTGGTCGGCGATTTGAAAGCGGTGCTGCGCGAACTACTGCCGAATCTCAAATCGCAGGATCGTCATGAGTGGCTGGCCTACATTGACCGGCTGAAGGGCGATGTCGCGGTGCGCGACATTCAGGGCCTGCCCGATAACGGCCACCTCTATGCCGCGCACGTGATCAACGATCTGTGGCGAGAAACACGCGACAGGGACACCGTCGTCGTCACCGACGTGGGCCAGCACCAGATGTGGGAGGCACAGTATTACAAACACGAGAAGCCGCGCTCGCTGATCACCTCCGGCGGACTGGGGACCATGGGATTCGCGTTGCCGGCCGCGATCGGTGTGAAGTCCGCTCGCCCGGAAGCCGATGTGTGGGTGGTCGTGGGCGACGGCGGCTTCCAGATGACCATGTGCGAGTTGGCGACCATGGTGCAGGAAAATCTGAAAGTCAACATCGCCATCATCAATAACGGTTACCTGGGGATGATTCGCCAGTGGCAGGAATTTTTCTACGAACGCAATTACGAGGCTTCTCCCATCCTCAGTCCCAACTTCGTGAAGCTTGCGGACGCCTTTGGAATTCGCGCCGTCGCCGTTACGCAACGCTCCCAGGTCGTGCCCACGGTCGAAATGGCGCACCAGCACAAGGGGCCCGTCCTGATCGACTTCCAGGTGGAGCAGGAAGATTCAGTTTACCCGATGGTCGCGGCGGGAGCAGCGCTGCACGAGATGATTCGCCGCCCGAATCCGATTGTCGAGACGGCGACGGACGCGTGAGAAACATATGATGAACACATTTGTGGTGCACGTTGAAAACAAGCCGGGCGTGCTGACGCGCGTGGCCTCGCTGTTCCGCCGGCGCGCGTTCAACATCGATTCGCTCACGGTTGGCCGAACGGAAAGGCCGGAAGTATCGCGCATGACGATCGTGGTGGATGCGGATCGCGACCAGGCGTTGCGCGTCGAAGCGAATCTCTACAAACTCGTGAACGTGCTGCTCGTTGAGAACATCACGGGAAAACCTTCGATTTGCCGCGACCTAGCCATCATCAAGGTCTCCGCGCCGCACAACGAGCGTTCCCATATCCTCGAGGTTGTTAATGTGTTTCGCGCGCGCGTCGTCGACTTCGACACTGACTCGCTGACCATCGAGATGACCGGCAGCGAAGAAAAAATTGACCGACTGCTCAAGGTGCTGCGTCCATACGGCATTCTGGAAATGGTTCGGACCGGAGTCGTGGCGATGCGCCGCGGGACAAAAGTGCAGCAAGAAGCCGCCGCTGCGGCGGCATCGGCATCCGGCAATGGCGCGGCAACCGTGGTTTCCGACGACAACGTTTCCTACTCCGTATAAGACCCGGGGCTAAGCTCTTTGGCAATCCTTCTGCGTGGTGCGAACGCACATGGACGGATTCCCGCAGCCAAACCGCTTAAACCGCTGCGAAGATCAAGGTCGCTCAGGCAATTTCCTGAATGCTCTCCACGTGGATCGTGTTGCTGGCGACATCAACTGTGCCCGTGACCTTCACCTTCTTGCCCTCATATTGGCTGGCCTTTTCAGCATCGTCCAGCAGGTAGGAGAGCTTATTCGCGGCATCGCTCAATACGAAATGGTCCCCGTTCTTTACGATCGTCCCTGAGAAAATTTTCGTTGTTTGCTTGGATTGCTGCTCCATCGGGGCTGGAGGCGATGTTGCCGACGCAACTCCAGGAATAAGGAAAAAGATTAAGAGCGCGCCAGCCAGCGAAACCACGAGCTTTTTCATACGGCACCTCAGAAGATGGTTTATGGCTGGATCAGATATATCGTGCAAGCAGCGTGCCAGAACGCAGAATAATGTAAATGATTGTTTTGGCTTGGGTTAGTTTAAGGCAAGGTCGAAGCGGAGGTAGATTTTCCTGCCGGCAGGAAGATATCACCACAAATGGTAGTAACCGTCCCGCCGCGTAATATCGACCGGAATGCCGAAGAGGCGCGAGATTTCCTGCGGATTCAGCAAATCATTTTTCTGGCCGTCTGCCTGAATCTTTCCGTTTTTCATTAAAACGACGCGGTCAATCTCGGGAATGACATCGGATAAATGGTGGGTCACGAGAACGATGCCGATCCCGGATTGGGCAAGCTCGCGCATGGTCTCCCGCAAGCCATGCTGCGCGAACATGTCGAGGCTGTTGCTCGGCTCATCGAATAAGAGCGTCTGTGGGTCGTGGACGAGAGCACGTGCGATCAAGATGCGCTTGGCTTCGCCCGAGGACATCTCCGCGACAGGCCGTTCGGCGAGGTGCGGCACTCCGATCCGCTCCAGCACTGCATCGGCGCGTTTGCGCTGCGAGGGTTCGACGGTTTGATGATCGAAAATGCGAGTGCTGCTGAAGAAACCCGAGAGGACCACTTCGCGGCCGCTCGTTTCGCCGGTGACGTCCTGCATCAGATCGTTCGAGACGATGCCCAGGACCGAGCGCAATTCAAAAATGTTCCAGCGTGCCTGGCCCAGAATAGTCATGGAGGAGTCTTCGCGAATTACCGGGTAACACTCGCGCGTAATGGTCTTGACCAGCGTCGACTTTCCGCAGCCATTTGGTCCCAGAATCGCGACGTGTTCGCCGGCATTGATGCGCAGGCTGAAGTCGTCGAGCGCGACGTTGTCGCCTCGAATGACCCGCACATTTTTCAAATCCACCAGGGCAGGTTCCATGGCCTCTCCAAAGCTCTCCATCATATCCAAAACGCCGCTCTCTCACACAAATTTTGGCATCTAGTGGCGACGGCATCTTGTTTGTCCCGATGCACGAGGGGCCGGCGGTTTCCGCACGCGTTCCAAAAATGCCGGCAGGATGCCGGCGCTGCCGGTCATAGGTCGTCTCTCGCCGCAGTTCCTTAGAGGATTTAAGAAATGCTTATGATGAAGCGAGTAAAACAAATCCGTGGCGTGTTAGATAATGTAGAGCGGCTTTCCAATGAGGCTCGCTACAATACTAACCGGAATAATCACGGCCATCCTGACTTTTTCCTGGCTGCCTGCGCATACACAAAGCAACGGCCCCGCGCAAATCTTATTGGAATCCGCGAACCGGGAACGCACGGCGAAAGGACTGGCGCCCTTGAAATGGAGCGCCACATTGGCCGCAGCGGCGCACCAACATGCGCTTCGCATGGCCGTGAAAAATACGCTCTCGCACCAGCTTCCCGGCGAACCGGGGATGGCCGAGCGCGCTTCCCAGGCAGGAGCGCGTTTCAGCTCCCTGGCGGAAAATGTGGCCGAAGGCCCCAGCGCAGCGGGTATCCACCGGCAGTGGATGAATTCACCGCCGCACCGCGCGAACCTGCTGGACGCCCAGCTCGATTCGGTGGGAATTGCGGTGGCCGAGCGCAACGGAGTTCTGTTTGCCGTGGAGGATTTTTCACTTGCTGCAGGAAAACTGTCCGTGGAAGAGCAAGAGGCAATCATCAACGCGAAACTCAGGTCGCGCGGACTGCGCCTCTTGAGCTATACCAGCGACGCGCGCCGGTCCTGTCTGTTGGACAACGGCTATGCCGGAAGTCACACGCCATCCTTCGTCCTGCATTACGCGACCACCGACCTGCAAACGCTTCCCGATATTCTCGAACAGAGAATTCAGACCGGGAAATACCATTCCGCGGCTATGGGCACTTGTCCCAGCGGCACAAAGATTGGGTTTTCAAATTATCGAGTTGCTGTTCTGCTGTATGAATAGTTTGGCGTGGAGTGTGTCGGGAAGCCAGCGTGTCTGCGGCGATTCTTCCAGTCTCTGGACATTGCAGGAACGCCGGCGAGACGCCGGCGCCACGAAATGCCTGCGTTCATTTCAAAGTCTTAGGCTCGCCTCCCGCCGATCGTGATTGTTGCTGGAAATAATGGCTAGTCCGGCTTTTTATCGGAATCCTCCACAGTGCCAACTTTTTGCGACCACGCGCAAACCACGTTCGTTTCCTCGGGGGAAACGTCCGTACCCTTGTGCATGGTGCGGTAATCGGCCGGCGGCATGTTTCCGTTCCGAACGAGCTTACAGATCAGTCCCAAATGTTCCTTGCCTTCCTGCTCATTCACTTGCGCTTCCCAGTTCTCAAAATTAACGTGGCTCCTACCCACATTTACGTCATGAGCGACGTACCAGGAAACTGGCGCGACGTAGCTGTACCACGGCCATACGGTCTGGCTCGAATGGCAATCGTAGCAAGAGCGTTTCAGAACTGTTTGCACTTCTGGGGGCACATCGACGTGCGCTTCGAGACTCCGCGAATGGACCACAGGCGGATTCGTCCGGCTGGGTTGAATGATTTGAATAAGAATCAAAAAAACAATCGAGCCAACCGCAATCCATTTAGCCGGAACGCGTCTCATTGAATAGCTTCTCCCAAGTTTTTGAAATCAAAATTTCCTGTATGAATTAGCTGCCCATATTCGGCATGTTGGGCATGGAACTGCAACCTCCCGAGCCGCGCTCATCGGGAAATTACGCGAATATAAAGCAAAACTATTCCGTCAAGGCAACTGGCCCCATGCCGGGCAGATGCGGTAATGGAGTCAGGCTCACAGGAAATTTTACTCTACAGCCCAAGTTAGCCACTAGCTTTTCCTTTCCCTTCCTGGGAGCCAGTTCAATTTTGGAAGCGTACTCGGATCCTGTGAATTGTATCCTTCGGCAGGCCTGTCTGGCCTCCTCCGTCCTTAACGGCTCTATTTGGCCATGTTAGAGATCCGCACGAAGCTTCTACAAGTAATGGGTGCGGATCGTCCCTGGAGCCCCCAGTAAAAGGGAGCATTTCTATTCCAAATACAAACGATTCGTCATTTCAACGCCACATTTCTGATTGCTAAGAGAGAAAGTATGAATTGGACGGAGAGCGAGGCAGCACATAAACTCCCGCCGCTGGTTGGGGTCTGTGGTCACGTGATCTGCCAGCGGAAAAGGAGTCGTTTATTCTATGATGAATAAGACTTATGGGGTGTGTTTAGGTCTGTTAGCATTTGGGTTGGCAGGATTTGGGGCTCCAGCCAGCCATGCAGCAAGTCGCTTGGCGGTAGATGAGGCAGGAAACGGAACTGAGTCGGCTTCGACGAGTGCCGCGAGTTCGCCGACTACTTCGAACGCTGTGGATTTGCAACACCGAATTGACGCGCTTAAAGCAGAGTTGGCTGATTTGAATACTGAATTGGCGGCAGCGAAGGATGGAGATTCGGCTACCCCCGAGGCGGCACCACAAGACCAGGGTGCCCCCCCGGCAGCCGCTCCGGCAGCGGCGCCAGCTGCGGCCGCCCCGATGCCTTTGCCAACTCCGTCGATGTCAGGCCCGCTTGCAACCGGAATCCCACATGAGCTTCCCGCGGGTCCGTTTGGAAAAATCGAAGTCACGGGCATTCTGAGCGGAATGGGATTGACCGAGGGAAATCACATTCCTGGCGATTCGCCTACGCACTGGGATCTCAGCAATGGGCAGGTGTTCATCCAAAAGACCAGCGGCATGTTTCAATTCTACCTGCAAGGTGGCGCCTACAATATTCCCGCTCTAGGAGTGCCATTCGTCTCGACTGGCAACACGACGAGTAACATCTACGGCCCGTTCCCAGTTGGCTACGTAAAGCTGGTAAAGGGTAATTTTAACGTGGAAGTCGGCGAACTCCCCACGCTCATCGGTGCGGAGTATACATTCAGCTTTGAAAATATGAACATCGAGCGCGGTCTTCTCTGGGGCCAGGAACCAGCCATTAGTCGTGGCATCCAGCTCAATGACACCTATAAGAAACTCACCGTTTCGTTCAGTTATAACGATGGATTTTTCTCGAACCGCTACAGCACACTGTCAGGTTTGCTGACTTGGGCCTTCAATTCCGCAAATTCATTGACGTTTGCGGCTTCCGGGAACGCGGGAGCGTATGCAAGAATTCCCTCCAACCCTTCATTTTTTCCAACACCTCTGCTGCAAAATAACGAGCAGGTTTACAACCTGATTTACACATACACCAAGGGAAATGTAACCGTCACTCCGTACTATCAGTACACCGTCGTGAAAACGAATCCGAGCATCTTCATTCCTGTTGGGGCGCACACGAATGGTGGCGCTGTCCTGGCCAACTATAATTTTAAACATGGAATCTCTCTTTCCGTCCGACCCGAATACATTAAGTCCAGCGGCGCCCCCGCAACCGGCGAGGCCAACTTGTTGGGTTATGGTTCGGGCACCGGCGCGTTCTCATTCACTGTGACTCCGACGTTTGTGAAGGATGCCTTTTTCCTTCGTGGCGACTTCTCCATCGTTCACGTCACCAACTTCGACCCCACGACGGGATTTGCGTTTGGCCCCACGGGTCTGAACTTGAATCAACCGCGTGGCGTAATTGAGGCCGGATTCTTGTTCTGAGATCCGACCGGAAGGACGAAAGTCCCTCTGGAGGAATTCGGAGATTTCAGCTTGTTGGCCGTGAATGGTCACGCCAACAGGAGCTCTTCGTGATTGCCGTGCGGCCAAGCGAGTATTTAGCGCTTCGCCGCACGGCAATTTAGTAGTGTTCCACGAATAAGCATTGTTCACAGGTATTGTTCCCCTCGAAGAAACGACCATCTGGTTTCCCGCATGGGCTTTCGGTAGGACAGGCGATGAAGCCCGCTCTGCACGGGCCGCAGAACCCCGGGCGTCTGAGAGTGGAATTACCGGGTAGAATGGCCCTATAGTGTAGGGCGCTGCCATGATGCAGCAAGGACTCGAATCTGCGGTTCGACTCTGAGGACAAGAAGATGATGACGAAGCTTGAAGCGATCGTTCAGCCGTCCAGGTTTGAAGCGGTGAAAGAAGTGCTGACGGAACTGGGCATCGGAGGCATGACCATCTCTGATGTGCGCGGGCATGGCCGGCAGAAGGGGCACACCGAAGTCTATCGCGGGCGCGAATATACGGTGGATCTGCTTCCGAAGATCAAAATTGAAATCGTCATCCCGGATAATTTAGTGGACGCCGCGATCGATGCGATTCTGCAAAGCGCGTCGACGGGCAAAATCGGCGACGGAAAGATTTTTGTTTCCAAAGTGGATCAGGCCATTCGCATACGGAATCAGGAGCGCGGAGTCTCCGCGCTGTAGCCGCACCTGGTCAAACGAAAAGGAATTAGGAATTTGCAGTTGAACGTGTTTTTGAATTCCTCGGATTTTCAAGCGCAGGGCGGGGGCCTCGTAAGTCGGATATGAAGCTCGAGAGTCGTACTTCCAGCTTGCAGGATTTGTACGCGGAAGAATCCGCGCGGATTCAGAAACGCTTTGAAGAGGTAGGCGACGGAAAAACGGCCGTTCATGACCGCACGGCGCTGATCGATTCCGTCGTTACCGAACTGTGGAATGAAGTCACGGCTGCAAGCGGTCCGATCGAAGGGTTTTGCATTGCCGCCATGGGCGGTTACGGGCGTCGCGCCTTATTTCCGTACTCGGACATCGATCTCCTGTTTCTCTACGGGAAGGAAGGGAACGAGGAATTTCTCAGTAACAAGGCCATTGCCCCGTTGAGCCAGTCTCTTTGGGACCTGCATCTTCGCGTCAGTCCCACAACCCGCACGCTGGCCGAGTGTGGGAAACTTTACCGCAATAACATCGAATTCAATATTTCGCTTCTCGACTGCCGGTACATTTGCGGCGACGATAAGCTTTATGAGCGTCTCCGGTCCCGCGTCCTCCCCGGCATGGTAATTCGCGAGTCCGAAGTATTGATGCGGGAACTCACGGGCCTGGCCCGCGCGCGGCATCAGAAATACGGCCAGACGATTTTTCACCTCGAACCCAATATCAAGGATGGTCCCGGCGGCCTACGCGATTATCAAGTGGCTTGCTGGCTCGCGCAAATCGCGGAGATGAAGCGTTCCCGCGAATGGAAAGATCCGGCGCCTCTGCTTCCGCTCCCGCTCCGCGCGGATGCGGTGAACGCGATTGATTTTCTCGACGCCGTCCGGTGCTACCTGCATTACCGCCAGGGCCGCGACCTCAACGTGCTGACTTACGAACTGCAGACGGATGCGGCGGCCAGAGGCATCGGACTTCATGGTGGGCATACCGCCTCGCCCAACGATTGGATGCGCGCCTATTTTCGCCAGGCGCGCTCCATTTACAGGTTGACAGTACTGTTTGACGAAGTCCCTCGAGCGAAATCGATTTGGTTGCGCTGGCTGGATTTCCGCCGATCCCCGCTGTCGAGCCCGGATTTCAGCGTTGCAGACGGACGAATTTCCCTGCGGCAACCCGATTCTGTGGTCGATCCCAGAGTGATGTTCCGCCTCTTTGAACTTGTCGCTGGCCATGATCTTGCCCTGACTGCCGAAACTGAGAATGCAGTCGAGGCCGCACTGCCGCAAATCCAGAAGTGGTATTCCACCAGGCCGGATTTATGGGAGTACTTCCGCAAGATTCTGGTCTTGCCTCATGCAGCATCTTCGCTGCGCGCGATGCACCGCGTCGGCCTGCTGGTCTTGCTTTTCAAGGAATTTCAGGCCATCGACTCGCTGGTGATCCGCGATTACTATCACCGCTACACCGTCGATGAACATTCCCTGGTGACCATCGAAAATCTGCACAGCCTGACATTGAAAAAAGGCGACCTGGACCGCCGGTTCTACGACATTCTTTCCTCCCTCGAGCATCCCGAACTGCTGTATCTCTCGCTGCTGTTTCACGATGTAGGCAAGGGCATGCCCAATGAGAGCCATGTGGACGGCAGTCTGGAAGCCGTAAAAGGCGTGCTCGATCGATTGCGCTTCGATATGTTCGAACGGGAGACAGTAAACTTCCTGATCGCCAATCATCTGCGCATGTCCGCAACTCTGCTGCGGCGTGACATTTTCGATCCGGAAGCGGTGCACGATTTTGCAATGACTGTCGGCACCACCGAGCATCTCAAGATGCTGACGCTGTTCACCTACGCGGACATCAAAGCGGTGAATCCGGAGGCGCTGACCCCCTGGAAGGCGGAGATGTTGTGGCAACTCTACGCCGCCACGGAAAACTATCTCAATCGCTCCGTGGACGATCAGCGCATGTATCTGGCGGGAGAAGATGCCAAACAGCTCGAGCGGCTGATTCCGACAGGCGAGGATGCAGTCGAAGCGGAAAGATTCAAGAATTTCCTGGACGGTTTTCCGCGTCGCTACATGCTGACTCATTCGTCGTTGGAAATTTCCGCTCACTACCGGATGTACCGGCGGCTTGGGCATTCCCTGGGGGAGATCAGCATCACCAAGCGGGACCAGTACTACGAGCTTGTCCTGGTGACCAAGGATCGTCCTTTGCTTTTTACCAATGTGGCCGGGACGATCTCTTCGTGGGGCATGAATATTTTGAAGGCCGACGCCTGCGCCAATAGGAACGGGGTCGTTCTCGACGTACTGCGTTTTTCCGACCGTTTCCAGACGCTCGATCACAACCCGTCGGAAATCATCCGCCTGAAACAGCAATTGATCGCCGCGATTTCCGGAGAACTGGACGTCGCGGCCCTCATGAAAAGAAAGTTTCAGCCTGAAAAGCAGCCTCCCAAGGTGAGTGTGGAGACTCGAATCCATATGGATAACGAATGCTCATCGCACAGCACCGTCGTCGAGATTGTGGCGCTTGACCGGCCCGGCCTTCTGTACGACATCAGCTCCACCTTCGCCGAACATGGTTTCAATATCGAAGTCGGATTGATCGACACGGAAGGCGGAACCGCGACCGACGTTTTTTATGTCACGCAGAATGGAACCAAGCTAACCACGGAACGGATGCACGAGTTGCAGATCGAACTTCAGCAACGCCTTTGAGCCCGCCTTGGTCCCCGCATGTTGGTGTGGCCGTAGCTAGTTCCGAGCGAGGATTCTGAGGGGGTTGGCCCGCTTTGTAAGCGGAGGGCGGAGGACGCTTCTGTGGAAAACGTTAGGCTCAAATCCAAATTCATGATACTGTGCAATTGCGTTTGTTGCTCTTGTGAAACCTTTAGATTCGATTTAAAGGGGCTGCGAGTACAAACTTGCAGCCTTTTTTTGTTGTACGGCTGGAGGCGGTCGAGAAGCACCAAATAGCTCAAATCAGTGAAAAGGAAACACCGTGAAAGAACAAGGAACAGTAAAGTGGTTCAATGCCAGCAAGGGATTCGGGTTCATCCAGCGCCAGTCCGGCGAGGACATTTTTGTCCACTTCTCCGCAATTCAGGCGGAGGGGTACAAATCGTTGAACGAAGGCCAGGCGGTTGAGTTCGAAGTTACCTCCGGCCCCAAGGGCCTGCAGGCAGCGAACGTCACCAGCCTGTAAGAATCGGGGCGAGACGGCCGACCGCCGTTTCGCCCTATTTTTTTGCCTGGACGAATCCACGAAAATTCAGCGAATGGTGGGATGAAGAAAGACCAACCTGAGTGGCCCTGTATGCTGCTGTAACCCATTGGAATATAATCTGTTATGAGGCGACAGGGCGGTCGCGGACGCCCCCTGCCCGGCCTATGAGACGAGTTGTCCTGTGCTTAGACAACAATCTTGCGACTGGTGGATCCATTTGGCCAACAGCACCACATTGCCGCTGATTGGCGAGATGTGTATGTAGTAGTTCTCGCAATCGCCTTCGATTTCATAAAAGTTCGCGCGGTGCGGATCACGCTGAGCCGGGCTGCCGGCTTCCAACAGTTGCCGCAGCTGTTCGACCGCACCGGGCCCGTATTCTCGGGGGTTTTCGATCCTTGCCCCATTTTTGACCTGAATCACTTTACCTCCAATTCCTTCCAGCATTTCCTGATCGCAACTTGTTCCGTTTGCTCTCTTTATATGATGAACGAATCGTCGAAAAGACTCCATAAACGCTGTGTTAAAAGTTTACAAAGTTTCCAGGAACCAGTCGCGACCGCGATTGACGGACCCTCATCATTTGTACGTTCAGCCTCTAGGTGCCTTCCTCCTCCACTCATTAGACCCTGCGGCGGGAGGCAGGAGAATACCAAATTTGTGATCGCGTTCATTTGTCATACGACGGCAGCAAGAATCTATATAAAAGGATTATTTTCCGTTTTTGGATAAGGAAAGTTGACTCGGCTAACCGGATAGGCACTGAAGATGATCTCATGTGAGTGGCGGGCGCGATCCGTTGGCCACGCACTGCCTTCAAGCATTTTGCGTTGCGATCGGTGGGTTTGAAAGTGGCGTTTGCCCAAGGCTAGTCGGCTCTTTTGGCCGGCTCGTTTGATTTCCAGTAACCTGTCATTTGGCGTTACAATAAGCGCGATAATGAAGATATAACGTGAGCGCGTGTAAACTATTAACCGGATTGGTACTTGTGCGTATCAAGAGGCATTGAGATATTCGAGCCATGGCCAAAACCAAAACCGCACGGAAACGCACCAAGCTCGGTAAAGATCGACGGCGCAAACACAAGCATTGGCAGGTAACTGTGTTTTACAAGGACGGGGAACGCTTTGCCCGCGTGTATACGGACCGGGAAAAGGCCGCCAAATTCGCCGAGCGGCAACGAAAGTCTCCCGTCGTAAAAACCGCGCGAGTACTGCAAGTCGGCTGATCCCATTGTCTTACGGGCCTGCAAGGATGCTTGTCCGGACAGGCATCGGCCCATTGGTGCGCGCGCCGGCAGGTTGTTAATTTCGGCGCCCCTGGGATCTTGTCGGCAAATCGCCGGCGTGTTAGAGTTTCGTTGATTTGAGCGGCCGTAGTATAGGGGTAGTACGGGACCTTGCCAAGGTCCAGGCGTGGGTTCGAGTCCCATCGGCCGCTCCATTCCTTCTTGATTTGGTCCTTACCTAATCTCCATGCTGGCTTATTTATGCGGCCCGATTGAATTCGCGTCGGATGGCGGCAAGCTGTGGCGCCGGAAGCTTACGCCGTTCTTGCACAATGATCTGGGGCACCGCGTTTACGATCCCGCCGAAGACGAAAAGAAAAACCTCACCGATGAAGAAGCCGGGCACTTCAGGGAGTGGAAAGAAAAGGACCTGGAACGATTCCGACGCGTGGTCCGCAAGATCATTCAATACGATCTGGATATCGTGGAGAACAAAGCCGATTACGTTATTTGTTGTTTGAGCGGCGACGGCTCGGTGCTGTCCTCGGGCGGGACCTCTGCCGAATTGACTTTTGCTCACCGCCGGGGGATCCCTGTGTATCTGGTGACGGACAGGCCGCCCGGAGAAATCAGCGGTTGGATGCTGGCATGCGCAGACCGCTTGTTTCCGAACGTGGACGATCTGAAAAAATTTCTCCTCGAACGCTATGGGAAGGAGAAGCAGGCCCCACTCTGGCGAGTGTAAGAATTTGGGAGGCGCGCCCCGCAGGGGCAAGGCAGATGAACGCGGATTTAAATGACCTGCGGACTGATGCGGATTTGGTTTGTCGCTGATGCTTGGCCGAGCTACGGTGCGATGTGCTACTCTGCGGCGAGGCACCCATAGGAGAACAAGTCATTTGGACATCGTAAAGGGAAACATGGGATGGATCGAAGTGATCGTAGGTCCCATGTTTTCCGGCAAGAGTGAAGAATTGATTCGTCGCTTGAAGCGCGCGGAGATCGCCCGGCAGCGCGTGCAGATTTTCAAGCCGGTCATCGACCAACGCTACACGCAAACGGACATCGTTTCTCATTCCGGTTTCGAGCTGCCGTCGCAGGTCGTTAGTAATGCGGTAGAAGTTTTTGAAATGGTCCAGCCGCGGACTGAGGTCGTGGGGATAGATGAAGGGCAATTCCTCGGGGACGGACTCGTCGATATTTGCATGCGAATGGCCGACGCCGGCAAGCGTGTCATCGTCACCGGCCTCGATACCGATTACCTCGGCCGCCCCTTCGAGCCCATGCCGCGCTTGCTTGCCGTAGCCGAAGAAATCACCAAGCTGCTGGCCATCTGCGTGCAGTGCGGAAATCCCGCCGTGCATACGCAGCGTCTGGTTGCTTCAGAAGACTTGATCGTCGTCGGTGCCGCCGGCATGTACGAACCGCGCTGCCGGCGCTGCTTTGAGCCGCACCTGGCGCACGAGAGGGTCGAAGCCAACAAAAGTGCCGTGTCCGACGCTGCTTCTCCCAAATCGCGCTCCGCCACATCCTCAGATTAGACTTAGGCGATTCCTTGATTTTCTCCGTGTCCTCTGTGTTAAAGTTTTTTCCGAACTGCTTCAACACAGAGGACACGGAGAAAAACGAGGACACTGTGATGTCACTTCAAACGGGCGCGAATTCCTTCCGCCAACGCCTGATTCTCCTCGCATCCTAGAACGTCGATCGAAGACCTGGGCCCGGGAGCTTCCGCGTCAATGCATGCCCGCTCGACTCGCCTCAAAGATGCGCTCCACTCGTCCTCGTCGAAGCGTCCCGCTCGCCGCGCTGCTCTGACTGCGGCAATTGCAGGCCCCACGGCGGACCAGTCATGGCATAGCATGGCGACATCAGTCCCCGCGCGGAGCGTTTGCACAGCCGCTTCTCCCGGTCCATATCGCTTGGCAATAGCGCCCATGCCGAGATCGTCGGCAAGGATCACGCCGTTGAATCGCAAACGGCGCCGCAAGACGCCGTCGAGCATCGCGCGGGAAAGCGAGGCTGGATTTTCGTGATCGATTTGAGGCAGCAAGATGTGCGCAGTCATCACCAACGGCACGCCTGCGGCAACCGCCGCAGCAAAGGGGACAAGTTCCGCAGACTCCAAACGTTCCATCGTCCCGCCAAAAACCGGCAAGTCCAGATGCGGATCCACTGCGGCGTCGCCATGCCCTGGGAAATGTTTGCCGCACGAAAGCACGCCACCGCGGCGCAATCCACGATCAAACGCGGCGCCCATTCGGGCGACAAGATGGGGATCAGAGCCAAAGCTTCGATCCATTGTCACAGGACTTTCCGGATTGGTGTGCAGGTCCAGCATAGGAGCGAAATTAAGATTGCATCCGACAGCACGCAACTCCGAAGCCATCGCGCTGGCCACTTGCTCCACGGATGCGGGATCTCCCAACTGGCCCAGTTCCGCAGCCGACGGCCACGCAGTGAACGGCTCTCGAAGCGCAAAGCGCGTCCCGCCCTCCTGATCGATTCCGATCAATACTGGCCGCCCAGCGGCATGGCGGATCGCTGCGGTGAGTTTCTGAAGACGCTCTGCGCTCGAAAAATTGCGCTGGTAAAGAACCACTCCGCCAAGGCCGCGCGCAAGATATTCTGCGAGTTCGCCGGGCAGGGAATCGCCGTCGAAGCCCAACATGAATCGTGCGAGTACGGAATCTCGCGGTTCCGTTTTGGATTGGGTCTCTGTGTTCATCTGGTATGATTCGCCGGAACTCAAAGATCTGCGCGAACCATGAGGCTAGCGAGAGGAAGGAAACAAGTCAAAGTGAGAATCGAATCGAGAGCGCCAACGCGGATCGACCTGGCCGGAGGAACGCTGGACATTTGGCCGCTGTATTTGTTTCACGAAGGCGCACTGACCGTCAATTGCGCGATCACGCGCTACGCCTCGTGCGTGATCGAGACCGCGCCGGAGCCCTCTCGCCGCATCGTTTTAGTTTCGCGCGACATAAATCGCAAGGAGTCGTTTGCATCATTCGACGCGTTGTGCCGGGCGCGCCGCTACAAGCTGCCATTGCTCGCGCACCTGGTGCGGGTGTTCCGCCCGACATGCGGGTTTACATTAACCACGGATTCTGAGGCGCCCGCGGGAGCGGGAATCGGCGGCTCTTCCGCGATGGCCGTGGCCATCTGCGCCGCGCTCGACCGGTTGACCGGCGCCGCATTGCGCCGCGAAGACTGGATCCACATCAGCCGCGATGTCGAGGCCATCGTCATCGGCGTGCCAACAGGTACGCAGGACCATTACCCTCCCGCGTTTGGCGGCGCAGCTGCGATTGCGCTCGCCCCGGGCAGCGAGCGGCGCGAAGCGCTCGGCTGCGATCTCGACGAACTCGAGCGCCGGCTGGTCCTTTGCTATACAGGAAAACCGCGGCAACATGGCATCAACAACTGGGAAGTGTACAAGCGGCACATCGATGGCGACCGGCGTGTATCGCAAAACCTGGAGAAGATTTCGATCATCGCGCAGGCAGTGCGCGCCGCGCTTGAGCAAAACGCGTGGAGCGAAGTTGGCCGCCTGGTGCGGGAAGAATGGGATTTCCGCCGCCGCAATCTTCGGACAATTTCGACGCCAATGATCGATCGGGTGATCGCCTCTGCGCGTCGGAAGGGCGCTCTTGCGGGAAAAGTCTGCGGCGCTGGGGGAGGCGGGTGCGTCACGCTCGTGATTGAACCTGACGCGCGCGCACACGTCGAGGCCGCAGTCGCCGCTACAGGCGCGAAGTTGCTACCGGTGCGCATCGATCGCCTGGGAGTCAACCTCCATCCCGATTAGGCGGGTTCTTCAAATCGTTGACGCACCCGCATTCCGGAATTGGTGCTAAAATGGAACGGGAAGGTTCCGCATGTATCGGCTTGCCTCGATGATGGCGACGGCGGCGCTCTTGTTGAGCGTGGGTTCGTCGGGAGAGCTTCGCACCCCCCCTTCCAACCTGTTTGTAAATTTCCCTCTGATCGAAGCTTCGCCTGTTTTGCAGGGAACGACGCAGAGCGGCGATCAAGGCCAACCTGCGCAAAACGATTCGACGGACAAACCCGATCAGTCAACGAAGGGGCGAGCAGCAACCCTGCAGCCCATGTCCCGCCTGTCGCTGGTCCGGTATGTGGACGGAGAATATGTGCAAGTGGTTCGGGCAATTCCTGTGGGGAAAAAGGGATTTCATATGAAAGCCGGCGTTCCTCTCAATGAGAACGCGCTGCGGATGGCTGTCTCCTCGGCAGGTTCCGCTATTAATCCGGGAGACCGTGCCCAGATCACGAATCTCGATTTTAAAGACAAGCAAATTGTCGTGGACATCAACGGCGGCGGTCGCGGGAAAACCCGGCTGCGCGATCGCATTCATTTGGAAGTCGGTGGCCTCCCCACGGCGACGACAACTCCGAACACTCCTGTGAACACAAATGCGGGGGCCACTCTGTACCTGGATTTTGACAAGTCATTGCCGGAAATGAGCGCCGAGGATTTGGAGCAATTTCTTTCCGGCGTGCTCGATTTCTCAAAGCGGCACTCCGCTGCGATACAGTGGGTGGAGACTTTGCCCCCCGAGATCCAGAAAGCGATTCAGGACAAGCAGCCTGTGGTGGGAATGGATCACGATATGGTTCTGGCGGCAATGGGCCGGCCGGATCGCAAGGTGCGCGAAAAAGGGACCGACGGAAGCGAAATCGAAGATTGGATTTATGGCACGCCGCCGGCCAAGACAATATTCGTGAGTTTTGAAGGGGACAAAGTTACCAAGGTTCACCAATATCCACAATAATTCCCGGACCCGTTGAATTTTCATCAAAATACCCGCGAAAAGATTTTGGATACGCCGCCTTTTGCGATTTTCAAAGAGCGGTGGTCTTCGTTTTGATCTCCGTGCGGAATGAGGAACGATGAATCAGAGCCGCAATTTTCCACCCTTGCCGCTGCGCGATTGGAGAACCCGAGCCTGGTTCACACTGCTGATTCTGATTATGACTGCGGCGACGTGCGGCGCGCAATCGGCCAGCACGGTGGTCGAGGTCTCGAATCCGCCGAACACAGCGGAGCAACAGGCCAAACATTACGTGGTGCTGGTTTCGCTAGACGGATTTCGTTATGACTATCCGGCGAAGTACGGAGCAAAAAACCTGCAGGAGATGGCGACTCGAGGCGCGAGCGCGCCGGAGGGAATGTTCCCTATGTACCCTTCGGTGACGTTCCCGAATCACTATTCAATCGTGACAGGCCTCTATCCCGATCATCATGGGATCGTCGCAAACTCCTTCTACGATCCCGCTCGCAAGGAAAACTATTCCTACACCAATCCGAAAACCACGGGCGACGGGAGTTGGTACGGCGGCACGCCGTTGTGGGTGCTGGCGGAAAAGCAAGGAATGCGCGCAGCAACCTTTTTCTGGCCGACTTCGGATGCCGAAATTCAAGGCAAACGCTCCAGCTACTACGTCGCTCCTTACGATGATAGTTTTCCCGACGAGAAGCGCATCGACCAGGTGCTTTCCTGGCTGAGGCTTCCGCCGGAGAAGCGGCCCCATTTCATCGCCCTGTACTACCCGAATACGGATCATGCCGGCCATGCCTACGGTCCGGACGCTAGGGAAACAGCCGAGGCGGTCCGGCATGTTGACGATATGATTGGAAAACTTTCGGACGGGATTGCCGCCTTGGGATTGCCGGTCGATTTGATTGTCGTGGCCGATCATGGCATGGAAACTTTGCAAGGTGGCTGGCTGATCCTCGACAAATGGGCGGACCTGTCGCAATTCGAAACTTCGGGTCCCCTGCTTTACGCGAAGTCGGAAGCGGATGCGGAGAAGGCCTACCGCGCGCTGCTGGGCGGGAGCGACAAGTTTAAAGTATACCGGCGGGCCCAAGTGCCCGCGGATTTGCATTTTAATTCGAATGCTCGCGAAGGCGATCCGGTCGTCGTGCCGACAGGGCCGTACAACATCGTGGCGCATGATCCAAATTCAAACGGTGGCACGAGGACGCCACCTCGAGGCGGACACGGATACGATCCCCGGCAGATGCCCAGCATGAAAGCAATTTTCTTTGCGGCTGGTTCTGACATTCGCCCAGGCGTTACCGTGACGGCCTTCGAAAATATCAATGTGTATCCCCTGATTGCTGCCATCCTGGGGCTGCAAACGGGGCCGATCGACGGCAAGCTGGGTGTGCTGCAAGGGATACTGAAAAAGAACTCCAAAAACTGATGAAGGCAACCACAACTTTGACACGGCACGATGGCGAACTGGTTTGACTTTTCGTGGTGCCCACCCTAGCATCTTGTGATTGCATGCGGACTGCAGGGTGGAGACGGGACAGAACAATTGCGTCCAAGCCTCGAGCTGAGATCGGCGGCGATCGCTTTAAACATCCACAGAATATGGCCGATGATTTGAAAGTTGTCGCAGTTCTTTTTGCGTGTGAAGCGGGCCCCTGTAGCTGACCGTGATTGAAAAATGGTTGTACTATTCACTCTTCGGGAGGATTCATGCCGATAAAAGTGGGCATCAACGGTTTTGGCCGCATTGGACGGAACATCGTGCGCGCGTCGCTGGGAAATTCGGCAATTGAATTCGTCGCTGTAAATGACATCACCGACTCGAAAACCCTCGCGCATTTGCTGAAGTACGATTCCGTCCTCGGCAATCTCCACCAGAAGGTGACTCACACCGACGATTCAATCGCCGTTGACGGCAAAAGTTTTCGCGTGTTCAAGACCAAAGATCCCGGCGAGATCGACTGGCCGTCGGTGGGCGCGGAAATCGTGATTGAGTCCACCGGCTTGTTCACCAAGGCCTCCGATGCGGCCAGGCACAAGCGCGGGACCGTGAAAAAAGTCATCATCTCAGCGCCCGCAACCGACGAGGACCTGACCGTTGTCCTCGGCGTGAACGACAAATCCTATGACCCGGCGAAGCATCACATTATCTCGAACGCCTCCTGCACCACCAATTGCCTTGCTCCTGTCGCGAAAGTGATCCAGGACACGTTCGGAATTTCCTGCGGCACCATGACCACGATCCACTCCTACACAAATGACCAGAAGCTCCTCGATCTGCCGCACAAGGATTTGCGGCGCGCCCGCGCTGCGGCGCTCTCCATGATTCCCACGTCAACCGGGGCGGCCAAGGCGCTGCACCTGGTCATTCCGGCGTTGAAAGGAAAACTCGACGGCTACTCCATCCGCGTGCCTACGCCGAACGTCAGTGTCGTTGACCTGACCGTATTCACTGAAAAACCAGTGACTGTAAATTCCGTGAACGCTGCGCTGAAAACCGCGGCCGACGGACCCATGAAGAACATCCTCGAGTACACGGAGGAGGAACTCGTTTCCGCGGATTTCCGTGGTAATCCTCATTCTTCGATCGTTGATTCCGGCTATACGCGCACGGTCGGAATGAACTGCGCCAAAGTTCTGGCGTGGTATGACAACGAGTGGGGATATTCCAGCCGTTGCCGGGACCTGGTCACGCTGTTGGCCTCGAAAATGTAGATGAGTTATTTTTGAATTGTGATTCGTGCGAAAATCCCTGACCTGACTGGCAGTCTTGTTTAACGCCAATCTCAAACATGAGCAAACTTTCGATTCGCGATCTGGAAATGGGCCGGAAACGCGTGTTCATGCGCGTGGATTTCAATGTTCCCCTGGACGGGGCGCGCGTCACCGACGACACGCGCATCCGCGAAACGCTGCCAACGATTGATTTTGCTCGCAAGCGCGGAGCCAGGCTGGTCCTCGCTTCGCACCTGGGACGGCCCAAGGGAAAGCCCAATCCAAAATATAGTTTAAAACCCGTGGCGGCGAAACTTGCCGAAATGCTCGGCGCGGATGTGGAGTTTGCCGCGGACTGCGTCGGCGCAGAAGCTGAAGGCAAGAGCCGCGCCCTCGCAAATGGCGGCGTGCTCCTCCTCGAAAATGTGCGCTACCACGCTGAAGAAGAGGCCAATGACGAAACTTTCTCGCGCCAGCTCGCGGCGCTGTGCGATGGCCTGTTTGTGTGCGACGCGTTCGGCTCGGCCCACCGCGCGCACGCTTCGGTGGTGGGGATCACGCGATTTGTAAAGCAAGCCGCCGCAGGGCTGCTGATGGAGCGCGAACTGGCGTATCTCGGCAAGGCGCTCTCAAATCCTGAGCGGCCATTTGTCGCAGTGCTGGGCGGCGCAAAGGTGTCCGACAAAATTGAAGTCGTGGAAAACCTCATGCGCGTGGCCGACGCGATGCTCATCGGCGGCGGCATGGCCTACACTTTTCTGAAATCGCAGGGGCTGCCCGTCGGAAATTCTCTCGTGGAGGCGGACAAACTGGACCTGGCGCGAAAGCTGCTCGCCGATGCGAAGCTGCGGAATTTTCGGCTTTTGCTTCCGACCGACCACGTGCTGGGAGCCGCATTTAAGGCGGATACAGATACGCAAACGACGAGCGTCACTTCCACGCCGGATGGCTGGATGGGGCTGGACATCGGGCCGGACACCATCGCGAAATATTCCGCGGAACTTTCGCGCGCGAAGACCATTGTGTGGAACGGTCCGATGGGCGTGTTCGAGATGCCCGTGTTCGCCAGGGGCACGCTGGAAATCGCGCGCGCTGTCGCCGCGGCGACAGCCAAGGGCGCCACTTCCATCGTTGGCGGAGGAGATTCCGTCGCCGCGATTCATGCGGCCGGGCTGGCCGACAAGGTTTCCCATATCTCGACCGGCGGCGGCGCGTCGCTCGAATTTTTGGGTGGCAGAAAATTGCCGGGCGTGGAAGCGCTTACTGAAAAGGTTTAGAACCATTTAACACAGAGAACACAAAGGGCACAGAGGGCGCAGGGAAAAAATAGCGGAGAAGAGGTGCGATGCGGCGGCCGGTGATCGCGGGGAATTGGAAGATGTACAAGACGCAGGCGGAAGCGCGCGCGTATTTTTCGGCGCTCGCGCCGCTGGTGCAGGGCCGCGTTCACTGCGACATTATCATTGCGCCGCCCTTCACCGCGCTCGCGGCCGCGGTGGAAGCCGTGAAGGGGACCGCGATTTCGATCGCCGCTCAAAATATGCACGGGGAGCCCGAAGGAGCCTTCACCGGCGAAGTATCCGCAGCTATGCTGGTCGAAGTGGGATGTCGCGCGGTCATCATCGCGCATTCCGAACGGCGGCAATTCTTTGGAGAGACGGATGAGAGCGCCAATAAGAAAATCAAAGCGGCGCTCGGGGCGGGGCTGACGCCGATTCTGTGTGTCGGCGAATTGCTGGCTGAGCGGGAGGGCGACAAAACGGAGGAGGTCCTGGCGCGGCAATTCAGTGGCGGCGTGGCCGCGTTGACCGGTGCCGAGTTCTCGCGTATCATTCTTGCTTACGAGCCGGTTTGGGCAATTGGTACGGGCCGCACTGCGACACCGGAAATTGCTGCCGAGACGCACCGGTTTTTGCGGCTGCAGGCGGCGGTAAGGTTCACTCCTGAACGCGCTGCCGGTTTGAGAATCCTCTACGGCGGCAGCGTCAAACCCGACAACATCAAGGGATTGATGGCTCAGGTGGAAATTGACGGAGCGCTGGTCGGCGGCGCGAGTCTCAATGCAGAGGCGTTCGCGTCTATCGTGAATTTTTGAAAGTAAGGAATAAGAAATGCCAAAAGAAGTGAAATGGGCAATTTCGTTGGCGGTGGGTTTGGGTCTGCTGGCACTCGGCTGGAAAGTGTATTTCATGCTGGTCACATTGCACGTCGTCATCTGCGGACTTTTGATCATCGTGATCATGCTGCAGAGCGGCGAGGCTGCGGACCTGGCGGGCGCTTTTGGCGGCGCGGGCAGCCAGACGGCGTTCGGCCCGCGCGGAGCGGCCACATTTCTTTCCAAAGCGACAACGTGGTGCGCGATCATGTTCATGCTCACGTCCATGGCGTTGACCATGCACCAGAATTCGACGGCGGCGTCAACCGGCAGTTCCGTGTTGCAACAGTTCTCGAAGACGTCAAAGCAACCGGCGGCCGCGGCTCCGGCCTCAACTCCGCCGGCGTCAGCGCCGGCCCCGGCCGCTCCTGCTCCAGCAGCGCCCGCGCCTTCGAAATAAGCCAGGTCAATCAGAATCCGGCGGCCGATCGTTAGCCGCGCAACACAGAATTTTTTCACCTCACCCCGTGCGGAAGTGGCGGAACTGGCAGACGCACCATCTTGAGGGGGTGGCGCCGTAAGGCGTGGGGGTTCGAATCCCCCCTTCCGCACCAAAATACTGCGATTGATTTCATCTAGTTTGGCCTCACAGTTTTTCGATGCGCCTCTGGCGTACCCTTTGTTTGGGATTGCGCTTCGAGCTAGGACAGGGAATCAACTGCTCCAAACCCGAGAAAAATCAAAGTTCTTATTTACCTCTTCGCCTCCCTGGTGAAAGAAGGCGAATCCACGCAGGCCTTGTCCGTGACAGATCAGGATTCAAGATTTGGGAAAGATGGCAACTTCATAGTCAGCCCCGACTATATATATGCCAGCATCAAAGCGGAGAACGCCGCTGGGATTTTTGGCAATAATGCTCAGGACGGCGACCGGGACGTGATCGCCAAGAGCCTGATTTCAGAACCGCTCGCGCCCATGACGAATCCAACCAAACTGACTGCGGACCGCTTCGGACGAATCCCGAAGTTTTTTATCGAAACGGCAAAGGACCTCATGGTGAGCCCCGCCTTGCAGGAGCGCATGATGCAGCAAGCAGGGATCCCCCTCGTATTCAAAATCAACGCCGGCCACGCATCTTATATCACCAGGCCGGATGACGTTGTCAGTGCAATTCTAAATGGAGCGAACATGTGACAGCTCAGAAATTTGTTCAGTCGTCGCAGATGTCGCAAGCCGATTCGGCTCTCAAACAAACAGGAGTTACGATGCGAATCGCAGTGATTGGAACGGGCCACGTAGGCGGGGCGCTCTGATCGGGTTGGACCCGAGCGGGTAATGACGAGTTTTTCGGCTCGCGTGATCCAAAAGAGGGGGATGCGCAACGCCTGCCCACTAAAGTTGCAGGGAAACTAAAATTTACTTCCGTCACCGACGCAATTGCCAGCGCCGAAGTGGTTGTTCTGAAAGTCTCCGGGGCAGCTGCCTCTTTCATTCCATTGCCCGAACAAACAGCGTGTTTCTTTGGATCAATCTTTCGTTTTTTTGCGACTATCATTCCGTTTCTGACCTCGGTGGTGCTGCAGCTGCCAGGTTACGCTATGCCTGTAAGTTTGAACGGATTGAATCGGATGGTATCCGTGATGATTCTTTACGGCATGTGGAGATACGCTTCTGGACGGCGAGATCTTGTGAGTGCAGCAGTGAGCCCTGAGATCAAGCGCGCCGTGGGCTTTGGCATCCTGATTTGCCCTGTGTCTATGTGATCGCTCTCGCGCTGGCCTTCTTGAACACGGGTGATTTTCGAAATTTGTTTCGCGATTTTGCGGCTGCCACCGGAAAGGCATTGCACTCAAAAACTGACTGAAGGATTGCATACAGGGGCGGTCAGACTGTACATTACGGGTCAACCAAAGAAGTCAAACGGAAATTCCTGCAAACGATGGCAATGCCGCGCTAAGGGAGGCCGATATGAGGAAGAGAAGCACCAGTCATATCCTCGGAATGCTTGCGTTGGCCCTGGCGTTTTGTTTGGCGTGGATCGTCGCGACGGAGAGCCGCGGCGGCGCAGCGGCGGGTTCAGCCGATTACATTGAAGGTGTAGTCACGAGTTCGAAAGGTCCCGAAGCCGGCGTGTGGGTAATCGCCGAAACTTCAGACCTGCCGACGAAGTACGCCAAGATCGTCGTCACCGACGACCAGGGACGCTATGCGCTGCCCGAGCTCCCAACGGCGAATTACCAGGTGTTCGTACGAGGCTACGGGCTGGTGGATTCGGCGCGGGTACCAGCGAAGCCAGGCCAACACCTCGATCTAAAAGCTGTGGTGGCGCCCGACGGGCGGGCCGCCGCGCAGATCTATCCGGCCAATTACTGGTTGAGCCTGGTGAAAATTCCGAATGGCAAGCTGGAGCCTGTGGAGGTGGCCGGCAGAGTAAAGCTCTGCATGAATTGTCATCAGCTTGGGGACAAAGCCACGCGCGAGATTCCCGCTGCGACCAAGGATTTTGGTCCCTTTAACAACAGCACAGAAGCCTGGGAACGCCGGACGAAATCGGGACCCGTCGGCGCAAACATGGCCGCTTCCTATCTTTCCATGGGAGAGCAGCGCTCACTCTTCGCAGATTGGACCGACCGCATTGCTGCGGGCGAATACCCGAAGGATGCCCCGCCGCGGCCAAGCGGCGTGGAGCGCAACCTGGTGCTCACTTTGTGGGACTGGGGCACGCAGACAAATTATATGCATGACGAAGCAGCCAGCGACCTGCGGGACCCGCTGGTCAACCCCAACGGTCCAGTTTTCGGCGTAATGACGAGCGGAAATTCCCTGGTGTGGCTCGACCCGATCAAGAACACAGCCTCCGAAATAAAAATCCCATCGCAAGCAGTGCCGCTCGGGTCCATGGAGATGCCTTCTCCGTATTGGGGCGATGAGAACATTTGGCTGGCGGCTGCTCAGCCGCGCAGCGCGGCAGTTGATCAAGTGGGGCGCGTCTGGTTCGCAAGCAGGAATCGCGGCGGAGATACCTCCTCGGACGGAGGCAAACAGCCGGATTTTTGCAAGGCGGGATCGAGCAATAAGTTTGCCCAGTACTTCCCGATGCCGCGCGGCACCAAGCAAGTTGCGGTGTATGATCCGGAGAAGAAGGAGATTTCTGAGATCGACACGTGCTTCACGACGGACCACAACGAGTTCGGCGCCGACGGCAGCTTGTACTTCGGCCAAAATGGTTCTGTTGGCTGGGTCAACACGGCGGTGTGGGACAAAACGCACAATGACGAAGCGTCGCAAGGTTGGATCCCCGGCGTTCTGGACACCAACGGTGACGGCAAGATCACCAAGCCGTGGACCGAGCCGAACGAACCAATCGATCCTACCAAGGACCACCGGATCACTTTCGGCTGCTACTCAATTTCTGTCAGCCCGGTAGACGGCAGTGTGTGGTGTTCGGGGATTGGCCTCAAAGAAAACACGCTGGTGCGCCTGGAGCGCGGCTCGAATCCTCCTGAAACCAGCAAGACGGAAGTGTACATGCCGCCGCAAAAAGACCCGCCGTTATTCAGCGCGGGCGGCGTTTCCGTGGATAGCAATGGCGTGGTATGGCAGAACTGGCGCGCAACCGACTATATAACCTCCTTCGATCGCCGCAAATGCAAGGTGCTGAGCGGGCCGACCGCAACAGGCCAGCATTGTCCGGAGGGCTGGACGATCTACCACAAGCCGGGGCCGGCCTTTCAAGGTGTGTCAAGAATCAATTCCGATCTGAACTACCTGATCTTCGTTGACCGCCACGGTGTTCTGGGCCTTGGGAACGATGTGCCGATGACGGGGGCTGTCAATTCCGACGCAATGGTTGCGCTGATTCCGAAGACTGGTCAATTTGTGACCATTCGCATTCCCTATCCATTGGGATATTACACGCGGTCGATGCAGGGGCGGATCGACAACCCCAAGACTGGCTGGAAAGGCCGCGGCTTCTGGACAAGCTACAACCCGAATACGCCGTGGCACATGGAAGGGGGCAAAGGGACGAAGGACAAGGTAGTGAAGGTGCAGATGCGTCCCGATCCTCTGGCCAGATAAGGGCATGGCCTGGTCTGGAATGTTCCGATTCGCTCGAAACCGGCTGGTACGAGGCAGGCTACCGCTACGCGCAGATGGATGTGATAGTTATGTGATTAGTCAACCACGGAAGGAGTTTCAAAATGCGAAATCGCTCTCTGAGCTTGATCTTTTTCCTGGTGGCACTTTCCACATGGGCATTTCAAACGGCCGGCGCGCAGGGGACGGCGACGGTCGCGCCGATGCATTTTCATCACGTCCACCTGAATTCTGTGAACCCCAAGGCTGCGGCCGAGTACTACTTGAAGCCGTTTCCGATATCGACCACCAAGACGATGTACAACGGCTACGAGGCGGTCAAGACCGGCAACATCTATTTGCTTTTCACGAAAGTCGACACACCGCCTCTGACGGAGCTCAACGGGCCCCAATCCTCAGTGTGGCATTTCGGGTGGAATACGCCGGACTCGCGCAAATACGATCAAGAGTTCCGCGCGAAGGGCCTGAAAATCGCGCAGATGTGGGACGCCGCCGACGGCAAACTCGTCGACATGTCCAGCGACGTGTTGCCAGGACTGCCAACGCAGGAACAGATCCTCGAAATGCGAGCCAAAGGCGTACAGCCGACCCGGGAAGGCGGCTTCGGATATCTGCGGGGTCCGGACGACGCGATGATTGAAAATGCTCAAAGCGGCCAGGTGGAACGCTTCAACCACGTGCACATGTACCATGAGCACCCGATTTGCGCGATCCAGTGGTACGTCATCCACCTGGGTGCGACCAGCCCGCAAGGTAGCGGTGGCGTGCTCGTGTCGCCGACTGCTGCGAATTGCAAGCAGCTTTACAGCGCGCCGACATGGCCTTCGTTTTTTAAGTTTCCTGGTTTTGTTCGCGAGCCGTCCGGAAGCGTTTTATTCGACGACATCAACATTTTGATCCGGCCATGGCCAGGCGGGGGCCTCGTCAGCCCGCGCGGGCATATTGTCGATCACTGGGCCCTCAGTGTATCGGATTTGGATTCGACCGTGGCCCGGTTGAAGAGCGAAGGGATCAAGTTCCTGGAAGAGATACACGCATGGGGCAACACACGGGCGGCCATGATTGAAGGACCCGACCGAGTGGCGATTGAGATTGTCGAAGTGAAATGAGCGCGCGAATCAATTGAGGAGGGACAAATGAAAAACAAGGCCCTGCAAATTCTGGCGATGTGGCTTGCGGCGTTCCCCGTAGTTGCGCTGGCTCAAGCACCCAAGGATGGCGTCTACATAAGCGACGAAGACGTCAAGGCTGTCTTGAAGCACTCGCTCGATACCAAGCGCACGATTCCGGATAATACGCTCAGAGTGATCGATATGGGCAAGTATCAGCTTGGCGTCGCCGTCATCCACCGCGGGGCCATGGCAGGCGGCGGTGGCGCTGCCGGAGGCGGCGCGACGCCTGCAAGCCCCGCTCCGGCATGCGGCGAGCAACGTCCCGGCGCAACAGGTCCCTCTGGCATCTTCCATGACGATACGGCCGAGAGTTACGTCGTGATATCGGGCAGCGCGACCCTGATCATGGGGGGTACCGTCGTCAACGGGAGGCGTTCCGCCCCAGACAGCGAAGTAACAACAATTCTGAACGGCCCGTCCTGCAGCGGCACAATGGTGGGATACACAAGCCGAGAAGTAAAAACGGGCGACATTATCATCATCCCGGAAGGTGTGCCGCATGGTTTTTCGGCCATCCCCGATCATGTCACGTACCTGAGCATAAGGCCGGATCTGAAAAAGGTCCTCCAGCACGGGTATGTGAATCCCGCGCTCAAGAAGTAAGGCGGGACTAGCGCGAAACACAACAATCCGCACACGCGAGCGGCATCAGTGTTGCGCAGAAGAAATATTGAATCGCCGCGTGCCAACCGGGGCGAAGTGAATCCAGCGTGGGGGCAAGGGCAAATCCCTCATAGGTCAACTCCCGGGATGCGTGACGATTGGAAATTAACCCTGCATGCCAATCAGTGGACTCCACAGGACTTGGCATCTCGATTCGTTTGTAATTGGACGCCAGGCGGTGGCCTGCGTTACGGTCCGGAACATCGCCTGAAAAACATTTTTGATCTTACGTGCCCCGCTTCATAAGATTCGTTCAATCGGTTGTTGCGCAAATAATTTCGGACTTGCGGAAGGAAGCAATGCATCTCAATAAGATCGCTTTCCGTTTCTTAACATATCCGATCCTCGCCATGTCGGCTCTCACGACGGCTGGCGCCGTTCATGCGCAAAACGTTTGGCGGCCGCAACCTCCATTCCCCGCTCCGCCAGCGGAATTTCTTGCAGTTGCCGCAAGCGGAAAGCTCTATTTGTTTGGGGGATTGGCGCCCAAGTTCGTCCCCCGCGGTTTGGTTTTTGAATTCGATCCCGCCACTAAAGCCTGGGCCGCCAAGAAACCGATGCCGCTGCCATCGCATCATCTCGCATTGGCCGAGTACAACGGGAAAATCTACTCTTTTGGCGGGTTTAAACTCCCGGCTTCGGGAGAAATTGCCTGGGAGCCAATCGACAATTCCTGGGAATATGATCCGGCCACCGACACATGGAAGCCGCTCAAACCGATGCCATCCAAACGCGGGGGAGGCGCAGCGGCCGTGGTGAATGGAAAGGTTTACGTGATCGGTGGAGCGGGCGTTCATCCTGGATCAAAGAACGTGCCCCTACTTTTGGGACCCAATGGCACTCCCCATCGCTCCGTCGGCACGGTCGAGGAATACGATGTCGCGTCTGACACTTGGCGGGAGCGCAGTACGATGCCGACGGCGCGAAATCATTTCGTGGTCGCTACCGTGGACGGAAAAATCTATGCAATCGGCGGCCGCCTCACTTCGGCGTTCGTAAGCCTCGGAAGCGACACCGATGTTGTTGAGGAATACGATCCGGCAACTGATATGTGGGGTGTTCCCAGGGCCAGAATGTCCACCCCGCGCGCTTCGATGGTTTCGGCAGTTTACGGTGGACGGATCTACATCGTGGGCGGGGAGATCCAGAGCAGCCAGGTGAGTTCCACCTATCGAATTGTGGAAGCTTATGAGCCTGCGACGAACCAATGGCTCGTTCTGCCGCCGGCGCCGCTGGGCCGACAGCCAATCGCGGGGGATGTGATCGGCGATACGCTATACGTTGTCAGTGGGGACAATGGGGACCGTCCGCTGATCGGGGTGAGAGGACCGTCGGAGCCATTTCCGTTCGATGCTTTGCGCCTAGGTAGTTTCAAATAAATCCCCGCACGGGGTATCTGGCCCCGTTCACCCGGATAAGGATCGATGTAGCGCTGCGCCGATTTTAGAGGAAGCTTTCATCGTCCATGCCATGTTCCAAATCGGTGTGCCGGCTTAATTCTGCCCAAATGCCCTTAAGTGTGTGCATTTAAGGTTCTTGCAGGATCTGAACAGGCTCCTATCGGAAAAGGGAAGTGATCTCGGCGGTCTGGATATTGTCTATTATGAAACAGAGAAGCAGGCCCATTTTGACAATACGGTCTTACGTCGTGCTACGATACAGGTTATGTCGGAGTTAGATTTTGGGTGCTCTAGAGGCTTGTAAGTGTCCCTAACAACCCCAGCGACGGTCGGAATTCTCTATTGCGGCGAGATGGGATCGGCATTTGGAAAACTGTTACGCAAGGGCGGGATGCGCGTGGTCACAACATGTCAAGGCCGCAGCGCCGCCACCGAGGATCGGGCCCGTGCCTCCGGCATAGAAATTCTTCCGAGACTGGACGATGTAGCCGCGCAGAGCCACTTCGTGTTTTCCCTCGTTCTGCCGTCAGCGGCAGTCGATGTGGCACGGCAATACATCAGTTGCTCTCGGTCGCGCCCGCAAGACAGCATTTTCGTGGAAGCGAACTCCACCGGCCTCGAAGCGCTGGAACAAATCGACCATTTAATGATTGAACAGAACATTCCGTTGGTGGACGCGGCCTTTAACGGCCTGGCACATCGTTTGGAAGATCTCGGCTTGCTGCATATCAGCGGCCCGGAGGCGGGAAGGATCGAAGCGATTTGTCGAGGTCTCTTGCGCGTGAATTACCTGGGGCCGCAATTAGGTTCGGCGAGCCGTTTGAAACTGCTGATGTCAGGGATTGCCAAGGGCTTGGTCGCACTCTTTCTGGAAGTCGGTGTCTTGGCCGAACAGGCTGACATGTCAGAACCTTTTTTGCAAAGCTGCCGTGAATTTTACCCTGCTTTGATGACGATAATCGATCGTGTATTGGCAACATATCCTCGCCACGCGGCCCGTCGAACCGTTGAGATAAGAGACATCGAACAAATGGGCCGAATGCTGCAATTACGGCTCGGCATGACTCACGAAGCCGGCGAGTTGATGCAACTCATGGCCAATATTCCCTGGGATCGAGTGGAATTGGGATCTGCATCCGACATCCGCACGATCATCCAAGCCATGGCGAAAGCCTGTCTGATCGAGAGTCGTTCAGGCACATTGTCGGAGGTTTAAAGTGACCGCGCAAAAGCCAAAATCTTCCGACTTGTATCCAGGTCCCGGTTTTCGGATTCGCATGGATTTTCCCAGGCTGGATGCGGCGCTGATGAAGCGTTTCCAGGCCTACGATGTGCCGGAAATCTCGGATGCCTTGAACCGGCTTTACGCTCTGGATGCGGCCATTGAATGTCAAACCGATAAGCGCCATCGCCTGTGTGGGCCGGTGTGTACGGTTCACGTGTTCCCGGGCGATAATCTCATGATCCATAAGGCGCTGGATGTCGCCAAGCCAAACGATATCGTAGTTGTGGATGCGCATGGTGTTCGCGGGATGAACGCTGTAATCGGGGATATCATTTGTACCAAGGCCAAACACCGCGGCATCGCAGGGTTTATTGTCGATGGATTGGTGCGAGACATGCCCGGAATCGAGCATCTTGATTTTCCCGTTTTCGCGCGCGGGACGACACCAGTCGGACCTTTGCACCGAGGCCCAGGTGAGATCAATTACCCGATTTCCTGCGGTGGTATAGTAGTGAACCCGGGCGACGTGATTATTGCGGACCTGTCCGGGATCGTCCTAGTCCCGAAAGAATGTGCCGAAGATATCTTGCGGAGGCTGGACGCTCAAAAAGCTCATCAAGAAACGTACTTGGCGGCCGTTCGCAGGGGCGAGTTCTCGAACGCGTGGGTTGATGAACTGTTAGAAAAACAAGAGTGCCCGGTTTACGAAGGTAAAGTCGAAACGCATTAAGCCCTCGGCCCTTCGAATGATCCTCTGTGAATCAAGGGCATTGGTCCACCCAAGACAAGATGACGCCTTAGCAGTGGTGGAGGGAGTTTAGCTTTGCCCCCAATGTCCAGATTGTTGCAGCTCTATGGCTATGCCTTGCGCGCGAAATCGATGCTCGGCACGGCAGGGAACCAGTCGAGCCAGGCGAGAAGCCACCGCTCGCAATTTTACGAAGATGTCTGGCGCGAAGCGGCGGGGGAGCTGGGCGCGACGTTCGAAGTGTTGGATAAAGAACTTTTCAAAATCAGCCGCGACGGTGTCTGCACCAGAGTGCGCAATAACTACACGACGCTGGACGACCCTGTCACATTGTACCTTTCTCTCGACAAACCACTTGTCCACGCCATCCTCCGGTCTAAGTGCTTGCCCACGCCGAGTCATACTGAGTTTTCACTGAACAGCCTGAACAAGGCATACGAATTTTTGGCTCAGCATCGGCTGTGCGTTGTGAAACCCTCGGATGGCACGAGTGGAGGAAATGGCGTAACAACGGGTATTGAAACGCGCCGCCAGCTGCTTGAAGCCGCGGTCAACGCCGCGGGTTACAGCACGAGGTCTCTCATTGAAGAACAGGTGACAGGAGATACGATTCGGTTACTGTATCTCGACGGGCAACTATTGGATGCTGTAAAACGTTGTCCTCCCACGGTTCTCGGAGACGGCAAATCCAGGATTTCGCAATTAGTCCAGGGCGTCAATCAGCGGCGGCTCGATGCGGGGTACGGTCTTGCCCAGGTAACTCTCATTTATGACACGGACATGAAGCGGACTCTGGCGCGCCAGCATTTCTCATGGCGCTCTGTGCCGCCAAACGGCCAGCGAGTCGTCCTCAAGGGCGTTGCCAACGATAACATGGCGGAAGAAAATTTGTCGGTTGCGGACCAGGTATCGGAGGCCATTATCGAGGCTGGATGTCGGGCGGCTGAGCTGATCGGCGTCAGACTCGCGGGCATAGATATAATTACACCGGATGTTCGCCAGGGGCTCGAGGAGGCAGGCGGCAAAATCATTGAAGTCAATACAACTCCCGGCTTCCATTATCACTACTTTAAGCAAGGCGGAGCCTCTCGTGTGGCAGTGCCCATTCTAAAAACTTGTTTAGAGCACGCTCGTGGATGCTGCTAGCCTGAAATCCAATATCGCCGAACCTGACTCCTGCCCGCCGCTTCCACCGGCAATTATCTTCGGCGGATACTTTGTTACATTGGCGGTGGGGTTGAGCTTGGCGGCTCGATCCGTTCCTGTCTATGTCCTCAATGAGCGGTGGGAGGATGCGCGATTTAGCCGCTTTGTCCGAGCGATTCGTTTGCCCGCAAGCGCGCCGTATCCCCAGTCGGCCATGGATTTTTTGACAGGAAGCGATTCCGATCATTTGAAGGGAAGCGTGCTGCTGGCGGGAGGCGATGACGAACTCGAAATCATGGCCATGAACCGCGAAAGGCTCAAGGAAAAGTTCCGGCTGGACTTGTCAAACCCCGTCGCCCAGCTGAAGATGCTGGACAAGTTGGCAACATACAACGCGGCGAAAGAAGCGGGAGTAGCGACACCCCTGTTCTGGCAGGTTCGGTCGGAGGAAGACATACATCGCCTGCGCGATGAGCTTGTCTACCCGCTGATTGTCAAGCCCAAGTTGTCGCATGTCTTTCAGAAAAAGTTCAAAGTTAAATTCTTCGTAGCCGAAAATTTTGACCGGCTTCTCGAAGCTCATCGCGTAGCTGAGAACGCTGATGTCGAGACTCTGCTCGTTGAGAAGATTCCCGGACCGGACAGCAAGTGCTGCAGTTATTACACCTATTTGGACGAAGGAGGAAACGCACTGTTCGATTTCACGAAGCGCATTGTCCGCCGTTATCCGATCAACATGGGAATGGCGTCTTACCACATCACGGATCGCGTCGAGCATGTGCGCGAACTATCACTCAAGCTCTTTCGACAGGTCGGACTACGGGGGCTTGCCAACGCCGAATTCAAATACGACGACCGCGATGGCCAATTAAAATTGATAGAGTGTAACGCGCGATTCACCGCTGGAAATAGCCTCGTTGCCAGGGCTGGGTTTGACCTGGGGAATTTTGTTTACAACCGGATTGTGGGCATTCCGCAGCCGCCGCTGACCGATTTCCGAACCGGCATGCGATTGTGGGACCCTTTAAGGGACTGGCGCGCGTTCTTAGAGCTCAGGAAGCGCGGAGAGCTCACGTTCATGCAGTGGATTGCCAGCGTCATGCATCCTTCTTCTATCTCCTATTTTTCGTGGCGAGACCCGCTTCCAAGCATATTCCGGTTGTGCAAGACTGCTAAAATAATTCTTCGTTCATAAGACCTGTCCATTGGCCGCGAATCAAACCGTAAAGACGGCAGACTCAACCTTTCTCAATCCACCGCACACAATTTCCTTCAGAATTCTTGGCATGGCACGCAAATATTATCCGGGCACAGCGCTTAGCCAGACCTCTGGCAAGATTGAAAAAGTTGATGGATTACGCTTCGCTTCAGTTGATGGCGAAGCAGTAGAACAAGCCCGCTCCGCCCGTGCTCACCAGATTATCCTGGCTGCAGCCCCGGCTCGGGTGAGCCGAGTTCCACGAAGTGTTGCCGGCGCCGCCGCGGTCGGAATGTCCGAGTTGCGCGGTGCCTGCGCCGTCGCTTGTCCAGTTGTTACAAGTGTGGTCGGCGCCGTCCGTAAATGCCCTGCCATCGGTCTGCGAGCCGGTTAGCATGTCGTGCGTGTTGGGAGTGTCGCCCCGGCCATTGACCATGTTGCCCTTCTCGGTTAGCGCTGAAAGTTTCACAAGATTGTTGCCGAGACGCGCGAGCTCAGCGGTGTCTCCGTGCAGATCGGCCAGGCCGTTGGCGATTTTTTCGCCCTTGGCGTTGTACCAGGGACCATTGCCGATTCGATCGCGGGCGTTGACCGCGGGTTGGCCGTTGGCAGCGCTGGCGCTGAGATAGGCGCGCCAGGTTTTGTTACCTCCGCCTGCCGCTGCAGCCAGCGTCTGGCAAATCCGGTCGGCTCCGGCCAGGCCGCCAAGATTAGCCCCCTTGCCTGAACCCGCGCTGGTGATGAAAAAGCTCATGGGCTGCGGGGGGGCTTGTTGCTGGGCCGGCTGCTGCGCAAGTGTAATGTAAGAGCCCACCATCGACAGCGTTATTGCGGCAATCAAAGGCTGAATTTTTTTCATGTTGCCTCCTCCGAAATTTTCTTTTTTTGAGATGGCTGCCAATCCTCGCTCGCCCAGGTAATCAGCGGGCAAGATATCATGAGTAGACGCAAATCCGCGAAGGATTGCCGCAAGTGCCAGGGCGGTACGGAGCGCCTTGGGGCAACGGGGACCAGGATCTACTCGTAAAACTGCGGCGATTTCTTCAGCTTCGCGTTGCCCTCGAAATCGTGCTGGATCCACAACTGCGCGCCCGTTTTTTTCAGAAAGGCGTCGACGTTCTTTCGGCTCGCTCGAGTCTGCTCCTGGCTGAACTCAAACGTCGGGACGCGATCCAGGGTTTTCTCCGCCGGATAATGATACAGATCACCGGAAAGCACAACGCCGCCGGTCTTGGCCAGCTTCACGTACAAGACCTGGTGGCCCTGCGTGTGACCGGGAGCGGATTTGATGATGACGCTGCCGTCGCCGAACACGTCGAATTCATCGGTTTTGATGATGATGGTTTTACTTTTCTGCAAGGCCGAAAAAGTCGACGGCTGCAGCGAGCCGGAAAATTTCCCGCCGAACATCGCGTCGCGCTCGACCTGCCGCACGAGCCACGTGGCGCTGGAGAATTCGTTCGCGTTGGCCGTGTGGTCATAGTGGTAATGCGAAAGCGCAAGGAAATTGATGTCGGCGGGGGAGTAGCCGATTTCCGCGAGCTGTCCGCGAAGAGTTTTGTCCACGTCCGCTTCGCGCGTCTGCCCGTCGGGGAGCGTGACATGCTGCGTCATCATGTGGCCGGTCGGAGTCCAGGAATCATCGGGGACGGCGCCGGTATCCCAGATCAAATTTCCTTTGGGATGCGCGATCAGAAAACAATCCATGGACATGTCTGTTGTCGTGACATCTTCTTTTTTCAGATTAAAACGGCCCATATCCGCGTTGTGGAGAACGCCACAATCAAATATATACAGTCTAACCGAGCGCGGGGGCTGGGCCTTGTGATGCGCGGACGGAGCAGATTGCCCACCGACTTCTGTGTTGCCGGCCAATAGAAGCGCCGCCGCAGCGGCCGCCAGGAACAATCGAATCAAGTTGCGTTTCATAATCGCGGAACCTCGCTCTCTTGCAGGCAAATTGACGTTCTGAACTGCGAATTGTGCGGCATTGTATACCGGCTCGGGTTCCAATTGCAGTTTTCAGCGGGACATCGGCCGCGGTTTGATCTTGTGCACGGGGCACGCCGTGCTCGCAACACCTCAAATCAGAATGGTTCGTACTCGCGCAACGTGGGGATTACCTTTTCCCCAAACAGGCGTATCGAGCGCATCAGATCGGGCTCCGGCAAATCAGAAAAATTAAACTCCCCCATGAAGGTGTTGAACATGCCGGATTGAGCCGCCGAGCGAATCTTCCTGGCCACCGTTTCAGGCGAGCCGATAAATTCCAGCTCATGCTTCATGAGAAAATTCGGATCGAACAGATTGGCCATCAGTTCCGCTGCGCCGCCTTCCCCCCGCCCAATGAATTTTTGTGCGTGTGCGCGGACTCGATCCTCGAAGGTTTCCCCGGGCCGCGCTGCCGCCAGAAAACCTTCATAGGCGCGGCTGGCACGGTGAAGTCCAATTTCGAGAGCCTGCTCATCGGTTTCATCTACGTAGACAATGGTGCAATAAGCGATTCTGGGCTGGTGCGTCCAGCCCGCATGCTTCCATTCTTCCAGGAACTTGCGGTATCGCGGCGCGGCATCCGCGCGGGGATAAACCAGGAAATATCCGGGATGGATGCCATTTTTCGCGCAGAACTCGAGTGTCTGTGGGTCGCGGCTCATCATCCAGATCGGCGGATGCGGTTTTTGGAGCGGCTGCACGGAGAGGATGGCCTGGTCGGTATGGTGGTTCTGGCCATGAAACGAGGAGGGCTGGGTTTCTCCGAACGCCGCGCGAAGGTAATCGATAAATTCGAGTGTTGGGGATTTTCGAAATTCGTAATCGAGGCCGAAGGGGCGAAAATATTCCGGAGCAATGCCCGGAACGAGCCCCAACTCCATGCGGCCGCCAAGCATTTGATCGACAATCGCGATCTCCTCCGCCAGACGCAGCGGATGGTAGAGGGGAACGACGTAACCCATGGGCCCGATGCGCATACGGCGCGTCCGTGCGCCTGCTCCCACCGCGTACAGACTCGGCGCAGACATCCAGCTCTCGTCGGGACGGAAGTGATGCTCGACGCAAAAGCCGTAGTCGAAGCCGAGCTCGTCGCACAACTGAAGCTCGCGCCATAACTGTTCGTAACGCTGGTGCGGCGTCATTCCCGGCTTGCGCCAGACATGGGCAAAATGGGCGAACCTCATGCGCGATTTCCTCAGCCTTCGTTGAATAGCTGCCGCTTGATGCCGTGGGGTAGGCGGCGCATACCGGGAATCTAGCTGCGGCCGTCCTGCTGCACTGTGGTAATAACCGCACGGTCATATCTATTGTTATTTTGTAGAATGAAATCTTTCCCCAGGATCATATAGAGCTTTTGTTTGGGGCTCGGCTGTTTCGAAAACGGGGCGTGCTCGACAATGCCTTCGAACCTCATCCCCGCTTTCACCATCACGCGCTCGGAACTCAAGTTTTCCGGCTCGCAGCGTGCCTGGATTTGAGCCAGCCCGATCTCCCGAAAGCCGAATTGGAAGAGAGCCTTCAACGCCTCGAGGGCCAGCCCTTTTCCACGATGGCGGGAAGCGACGTAATAATTGACCTCACCGCAAAGGTTTTTGAAAATGATGTGGGGGAAACCGCAATTTCCTACTATCGTTCCCGTTTCCTTTAACAATATTCCCCACGGGCCGAAGCCCCAATCCCGGTACTCCCGAAAACAATAGTCAAGAAATTCTTGCGCTTGAAGTTCAGCGCTTCGCTCACCGGGGAGGTCTTCCCATGCGATGATATCTCTGAGATCTTCTCGTTCAAGCTTGCGCAACACCAGGCGCTCAGTCTCCAGCACTTGCATCTTCAATTTTCGTTGTACCGGATCAACGGGAATTATGCGGCGAATGCGGTTCCGCAAAGCCTTCATAACCGGCCAGCGCGAAAAGAGACTCATGGAATCTTTTACAACCCTTCGTAAATTTCGATCATCGTGAGCCGGTGGATATCGTACCCTTTCGCGTGGTCGTTTCAAAATTAGCGCCATGAGTTGGGAGACTCGCATGGAGAAGTCCGCGGGTGTAAACTGCTCCGGACCGGAAGTCAGAGCGGAGATAATTCCTTGTCGAGAACCTTGACTATGAAATTCATGTTTCTGCTGGGCGCGACTCTGCTGGTGGCGCCTTCCCACGGCGGATCTTCAACTACTTCCAGGCACGGCCAAATGTACGTCTTCCAATATGAAAATGTGATGGGCACATCCCTGGAAATAAAAGTCGTGGCCCCGACTGCCGCGCAATCGGAAAAGGCCGAAAAGGCGGTGTTGGCGGAAATTGACAGAGAGTCGAGCCTGCTTAGTTCCTGGGATCCGGACAGTGAATTCAACAATTGGTTGCGCACCGTGGGCCAACCCGTAAAAATTTCTCCCGAGTTATTTGAAGTCCTGAGCTTGTTCGATAAGTGGCGCGGCTTGACCCATGGGGCCCTCGACGCTTCCGCCGAGACAATCACCCGAGTTTGGAAGCATGCTGCCGCGGAAAATCGCCTTCCTTCGCAACTCGAATTGGATGCCGCTGTGGCCAGAGTACAGAGAGTCCATTGGCATCTCGACCTAGACAATCGCACGGCGATACATACGAGCGACGCCCCGCTCGCACTGAACTCTTTCGTGAAAAGCTACATCGCCGGGCGCGCCGCTGAAACGGCGATCAGCGCCTCGGGCGCGCAGGCCCTGGTCGTGAACATCGGCGGGGACCTGGTGGTCCGGGGCGATTGGAGTGAGCCGGTGGACATATCCGATCCGAAATCGGATGCGGAAAACGGCGTTCCCATCGCGCGGCTTGTCCTCCGTGACCGCGCCGTGGCGACCAGCGGAGATTACCGGAGGGGCGTGGAAATCGGAGGGCGCCACTATTCGCATATCGTTGATCCCCGCACTGGCATGCCCGCGGACCAAATTATCAGTTCCACGGTCATTGCGAAGTCTCCGGCACAGGCGGGCGCGCTGGCTACTGCGCTTTCCATACTCAAACCCGAGGAGAGCTCTCGGTTGGTCGCTTCGATGCCAGGCGTGGAATATCTCCTGGTCCTGGCGAATGGTGACAGAATCGTGAGCGCTGGGTGGGCCTCATTTGAAACTAAGCATGTACCAGGTGAAGCGGCGTTGCGACCTGTGGCAACGTATGAGAAGGTTGCGGCGCAGTCCGGTGGTTCAACGTGGGACCAAAGATTTGAATTGACCGTCACGATTGAACTGAGCCTTATCGAAGGGTACCGCGTCCATCGGCCCTATATTGCAGTGTGGATCGAAAATGAGGAACACGCTCCGGTACGCACGATTGCTCTTTGGTTTGGGAAATACAAATACCTTCGCGAATTGCGGGCCTGGAGCCGCGAAGAAGGCATGAGATCCGTGAGCGAGGATACGCACGTCATGAACTCGGTTTCCAGTGCGACTCGCCCTCCCGGCAAATACACGTTCAGATGGGACGGCAAAGACGATTTTGGTAACCTCGTTAAATCGGGTAAGTATACCGTGATGATCGAAGCGGTGAGAGAACACGGCTCTTATCAATTGATGCATCAAGAGATTGATTTCAGCGGCTCGCCCAAACAATTTCAACTTCCGGGCGACGTAGAGATTGCGTCGGCAACCCTTGACTACCACAAAATTGCCCAATAGTGCCGGCGTGAATCCGGCAAATCCTTCGCTCACCCCAATAAACACCCCGCAGTTTTTGCATTGGAAACGGCGTTTCGCGCATCTGGCGCGCTGGCTGCACACCTATCTTTCGATGCTCAGCTTCACTATTCTTCTTTTTTTCGCCGTGACCGGCCTCACCTTGAATCACGCCGAGTGGTTCGATAGTCAACAACGGCCGCTCTTGTACCACGGCACTCTGAACAAGGACTGGGTGAACTCTTCCGATCCCGGCGCCGTCGCGAAAGATGAACTTGTAAATTATTTTCGCCGCACCTACCGGACCAAGGGAGCTCTCTCCGATATCCACGTCGATGGGGGGCAATGCGAAATCCTGTTTAAAGGCCCCGGTTACGAAGCGGATGCGACCGTCGATCGCGAAACCGGAAAGTATGATTTGTCGATAAGCCCTTTCAGCCTGGTTGCCGTATTGAATGACCTTCACAAGGGGCGTGACACCGGGAAAAAATGGTCCGCCGTAATTGATTTTTCGGCGGTGCTGATGACGCTGGTGTCTTTAACCGGACTCACTCTGATCTTTTTCCTCAACAAGCGCCGCGTTTCTGGACTTGTGTTTGTTGCCATCGGAGCGCTGCTGTGCTTCCTCGTCTATTCCTTTTGGATCGCTTAATCAAAAAATATTCGGATCTAATTAGCGCAGGCTTCCGCCTGTGGGTTTTGGTTGCGGCAATGCTGGCCCCTCTTCTACCAAACCCCGCAGGCTGAAGCCCGCGCCACTGAACCAGATTCGCTTCACACCAGTCGGTGTAACCGAATGTATTCATCGCAAGCAAGTTCTTTTCCCCCCGGATTCGAGATGAGTTACTGTACACGCATGGCCGGCCCGGAAGACGAAATTGAAGCGCTGAGAACGCAAGTTGCATCTTTAACTGCGCGAGTCTATGCGCTGGAACGAAGAGGTGTCTCCGCTCCCGAGGCGCGGCAACAACCCGTTCCTGCGGAAAACCGCAATCACCGGCTCCGCCTCTCAGCGGAACGATGTTGCAACCTCCCTCCGCGACAACGGTCTCTCAACCCCGCCCGCCTGCGTCCGCGCCGCTTCCGCCGAGACCACAGCCACCTCGGCAACCAGGCACTTTGTCCGCTCCTAGAGCGAAACGCGAAGACACTGATCTGGAAAAAAAGATTGGACAGTATTGGCTGAACCGAATCGGCATTGTTGCCATGCTGATTGGAGTTTCCTATTTCTTGAAATACGCGTTTGACAATAACTGGGTCGGTCCCGGCGGGCGAATTACGATCGGATTGCTGGCCGGGATCGCGATTGTGGTATGGAGCGAGAATTTCCGCAAACGCAATTATGCTGCATTTTCCTATTCATTAAAGGCCGTCGGAATCGGCACCCTCTATTTGTCCCTGTGGGGAGCATTTCAAATTTATCACCTGATCCCCGCGGCCGCGGCGTTTGTGGCCATGGCCATTGTGACCGCGGCGACCATCGCGTTGGCCCTGAGTCAGGATGCGGAATTGCTGGCTAGCTTTGCTCTGGTGGGCGGTTTCTCCTCTCCAGTGCTGCTTTCCACGGGGCAGAATCACGAGGCGGTGTTGTTCGCGTACATTGCCTTGCTGGACCTTGCGATATTTACTATGGCGATCTTCAAACCGTGGCGGCGCTTGCTCTGGGGAAGTTTTGCGGGCACGATCATTCTCTACTTGGGCTGGTATTCCGAATATTATTCCATCGACCAGAGAGCGCTCACCGTGACGTTCGCGGCCTTGTTCGCGGCCATCTTTGCCTTCATTCCACTGGCGGCTGCCTACTCGCAACGAATGCGGTCTTCCGGCCGCTCCACTACGCTGACGCTGCTTCCCCTGTTCAATGCAGCCGCGTTTTTCCTCGCGCTGTACGCCATGTTTGAGATGGAGAAAACCACGCTCACCTGGTTTGCGCTGGCGCTCGCTGCTGCGTACCTCGGTATCGGCAGCGCCGTCAAAAATCGTCTGAATCTCGAGGATGCCCAATTCATCAATCTGTTGCACGTGGCCATTGCTGTTGCGTTTATGACCATCGCCGTTCCATTGAAGCTGGACGCGCAGTGGATCACGATTGGATGGCTCGTTGAATCGGGCGTGTTGTTGTGGCTGAGCGTCACGGCTCGAGCCGACTTTTTGCGCTACTTTGCGAGCGTCGCGCTGGTGCTGGGCATTGTCCGGCTGCTCTTCTACGACCAGATTCGCGCGG
>Ga0210396_10000238_pt1 | contig 84028 bp, 75 predicted proteins | sample IncBWH17OmetaG_FD_155466 | JGI IMG/M metagenome (GOLD analysis project Ga0210396, IMG submission 155466) | Forest soil microbial communities from Barre Woods Harvard Forest LTER site, Petersham, Massachusetts, United States - Inc-BW-H-17-O ... | reverse complement strand
CCTTTGATCCACGCTTCTTTCAGACCCCGCCTCACGACGACGCCCTTGCGCTTCTCTAGCTCTTCACCTCCATCAGGTTGAGCAGGGGACTTCCACCCCCAAGCTGTCGAACATGTTCGGCACACAAGCAAAAAGGCCCTCCCGTTCGGAGGGCCTTTCCAGTTCTAAATTCGAACCTGCATCGGGTTCGACTAGCGCAGTTCTTCCATGCACTGCTCCAGTACTTCGCGGCTGGGGCGGGTCGCCGACTCCGGCAATGTCGCCAAAGGCTGATCGGTCATATTGAGCATTTCGACGAACGACGGCGCCTTCGGGTTAACGTAGAACACTCCTGTCAGCACCTCCTGCTTCTCGTGCGCTTTGAGCAACCGATGAATAGCGTCGATGCGGTTGGTCGGATCGTAACTCTCTTCCAGCTTGCGCAGGCGGAGTCGCGACCCGTCGTGCATCGTCACCTCGAGCGTACTGCCTGGATCGTAGTCCACTGCGATGTCTTCGAAATGCGGGACGAAGTTGATGTCCTGGAGGGGCTCTTCGTGATCCTTCATGTATTTGTACGATTTGGTCGATCCGTCGTGATCGTTGAAGGTCACGCAAGGAGAAACAACGTCGAGCATGACGGTGCCGCGATGCGCGATCGCCGCCTTCAGCATGCTGAGCAACTGCCTCTTGTCACCGGAGAATGAACGCCCCACGAACGTTGCGCCCAATTCAATGGCCAGTGCACAGGTGTCGATCGCCGGGAGGTCGTTGATAACGCCGGTCTTCAGCTTCGAGCCGATATCTGCGGTCGCCGAGAACTGGCCCTTGGTAAGGCCGTAAACGCCGTTGTCTTCGATGATGTAGATGATCGGCAGATTGCGCCGCATCAGGTGAACGAACTGACCGATGCCGATCGAAGCGGTATCGCCGTCGCCACTCACGCCGAGCGCCAGCAGGTTGCGGTTGGCCAGCATCGCGCCGGTCGCGAGCGACGGCATGCGCCCGTGCACCGAGTTAAAGCTGTGCGAGCGGCTCATGAAATACGCCGGGCTCTTCGACGAGCAGCCGATGCCGCTCAGCTTGGCAACGCTCTCGGGCTTGACGCCCATCTCGAACATCGCGTCGATGATGCGCTCGGAGATCGCGTTGTGACCGCATCCGGCGCAGAGTGTGGTCTTCCCGCCCTTGTAGTCGAGAACCGAGAGATTGATGCGGTTCGTCTTGGGGGCCGGAGTACTGGGAGTGGTGGCCATCTTACTTGCCCTCCATCGTCATGATTTCGTCGGTGACCGAGCGCGCGTCGAGCGGGAGCCCGTGAATGTGGCTGATGCTGCGCAGCCGCGGCGTGAGTTCTGTGCGCATATCGAGCTTCAACAGGCTCAGCATCTGCGCATCGCGATTCTGCTCGACCACGTACACGCGATCGTGTTTTTCAATGAACTCGTGCACCTCGCGCGTAAATGGATACGCCTTCAGCCGCAAGTAATCGGTCTCAAAGTTGTATTCCTTGCGGAGCTGGTCACGGCTTTCGATGATCGCCCAATGCGATGTGCCGTAGGCGATGATCCCGATCTTCGATTTTCCCGTGGAGACCTCCGGACGCGGAACGAACGAGCGCGCCGTTTCGAACTTGCGGTTGATCCGCTCCATATTGCTTTCGAAGTCGTCGGGACGCTCACTGTACTGCGACTTCTCGTTGTGACCGCTGCCACGAGCGAAATACGCCGCCGCGGGATGATCTGTCCCGGGCAGCGTGCGGTATCCGATGCCGTCGCCGTCCACATCCTTGTAACGGGCAAAGTGACCTAACTTGTCGAGATCTTCCTTGCTCAGGATTTTGCCGCGATTGATCGGCGTTTCCGGATACTTGAAAGGATCTGACATCCAGTTGTTCATGCCGAGATCGAGATCCGACATCACGAACACCAAGGTCTGGAACTGCTCGGCCAGGTTGAACGCGTCCTGCGCCATGTCGAAGCACTCCAAGACGGAATTCGGAATCAACAGGATGTTCTTCGTGTCGCCGTGGCTGAGGAAGGCCGTGGAAAGAATGTCGCCTTGCGAGGTCCGTGTCGGAAGTCCCGTTGATGGCCCAACGCGCTGGATATCCCAGATAACGCCGGGAATCTCGGCGTAGTACGCGAGTCCGGCAAACTCCGACATCAGCGAAATTCCCGGTCCGGCTGTCGCCGTCATCGAACGCGCGCCGGCCCAACCACCACCGATCACCATGCCGATCGCCGCCAATTCATCTTCCGCCTGCACAATCGCAAACGTCGCCTTGCCATCGGGTCCGATGCGGTGCTCTTTCATGTAATCGATCAGCGTCTCGACCAGCGACGATGAGGGAGTAATCGGATACCACGTCACCACCGTGACCCCGGCGAACATGCAACCCAACGCAGCAGCCGAATTACCGTCGATGATGATCTTGCCCGCCGTCTTGTCCATGCGGGCGATGTGGAAGGGATCCTGCTTCGTGAGATTCGCCTTCGCGTAGTCGAAGCCGGCCTGCGCGGCCGCCATGTTCAGGTTCGCTGCTTTTGCTTTCTTCGCGAACTGCTTGCGGATCGCCTTCTCGACCTCGGCCATGTCGATGTCGAGCAACTGAGCCACGACACCGACGTAAATCATGTTCTTGACCAGCTTGCGCAGCTTGGCTTCCGGACAAACCGTCGCTACCAGTTTGTCGTACGGAACGGCGTAGAAGATCAAGTCATTGCGCAGACTCTTCAGATTCAGCGGCTCGTCATAGAGTGCGGCTGCGCCGGGAGCTAGAGACATCACGTCTTCCTGGGCAGTCTCGGAATTCATCGCCACCAGGAAGTCGATTTCCTTTTTGCGCGCGATGTAACCGTCTTTGTTGGCCCGGATCGTGTACCAAGTGGGCAGTCCGGCGATGTTCGAGGGGAACAGGTTCTTGCCCGAGACCGGCACGCCCATCTGGAAGATGCTGCGCAGCAGCACGGTATTGGAACTTTGCGAGCCGGAACCGTTCACGGTCGCAACCTGAATGCTCATGTCGTTGACAACCGGTTTGCGCTCCAGGCGACCCGCTGCATCCTGAAGCGTTACATCCGTGGTAGCCATCCCTGGTCCTTTCTTATTGTTTTGCCGCGGACAAGCGCTGGCGCGCCCGAGCGCGTGAAATGGGGTGGGGGAAAACTCCTTAGTATACGGGAACGGCCGGGAGATTCACAGCCGCGAGGAAGACTCAGAAGAACGATGTACCAGCCTCGAAACTAGCCCTCGACGCGGTAGAACTGGGCCATGTTGCGGAATTTATTGTATCGTAATGCGACCAATTCCTCAATCGGTTTCGCCCGCAGTTCCTTGTACTGCGACTGCAGGACTGCGTCAAGCATGGCTGCTGCCGCCTCGTGATCGGTGTGGGCGCCGCCTTCCGGTTCCGGCACCACGCCATCGATGCAGCCCAGTTCGCTGAGGTCGCTGGCGGTGATCTTCATCGCTTCGGCGGCCAGATCTTTCTTGCTGGCATCGCGCCACATGATTGAAGCGCAGCCTTCGGGCGAGATCACTGAGTACACCGAGTTTTCCATCATCAGGACGCGGTCCGCGACTGCGATGGCCAGCGCTCCGCCGCTTCCGCCCACTCCGATGACAGTCGCGATGATCGGCGCATGCAACCGCGCCATCTCGCGCAGGTTGTGCGCAATCGCTTCGCCCTGCCCGCGCTCTTCGGCTCCCAGGCCGGGGTGGGCGCCGTCGGTGTCCACGAAGGTAAAGATCGGACGGCCAAACTTCTCGGCGATGTGCATCACGCGCAACGCCTTGCGATAGCCTTCCGGATGCGGCATTCCGAAATTCCGGTAGACGCGTTGCTTTGCGTCACGGGCCTTCTGCTGCCCGATGACGACAACTTCATCCCCGTGAAAGCGTGCCATCCCGCAGACGATCGCCGGATCGTCGGCAAACGCACGGTCGCCGTGGATCTCGCTCCAGTCGGTAAAGATGCGGTCGATGTAATCGAGTGTGTAGGGGCGCTGGGGATGGCGGGCAAGTTCAGTTCGCTCCCACGCTCCCAGGCCGGCGTGCACCTGACGGCGCAAAGCTTCCACGCGATCGTGCAGTTGATCGATCTGCCGGCGCGTCTCGTCATTCTGGCCTGGCACGGCCTGCAGCTGCTCAATCTGCTGCTCGATCTTCGCTAGTTCGTGTTCAGCTTTCACACGCACTTCCAGTTTGCGGGCATCGCCATTGCGCTCAGACCAGTGGCTCTCCACCATGGAGAGCAGGAACTCCGTCCCAGAGACGACTTGACCGCCGTCAAGGCTCGGGGGAGGCTCTACGTTTCCGGTCGTCGCTTTCCTGGGTTTCGAAACTTTCATCCGCCGCCGATTTCAGCCGATTTCAATTGATGATTCGCACACTTCCGCGGCCGCAGAGCTCTTCCACACGCGCGATGAAATTGCGATCCGGATGCACATTATAGCCTTCCGCCTCCATCACGACCATGAAATCCCCCCGGCGTTCCACGTCAAATAACACCCGGGCTTCCCCTTTGCGCTCGGTGAACAGATTGTGCAGGGCGTCTACCGTATTCTCGGTAGACCCTTCGGTCGGGATGCGAATCCTCAGCGATCGTGGAAGGGGCACCTTGGCGTCTTCCAGTGGGATGATCTCGGCGACGGTGATCTTTGGGTTCGAGCCTTCCTCCACGCGGACGCCAGCTTTCACAAGCACGGGGACCTCAAGCTTCACCTTCTCCTGCAACCGGCGATAGGCCTCGGGGAACACAATTATGTCGACGGATCCGGACATATCTTCGAGCGCTCCCTGCGCGTAGAAGTCTCCTTTCTTCGACTTCAGAACGCGCACATTACAGATTATGCCGGCGGTGGTGATGGTCTCATCCTTGCCGGTCGAAGCCTTCATCCCGGAAATGTCGGCGACACTCAGCGCGTTCAGACCCATCAATTTGTCGCGGTACTTTTCCAGCGGATGCCCAGTGATGAAGAAGCCAAGGATTTCTTTTTCCGCAGCGAGCCGCTGGTGTTCGTCCCAGTCCGGTACGTTGGGGAGTTGTTCGTGCGGCGCCGAAGCTTCCTCCTGCTCAAACACGCCGAACAGGCCATGCTGTCCGGACTCGGCGTCGCGCTGCGTTTTTTGCGCGCGTTCGATCGCACGATCGATGACGGCCATCAGCTGCGCGCGGCGGCCGAGTGAATCCATGGCGCCGCTCTTGATCAGCGATTCCAGCACGCGCTTGTTGAGCAGGCGCAGATCGACGTTCTCGGCGAATTCGAAGATGTCGCGATACTTGCCCAGCTTCTTCCGTCCCGCCACGATCGAGTCGATCGCATTGTGGCCGACGTTTTTCACCGCCGCCAGCCCGAAGCGGATCGCCTGATCGTGCGGCGTGAAATTCGCATCGGAGACGTTGATATCCGGCGGTTCGACCGCGATTCCCATCTCGCGGCATTCGTTGATGTACTTCACGACATCGTCGGTGTTTCCGGTCACCGATGTCAGCAACGCCGCCATGAACTCCACTGGATAATGCGTCTTCAGATAAGCCGTCTGATAGGCAAGCAACGCGTACGCGGCTGAGTGCGACTTGTTGAAACCATATCCGGCGAACTGTGCCATCAGGTCGAAAATCTTTTCGATCTTCTTGGGCGGATAGTTGCGCTGGGTCGCGCCCTCCACAAAGCGCTCACGCTGCTGTGCCATCTCCTCGGGCTTCTTTTTGCCCATGGCGCGGCGGAGCAGGTCGGCCTCTCCGAGCGAGTAGCCGGCCAGCTTGTTGGCGATCTGCATGACCTGTTCCTGGTAGACGATCACACCCAGCGTCTCTTCCAGGATTTCCTTCAACTCGGGCAGCTCGTACTCGATCTTCTTGCGCCCGTGCTTGCGGTCGATGAAGTCGTCGATCATGCCGCCCTGGATCGGCCCGGGCCGATACAGCGCGTTCAGAGCAGTCAGATCTTCGATCGAATTCGGCTGGTAGCGCCGCAGCACGTCACGCATGCCGTGCGATTCAAACTGGAACACGCCCGACGTCAGGCCCTTGTAGAAGACCTTCTGGTACGTTTCGTCATCACTCAGCGGCAGGCTTGCCAGGTCGAGCTTCACGTTCCGCGTCTGCGCGATCAGCTTGATGGTGTCGTCGAGAATGGTGAGCGTCGTCAGCCCGAGGAAGTCCATCTTCAGCAGGCCCAGCTTCTCGATCGCCACCATGTCGAAGGCGGTAACGATTTCGTCGTTCTTGGTCTTGTGCAGGGGAACCAGTTCGGTCAACGGCCTCGGTGAGATCACGACACCGGCGGCATGCACGCCCGAGTTGCGCACCAGCCCCTCGAGCTTCTTTGCAGTCTCCAGCAACTCCCGCACCTGGCTGTCTTTTTCGTAGGCTTCCTTGAGTTGGGGCGACTCCTGGATCGCGTCTTCCAGCTTGATGTTGAGCTGGTTCGGGACCATTTTTGCGATGCGGTCGACGTCGCTATACGGAACGTCCATCGCCCGCCCGACGTCCTTGATCGCTGCCTTGGCGGCCATCGTACCGAAAGTGATGATCTGTGCGACGTTCTCCCGCCCGTATTTGCGCGTTACGTACTCAATGACTTCGCCACGCCGATTCATGCAGAAGTCGATGTCGATGTCGGGCATCGAGATGCGCTCGGGGTTTAGGAAGCGCTCGAAGAGCAACTCGTGCTGCAACGGATCGATGTCCGTGATTTCGAGCGAGTAAGCCACCAGCGCACCCGCGGCCGATCCGCGCCCCGGCCCTACAGGAATGTTGTGCTCTTTCGCGTAGCGGATGAAATCCCAGACAATCAGGAAATAGCCGGAGAACTTCATCTGCTGGATGATCGCGATCTCCCGCGACAGCCGCTGCTCGTAATCCGCGAGGCTGTGCTTCAACCGGCCTTGCTGCTGAAGATCGAGCAATGGAGGGAAGCGCCGGGCGAACCCCTCGCGCGTGATGTGCTCGAAATAGCTGTCGAGTGTGAAGCCAAGCGGCACGTCAAAGTGCGGGAACGGGCTGCTGACCTTTTCCAGCTTCAGGTTGCAGCGTTCGGCGATATCCAGCGTGCGCGAGAGCACCGACGGCGCATCTTTAAAGACGCGATACATCTCGTCGTGGCTCTTCACGAAAAACTGGTTGCCGTCGAACTTCATCCGGTTTGTATCCTGGATCGACTTGCCGGTCTGGATACAAACCATCACGTCTTGCGCGTGGGCGTCGTCTTCGCAGAGATAGTGGCTGTCGTTGGTTGCGACCAGCGGAAGCCCCAGATCTTTTTCCAACTGGAACAGGCCGCCGTGGATGCGATGCTCCATCTCCAGTCCCTGGTCCTGAATCTCGAGGAAAAAGTTTTTCTCGCCGAAGATGTCGCGGAAGGTCGCCGCGGCCTCGCGAGCCGCGGCATAGTTCCCTTCCGTCAGGCGCTCGGCCACTTCGCCCTTCAAGCAGCCCGACAGCCCTATCAATCCCTTCGAGTGTTCCGCCAGAAATCGCTTCGAGATGCGCGGCTTATAGTAAAAACCGTGAAGCGAGGCTTCCGACGTGATCTTGGTCAGATTGCGATAGCCTTCTTCGTTCTCCGCAAGCACCAGGAGATGGTTGTAGGTGTCGCCCTCGGGCGCCAGCCTGCCGGTGTGGTGATCTTCCTTCTTGCAGACATACAGCTCGCAGCCGACGATCGGCTTGACCCCGGCGGCCTTCGCGGCATTCACGAAGTGCACGGCGCCAAAGATGTTGCCGTGATCGGTCATAGCGACCGCCGGCATTCCAAGTTCCTTGACCCGGTTTACGAGCTTCTCAACGTCGCAGGCGCCGTCGAGCATCGAGTAGTCGGTGTGCAGGTGCAGATGGACGAATTGGGACATGGATTTCGGCTACACCACTCTCAAGTCTTCGATTTACCGCCGGCTGGATGAAAACTGCGGATACTGAAGTAACACCAGACTATCACGACCCGGCTGGGTCGCTCGCTCATTCCGTTCCCGCGGGATTCGGAATCTGGAAGTCCACACCCCGCTCGTCATTCAACTTCATCGTGGCGGCAAGATCGATATCCGCCAGAGGGATTTTCTTGATGTGGTGGTTGTCGAACACCACAACTTTCTCATTCGCAACTGCGTAGTTCTTAATTTCCTCGATTCGCTTGTCGAGATAAACCAGCACCACCGACATGTCGGGCTGGATCTTCGCTTCAGTGTTTGACGGAGCGGGTGGCCTCGGAACAGGAGGCTGACTGTAGGCTCTCTCTTCCCGCTCCTGTTGCAGATCCTGAACCTGCTGGCTCAGATCGTCAATCTGCTGCTGCGTCTGCCGCTGCGCTACATAGTTGTCGTCGTTGTCCGAACGATCGTACGAGGAGTTATACCAATCCCACCCAAACGGGCTGTAGTAGCCGAAGGGCGCGTATGCGTAATAGGGGTTGCGGAAACGAGAGTGGAAGCCTATGACGAGATTCGGTCCGGAATGCCCGCGATGAAAAGTGCCGTGCCAGGTTCCCGAATGACGGGCCCCGCTGGAAAAGCGCGCGCCCGACATCATTCCATGTGGACCGCCATGCGTCCCGCCAAAACCGCCGGCTCTCATTCCCGCGTGCGAGGAGAAGCCTGCGTGTCCTGCGAATCCGCCGCCGTGCATTCCACCACCGCGTTGGGCGAGGAGGGTAAGCGGAACAAGCGCGAACGAGACCACTGCCGCCGTCAACACAAGCCGCCGCATATGCCCTATTATAGCCCCGTTTCGGGCCTCGAGAGCCAGCCCACCTTAGTACACGCTCGGACAACCCTACCGGCCAATGGGTAATCAGCGCTTCTTCTTGTTGTCGGACTTTGCCTTCTTGGCCGGCGCGGGCGGCGTCGACGGCTTTTTAGCCGGCTTGGGTGGAGTCGTCTTCACTGGCACGGCCTTCGGCGGCGCAGAAGTCTTCCCCTTGGGCTCAGGCTTGGGCGCGGGTACGGGCGCAGCTGGCGCAGCCGTGGCTGCTGATGCCTTGCCCTTCTTTTTCCCAGCTACGGCTGCCGGCGTGCTGGTTTCCGCAGCCGCTGCAGCAGCGGCCTTTGCCGCCCGGCCTCGCTTGGCTGGCGGCGGTGGCGGTGGTGGCGGAGGCGGTGGCGCCAGCGGCTTCAGGAACTTCAACGTCTCAGTCCGCGAGCGCAGCTTGCCATCCAGCAACAGCAGGAACACATCATTGGCGATCTTCGGATACTCTGGCAGCTGCGGCGTGATGTGCAGCTCGGTCATCTCCGGCAATGGAATCTTCTGTTGCACCTGGCGCCACTTGGTGAAGAAATTCTTGATTTTCTGCACCACCGCCTGGTGTTTCGCGGTCACGGCCAGAAAGAGCGTCATCTCTGGACGCGCGTTCGAAAGCACCTGCCACGTCCGCGACGGCGTCGCTGATTCCTTGCCGGTTAGCTTCTTTGCCAGGTCCTTCGCGTTGTCTTCCAGATCCTTCCACGCTTCCACGAGCGTCTTGCGCGGAATTAGCCGGCGCATGTCGGAGATTTCTTTCTCGCTCAGCCGCGAGGTCAGGAAGTACATCACCGCCGGCGCCGGATCGGGCTGATACCCCAGCTCATTCATCTGCTGCCGGGTTTTCATCAATTGGCTGAGGCCATTGGTGTCGACCTTGGCGGTTGTCCAATGTGTGCTCAGAACCTTCAGCCAGCCTTCTTTCTCGAGTACACGCACGATGTGCAGCGGATCGTCCTCATAGGCCAATTGCTCGATCTCATGGCCGATGCCTTTGTCGGTAATGTGCTCGATGTAATTGTTCTCGCGCGCCGAATCGAAGCGCGCCTGCGTCTTTTCTTCCAGGGGCCAGTGGAAACGCGCCGCAAACCGCGTGGCGCGAATCAGCCGCGACGGATCTTCAACAAACGCGTAGTTGTGCAGAACGCGGATCAGCTTGGCCTCGATGTCCGCAGCCCCGTTGAACGGGTCCATCAAAAGTCCGCGCGAGCCCGGATTCAATGACAGCGCCATCGCATTGATCGTGAAATCGCGCCGGCGCAGGTCTTCGATGATCGTCGCCGGCGTCACAATCGGAGGTTTGCCGATCTTGTCGTAGCGCTCCGTACGCGCCATGCTGATTTCTGCGCGCACGTTCCCCGGCAACTGGAGATATAGGGTCTTCAGGTCGTCGTCGACGCCGGCCGTTACGGCCCCGGCCTTCTCCAGTTCCTTCTGCAGCTTGATGGGATTTCCCTGGACCGTGAAATCCAGATCGCGAATCGGAAAGCCGCTGATGATGTCGCGGATCGCGCCGCCCGTGAGGTAAAGATTCATCCCGGCGGCCCGGGCTATCTCCTGAACGAGGTTGGCGCCCTTCTGCTGGTCCGGCGTGAGCCGGGTTTCCATGGTGTAGATGTAGTCGGCCATGCCTTCCTACGCGAGCCTCACCTTGACCAGCTGGACTGTGGATTTGCACAAGATTTCCACAGGGTCAGAAGGACGCGCACCACCAGCCCTCGCCACTCCTTCGTAAGCGACTGGATACAATGGGCTTAGATAATCAGAGACGGATTGCAGCAAGCTAGAGAAAATAACACAAGGTTAATTTTTTGGCTACTGCCGCTGCGCAATTTACCTGTTGGCACACAAAAAGATGCGAGAATTTCAAGGTGCTTGTTCCTGTCCCGCTGCTCGGGCAGGAACAGTCCGCAATCGATGCCCTCGACCCACAAAAAAGTTATCGTTCGGAAGATCGATCGCGACTCGATCTCCGGCTACGTTGCCCCGGCCAACTTCGTCCACGAGGGCAAGCTCGAGTTGCTCAACACCGCGGGCAACGTGATTGGAATCGATCTCCGCGAGATCAAGGGGGTCTACTTTGTGCGGGAGTTCGGCGACTCCGAGTCGCTAACGCGCAAGACCTTCACCAGCCGTCCGCGCACCGAGGGCCTCTGGGTCCGGCTGAAATTCAAAGACAACGAAATTATCGAGGGCCTTATGCCGAATGATCTGGCCCAGCAGACCAGCGACGGCTTTCTCGTTAACCCACCCGACCTGCGCTCGAATACGCAGCGCATTTTCGTGCCCCGCACGGCCCTCGATTCGCTGACCGTGTTGGCTGTGATCGGAGGCACGCATCGCCAGCGCCGGCGTCCGGAAGATCAGTTGCAAGTGCCGATGTTCGGGGAGTAATTCCCGGCTCCGCCTCGAGCCACCAAGTCGCGCCCACTACGTCGCACTCTCGCCTCCATTACAATCGCAGGCTGCACGTTGTGCGGCCAACATCCTTATGAAACTCTCCCAGCTCTCCGAAGCGCTCCAAGCTCAGCTCGAAAACGGATCCCCCGAAACCGACATCACCGGCGTCGCCGGCATCGAGGAAGCCACCACCGGACACGTCACCTTCGTCGCCAATGCCAAGTATGCGCACGCAGCCAAGACTACGAAGGCCTCGGCCGTGATCGTCTCTGAGAATTTTCCGTCCGTTTCCGCCGCCCTGCTGCGCTCAAAGAACCCGTACCTGGCATTCGCCCGCGCGATTGAACTCTTCTACAAGCCTCCGCGATACCGGCCCGGAATCCATCCGACCGCCGTGGTTCATCCGTCGGCGCGAATTGGCAAGAAAGCGCACGTCGGACCTTACGTCGTCATCGACGAGAATGTCTCCATCGGCGACAACGCTATCCTGCTCGCGCATGTCGTAATTTATGCCGGCGCAACCATCGGGAACCATTTCTTCGCGCACGCCCATGCCGTCGTTCGTGAAGGCTGCCGCCTGGGCGACAACGTCATCCTGCAGAACGGCGCGGTGATCGGCGCAGACGGTTTCGGATTCGCCAAGGACGATTCCGGCCACTGGCACAAAATCGTGCAGTCGGGCCCGGCGGTCCTCGAAGATGCCGTCGAAGTCCAGGCGAATGCATGCGTCGACCGCGCCAGCATCGGGGAAACCCGCGTCGCGCGCGGCGCGAAAATCGACAATCTCGCGCAGGTCGGGCACGGCTCGCGCGTTGGAGAGAACACGCTGCTCTGTGCGCAGGCGGGACTGGCCGGGTCTACCGATGTCGGCAAAAACGTCATTCTCGCCGGACAGGTGGGAGTGGCAGGTCATTGCAAGATCGGAGATGGCGTCATCGCTACCGCACAGAGCGGAATTCCGAACGACGTTGCGGCGGGCGCGGTAGTGAGCGGGTACCCGGCGATCGACAACAAGCGCTGGCTGCGCTGCTCGGCAGTTTTCAATCGCCTGCCAGAACTCATGAAGGCCTTGCGTGCTCAATCGAAGTCAGTTCCGTAAAGATCTGTGGTGACCACGCGCCTCCCTATTGCGCACGAACATCCACATCGACAATCAGCATCGCGGCCACGGGCAGGCTATCGCGCTGCGCCGGCTTGAACCTCCACTGCGAAACGGCAGCTAACACCTCATTGTCTAAGCCCTGCCGGAGTTGCTGAAGTACCTCGAGGATCTCTGGAAACCCACGTTCGTTGACCACCATGCGCACGCGACACCTGCCGCCGCTCTTTTTGTGATGTGCCTTGCCGGGCACAGTGGGCACTGGCTTATAGATCGCGAGCGGCGGCGTGGGTAACGAATCGCCCACGTAGACCGGCCGGTTTTGTGCTAGAACCCCAACTCGCCCGTCGGGCGTGGCCTTGGAGGCGTCGGCGAGGTTGCGGTTCAGATCGACCTCGGAGCGCCACGCCGACCTCATTCTCGCCACCAGATCCCCAGGAGCAAAGATGCGTAGCAAAACCGACCTGGAGTCCCCGAGTGTTCGCACCGAAGGCGGTAAATCGATCGTCACGTGAACTGGACGATCCAACTCGACCAGAAGCAGTTTCTTCACCGGATCGGGGCTGAGCACCACCGTTTGGCGCTCGCCTTCGATCACGATCTGCGCGAACTTTAGGCCAATCTTCCTCACTCTGAACAGGCTGCTGGTCGTCCAGGGCTCGCCGTTGCTCGGTCGTGCCCCCTTGCCGTTGCTGTCGAAGTGCAGAACATCGAGGTTGGATGGGATGCGGAGCGAGAGAATCTTGCCGGTGTAGGCGTGACGCAGGTCGCTTTGAAGGTCGCCGCGGGCGGGCGGAACAGCAAAGACGGACAAGGCCGAGAGGGCCGCGACAATCGCACTGCGTAACATCGCGTCAGCTCTGATATTGCGGCGGCAATCCCTGGTTGATTGCGGCCCGGACTTTTTCCATCAGGCACTCGCGGGTGCCGAACTCCGCCGGCTCGATCGGATCATGGAAGATGATTTTTGCCGTTCCCGGCGAGATCCGAAATCGCGCCTTGGGCATGAGCTCGTGCGTCCCCACAATCGTGACCGGCACCACGGGCACGCCGCATTCCACGGCCAGATAGAAAGGCCCCTTCTTGAACGGCAGCAGCTTACCATCGAATGAGCGCTTCCCTTCGACATAAATTGTCATATTTATGCCATGCCGGATAACTTCGCCCGCCGCGCGGACTGCGGCGATGCCCGCATCCCGGTTCCCGCGGTCCACCGGCACCAGAGCCCCAATCCGCATCATTTCCCCCAGCAGCGGATAGCTGAACAATTCCTTCTTCGCCATCACCGAGGTCCGCCTCGGAATGAGCGGCAGCAGAATCGGCGGATCCAGGTTCGACGTGTGATTCGACATGAAAATATACGTGCGAGCGGGGTCGAGTTTTTCGAGTCCAACCGGTTCTATCTTCACGCCGGCCAGCTTCACGCCGGTCCACGCACCCCACATCCCCATGCGATACAGAAAGCTGACGTCTCGCGTGATGTACGTCCAGGGAAAGCCCAGAATCACCGCGAATGGCAGGGCCAGCGTCCAGAAGCTGAGCATCACGATGGTTCGGATCAAGGACGCGTGTCTCCTGCGGGCGAGCATTCGCCTCTCAGCCACTCGGCACGGCGGAATTTCTGCTGAGCCGAGATATTCTCCACATCCCGCAACTCAAACTCAACTTCTTCCCGTGCCCCCACTTTCCACTGCAGCTTTCGGTTCCCGCTCTCGCCTCGCACGTGAACCTGCAGCGTTTCGCCCGCATGCAGTTGACGCAGATTTCGCTCGAAATCCACAGCAGGTTCATGTCCGTTAATTTCAAGCAGCACATCTCCGCTCGTCAGCCCCGCCTTCTCAGCGTCGCTTCCCGGATCCACTTGCGTCACGATCGGAGGCCCATCGAAATTTCGCCCGGCGACGAATCCGACTTCCGCAATGCTGGTTCTTTCCTGGATCACCTGCAGGCCAACGCTGCGGAAAAAATCGTTCCACGGAATCTCTTCAACGCCACTCACGTAAGCGTGAAAGAAGCCGGAAAAGTCCGCGTGCGCGACCGCTTCGGCGGCCTGCTCGACGCCTTGGGAATCATCAAAGAACTTGCCCTGCTGCGCATAGTTCTGGTTCATCCACTGAAACAGATCACGGAGGCAAGCGTGTCCCTGGCTTTTGTCTCGCATCGCGAGATCCAGCGCTAGCCCCAGCAACTCCCCGACGTTGTAATAGGAAATGCTGCGTTGCGGCTGGCTATAGTACGGATACCTCTCCAGCCATACATCGATGCTCGACTCCTCCGCCGACTGCGCCCGGCGGGCCGGGCTGTCTTCGAGATAGGAAATCTGCTCGCCCAGGATCTGCAAGTATCGGCGCTCGTTCAACAGTCCAGCCCGCAAGAGGATGATGCCCTCGACCGTGCTGGTCACGCCTTCACTGAACCAAAGCGCGCGCGTGTAATTTTCTTTCGTATAGTCGATGGGCTCCAGAGACTGCGGCCGGATCCGTTTCACGTTCCACAAGTGAAAGAACTCGTGCGCCGACACAATGTCGAGAACCTCGAGCGTATTCTTCAGACTCGCGGGATTAAGGTCGATCGCGGTGGAGTAGGCGTGCTCCATCCCGCCTCCGCCCCGGTGCGGAGGAAAGTGATAGAGGAAGACATACGTCTGGAACGGACGGTCTTTCATCCACTCCGTCTCCGTTGCCACGATCTTGCGAACTTCGGCGACGATGCGTCCCAGGTCATAGTCTGCCTTCTCGGCGTCGACGATCACTCGGTAGTGTGCGCCGCCCTCGTCGAAATCCGCCTCGTCAAACGTGCCGATCTCTACGGGGGAATCCACGAGGCGATCGTAGTTGGAGGCGCGAAACGCAGCATTCTCGCCCTCCAGTGCCGTTCCGAATTTCCAGCCCGGGGGGATGTCGGTGAATGTCAGGTCGGTTTCCCACCCTCGCCCATCGACGACATACATCAGAATTTCGGCGAGATTGAAGAAGGCATGATGTGAATTGACCTGCGCGCCGTACGGCCCACCCTCGTCGGCGAAAACTTCGTACTCCAACATCGCGCCATCTTGCGCACCATCGATCCGCCATGTGGTCTTGTCGACCTGGCGCAGAAGCAGAGATTGTCCAGCGGGCGACTTCGCCCTTTCCCAGTTCACGTATTGCGCAAAGTCCCGGATCTGATACACCGCATTCCACACCGGCAGCTGCACCGTGCGCACAGCCTCGCCGGCCGGCAATTGCATTTCAATGCGAAGGAGGTGACTTCGATATCCGGCCAGCGAGACCGTGTAATGCACTCGCTGGCGTTCTGGTTGGCGGCTGGAGTTAGCTCGCGGAGATTCCGTTTGCGAAAACACGCCGGCCGGAAGAAGCCACGTCACGCACAAGACGATGAGTGACCTCCACGGCCTGGCTTGGATCATGCTTTCGCGGATGCCTCCAGAGGGCTGGTTCTGGTTGCTGTGTTCGCGGTTAGCTGCTTCAGCCTCGCTGGTAACTTTTCATAGATTCCGTCGAAGCCGCCGTTGGAGAGGATCGCGACCACATCGCCGCTGCGGAGCTCGGGCGCAACCGTCTGAACAATTCCCTCAACGCCCGAGATGATGCGCGCGTGCTTACCGTTTTGTTGCAATTCAGCGCCAACCGCCATCAGATCCAGGCGTTCGGCCACAGGAATCGCGTCGGACTTGAACACTCCCGCAACGATGACTTCATCCGCGAGTCCCAGGCTCTTTACCAACTCGTGCTGGAAGACGTTTCGCCGCAGCGTGTTCGAGCGCGGCTCAAGAATTGCCCACAGCCTTCGGCCCGGGTAACGCCCGCGCAGCGCCGTCAGCGTGCCGGCGATCGCGGTCGGATGATGCGCAAAATCGTCGATGATCGTGATGCCGTTGACCTCGGCTTTCACTTCCAGGCGCCGCTTCACGCTCTTGAATGTCTCAAGTGCTTTGCGAATAGCGGGAACAGGAATACCGTAATGGTTTGCCATAACTGCAGCGGCTGTTGCATTCCAAGCGTTGTATTCCCCAGCGAGCGGCATCTCGAGTTCCCCCCATACCTCGCCGGCTTTCAGGACGTACCAATGAGTACGACTCGACTCAAACTCCAGGCCTACGATCTTGAATCCGTCCATTGTTCTTGAGCCGTAGCGCTCAACCGGACAAAACGCTTTCGCAACACTTCGATTCACGCTGTCACCGGTATCGAACGCCACCACGCGACCCCGCCGGGGCACCAGGTTCACCAGCCGCTTGAATGACGTTTCGACCGCGTCCAGATCTTTGTAGATATCGGCGTGGTCGAATTCCACCGACGTCAGAATTACGGCGTCGGGAAAGTAGTGCAGAAACTTCGGTCCCTTGTCGAAGAACGCCGTATCGTATTCGTCGCCTTCCAGGATGAAATGCTTCCCTGTCCCCAACGAAAAGCTGGAACCAAAATTCTCGGCAATTCCGCCGATCAGAAACGACGGTTCCAGCCCCGCCGACTGAAAAATCCACGAGAGCATCGACGTGGTCGTCGTCTTCCCATGGGTCCCCGCGACCACCAGAACTTCTTTGCCCCGCAGGAATTCATCGTGCAGAAGCTGCGGCAACGAACAGAATGGAATCCGCTGATCGAGAACGTGCTCCAGCTCGACATTACCGCGCGAGATCGCGTTGCCCACCACCACCAGGTCTGGCGTGGGCGAAAGATTCTTGGGATCAAATGGCTGCGCGACCTCGATTCCCAGCGACGCGAGAAAATCCGACATCGGCGGATACGCCGCCGCGTCCGAGCCGGTCACGCGAGACCCGCGTTCGTTCAACATCCCGGCCAGCGACGCCATCGCCGTGCCGCAAATCCCAATCAGATGAATGTGCTTCTTGTCTGCCATGAATGCCCAAGCCTTCTAGCGCCGGCGTCTCGCCGGCTGTCGCGAGGGCATCTTGCCCTCCCAGGTTTTTCTACGGCGTCGTCGCCGCCTCCAATATCTTAAGCTGCGCCTTGCCGCCCGTGACCTTCAATGCTGCGCGCACGCCAATCGGAAGTGTGATGTTCTTCCGGGTCACGTGCCCCGACCGCAAGCCGTACGCTACAGGAATGCCCATCCCGCCGACAATTCTCAGGATCACCTCCTGCAGCGTGTACCCCTGATCTTTCGTCTGCTGGCAATCAAGCATCTCTCCAAAGATGATCCCCCGCACGCCGTTGAACTTGCCTGCCAGTTTCAACTGCATCAGCATCCGATCGATCTGGTACGGCCGTGCGTTCACGTCCTCGATAAAGAGAATCGTACCTGTGGTGCGAATCTCGTGCGGCGTTCCGAGCGAAGCCACCAACAGAGACAAGCAGCCTCCGTACAGGATGCCCTCGCCTTCCCCATCGACCAGTCCCTCGGCCTGAGAATCGGGATCCGCGCCTGCCTCCCACTCCGCGACTCCGGTCAGCGCCGCTTCCCACGACGCCAGATCCACGCCGTCGTCATGCGCGAAGTCTTTCGCGACCATCGGCCCGTGGAACGTCACGAAGCCCGCCGAATCCGCGAAGCAGGTCAGCAGCGTCGTAATGTCGCTGTATCCTACGAAAATTTTCGGATTCGTCACAATCTTCGACGGCGAGAGTTCTCCCAGCAGGTAGTTCGCGCCGTACCCGCCGCGTGCACACAGGACAGCCCGCACCTCCGGCCGCGTGAACATCTCTTCCAGTTCGCGGGCACGGCGCGCCGCCGAACCGGCAAAGTACAAATCCCGCTCAAGGATGGAGTCGAGATAGAACGGCTTGTATCCCAGCTCCGCGAGCCGCGCACAGCCCTGCTCCAGCAACTCCCGCTTGATGTTGCTCGCCGGGGCGACAATGCCCACAGTGTCTCCTCGGCGCAGGGCACGCGGTTTCTGGCGCTCACTCTGGCCTGCGCTTGAGAAACTCATCGCGACATCCTAAACAAAGAACTCTCCCTGACAGATGAGCGTCGCGGGTCCCCGCAAGAGAACTTCCTTTTCAAATCGCACTTCCTGCGTCCCTCCCATTGCGTGGACCCGTACTGGCGACTTCGCGCGCCCGGTTGCAATCGATGCCACAGCGGCTGCGGATGATCCCGTACCTGACGACTGCGTCTCGCCGACCCCGCGCTCGTAAAACACTACGTCGATATTCGACGTATTTCGAACCACCACAAGCTCAACATTAATGCCCTGCTTGAATCCAACAACCCGTTGAATCTCAACTGCTTTCTTCTGCCAGTCGGACCACACCTGGTCCACGAAAATCACGAAGTGCGGATTTCCGACCGACACCGGAATCCCATCGATCTCGCCAAACTGCGTCGCAATCGCAATCGACCCTCCGACTTCCGGAACGCCCATGGCGGTTTCGAATTCGTACGTGGCGCCAGTTTTCCCCGTCAATATGCACGTCTTCCGTCCGGCCCCCGTCTCAATCACAAACGCTTTGCGCGTCCGCTGAGCGCAAAGGTAAGCCGCCACACACCGCGTCCCATTCCCTGAAATCTCTGCCGGCGAACCGTCAGCGTTGATCAGTCGCGCTTCGATCTGCGCGCCCTTCACCGGAAACAACCACTCTACGCCGTCGGCGCCCACGCCATTGTGACGGTCGCAGATACGCCGCGTAAACTCCGCGTGGTCTGCGCGAACCGCCGAACCCTCAATGATCAGGAAGTCGTTGCCGCAGGCGCTGGCCTTTGTGAAAGGTACCACCATCCCAGCCCGGCTCATTCGTGCTCGACCGCGCCCAGCGAACTCACGCTCGAGAACGTGGTCGATTGATGTAGAAGAATGTTGATCTGGTCCTGGTCTTCGTGCGGGCCGTCGACACAAAAGAGCACGCGCACATGTCCAAGGCTTCCGGCGACGCGCACGTTTTGCATGGTCGAGTGCGCCTGGTCAAGAATGCGATTGGCCTCGATCAGCAGGCCTTCCGCAGCAGTGCCTGTGACCTCGTAGGTCACCAGCATGGAGCGGAACGCCATTTTTGCTTCAACCCGCCGCAGCAACTCCAGTGCAATCAGAATCAGGCCGGTCGCAAAAATCGCTGTGATATACAGGCCTCCGCCCGCCGCCATTCCCACTGACGCCACAACGAACAGCGTCGCCGCCGTGGTAAGCCCAACAACCGATCCGCGCGCGTGCAGGATCGACCCCGCGCCGATGAAGCCAATCCCCGGAATGATCTGCGCCGCGACCCGGGTGTGGTCGCCGCCGAAACTCCCGGCCAATTGCGCCGAGAGAATTGTGTACATCGCCGCGCCGAAGCAGATAAACAGATTTGTGCGCAGCCCAGCGGGCTTGTGGCGAAGCTGACGCTCGAGTCCAATAAGCCCGCCAAGAATGGCCGCGACAACGAGACGGAAGATGGTCGACGACAGCACGGTCCCCATCTCGGAGTGCAGCAAGCCCAGTGTGTTGTGGAAGTCCGGCATGGTCAGCGGAGAACCGAGAGCGAGTGGATTTTATCACCGGAAAATCGCGACGCTCCCACGATCCCAGGCACCCGCGTTTACCGGGATGATTACCGTCGGAGCCCTACCGCGCGTTCAATATGTGAACCGTCTTCTGTCCTTCCACTTCGATCCGGGAAATCTCCGGCAAATTGCGCTCACGCACCGCCTGCGACACCGGATCCCCCTCGGTGGCGACTACGAAATCCGCGTGCTTTGTTGGGTCCGCCAGACTTCTCTCCCACAATCCGTTCGGGTCAGATGGCTGCACCCACACACGATGATTGCCTTCCGAGATCGCCCGCCGCAACGGAATGCCCGCGGCCTGCAACGCTCCCACGTGGTCTCCGAGATACATCAGGAAGCTGGAATTCGCCGGCAAACGCCTCAACTCTTCCGCCAGTTGACTCTCCAACTGCATGCGGGTCCTCGAATTCACCCACGCCTCTCGATACGCCACCGGCCCGGCACTCCACACGCCCGCGTAGCTCACAATGACGAAAGCAAGCATCAGAACCGCGATCATCCGCTTGCCCGTCTCAGTCAGCATCAACGAGAGCACAAACGACGCCGCCACCGAAAGAAACACCGACAGCGCCGGCAGTAACTGAACTCCATAGCGAACGTTGTAGAAGGAGAACGGCCACCACTCCGGACTAAAAATCGGCACGCCCCCATACGCGACCGAGAGCATGTAGAACGGAAGAGGCAGCCACAGCAAGAACAGCGTCGCGGCCCTTCGCCCCCGCCACAAGAACCATCCAGCCGCCAGCAACGCGAACCAGAGCCACGTGCGCTGCCAGCCCGCCTCTGCCACGCCCGACTCTCCGGACTTCATGAAATACAAGGCCGCGATCCCCGGATTCCCCGTTCCCGGATGCGGCGGAAATCCCGGCAGCGCAGTCCTCCGTTCAATCGCCTTCGCCGAGTACGGCCCGTTGGCAAATTCGAGCGGGTTGCGATAAACAATCGCGTTATAGGTAAGCCACAAGACGGGTCCAGCCGAAGCAAGAACGAGAAAGATAACAATCTGGCGTACGGAGGTTCGAGCTCCGGAACCTACGCCCTCCGAGGTCTGCGCGTCGGCATCCGGTTCCGCAGAATCGTTGGTGCCCCAGGTTCGCGTCCGTTCTTGGGACGCTAACCTGGGCAGGCACAAAACGGCGAGACCAGCCAGCACTGCTGACACAAACCACCCGTCATACCGCGTCAGGCACGCAGCCAGCAGACACAACCCACACTTCGCGAGCGACGTCGCCCATCCTCCCGGGCTCGCGTCACTCTCCCCGCGAATCGCCCACCAGAACTCGCCGAAGTACACGACCGCCCAGACGAACAGCGCGAGGTACAGCGACTCCGTCATCGCCGTCGCCTGCATGTAGAGCAGGTTCGGATTTAGACCAAAGATGGCCGCCGCGAAGGTCGCCGTAAGTTCTGAGGCGATGTCCGACCGCCCGACCGCCCGCATCGCACCGCGCACGAGCCGAAAAATTCCCACCACGCCGAACACGTACGCAATCATGGATGGAATGGATGCGCCCACCCCTGTCCGCCACATCCAGCGCGAGACGACGAAAGGCATCATCAGCAGATGCGGCAGCGGAAGCCAGACCGTTCCCAGTTGCAACGGTCCCGGCGTACGCGAATCGAAGACGCGGCGCGCGATGTTGATGTGAGCCACCGCATCGCCAAAAAGAAGAATGTCGCCTCGGTGGGAATACGTCAGGAAGGAAATGAGTGAAGCGCAGGCTGCGCCGATGGCCACGTACCAGACCAGCGCCCGATCCACTTCGCTGCCACGCGCGTCGGGACGGGCGCCCTGGTCCGCACGTGCATCGTCCTCTTCGTCCACACGTTCCACTCGGGCGATGCCGCCAGCCTCTGTACCCCTTGCGTGGGGACAGCCGCCCTCGGCTGTCCGGCCGAACGAAGTTCGGCGACTTTCACGCTCGCTCGGCAGGTCACTCGTCATTCAAGATGCGTCAATTCGCGGAATACTTGGAAGCGCCCGTCGATCTCTTCCCGAGTCAGATTCTGAAGCCGCTCCGTGCCAAAGCGCTCTACGGCAAACGATCCCATCACGCCGCCGTAGAACAGAGCTCGCTTCAGGACTTCGCGATTCACTTCTCCCTGCGACGCGATGTAGCCCATGAATCCACCCGCGAACGAATCGCCTGCTCCAGTAGGATCCTGTACTTCTTCAATCGGCAACGCCGGCGCGCGGAATGGATGCCTCCCCACTCCGAATGCTCCCTCGCGAAAGAAGATGGTCGCGCCATACTCGCCGTGCTTGATCACCAGCGCCTGCGGACCCATGGCCAGTACCCTCTGCGCTGCGCGCGGCAAGTTGCTCTCCTTCCCGATCATCTTCGCTTCACTATCGTTGATCAGCAGCACGTTTACCAGCTTTAACATCTCGGACAGTTCGCGCGGGGTGCCGTTGATCCAGTAGTTCATGGTGTCGCCGCCGGTCAGCCGGACGCCGTTCATCTCGTGCCGTACGTTGGCCTGCAGCGTGGGATGGATGTTCGCCAAGAAGAGAAACTCGGTGTCGCCGTACTCTTTGGGAATCTTCGGCTCAAACTTCTCGAAGACGTTGAGATCGGTGTAATCGGTCTTGGCTTCGTTCAGATTGCCCGCGTAAGTGCCGCCCCAGCGAAATGTCTTGCCTGGTGCGCGCTCGATCCCAAGCGTGTCGATGCCGCGCTTCTTCAACACGTTCTCGTGCTCCGCGGTGAAATCGTCGCCCACCACGCCCACCACCCGCACCTTCGTGAAGTAGCTCGCGGCTAGGCCAAAATAAGTTGCTGCACCTCCCAGGACGTTCTTGCGCGTGCCCGAAGGCGAGGTGATGTCATCGAACGCAACCGAACCAACGACTAATATGCTCATGAATGTAGGTTTATTTTCCTGCGGAAAGATATTTATCCAGGATCAGGCTGAGTTTCTGCCGCGTCGCGACCGGAATCTTGTCGCGCTCAGTTAGAATCGCGTGCGCCAGCGCCGACCCGCACTTGCACTTGCGCTCCGTGGGCATGCCTGCCACGATTTCTTTCACCACCTTCGCAGCGTTCTCTGCGTTTTTCACCAGCACCGCCACAACCTGGTCGACGGTCACCGCATCGTGATGCGGATGCCAGCAGTCGTAATCGGTCACCATGGCGACAGTCACGTAGCAGATCTCAGCCTCGCGTGCGAGTTTGGCTTCTTGCAAATTGGTCATCCCGATCACGTCCATGCCCCAGCTGCGATACACATTCGATTCCGCCTTGGTCGAAAACTGCGGGCCCTCCATGTTCAGATACGTGCCGCCCTTCTTACCCACCACGCCAGCCTTCTTGCATGCGCCTTCAACGACCGACGCTAATTGCGGGCACACCGGATCGGCAAAGGCGATATGCGCGACCAGCCCGTTTCCGAAGAAAGTGTCAACCCGATGGCGGGTGCGGTCGAAGAACTGATCGGGAATGACGAAATCGAGCGGCTTGTGTTCTTCCTTGAGCGACCCTACCGCCGAAACTGAAACGATTCGCTCGACGCCCAACTGCTTGAACCCGTAAATGTTGGCGCGGAAATTTAACTCGGTCGGAAGGATGCGATGCCCGCGCGCGTGCCGGGCCAGAAACGCCACCTTGCGTCCTTCGAGCGTGCCCAGAACGTAAGCATCCGACGGATCGCCGAACGGCGTCTCCTGCTTTACCTCGCGCACATCGGTAAGCCCGGGCATCGAGTAAAGCCCGCTCCCGCCGATAATGCCAATCTCCGCTTGCGGCAAACGTCCTCCTGATGCTTTAACCTCGCGCGGCCAAACGCTCGATTATACAGAACGTGCTTCGGTGGGCTGTTGCTTCGGATAAGTACGAGTTACAGGCTGCGGGAAAACCACACTCCACCTCTCCAAAACCTGTCATCTTGAGCGAGTGAGGTGCGGCCGAACGAGTCGAAAGACCCCAAACAGGCCGCGACCTCTATTTGCTCCGGCTAGCTTTCGCGCCCGGAGCTTTGTTCCTTCGAACTTACGTTTCGGTCTTGAGGGCGATCAGGAAGAACTGAGTACAATCTCAGCCATGAAGCCCGCGCTTACTTTCCTGTCTGCCTTCGTCTTCATCTCATCCGCCCTCGCCCAGGAAAAACCGAAGTCCGTCACCGTTCCCATCACGCTTGATCACAACCGCACCATCATCGACGTGTATCTGCCTCTTCCCGACGGAACCACGAAGCGCGTACGCGGCTGGGTCGACAATGGAAATCCAGAACTCGATCTCTCTGAAGATCTCGCGCAGAAGCTTGGCCTCCAACTCAAGGGCGAAGGTACATTCAAACCCGGCGACCAGCGGCCAGTCGATCCGCCTCGCAGCCTGCAGATCGGCGGAATGACAATCTCATTCGAGGGCGTAAAGGAAGCCAAGGCGATTGTGGGACACGACGTAATCGCACCCGGATCGAGTGCGGCGATTAACATTCCCTCGACCGTCCTGCGCAACTACGACGTCGTCTTCGACTATCCGAACCGCCAGTTCACCATTGGCCCACCCGGGTCGATTTCATTTCAAGGCACGGCCGCGAAAGCTCAGATCAATCCGCGGAACGGGCTGGTACAGATCCCGAGCAAAATTGATGGCGCAAACTACACGATCTCCTTCGATGCCGGATCATCGACTTCCCTGCTCTCGATGGAGCTCATCGAGAAATGGCAAAAGTCGCATCCGGGCTGGCAGCATATGACGGGGGCGATCGGGTCCGCCAATATGTGGGGCGCCGCCGAAGAAGCACACTGGCAATTGCTTCGGATACCCAACCTCGATTACGGCGGCGTGAGCCTGACAAATGTCGTAGTCGCGTCATTCCCCGAGAAATTCGTGAAGTGGTACCAGGACCGCGCGGGCGCCCAGACCATCGGCCTCATCGGCGCGAATGCTTTCGCTGACTACCGGGTGGGCATCGACTACGCTAACAGCAAGCTGTACGTCCAGCGCACTCTCACGAAATCCGCGCCCGATATGGAGGTCGTGGGATTGACCCTTCGGCCTGAGCCAGACGGGAAGTACACGATCATCGGCATTGCCGACTACAACGGCAAGCCGGCTGTGCCGGACATCAAAGCCGGGGACATATTGGTTGGAATCGACGGCGCGCCGGCGACGGGAGCCACCATGGGCCAGGTTTGGTCACTGCTGGGGGGAACACCCGGTACGACCCGCACACTCACCCTCGAGCGCGACGGTAAACGATTTTCGGTTGATGCCACCGTGCACAGATTCCTGGCAACGAATTCAAACATGAAATCCGGCAAAGGGCATAGGAATTAGAGGGTGCCCCAGGTTCGCGTCCGTTCTGTGAACGCTAACCTGGGCTCTGGACACTCATATCCGGTGACATGGAAAACGGAAATCCAGTTTTTCTTCACTTTTAGCTAAGTTATTGAAAACCGGTGACGGGCACCTGTCAACCCAGTTTGCGGGTTAACGGCGTTGCATAACATGCCCATTAATCGCCTCCATGTGCGATATGAGCGCAGATCGGAGCTCGGGTGGCACCCCCCTTGGGTCATCCAAACGCCAGACGACCGCCATGGAGCCTCTAATCGCCCTTTTGTTATCCAGAAGCTAATGCAATCCTACTAGCTTCGGATCCCCTGAATCCATGGTTAGCGTCCAAAGACGGACGCGAACCGGGCCACTCATTTACCCGACGCCGAGCACTGTCCCGTGCTGTTGGAGTCACCTTGCAACAGCTCATGTTCCAACCGCGCAGTAGTTTCGCCGTCCAGGCTCTCGCAAATCAAAACCGTGTTGCCGGCAACTTCGATGAGCACGGTCCCCTCTGCCGTCGTCCAGGTGTGTTTCCCGGTTAGTGTCTCGACAATGTATCCGGCAGGCTTGGCTCTCGCCGGGTCACCATCCGCTTCGGCAAGCTTCTGATAGCGCTGCTTGAGCCCTTTCGCATACACCCACGCGAACTCCGCCGCCCTCTCGGGATTCGCCCACTTCGACACGTACAACAATCCCAGCGGCGCCTTGGGATCGTTTTTGGGCCGCACGGCGTAGTAGTACCCGCCGCGCCACTCTGGATACAAGCGCTTCGCCACTTCGTTCCCTTGGTACTGCTCGATCAGAATCGCGACATCGAATTCGCCCACCGCACCGACATCGAACTTCTCGTAGTCTTTGAAGTCCTTCTTAAATTCGGGAAGCACCATGCCCTCGAGCTTTTCATTCGAGAGATATGCGGTCGGTTCCATGATTTCGCGTGTCGTGCGCGGAGGTTTTTGAAAAACGGCGGCGAACGCTTTTTCCTTGCCGAATCTGGTTAGCAGCTCCGACTCGAAGTCCAGCCCATAACGGTATGGAAACGTGAGGGCTTCTTTGATGTAGAGAGGCGCGCTGCGAAACTCGGTCGAGTCGGCCGTGCCCTGCATCATCGTGGTCTTGAGCGCCTGCACGATCTCCGGCGAATCGGCGATGGACTGGTGCATTGGTGCGAGTTCGTAGTCTATGGACACGACCATTGCCTGCCCTTCCACGATCGCTTGATGTGCAGAGCCGGCTTCGTCGTTCAGAAGGTCTTCCGGAGTTGGATCGGTCTTCATCGCCCCCAGGTCGACGTCTCCTGCCTTCATAAACTTTTCCAGATCAAAAGACTGATCCTGCAGCGCATGCGTCAGTTCGTGTGCCATGACCGGACGCTGTTGTTCAGGCTCGACCCAATCGAGCATGTTTACCGTCTTGGTCTCCGGATCGTAATAGCCCTCCACCTGTTCGCGCAGCAATTTCAAGAGAAACGGCTGCAGTTCAAAGTCGTGCGGGAGCAGCCCCCACTTTTTCAGGATAAGTTCCGACCGTTCGAGGCGTTGCGCGTCCTTGTCTTCCATCATGTGTTTCTGGATGAAGGCGACAACCTCGTCGCGGCTGACCAGGCGCTTCTGGACAGGGTGGCGGATCGGCAGTGCCGTATCTTTGCTGGCGAACTTTAACAGCTCGTCGATCGAGCGAAAGAGTTCCTCGGCAGCTTCCGGAGAAATCTTCTGATCGGGCTTCGCAGCCGATTGCGGAGGAGTGGGGTTCGCTCGCGGTTTTGCTTGGCCTGGCGGCTCGCTAGCCGGGCGACTCGGCGAAGCGGCGTCTTGGGCAACGGCAAGGCATGCCCACATCGTGAAGATGCACGCGAGAATGCAAAAAAACCTCACATGTTTCCCATTGAATTGCTGCAAGTTGACCTTTCGGGCTTTAGGTTTGGTCTCGAAGTTCGTACTGCGATTGGGGTTGTGTTGCGCGGAAGACTCCAGGAATTTCAGGAGGTCAGCCATTTCTGACCCGTTGTGCGATCCACTCCCCAACTTCTTTCGTGCCCAGCATTCCGCCAATGTCTTGCGTGGTTTTTTTCTGACGGACGGCTTCGAGCACGGCGCTCTCGATCTTCTCCGCTTCAACCGCGAACCCCAGATGATTCATCATCATCGCCACGGTGAGAATCGCGCCCATCGGGTTGGCGACGTTCTTTCCCGCGATCGGGGGCGCCGATCCGTGTACGGGCTCGAACATCGACGTCTTGCCGGGGTGGATGTTCCCGCTGGCCGCCATTCCCAGCCCGCCCTGCAGTCCCGCAGCGAGGTCGGTGATGATGTCTCCGAACATGTTGTTGGTGACGATAACGTCAAACTGCCGTGGATCGCGTACCATCTGCATGCAGAGCGCGTCCACGTACATATGCTCGGACTTGATCTGCGGATAGTCGCGGCCGATTTCCTTGAACGTCCGCTGCCAGAGGCCGCCGGCATGGCTCATGGCGTTCGACTTGTCGCACATCAGAACTTTGCCGCGGCGGCCGCCGTCTAGTTTGGTGTGCTTCTCACAGTAGTCGAACGCATAACGGATCACGCGCTCGACACCTTTGCGCGTGTTGATATCTTCTTGAATCGCGACTTCGTCTTCAGTTCCCTGCTTAAAGATGCCGCCTGCGTCCGTGTAGACGCCTTCCGTGTTTTCGCGGATAACTACGAAGTCAACATCCTTGGATTCGATGCCCTTCAGCGGACAGAGCGACGCATCGAGAAGCCTCACTGGGCGCACGTTCGCGTAGAGATCCATCTTGAAGCGCATGCCGAGGAGGATGTCTTTGGCGTGGATGTTCGTGGAAACGCGCGGATCGCCGAAGGCGCCAACCAGGATGGCGTCGAATTCTCCACCGAGCATCGCGAATCCATTCGCGGGAACCGTCACGCCCTCAGCCAGATAGCGGCTCGCGCCCCAGTCAAACTCGGTAGTCTCGACGGGCACCCCAGTCGCCGCTAAAACCTTCTGCGCCTGCGGGATCACTTCCTGACCAATGCCATCGCCCGGGAGAACTGCGATTCGCTTTGCCTGAGTCACGACAAAAGAGCTTACCAAAGATCTTAAAACGCAGAGCACGCAGAGAATTCCGCTGAGGACGCGGGACCAAAAAAACTATTTCTTCCGTTGCATCTCAAAGCGGAAGTGCGTGTCTTTGTCTTCGTGCTTCCAGGTCCAGTCCTCGCTGTAATGGTCCCCGTCGCCAAAGACATACACGACTTTGTGCATATGCCCCGTTTGAGGCGAAGCGAGATTGGTGGCGTCGACGAAATCAAACGTCACCGACTTGCCGTCGGGCGAGATGGCAGCTTTCATGCGCGGCTGGTTGTTACTGGGGCAGAAGTGCGTCATCAGCAGGCGGCCGTTGTCGACGTAGTACATGCTGGTCATGGCTTCGTCGCCCATCTTGATGTCGGCCATGACGGTCGTTCCGCCCGCCATCACCTTGTAAGTCACCTCGGCGGCGTCTCCCTTGGGACTCGTGCCTGTCCAGGTACCTTCCATGGACTTGAAACGGTCGAGAATTTTCTGCGCGTCCGTCTGGGCCCATGCGCAGGAGAAGGACAACAAAGCAAACAGAACCGCAGAGTTACGAAGCGCTCTCATAATTTCTCCTTGAAGCGATCGATGCGCAGCGCGGATTCCACAGCCCGGTACCCCGTGAGTCTACGTTTCCTTCGTTATAATTCAGAGAGTTAGTCATGGGGACGACACCACAAAACGAACTTGCCGTGTCAGCGCAATCGGACCGGGGCAGCGCCCCTATATCGGCCAAGGTGAGAGACGAATTCCACGCTCTAACGTCAACGTGCGGAGTGTATGACTTGGGGTCGCGCGCGAAGATCCGGCTGACGGGCAGCGATCAGGTTCGCTGGCTCAACGGCATGGTGACCAACAATGTCCGCGATCTCGCTGTCGGGCATGGGGTTTACGCGTTCCTGTTAAATCCGCAAGGTCGCATCCTGGGCGATCTCTACGCCTACAACCGCGGCGAGGAGATCCTGGTTGACACCGACCGATCGCAACTCCATAAGGTTCTCGCGACCTTCGACCATTACATCATCATGGACGACGTCGAGGTCACGAACCTGGACGGCCAGTTGACTGCGGTCGGCTTGGCTGGTCCCGACGCGAAGAAAGTTCTCACGGCTGGCGGATTTAAGGTGCCCGGGTTGCAGCCGTTACAAGTTGCCGACGTGGAATGGAACGGTACCAAAACGCAGGTCATCGCGGGTGAGCACGAGCGGTATGCGTCGTTCGAGATATGGATCTCGCCGGAGAAGTCGCGTGAGGCACTGGCAGGCCTGGAGCAGGCGGGCGCGAAGCTAGTTGGCAGCGATGCTCTTGAATTCTATCGCATCGCTCTGGGCGTCCCTCGCTACGGCCAGGACATCCGCGAGCGCGATCTGCCGCAGGAGACCGAGCAACAACGCGCGCTTAACTTCAGCAAAGGGTGCTACGTGGGCCAGGAGATCGTCGAGCGCATTCGCTCGCGCGGAAATGTCCACCGCAAATTCACCGGCTTCCGCGTGGAAGGACCACCGCCGGCGCCCGGCACAAAGATTCAAGTGCAGGACAAAGATGTGGGAGAAGTCACCAGCGCAGCGGTGATTCCTGCTGCGAGCGGTGACCATGCCATGGCATTGGGTTATATCCGTCGCGAGGCGAGCGGCGCGGGCAAGGAAGTGCGCGCCGGACATTCGAACGCCCACGTCGCCGACCTTCCGTTCCACGACCTGCTCAAACAATAAAAGGAAAAAGACTCTATGGCTGACAAGAAACAAGACAGTGGCTTTACCGTTACGGATCGGCGGCTGTTTACCTCGGATGGCGAATTGCGCTCGGATGCTCCGGAAGAAAAGCCGGCCGAGCCCGCGCCGCTGGCATCTGCTGTCGCGGCGGCACCGCCGGCCGAGCCCGCGCCGTCTGCGGTAACTGATCCAAATGTGCCGCCGCCACCCACCGCGGCGGAGCAGAAAGCCAATGCAGACGCCTATCACCAGTCGTCGAAAGATATGGATGCGCGCGTCGAGCTGAGCGGTCACTCGTCGAAAGAGCTCGAGATGACCTTCGAGCGCTTCATGGCGTCGCTGTACATGAGCGCGATGCTGCAGCTTGGCATGATGCATGAGGAAGGCGGCCAACCGCGTATTGACCTGATCGGCGCGCGCCAGACCATCGACACGCTCGGCCTTCTGCAGGAAAAGACAAAAGGGAACCTGACCTCAGCCGAAAGCAACTTTCTGCAAAACTGTCTTTACGAATTGCGCATAGCGTATGTGGAAGTGACAAATGCGCTGGCGCGGCCGCCGCAGGCTCCGCCCGGGGCACCTGCCGGCAGCAAGGTTCGATGAAGGCAATCCTGACTGTTCTGGGCAGCGGAACCTCGATGGGCGTTCCCACCATCGGGTGTGCCTGTGCAGTATGCCGCTCGACCGATCCGCACGACCGGCGCACGCGGCCTTCGGTGCTGGTCCAGTACGGTGGCAAGTCCGTTCTGATCGACACCACACCGGATTTCCGCGAGCAGGCGATCCGCGAAAACATCTCGCAGATTGACGCGGTGCTCTATACGCACAGCCATGCGGACCACATTCTGGGCATTGATGACTTGCGGCCGCTGAGCTACGCCCACAAGGGCAAGATCCCGCTCTACGCGCGGCCCGAGGCGGCAGATTACATCCGCAATATGTTCCGCTACATTTTCGACGCGGATTACAAGTTTGGCGGCCTGGCGCGGCTGGAGCTCAAGCCGGTGGATCATGCATTCGATCTTTTTGGCGCGACGTTCGAGCCGGTGCCGATTATTCATGGGGAAACCGAGATTTTTGGATATCGCTTCGGGTCGGCGGCGTATTTGACGGACTTCAGCAAGATTCCGGAGGCGTCGTTCGCACTGCTGCAGGGCCTGGACGTGCTATTTCTTGATGGGTTGCGCCATCAACCGCACCCGACACATTCGACAGTAGAGAATTCGATTCGAATTGCGAGCGAGTTGAGGGCGAAGCGCGTGTTCTTCACGCACATCTGTCATGACCTGCCGCACGCGGCAACCAACGCGGCGTTGCCGGAGCATGTGCGGCTCTCGCATGATGGAATGAAGCTGGAGTTTGAGATTTAGGCTTGTGGCGGTGAGGTGCGCGACGGCGCGCGGCTCGCCGGCGAACTCGATCGCACTGTAAAGATGCACAGGTTCTTCGCTGCGTCAGGATGACGAAGTAAGTAAGAAAACATGCAAGTTTTTCACAAATTGGAAGATGTTCCCGTCGGCTTCGGGCCGACCATCGTCAGCGTCGGCAACTTCGACGGCGTGCATCGCGCGCACCAGACAGTGTTAAGAGACATTGCGGAACGAGCCAGGCAGCAGGGCGCGACCTCGGTGGCGGTCACGTTTGATCCGCATCCGTCGCGGATTCTGCGGCCAGAGTCAGGGCTGAAGCTTCTGACACCCACGCCGGAAAAGTTACGCTGGATCCGACCGACAGGCGTGGATACCGTGTTGGTGCTGCCCTTTGGCCGCGACCTGTCGTTGTTGACGCCGCGAGAATTCGCGGAACGGATCCTCAAGAAAAAACTGAAAGCCTGCGAGGTTCACGAAGGATACAACTTCCGTTTTGGCCACAAGGCAGCCGGCGATGTGAATACACTGGCCGAATTCGGGCGCGAGATGGGGTTCGCAGTCAAGATCTTCGACCGCATGACGCTGCGCGGCGAGAACGTGTCGAGCAGCCAGATCCGAAAGCTGTTGAACGAGGGCAAGGTCAGCCGTGCGCGTCACCTGCTGGGGCGGCCGTTTGCGATTCTCGCGACGGCAGGCCGCGGGCGCGGTTACGGCAGCAAGTACACAGTGCCCACCATCAACCTGAGCCGCTACGACGAACTGGTTCCATTGGACGGCGTCTATATCACCCGCACGCGTGTGGGCGAAGAATGCTTTGACTCAGTCACGAATATCGGAAATCGCCCCACGTTCGGCGCCGACTCGTTCGCGATCGAGACGCACCTTCTGAACTTCCATCCGATCGAGCTAACAGCAGAAACCGAGGTTGAGGTTTCCTTCCTGCAGCGTGTGCGGGAGGAAATCAAGTTTCCATCTGTCGAGGCGCTGCGCGAACAGATCGCGCGGGACGTGAAGAGGGCAAGGAGATATTTTCACCTTGCGGGTCTCGCCGGAGCGAAGTCGACAGCCTGAGTCCGCATCGAAGAAGAACACTTCAGTTTCCTGTTGCCAATCCTTCTTAGGAAATTGACAATCTCCGCGTCCGACCAACTTCCGAATGGCTTCCGCCACGACGACCTTTTCCGACATTACCACCGCCCAGCGCGGCACGTTGATTGCGGCTGCGCTGGGCTGGATGCTCGACGCGTTCGACACGATGCTTTACGCGCTCGTGCTGGCACACATCATGGTCGACCTGGGCATGAGCAAGGCGACCTCGGGATTTCTGGCGACACTAACTCTGCTGGCGTCGGGGATCGGCGGGATTCTCTTCGGGTTTATCGCGGACCGCATCGGGCGCAAGCGCGCGCTGATGCTGAGCATCCTTACGTACTCGATCTGCTCGTTCGCGTCAGGGCTGTCGACATCAATTCTGATGCTGGCCGTCTTTCGCTTTGTGCTCGGGCTTGGCATGGGGGGCGAGTGGAATACGGGAGCCACACTGGTCGCGGAGACCTGGCCCGACGCGCTGCGCGCCAAGGCGATCTCGATTGTGCAAAGTTCGTGGGCGATCGGCTATGCGCTGGCGGCGCTGGTGGCGGGCATCGTGCTCCATTTCGCGAACTGGAGGATGGTCTTTTTCGTCGGGATTGTGCCCGCGCTGGTAACGCTTTGGATTCAGAATCGCGTGCCTGAGTCAGAGATGTGGAAGGAACATCATCGGCTGGCGCAGGAGTCGCCGCGGGTCGCCGACGCTCAGCAACGATACGAACACCACAGTTTCGCGCGGGTCTTTCGGCCTCCGTATGTCCGCTCGACGTTCGCCCTGCTGCTCGCGAATTTTTTCGGGATGTTCGCGTGGTGGGGACTGTTCACGTGGCTGCCACCGTATCTTTCTTTGCCCGTCGAACAAGGCGGCCGCGGTTTTGGCGTGATGGGCTCGACGACGTTGCTGGTGGTCCTCAATTTGTTCGGGATGTTTCCGGGCTACGCAAGCTACGGCTGGGTCGCGGACCGGTTCGGGCGTCGGCGCTCGTACGTGCTGTACACGCTGATCGCGGCGATCCTGGTTCCCTTGTACGCAATCGCGCGGGCGCCCTGGCTGATCCTGATTCTCGGGACGGCGACCGCGTTTTTCGGGACCGGATTCTTTTCCGGCTCAGGAATCATCGGCAGCGAGATCTATCCGACAAGCATTCGTGCGCGGGCGCTCGGTTTCACCTACAACGGAGCGCGCACGATGAGCTCGATCGCTCCATACATCATCGGACGCGTGGGCCAAACACGCGGACTAGGGTGGGCCTTTTACATCTGTGGAGCTTCATTCTTGCTGTCGATGCTGGCGGCCACGCAGTTGCCGGAGACGCGGGGCAAGAACCTGGAGTGAGATCGGGCTCTGGGCTCTAGGTGTTCGGCCTTGGGTCTTGGGTCTTGGGTCTTGGGTCTTAGGTCTTTGGTTTGAAACCTGATACGTTGAAACTCTGAAACTTTCTTTTTCACTCCATCGGCTCGACGATGGTGGAGTCAGTCCCGCGGCGATCCGGCAGTTGCACGAGTACGATCGCAGCGAGCACGACGATGATCCCCAGTGTCTGGATCGGCCGGACAGCCTCGCCGAGAACAATGGCGGCAATCACGATTGAAAACACCGGCTCGAGACAACTGCCAACGATGGCGCGCGTGGGCTCCAGATGCTGAAGCGCGGCGAAGTAGCAGGAAAACGGCGCCAGCACGGAGACTATGGCAAACACCAGCAGAAATCCCCAGGCTGTCGCCGAGTAGTGCGCAGCCACCAGCTTCCACGGCGGATTTACAAACAGCCAGAAGAGACTCGCGGTGAGCGTCGTATAAAGAAGCACGATCCAGCGGTCGTAGCGCGCGAGCATACTGTGTCCCGCGACGTTGTAAAAGGCAAACGCCACCGCAGCCAGGAATCCCGCGACCACGCCGACCGCGTTCAGGCGGAAGCCACCGACACCCACCGTTCCAATCGCAAGTCCGCTTCCCACAACTGCCAATCCGACAGCCGCAATTTTCGGCGGAGTTGCGCGCTGCAGGCCGCGAGCGACCGTATAGAACAAGACGAGCACCGGGGCTGTGTATTGCAGGATGATCGCCGTGGCTACGTTCGTCTTCTGAATGGCGAGATAGTAAAAGTAATTCGAGGCCGAAACGCCCAACACTCCTAGCAGAGCAAACCGGACGACATCGGCCTTAGGCAACTTCAGCCGCCGCCAGCCTCTTTGCGTCAGCAGAACTACAAACAAAACCAGAAACGAAAACGACGTGCGGCTCTGCGACAGAATCAGCGGATCAATCTTTAGCGCTTCGCCGGATGGAAGCAGGCGGCCGGTGAAGGCGGCGCGTCCCAGAGTTGCCGCGACGCCCCAGAGGAACGTCGCACACGCGATATAGGCGTAGCCGCGGGCAGGGTGTGCTCTACTTGCCAAGGATCTCGTCGAGACGTTCAGGGTTGAATCCGATCATCACTTCCTCGCCGATTACCAGTGTTGGCGTCGAGTGGCTCGAGTACTTTCCGGTCAGTTCCTGCGCGGCGGCAGGATCGGTGCTGATGTCGCGCTCCTCGAAGGCAACGCCTTTCTCGGCAAGGAAGAGTTTCACGATGTGACAGGGCGGGCAATCGGGCTGGGTGAAGATCACGACTTTGGGTCTCGTCATGGGAAAAGTGATCCGCAAAAACGGAATCCGTCTGCACGAAAACTTCTACGAATTGCGGCACTATCGTTCTTCGGAAAGTTCGATCTCGACGGTAATCTTTGCCGTCTTCTCGAGCATGGCCGAAACGGAGCAGTATTTTTCTTTCGACAAGCGCACCGCGTCCTCGACCGCCTTCCGCGAGACTCTGCCGCCCACTTTGTATACCAATTTGATTTCCGTGTACACGGTGGGAGGCTCGGGGGCGCGCTCGGCGGTAGCACGAACCTCGAGGCTGGTGAAGGGCTCCCGCTTTTTGCGCAGGATGCTGGCCACGTCGTAACCGGTACAGCCGCACAAGCCGATAAGCACGAGTTCCATGGGCGTACTGGCGGTGATCTTGTCACCATCGACGACGACGCTGTGTCCGCTGCTGGCTTCGGCGACGAAGCGGTGATTATCGATCCATGCTGCTTTGGCTTCGATCATTCGAAATGCATTCTCCTCGGAACGTTGCTCGCAGTTAGCGCCGGTTGTCGGTGCTGGGCTCGGGGTGAATCAGGACGCGGAATATTTCGGGCGCGTCCTGCTTGAAGCGAATTTCGAGATCGGTCTGGATATCGTGTACGCGCGAGAGCGGAAGATCGTCGGACAAAGTGCAGTGGCAGGAAACGTAGATCCGGCCCCGCACACGCTTGATCTGAACCTCGTGCATGTCGAGCACTTCAGGAAATTCCGCCGCGATGGCCTTCAGACGGCGCTCCAAAGCGGCATCCCGAAGGATCTCGTCGCCTTCCTCGATGGTGGCTGGCTCGCTTTCGATGTGGGTAAGGATCGAGGAAAGCTCCGGGACTTCGTCGCGCAGCTCAGCTTCTAGCGCGGTCACGCGGTCGTGAGCCTCTTTGAGCGAAAGCCGCTCGTCGAGTTCGAGGTGCTGCTCGACGTGGAGTCGGCCGCGCAGGTCCTGCACGCTGACATCGTGGACGTTGAGGTTGTGGCGAGTGGCAACGGCGCGAATCCGGTCGAAGATGTTCTCGGTCCGGTCGGCGCGCGGAACGGAGTGAACGGTGACGTCGGCGTCGGGAAGAATGCGGTGCACCGCTTCGGTCACGGCGTCGGCGACTTGGCCGGAGCGCTGGAAGGTCACGGTGCGCGCCAGGCCGACGGACAGGTCGGCGAAGTAACGGTTCCCAGCACGGCGGATGCGGGCGCGATCCACTTCTAGCACGCCTTCGACTTTTTCGACTGCCGCGATCATCTGATTGCGCACTCCGGCCGGAGCCGCATCAAGGAGGGCGTCGACCGTACGCCGCGCTAGGCGCCAGCTGACGTGCACCACGATTCCGGCGACGAACAACGCCGCGATCGGGTCGGCGTCGCGGAGCCAGCCGATCCCGAGATTGCGTCCTGCCAGGACCAGCAGCAAGCCGACCATCACGACGCTGCTCGACCAGACGTCGGTCGAGAAGTGCAGGGCATCGGCTTCCAGCGCCTGGCTGTCGTATTTTTCGGCAATCTTGCCGAGGGCCTTGGAACGCCACACGTCGACGCCAATCGACACGAGCATTACAACGAAGGCCCAGACAGTAGGTTCGATCTCGACGCTGCGGAAGAATAAGCGCTTGATGGCCTCGTAGATGATCCAGAGGCAGGTGAGAAGAAGCAGGCCAGTCTCGATGAAAGCGGAAAAGTTCTCAACCTTGCCGTGCCCGTACTGATGATCGGCGTCGGCGGGCTTGTCGGAAACGCGAACCGAGAAAAAAGTAACGATCGCGGCGACCAGGTCGAGCCCTGAGTGCGCTGCCTCGGACAAGATCCCCAAGCTACCGGTCGTGACGCCGACGATGATCTTCAGCGTCGTAACGGCGACCGCCGCAATCACGGAGTTTCCGGCGACCGACCGCTTCTCCGCCCGCATGGTGGCGGACGAGTAGGACATGGAGGATTCCGACACGCGTCGATTATCGCCGCTCGCCAGCGAATGCGGCAATGACTCAGTGAACTTCTCAGGTTCATAAGAAAGCAGAGGAAGACAATTCGTGTGCTACGATTCCGAGGAAGCCCCGATCCAAAAAGGAACTCCCACAGATGCGTAATTTACGCCTCGCCTTCGTGCTCGTAATCACGCTGGCCGGGTTCAGGAACGCGACCGCGCAGGCCGCCCCCGTTGCACCCAATCCACCGCCACCGCAGACGCAACCGATGCGTTCTCCGTCGCAATCCGCCGAACACGAACAACAGGAGCGTGCAGCCCTTCCGGCGACCGCCAGCAAAGTATCACCCGCAGCGCCGGTCATCACGATTCGCGGGCTGTGTCCGGGAGGACAGACTCCCCCCGCCAAGGATGCGGACGCCAACTGCAAGACCGTCATCACGCGGGCCGAGTTCGAAAAGCTGGCCGATAGCCTTCAGCCGAATATGCCCCAGCAACTGCGACAGCAACTGGCGACTCAGTATCCGCAAATCCTGTTCATGGCGCAGGAGGCCCGCAAGCGAGGACTGGAGAACGATCCCCACTACCTGGCAGTGTTGAAGTTCACGAAGATGGAGCTCCTGCGCATGGAGTTACAGCGGTCGATGGAAGAACAGGCGGGGAAAATTCCAGAGTCCGAACTGCAGGATTATTACAAGAAAAATAAGGCGGACTTCGAGCAAGCCGCCCTCTCGCGAGTGTTCATTCCAAAGTCGCGGCAAACGGATACGCCCAAAAACGGCGCAACCCCGGAAGAGGTGCAGAAGGTAAGAGAGGACTCCACCGCGGCGATGGCGAAAGTTGCCGATGACCTGCATACGCGCGCGGCCGCCGGAGAAGACTTCGACAAACTGCAGAAGGAGGCGTACGAAGCCGCAGGCGTCAAGGCGACGGTCCCGCCGACATTGAATCCCAAAGTGCAGCGCACGATGTTGCCGGCTTCGCAGTCGTCGGTCTTCGATCTGAAGCCGGGCGAACTCTCCCCGGTCATTAGCGATTCCCAGGGATTCGTTTTCTACCGCATGCAGTCGAAGACGAACCCATCGCTCCCCGAGGTAAGAGAGGAAATCAAGACCATGCTGCGAAACGCAAGGGTGCAGGCCGTGCGTTCCAAGATGGAAAACGCCGTTTCGGCCGACTTGAATAAAGACTATTTCGGTGAAACGCAGCAGGCGGCGCCGGCGGGCAGCGGCATTCGGCCCTCGGACAGACCGCGGCCAACGCCGCCCGCTGTCCAACCTCAGCAATGACCACGGGCAAGCCAACGGTCGTCGTGACCGGCGTATCCGGGAATCTCGGATTGCGGCTATTGCCTCTGCTCGCCGACTTCTCGGTGATCGGCATCGATATTGCTGCGCCCAAGACCGAAGTTCCTCCCCTCTTCGTGCGGTTGGATCTCGGAATCGAGGACTCAACTCGCGCTCTCTACAATCTTTTCAAAGAGAACCGACCCATTTCCGTGGTGCATCTGGCCTTTGTAATCGATCCGGTTCGCACAGGCGTCCTTGACGTAGACCGGATGTGGCAAATCAATGTCGCTGGCACGGCTCGGGTGATGGAGGCGATCACCGAGGCGAACCGCAATGAGGACAGCGGGATCCAACAGTTCATTTTTCCAAGCAGCGTATCGGCCTACGGTCCGGACCTGCCGGGACCGGTTCTGGAAGACTTCGCGCTCGACGCTCACACCCTCCCATACGCTGTCCACAAGCGGGAGTCCGACATGGTCGTGCAGCAGCGCGCGCCTGCGCTGCGCGGTTGCAGCGCCTATATCCTGCGCCCGCACATTTTCGCCGGCGCCACCGTGGAGAACTACCTTTTGGGATGTTTCCGGGGAACACCCAACGGCAAAGGTAAGCGCGCCGCGCAAATGCGCAAGGAAGCACGTCGCCTGCCATGCATGCTTCCGTATGGACAGAAGTATCTCGAGAACAAACTGCAATTCGTCCACGTGGATGATATGGCGCGCCTGGTCGCATGGATTTTGAAGCGGGAACCCGAGGCCCGGCGCCTGACCATCCTGAACGTTGCCGGACGAGGCGAACCGCTGAGCTTCGAGCAGTGCATCAACATGGCGCGCAACAAAATCGTGCGCGTGCCGGGGAAGATCGGCATGCGCTTGGTGCTGCAATTCCTATGGAAGACTGGCATCTCGGCCATCCCGCCCGAAGCCGTGCCCTACATGACGGGTACGTACATCATGAACACCGAGCGACTGAAGAGATTCCTGGGCGAGGATTACGAGAAGGTGATCCGGTATTCCATTGCGGATGCCTTCGCGGATTCCTTCAAGGCCCCTGCTACGGAGAGGGCCGTTCCGCAAGTGGCATCAACGTAGTCGAATTTTTTTGGCCACATCCGACGGCCTCATGTCAGCTTCGTGGATGCGCTGCGGCCATTACTTTGTTCCTACGTAAAACGCCGCTGTTCCCAAGGTAAACGGCGTCCAGTGTGCCTCGCGGAAACCTGCGGATCGCATTCTGTCGGTCATTTCTAAGGGTGCGGGGAAGCGTCGCACGGAGGCCGGCAGGTAGGAGTACGGGCCCTTCACTCCGGAGATCGCGGTTCCGACCGCAGGCAATATTCGCTGGAAGTAGACTCCGTAGAGTTTGCCAACGATGCCGTCCGGTTCGCTGCATTCGAGAATTCCGCATCGGCCGCCCGGCCGCAGTACGCGCGCGATCTCGCGCAGACCGGCATCGTAGTCGGCGAGATTGCGGAAACCAAACGCCGAGGTCACGAGATCGAATCGGCCGTCGGAAAATGGCAGGTGGAGCGCGTCGCCTTCCACCCATCGCGGCGACTGTGCGTCGGATTTCGCGATGGCGCGCTGCAACATGGGATGTGCGAAGTCCGCGCCCACTACCTTTGCACCGCCCACACCCGCCCGCCGCTTCAGGGCGAAAGCCATGTCCCCGGTTCCGCAACACAGATCCAGAGCGAGGGCATCTGGACGTGCAAGGATGTTGGAAAATGTGCGCGCCGCCCGGTACCACCACCAGCGATCAATATTGAACGAGAGGACGTGATTGAGAAGATCGTAGCGCGGCGCGATGGTCGAAAACATTTCCTGCACGGCCCGGGACACCGACGCGGGGTCGCTATCCGTAGCGCCTTCGGGTGCGGCGCCGATCACGATCGATTTCTTCAGGTCGTCCATGCGTTGGAAGACTGGCGGCCCCAGGTCTTAACCCTGAGGGGGCCTCGGTGGATTAGTTTTTGACAGTGTCCGGTTTCTGCGGGGCGCCACGTTTGTCGTGGTCCTGCTCGGCCTCTTGTTCGGCGCGGTTCATGATCTTTTCCATCATGGCCTGCATGTGCGGGTTGGCGGCCTGGATGGATTCGGCGGTCATGGCCGGCATCTCGTGCAGAAGCTTTTGTCCAGTCGGCGATGCGTAGAACGTATCCATCGCGGCGACATCGGCGCGGCTCAGATGCTTCTGGTAGACCGGGATCATATCGTCGAGCAGTTCGTTGATAGGCATGTCTTTCATGAGGTCGCTCATGAAGTGATCCAGACGCTTCAGTTCGTCGTCGCTCACGTTCGGATCGCGCTTTTTAAGGGCTTCATGCACCATGGCCCGCTGCTGGGTGAGGACAGAATCCATCACCAGGCGCATCTGGTCGTGAATCTTCATGGTGTCGAAAAGTTTCAGGACATCTTCGCGCGTAGCGGGCGCGTCGGAGGTCTGCGCATAGACCGAGTATCCAACGAGGGCAAAGAGGCAGAGTATTATCCGCAGAAATCGATTCATGGACAGCTCCTGATGTAAGGAGTGGCGGCCGACTTGGTTAGATGCACAAAATCGGCTAGTCTTTGGCCTGTTGTCGCACCTGTTGAAGATTAGCCCTTGTAGTTCAGCGCCTTCAACCCCAGATAGCGCGCGTTGTCCCCGAGTTCCTCTTCGATGCGCAGTAACTGGTTGTATTTCGCGATGCGATCGGTGCGCGAGGCGGAGCCGGTTTTGATCTGGCCCGCGCCTGTGGCTACGGCAAGATCCGCGATGAAGGTGTCTTCCGACTCGCCGGAACGGTGCGAAATGACCGAGGTATACCCGTTGCGGCGGGCGAGATCGATGGCGTCGAGCGTCTCGCTGACGGTGCCGATCTGATTGAGCTTGATCAGGATCGAGTTGGCCACACTCTTTTCGATCCCTTCTCCCAGAATCTTGATGTTGGTGACGAAAATGTCGTCGCCCACCAACTGGATTTTTCCACCCAGCTCTTTGGTCAGGTTCTGCCAGCCGTCCCAGTCGTTTTCGGAAAGCCCATCTTCGAGAGAAACAATCGGGTAATCGTTGGCCCACTTCGCCCAGAAGCGCACCATATCTTCGGACGACTTGGCTGACTTGTCGGATTTTTTGAAGACGTACTTGCCATCCTGGTAGAACTCGCTCGCGGCGGGGTCAAGGGCGATGGCGATGTCTTCTCCGGGCTTGTACCCCGCCTGCTGGATAGCTTCGAGCACAACTTCGATCGCCTCGACGTTTGACTTTAGCGAGGGCGCAAATCCGCCCTCATCGCCGACCGCCGTGTTGTAACCACGCTTCTTTAGAACGCTCTTCAGCGTGTGGAATACCTCAACGCCCCAACGGAGGCCCTCGGAGAACGATTCCGCGCCCACCGGCATGACCATGAACTCCTGGAAGTCCACATTATTGTCGGCGTGCGCGCCGCCGTTGAGGATGTTCATCATCGGTGTGGGAAGAACGTTCGCGCCGGCGCCGCCCAGGTAGCGATAGAGCGGCATGCCGAATTCGTTGGCAGCGGCGCGGGCCGCGGCCATCGAGACGGCGAGAATCGCGTTCGCACCCAGACGGCCCTTGTTTTCCGTGGCGTCGAGTTCGATCATCCGGGCGTCGAGCGTGCGCTGGTCGGAGGCGTCCATCTTGGCGAGCGCGTCGGCGATCTCGCCGTTGACGTTCTCGACGGCCTTGAGAACACCCTTGCCAAGATACCGGCTTTTGTCGCCGTCGCGGAGTTCGACGGCTTCATGCTCGCCGGTCGAGGCACCGCTGGGGACGATGGCGCGCCCACTCTTGCCGGTCGCGAGCAGCACTTCTGCTTCAACGGTCGGATTGCCGCGCGAGTCGAGTACTTCCCGCGCAAAGATCTCGCTGATATTCATGATTGCTGTCCTCGTGTAGGAATAAGCCGTGATTTCACGGTTGATGGATGAATTGAAACGAATCATGCGGCCGGTGAGATAGCCCTCACCGGTATAGGTCTTGCCCAAGTGCTCTCTCCGAAAAGCGAAATTATAACGGATGGGAATATCAGGATATGTGACGGCAGACACAGGCATGAGGACGCCAGCGCTTCAAAGAGAAAATTTCGCCAGGAACGCGACTAATTTTCTGCATGGGGGTTGACCCGGTTAGAAGCGACCGCGCGCACGAGCGAGGGCGAAGCGCGGCGTGCGAGACGCGGGTGTCTCTTGTGGTTCCTGTGCACGTTTGGCGGGTTGTGGCTGCTTCTCCTGTGTTTTACAGTCAGTTAACAGATGCTTGATCACACGGAGACTCTGAAAGTAGGCGCGCGGGCGCCAGAGTTTTCGCTGGACGCGGCAAATCGCGACGGAATTCTGACGTTGTCGGGCTTTCTGAAGCGGGCGCCGCTGATCCTGGAGTTCCTGCGCGGAACATGGTGACCGAATTGCGTTCAGCGCATGACTCGGGTCGAGTCGATCAAGAGTGAGATTGAACAGGCGGGACCAGAACTGGCATACGTCGCTGCGGAAAAACGCGATGGCGTGTTCAAGCCGGTGAAGTTTCTGGAAAAGAATCCGATCTCCTTCCCGTTTTTGCTGGACGAAGACCGGATCGTCACGAAGGCCTACGGACTGTACCACCGCATCGGGCTGGATGCCCTCAATATCGCGCATCCGGCAACGCTGGTGATTGATCGCGAACGGTACGTGCGGTTTGTTTACCGCGGCGATAACCAGGGCGATCGCGCGCCGCTGGAACAGGTGATCGCAGCGGCGAAGGCGTTGCGGTAGGGCACGATGCTCGGCCCCAGGGTTCGATGGAAGCAATTTCTAGAGTTGAATCGGCAGGAGGAGTCATGAAGAAGGTTCTGGTGACGCTGGCCGCTCTTTTGATGGCGGTATCGCTGTGGGCGCAAAACAATTCTCCATCGGTGCCGGAAGGGACACCGTTGAAGGTCAAGCTGGAGACAACGATTTCGACGTTCAGCAGCAAAGTCGGCGACCCGTTTCAGGGAAAGATTGCCGATCCCGTCATTGTCGATGGCAAGACGCTGATCCCGGCCGGCGCGGTCGTCGAAGGCCGCGTGACGAAGCTTAGTGAACCACGGCGTATCAAGGGCAAACCCACAATTGGAATTTTCCCCGAGCACATTCTGATGCCGGATGGGCAGCGCTACATGCTCAATGCGATTCTCGTCGATACCGACATCAAGGGAACGGATGTGAACGAAGAGGGAATGTTCAAGGGCTCCGGACATGACCGTCGCGACCAGATCGAGGTCGCGGGTGGAGCGGGCGCAGGCATGCTAATCGGGGGACTCATCGGCAGCGGACCCGGACTGCTGATCGGCGGCGCGGTGGGCGCGGGCGCCACCACCACGCACTGGCTTGTGCAGAGACATTCCGCGGTCCTGCCGTCCGGAACGCAACTCATGCTGGAGTTGAGCCGGCCGATGACGCTAGGCACGACCACAGCGGGAGGACAGTAAAGCAGGTCTTAGGTGTCGGGTGTTAGGTGTTCGGATACGAGCGAAATGTGTTTGTGCCCGCAGCTTCGGCTTCGGGCATTTTTGCTGGGAAGAAAAGCAGGTCCTTCGTTTCACTCAGGGTGACAAGATTGGGAGTCTGCCATGAACCCTCAAACCCAAGACCTGAGACCGGAGTCTCAGAACAACACCTGCAATTCCGCCTCTTCCAGGACGTGCAATTCGATCCAGCCTTCCAGCGGCAGCGCGTCAACGGGAAGGCGATTGTGCCAGAGGCTTAATCGCAAACGAAGGCGAGAGGCTCCGGTTGGCGCGCCGGGCGTTGCGGAATGCGGAACGGCGTCCAGCCACTCAAGCGGGACGCGAAATTCGAAATTGCGCTGGAGTGCGACCTTCGCACCCTGCACGTTCGATTTGTCCGAGGATTGCAGGGGTGCGTCCGCCTTCAAGGCCGCCACGGTCCAGTTCCGGATTTTCCCGTCGTTGACCACGGCTTCCAGGCGTAGCGCCCTTCGTGGTTGCTGGCCGTGGGCGTCCCACGATTCGAGATTCACCACAAGCTCGAAAGGTGCGGAGGAAATCTTGCCTCTGAAATCGAGCCGGCCGTACACGTATTTCTCGTCGATGCCGGCATGAACGGCGTCAAACAAGAACTGCTTGCCGTGCATAGCGCCGGCACGATGGTCCGCAGTATAGGTCGCGGCGCCCATCCACTCGAAGTAACGCACCATGTCGCCGGCAACGCGCGGATGAATGTAGGCTGTCTGCGGAATGAACGACGGGCGTGCCACCACGCCGGAGATGGGCTGTGCGAGATAATCGGGCGGCGTCGCTCCAAGAGCCTGATAGACGTTCGACAGGTGCTTGCGATAGAGCTCATCGAAGTCGCGGTCGTTGGCCGAGTGGTGTTCGGGGCCATACCACCAGTTCCAGTCGCTGCCTTCGGCGATGAGAATCTCTTCGTAGGCCAGCTTGCGTTGCGGTTCGGTGGCATGCGAAATGTTCTGATCGTAGAAGTCGCGAGCCTGGGAGAGGTAGTCCCAGGACCGATTGTCTTCGGGCGCGCCAATCCAGACGTTGAAGTTCGCCGAGATCCATGAGCCCGGTGTAATGGCATGGAGATGATTGAAATTCTTGTGGCGCGCAATCGCTTCGGAAATCGTGACGGCTTCCATGCCCGGAGTCGTTTGCATCGCTTCATAGAATCGGCGCAGGAATTCGCGGCCGGATTGCGGGTAATACTCCCAGGCGTTTTCGCCATCGAGGATGATGGGCACTACGGCGTCGTGGCCCATGTCTAGAACGGGTTGTGCAGCTCTCTTAATGTTTTGGATCAAGTGCTGCGCGGCCTCGTTTGGTTGCATTCCGCTGTACACAAAACCGATCAGGTCAGAGATGGTGTGGTCACGGAAAACCATGTGCATGGTCGTCCCGGAATTTTCGTAGCGGTGAATCGTGTAGAGCTTTTCGGCGAGGTGGCTGGGAAGACGACCTTCTCCATCGCGCCCGAGGAACAGGCCGAGGCTGCGCCCGAGAACGCCTTCATCGGTCGCCATCCATTGCACACCGAGCTTATGCGCGATCGCGATTGCTTCCTCTGAGACGCTGCCTTCGCTGGGCCAGACGCCGTTCGGTCGTATACCGAATACTTTCTCGTGCAGATCGAGACCGCGCAGGATCTGGTCGCGCGCATCTTCCGGATGGCGGAAGCGATTCTGCGGAAGGGCCAGGCCCGGCGAAGAAACCGCGCCGATGTTGGTGTCACAAACCAGCGGAAGAATCGGATGATAGAAGGGCGACGTGGAGAGTTCGATCAGGCCCTCCTTCGCTGCGGCCGCATGCGCGGGCAGGACCTGTCCCATGAACTCGCGCTCACGCGTGATGACGAAGCGCTGATCCTCGAGCGAGTAGTTGCGTTCCTTGCGGATCAGTTCCTGAATGTCGCGCTCTTGCAGAAAAAATTCGTCGAACCATGCGATCTGCGAAAGCACCTGGAGATCGGTGAAGTCCTGCGGCTGAAAGAATTTTTCGGCGCGCTCGGGAGAATCTCCCGTGCTGCGAAATCTCTCCCAGAGCTCGCGGTAGCGCGGGTAGCGGCCAATCAGGTTGACGGGATTCGCCTGGAACAGATACTGCAATGCGAAGCGGCGTTCCTCGAGTGAGAGATCACGAGCTGGCCGTACAGCGACCTGAAGGAACGGATCCTGTGCCGAACCGGCGACGTAGTCCTGAATTTGCGTGATCAGCGACGGAACGAGGTTGAAATTCTGGTGCACCCGGGGAAAGTCGTCGAGCAGCTTCACCATTCCGTAGTAGTCCTTCAAGGCATGCAGCCGTACCCAGGGCAAACGGTATTCACCGGTGACCAGGTCTTTGTAGAACGGCTGGTGCTGATGCCACAGAAGGACTACGCGCAGAACAGGCATTGGCGTGACTTGCGTCTCGGGTGCGGCGAACTTAGCAGCCAGAAGTCTAGCATGCAGCCCTTCGGCAAAAGACCCGCCAGTTGGGTACACTAAGGGCGAACTTGGGGACTGCGCCTGCCTCCGTCGCGAGAACTTATGACCCAATCCACCGAAACCGCACCCAGCGCTATTCGCTATGACACGTCGCTGCTCACCGAAAACGACCTATACCTCTTCAACGAAGGCAGCCACTACCGGATCTACGACAAGATGGGCGCACACCTGAGCGGCTCAGGGTCCGACGTCGGCACGACCTTCAGCGTGTGGGCGCCAAACGCGCGCGAGGTGACGGTAATCGGAAGCTTCAACCAGTGGCATCCGAAGACCCACGCGCTGCGGCCGCGAGGCAGTTCGGGGATTTGGGAGGGATTCATCCCGGGCGTCGGCAAGGGAGCGCTGTACAAGTACCACATCGAGTCGGTTCATCACGGGTACCGCGCCGATAAGACGGATCCGATTGGATTCCTGCAGGAGAAGCCGCCTCGCACCGCATCGGTCGTGTGGGACCTCGATTACGCGTGGAACGACAGTGAGTGGATGAAGCAGCGCGGCGGGCGGAACTCGATCAAGGCACCAGTGGCCACGTATGAAGTACACCTTGGCTCGTGGATGCGCGCCTCTCCCGAGGAGCACCAGCGTCCGTACACCTATCGCGAGATCGCGCCCAAGCTGGCAGAGTATGTGAATCACATGGGATTCACGCACGTGGAATTGCTGCCGATCATGGAGCATCCGTTCTACGGATCATGGGGCTACCAGACCACCGGGTATTTTGCGCCCACGGCACGCTATGGCACGCCGCAGGATTTCATGTTCCTGGTGGACTACCTGCACCGGCATGGAATTGGAGTCATTCTTGATTGGGTACCGTCGCATTTCCCTTCCGACGCGCACGGACTTGCCTACTTCGACGGCACACATTTGTTCGAGCATTCGGATTCGCGGCAAGGCTTTCATCCTGACTGGAAGACACACATCTTTAACTATGGGCGGGCCGAGGTGCGCAGCTTCCTAATGTCGAGCGCGATGTTCTGGCTCGATAAGTATCACGCGGACGGGTTACGCGTGGATGCGGTCGCATCGATGCTGTATCTCGACTACTCGCGCAAGGAAGGCGAGTGGATTCCGAACAAGTACGGCGGGCGCGAGAATCTGGAGGCGATCGACTTCCTGCGGCGCTTCAACGAAGAGGCGTACAAGGAGCATCCGGATATTCAGACCATCGCCGAAGAGTCGACGGCGTGGCCGATGGTGTCGCGTCCGGTGTACGTAGGTGGGCTCGGCTTCGGCATGAAGTGGGATATGGGCTGGATGCACGACACGCTGGAATACTTCCGGCACGATCCTATTCATCGCCACTACCACCACAACATGCTGACGTTCCGCATGCTGTATGGGTTCACGGAAAACTTCGTTCTGCCGTTGTCGCATGATGAGGTGGTGCACGGCAAGGGTTCGTTGCTGAACAAAATGCCGGGCGACGAGTGGCAGAAGTTCGCCAACCTGCGTTTGTTGTTCGCCTACATGTATGCGCAGCCAGGAAAGAAGCTGTTGTTCATGGGCGATGAGTTCGGCGAGGGCAATGAGTGGTCGCACGACCGATCGCTCGACTGGTGGCTGCTGCAGTATCCCGTACATCAAGGGGTACAGCGCTGGGTGCGCGACCTGAATCAGCTTTATCGCAACGAGAAAGCACTGCACGAACTGGATAGTGAGCCCGCGGGCTTCGAGTGGGTGGACTGCAACGACGCACCCCGCAGCATCATTTCCCTACTGCGCAAAGGCAAAGGACCAAAAGACCGGATTCTGATCGCCTGCAACTTCACGCCGGTGCCCCGCGAGAAATATCGCGTGGGAGTTCCGATGGGCGGGTGGTGGAAGGAAGTGCTCAACAGCGACGGCAAAGAATACGCTGGAAGTGGGATGGGGAATGGCGGCGGAGCGATGGCGGAGCAGAAGGTACAGCACGGCCGTCCGTTTTCGCTGGAGTTGACGCTGCCACCGCTAGCGGCGGTGTTCTTGCGGCCGCAGTGAATGGGAGAAGCATTCGGAGGTTCGACATGCCAGGTCCTCCGCGGCTTGTTCGGTGGACAGAGCCGCCCCCGATGGACACAGGATCTCCACGGCCGGCTCTGTATCTTGCGGACGGAGCAGCTCTTCACTGCGCATACTACGTTCGACAGAATGATCAACTGTCAGAGGCAGCGGCTGTACTTCGATTCGAACTACCGTTATTTTTCAGGTTTGGTTGGCCCAATGAAGAAGTGCTCGCGGCACACGAACTCTACCCGCATGGCTTAGGATTTTACGGGTTTTACATCGTGGAAAATTCGCCTCTCATCCGCGAGATTGAAGCGCGAAATAGCATTCATCCGCGCCACAAATCATCACATTTCGATGCGCTTCAGCACTACGTGATCACCTTTCATGACGACACTCTGGAGGTCATTGCGGAGAGGGCAACGGTTGTCGCGGAAGGCGAGTTGACCGCCGACAATGCGGTGATCCAGCACTATCAGCGGTAGTGACCATCGGTGAACGGAAAGTCGCTTACTTCCAGATGCGCGGCAACGCGTAGACGACGATCGCAATACTCGCCAGCACAGAGCCAAGAGGAACGAATCGCTTGGGGCGCAGCGGAGTGCGCTTGCTGACGCGCGCCGCAATAACCGCATCCATCTGATTAATGAGCTTCGTAATAGGAGCGCCCTTGGGCAGGGACGCGTCCACCGTCTTGGGTGGAGTTTCAACTGCCGCTTTTGATCCAGAGACAAGCACGACGGGCAGTTCGGGACGCAGCCGCTTCAACTTGGCAGCCAATTCCATGCCGGTCATCCCTGGCATTTCCATATCCGTGACGACCGCATCGACTTTGCGGCTGAGAAACAGCTTCAGAGCTTCGCGGCCGCTCGCAGCTACGGTGACGTCATAACCGTGGCATCCAAACATGTCTTTGTAGAATTTGCGGATTCCGGAGTCGTCGTCAACGCAGAGCAGCTTGCGCTTCGCCATGGGGACCTGGCCTCGATTGTTTTTTTGACTTTTGACGGATGGCCTGAACGCAATTCGCCGGTCGTTTGGCAGCATCTCATTGGCCAAACCCATGAATCCACAATATGAATGGTTTACGACCAGTTGTTGAAATGTGAGGTGTATTTTCGATCACAGCAAGAGTAAAGAAATTCGCTAAGGGGTTCGTCCGAGGGAGAAAGACATTGGGAACCTTCTCGGAAACATTCCCCTACTGCGACGATAGATCCGAAGATCCGAGGCCTCGGTTTGCACATCGCTTTGGGCACTTGTCCCGAGTGCCCCTTGGACACAGAGCGATTTTCAACGTTTATGGTTTCCACTGGCCGATTGCGGCCAGCATCTGGTCGAGTTCAGCTTTCTTCAGAATGCCGGCGACAGCCGCGTGGTCAATATGAGGAGCGATGGGTTTGGGATCATTCGCGATCGTCCAAGCGGCCACGGCCACGATCGCCGAGCCCGCCTTGAAATCAAGCGCATCGACCTTGTCGTACGTGTCGCTCGACTTGTGATGGATCTCATCGCAGTGGGTCATGTCAACCCATAGGTCGAGCACGGGAATGCCCTGCAACATGAACGGGCCGTGGTCTAGATCGAAGCCGCGAGACAATTGACGGTGTCTTGCTTCGAAACGCTCGGGTTCTCGGCGAACGACGCAAGTGCCGCACATATGAACAAAAAGGGTCGAGATACGACGAATCATGAAACCATCGCGAGACGAATTCCGTTACCGATAAGCCGCCGACGCAAACGGCTCGTGATTGTCCAACGAAGCGCGAGTGGGATGCAAGTGCAGGCGCCCGGCGGGCTGCGCCGCCGGCGCGCCTTTCCATCATGCTAGACTCGCCTTAGAGCGAACCCCGCGGCCATGCGGATTCTGACCCGCTACATCCTCCACGAAGTTGTCTCGCACGCCGCCATTGGCGCGGTGATCTTCACGTTCGTGTTATTTACGAAAGACCTGGGCCGCATTCTGGAGCTGGTCGTCCGCAATAGCGCTCCTCTTTCCAGCGTCGTGGAAGTGATCTTCCTGATCCTTCCGGTCACGTTGACAATTACGATTCCCGCGGGTGTGCTGGTGGGAATTCTCATTGGCCTGAGCCGCATGGCCGCGGACAGCGAAATCACAGCGATGCGCGCCAGCGGCGTCGGCGTATGGAACTTCCTCCGCATCCTGTCGATTTTCGTCCTGGTCGCGTGGCTCCTTGCGCTGGTCAATGGCGTATACGTTGCTCCACATGCGCAGGCCGCCCTTGCTCGCCTGCAGGATCGCCTGAAGACGGCGCAAGCGTCTTTTGAAGTGCAGCCACGCGTGTTCTACGAGGGCTTCCCGAAGACCGTCCTCTATGTTCAGGACGTTCGCGGGGGGCAGCGAGCCGCCGTCTGGAAGGGCGTGTTTCTCGCGGATATGAGCAGCCCGGGCTCGCCGCGCATCTGGCAAGCAGAACAAGGAATCCTTGTCAGCGAGGGTCCGACGACGCTGCATCTTCATCTGGTGAACGGCTCCACGCACGAGATCGACCCGAAAGATCCAGAGCACTACCAGATATCGTCGTTCCAGCAAACGGACATCCCGATCGAGGTCCCTGCCGCCGACACCAAGCAGGATGTGGAGCCGGTTCCCGTGGGCGAACTGGACACAACGTCGCTGTTGGCACAGGCGAAGAAAGGGCCGCCGGAGGCCACCCGCTGGTATCTCATCGAGTTTCACAGGAGGCTGGCGCTGCCCACGGCGTGCGTAGTGTTGGCGCTGGTCGGCATCCCGCTGGGGCTGTCGTCAAAGAAGGGCGGCAAGTCTTCGGGATTCGTGCTAACCATTGTCCTCGTCTTTGCGTACTACTCCGCGTCCCTCGTGGGGCTGTCGCTCGCGCGGCAAGGAAAGCTTTCACCGGGGCTGGGAATATGGTTCGCGGATCTTGTCTTTCTGCTTGGCGGAATTCTCCTGATGTGGCGGGCGGAGAGGCGGCCTCTGGAAATTGGGCAATGGCTTTCGCTGCGCAATCCGTTCCGAAAGTCAGAACGGGAAAACGGTAACGGCAAGGCGGAGGCCGCTGCGAATCGCGTGGGTACTGTATTTGAGAGGCTGGCCAGCCGGCGCCGTTTTTCGGGCGTCGACTTCCCCACCATTCTCGACGATTACGTTCTGCGTGACTTCTTTCTCTATCTCTGCATGATCATGGCCACGCTCCTGATTCTGATGCTGGTGTTCACGCTCTTTGAGCTTCTCGGGGACATCCAGCGCAACGGGATTTCGTGGTGGGTGGTGGGGGAATACCTGCTGAATGTGTCGCCGTATTTTCTCTACAACGTCGTGATGCAGTACGGGGTTTTGCTCGCCGTCCTGATCACGTTCGGCCTGATGGAGCGCTCCAACGAAGTCACGGCGATCAAGGCGACAGGCATCAGCGTGTATCGCATCATCGTGCCTGTGCTGGTGATCGCGGCCTTCCTATCGGCCAGCCTGTTCTTTCTCGACCAGTTTTATCTACCGCACGCAAACAAGCGGCAGGACGCCCTACGAAACCTGATCAAGGGCAAGCCCGCGCAAACGTTCCTAAGGCCCGACCGGAAGTGGATTTTCGGCGAACACTCGGACATCTACTACTATCAGTTCTTCGATACCGACCGCGACCAGTTTGCCGACATTTCGGTCTTCCAGTTCGATCCGAAGAGTTTCGCGATCACGCACCGCGTCGTGGCCGAGCGCGCGCACTGGTCCGAACCAACGCAACGCTGGATCTTCGAGGATGGCTGGGAGCGCGACCTGCGCGGTGAAGCGATCGAGCGCTTTCGGCGCTTCGACGTGGCGACCTTTCCGCCCTTCAGCGAGCCGCCCACTTATTTCAAGAAGGAAGTCCTGCAATCGCAGGAGATGAACTACGAAGAGCTACGGCGCTACATCCACGACCTGCAGCAGAGCGGCTTCGACGTGGTGCGGCTGCGCGTGCAACTGCACCGCAAGCTCGCCTTCCCGCTGGTCACCATGGTGATGGCCGTGCTGGCAATTCCCTTCTCTCTGTCCGCGGGCAAGCGCGGAGCCGTGACTGGGGTTGCCGTCGCAGTTGGAATTGCGGTGGTGTACGAGACGATCTCGCGGCTCTTCGAGGCGATGGGTAACCTCAGCCAGTTGCCGCCGGGGCTCGCGGCGTGGTCGCCTGACCTGATCTTCGCGCTGGTGGGAGCGTACCTGATCCTGAAGTTGCCGACGTAGAAGGCGCCCTTAGCACTTAGCAATTGGCATTTATCCCCATGCGTTATGCGCGCACGTTGACTGGCCAAATGCCAAGCGCTAATTGCAAAATGCTCAGGTTTCAGCGAGAACCGATGCCGTAGGGCGCCAACGGGGACGTTAGTTGCGGAAGGGCCGTTAGCTTTCCCGTTAACCCTTGCATTGAGTATGTCGAGATCGAGCTCCCGCCATTATTCGAGACAAACAACCAGAAATTGCCGTCACGTGTATCGTCGGAGCGCAGAACAAACGCCACCGGATTGGCTCCCGTGGATATCGTTCCTCCGTTCCCCGTAATTGCCGTGAGCTCACCCGTGACCTGGTTCAACGTATAAGCAGTGACGTCGCTTCCTTGATTGGCGAGGGAAAACAAATATTTGCCGGTCGGGTCGGTGATCATCGAAATAGGACCCTGACCCGTGGCAATGGTGGTCGCAGTCGCGCTCGTATTGAGCGGGCTCAGGGTCCCGTCCGTGTTGATCACGAATTGGTAAATGTCGTTGGAGCTGGAGTTGGCGGCGTAGAGAAAATCCCCAACTGGAGGAGACAGAAGGGCGCTCGGCGCGGTTCCCACCACGGTGCCGAAGCATTGCGGACAGCCTTCCGCAATTGGAGTGAGAGCGCCGCTGCTGGAATCGAACGAAAACGATACCAGCGCATTGTTGGCTTGATCGGCGACGTAGACAAAATTTCCGGAGTGCGCGACCGCCACGGCGGACGGGAACGGTGGCACGGTATTGAACGGCAGCGGCGGCGAAGTCTCCCGAATGGCAAAAGGAGAGCCTGCCACTTCGGTGAGCGCACCACCGGAACCGATCGAGAACACCGAAAGATTTCCGGGAATCGCGGTGGGATTCGAATTCGAGGCGACCAATCCCTGATTCGCGACGAACAGAAAATGTGCACCCGGATCCATCGCCATTCCCGCGGGTCGCACCGCATTCGTCAGCGGAGTGGTCGAGGAAGCGGCGGTCAACGAGCCACCCTTGTTCACGGTGAACAACGAGATATCATTCGAAATAAAATTCGCCACGTACGCAAAAGAGGACGTCGGATCAAAAAGCATCAAGGTTGGCTGGGTACCTGCCTTCACGCTATTGCCGGTCTGGACCAAAGCGCCGTTGCTGGAATTCAAAAGGCCGTTGCCGAGATTTACCGAGTAGGCAGTGACCAGTCCAGGAGAAGTGCCTTGGGTGACGAGATAGATAAAGCCCGACTTGCTGGATGAACCACAACTTGAAAAGAAGACGAGTGACAGCGCCACAACGACACACTGAAGCCAGCCAGACCTCATTGAGATGCGTTCTCCTGATGATGTTCTCGTGATCGCGAGGCCGCACAGACCTCGAGCAATCCAGATTGAGGGCTTGATTACCTTCATTTGTGTATCAGGAAATTCCCGGAAGAGCAAACTGCCGCAAAGACTTATTGGAATCTCAGGTGCTCCGGAAAGTTGCCTGTAGGGCACAATCGCCACGGAGAATACCTGTGGAAATTTGGCATGAGCCAGGGAAGTCCGTCATCGGGAATGAATTTTAGGCAGTCTGAACCGGCGACGTGGGCGAAGGCTTCTCAATGATTTCCGGCTGCACCGATGTTTCGAGAGGCAATCGTATCTCGACCATCAAACCGCCTTCGGGACGATTCGAGGCTCGAACCGTGCCGCCGTGGAGACGAACCGCACGTTCTGTGATCGCCAGACCCAGGCCGACGCCGCCTGTTTGCCGGCCACGGGCGTCGTCCAAACGGTAGAACGGCCGGAACAGCTTATCGAGAGCTTCCTTTGGGACGCCGGGGCCGCGATCGGTCACGCGAATCACGGCTTCCGATTTACCGTTCTGGCCTTCCACAGCCATGCGGATTTCGACTTCCGTTCCCTCGCGCGTGTGCCGCATCCCGTTGCGGACGACGTTCTCGACGGCACTGTGCAGAAGTGACGGACTCCCCAGAATGATAATCTCGTCCTGGATCACGCAGCGCACGCGGCATTGGCGGCTCTGCGCCTCGAAATCGGCATCTTTCGTGATGTCGCGTACCAACTCGTCGACCGAGATCGGAGTCCGGCGCATCGCATCCTCTCCGCCCTCAAGGCGGGCCAGCGTCAACAAGCGTCCGATGAGTTCGTTCAGGCGATTGGCTTCGAGTTCAATGCGTTCGAGAACACTGTGGGCGTCGGGACCAGTGCGCTGCCAAGCCAAGCCCAGGGCCACGCTCAGGCGCGCGAGCGGAGAGCGCAATTCATGCGAGATATCGTTGAGCAACCGTGATTGTGCGTTGACGAGATCCTGCAGGCGCTCGGCCATGGTGTTGAAGTCGCGCACAAGTTGTGCGATCTCATCCTGGCGGCCTCCGCGGGGCGCATCAGCGCGCGCACTGAGGTCGCCGGCCGCCAATTGCTGGGTGGCGGCGCGCAGTCGACGCACATCGGAAGTCAAATAGCGCGCGAGCAGGTAGCAGATGAGTCCGGAAACCAGAACAGCCATCGCCAGAATCTCGAGTCCAGCACCGGGCGGTTTCTGCCGCAACAATGGCAGCCACGGACGCGGTGGAACCTCCGCCACCATGATGTAGCGATGGCCGTCGGCCGCCGTCACCTGATGCGTAACGAACCGACGCGCGGAGAAGCGATGGAACAATGCGCTGGGCTGCGGGTCGAGGCCGCGGCTGAGCCGATAGGCCCAGGCGGGGGCTTTCCGGCCGGTCAGTTCTTTACCCTGATCGTCAAAAAGAAATGCTTGCAGCTTGAGAGAATTGTTGAACTCGTCCAGCTTCCGGCTTAATCCAGGCGGACCGCCCGCCTCGTAGGCCTGCATCAACTGGTCGGCGGTGTGAGCCTTGATGTATTCCCAGAAAGGAGACTCGGTCTGCGGGCGGAATACAACAGTCGCCGCGACGACCAGCGCGACAATTAGCGCCTGCGCAAGCCAGAACGAAAGGAAAATTTTCAGGAACAGGCTTCTCATCGAGAGCCGCTTTTTACCCTTTCGCGGGGTCTGGCAAGAATATACCCCACGCCGCGTACGGTTTTGATGTGTTCTTCTTCGCCGTTGGTGTCGCCCAGTTTCTTGCGGACTTTGCTGACGTGCATGTCAATGCTGCGATCGAAGGGGGAAAACTTGCGGCTAAGCACGGCGCTCACTAACTGCTCACGGGTGACCACGCGTCCCGCTTCCCTCAGCAAGACTTCCAGCAGGTTGAACTCAACCGACGTCAACTCCACGGGATCGCCCGAATGGCGCACCGTTCGCGTCGCGGGATCCAGTTCAATGTCACCGACCCTGAGAATCTCGGGAGGCCGGGGCGCACCCAAAGCTTTCGGGTCCGCGGCACTCCGGCGCAAGATCGCGCGAATGCGGGCGACTAACTCCCGCGGGTTAAATGGCTTCGGGAGATAGTCGTCGGCGCCGATTTCAAGACCCACAATTCGGTCAACATCTTCCCCACGTGCGGTCAGTAGCAACACGGGAATCCGTGAGGTCGCGCGCACCCGGCGAAGCACGTCAAAACCACTCATGCCCGGCAACATCACGTCGAGAACAATCAGCAGATAGTTCCCTACGGTCGCGCGCTGTAGCCCAGTTTCACCGTCGTGCACGGCCTCTACGCGGAAGCCTTCGGCGGCGAGATATTCGCTCACCAGCGTGCACAACTCAAAGTCGTCATCAATGATCAGAATGCGGTCCATCGCCGTCTTCATTGTTGCAGAGATACGTGTCGAAATCCTAGTAAAGAATTGTCAAATCCGGGGTAACTCATTGACAAAACTTTACTTGCATTGACTGACTCTTTACCGCCATACGCGCTGAATCGTGTTTCCATAATTGCAACGGATCAAGCAGTTCCGGTGAAAAATCCGGGACACGTGGAGGTGAGTAAATGAAACCCGTTCAACTGAAAATCATGGCTGCAGTCCTGGGCCTGACGTTAGTGACAGCGTTGGCATTTGGTCAGGCCGCGGTACGTCCGTCCGGCTTCGGTCATCGGGGCGGCGGTTTCGGCAACATGCTGGGCAAGATGGGCGATTACCTCGACCTGTCGGATGCGCAGAGAACTCAGATGAAGGCCATCATGTCGAAAGAGAAACCGACGATCAAGCCACTCATGCAGCAGCTTGCACAAGGGCATCAGCAGATGCGGCAATTGGAAGAAGCAAGCACTTTCGATGAAAGCAGGGTGCGTGCGTTGGCCGCGCAGCAGTCGCAAACGATGGCTGAGCTGATGGTGCAAAAAGCCCGCATCAAGTCCGAGATGATGCAAGTACTGACGGCGGATCAGAAGACCAAATTGACCGCGTTCGAGGCGCGCCAGCAGGCCCGCTTCCAGCGTCATTTTGGACAGGCCCCGGCGGGGTCAACGGGGACACCCGCGAACCAATAAGTTTGCTGTCCTGCACAGGTGGGGCGGGAGTTAGCTCCCAAGCCCGCCCCCTTTTTCTCAGCAACTTACCTTAGGTTGCCGGGTTCAGGCAGGGACAAGGAATTTTCGACGCTCCCAGGCGTTCTTCACGGTAGGCGAACTGATCTCTGAGATCAGACAGAAAGGTGGGTACGACCTTTGCATCCGCAGCGTCCGATCACGAATTAATTGAAGCCGTAGTGGCTGAAATGTCTCAGGGAATCGAGTGCGCGCTCGGATTCTGGATGGGCCAGATCGAGGATGCGCTCAGCGACTCGCAATTAACCACGTTAGGGCGCCTGTACGCCGTTCGCGCCATCGTCCAGCAGCACCGTCACAGCACTACAGAAACTGGGATTAGAGTCGATGGATACGTTGCGTAGCAGCATTCGATTATTTGGAGCAGCCGTTATGAACAGCGAGCTGATGTACTCGTTCTTGATGGGGATGGGGTGGTTTTTCCTGCTGAGTTGGGCGGTTGCGCTACTGGTTGCCTGTGCGTCGGTATTCCGACAAGATCGAGGGGGAGTTCAGTTGGCGGGCTCGCGGGGACCCAGCACACCGGCGATCCGCAGTTAGAGCAAAATTAGCGCTTCGGGTCGAAGGTGAACTCGACCTGCGTCTTGGTTTCATTGTCCGTCGGAGCGTATTTCCACTTGCGGACGGCGGCGCTGGCAGCCTCTACCAGCACTGGATTCCCTCCAAGAGGCGACACCGAGTCCACGGAACCCTTCGCCGAAATCACGATTTCCAGCCGAACAATCCCGCCAATGTGGGCTTCTCTGAGCGTTACCGGATAACCTGGATTCTCTTTGTAAACAAGTTTCCGCGGGACTTTATCCGACTTCTGCGCGCTCGCTCGCGGCGTCAAAAAAGCAGGAGTGAGAATACAAAAGATAACAATCGTACTTCGCAGTTTGCGCACAAAGCGCACAGCGCGGGGCAGGCTTCTGGTTTGGTTCCGCAAGATGGACTCCGAGCAACTGCAGGTTCCCCAAGGTTCGGCCTGTCAAGAAGTTATGTCAGCACTTCGTAACCAACAAGATTACTAACGTACTCGGGCGCGCTGGCCCCGAAACCATGGGGCGCTCTGTGGATCGAAAAACGAGAATCCGCCCGATCACCGTCGGAAACCCTTGCCTGACAATCACCTGCACCCCAGGCTGGTAGAATCGCATCTACTAGACCAATGCTGCCGAAGAGTCTCCGCCCTCTCTATCCTTATCTCAAAAAGTACAGGCGGGGATTTGCCTGGGGCACGTTGTGCGTACTGCTTCTGAACGGCATCTGGGTGCAGTTTCCGCGAGTGTTGCGGATAGCCATCGACTATCTCGATAAGGGTGGGCGCGACTTAAAGAAACTAGGATTCTATGCGCTGCTGATCGTCCTGATCGCTACGACGAAAGGAATCTTTCAGTTCCTTACGCGCTGGATCGTAATCGGCATTTCGCGCGACATCGAGTTCGACCTCCGCAATGACATGTTCGAGCACCTTGAGCGGCTGTCGTACCCGTACTACCAGCGCAATCGCACCGGCGACATCATGGCGCGTGCGACCAACGATCTCAACGCCGTGCGCATGTTACTCGGTCCCGCGATCATGTACACCGCCAACACCATTGTGTTCACGGCCGGAGCGCTGTTCTACATGTTCAGGATCAGCCCGAAGCTCACGGCCATCACCTTCCTTCCGCTTCCGGTTGCCAGTATCGTCATTCAATATTTCGGGAGGCAGATCCACGAGCGCTTCGAGAAAATCCAGGCAATGTTTTCCGATATTTCGGCGCGTGCGCAGGAGAACTTCTCCGGGGCCCGGGTGATTCGCGCCTATGCACAGGAGGCCGCCGAGATCCGGCAATTTGAAAAAGCAAACACCGAGTACATCAAGCGCAGTCTTCCGTTGGCTCGTTTGATTGGATTGCTGTGGCCAACACTCGAAGTGACGCTGGGATTCGCGATCGTACTTGTCTTGTGGCTGGGTGGACAGGAGGTGCTGAGAAACAAGATGAGTCCGGGCGATTTCGCCGCATTTCTCACCTACATGGTTCAACTCACTTGGCCAGTGATCGCATTGGGGTGGGTTGTCAACATGTTTCAGCGCGGGACGGCGTCTCTGAGTCGCATCAACGAAATCCTGCTGGAAGTCCCGGAAATCGCCGACGAGAAAGCGGTGAAAGCGGCCGGGCCGCCCGAACAGGAGATCCGGGGCGAGATCGAGTTCCGCAATCTCGACTTCAGCTACAACGGCGTACCCGTGTTGCGGGACGTCAACCTGCAGATTCCCGCCGGTAGCAGCCTGGCGATTGTGGGTCCTACAGGTTCGGGTAAAACGACGCTGGTGGACCTGCTTCCGCGTGTGTATGACGCCTCGCCCGGCACCGTGCTCATCGACGGCCGGCCGATCCGCGAATATCCGATTGAGTTTCTGAGGCGCAGCATCGGATTCGTGCCTCAGGAGACCTTCCTGTTCAGCGATACGATCCGCGAAAACATCGCGTTCGGCAACGAGGACGCAACCGCCGAAGAGGTGCGAGCGGCGGCTGCAGCGGCGAATATCGCGGTCGATATCGAATCGTTTCCCGATGGTTTCAACACCATGGTTGGCGAGCGCGGCATCACGCTCTCCGGCGGGCAGAAACAGCGAACGGCGATCGCCCGCGCCATCCTGCGCAATCCGCGCATCCTGATTCTCGACGACGCACTTTCCAGCGTCGACACGCAAACCGAAGACAAGATTCTCAACCACCTGCGCGAGGTGATGCAGGGCCGCACGACCATTTTCATCTCGCATCGGGTCTCGACAGTCCGCAACGCGGACCGCATTGCGGTGCTCCACGGTGGCCGCATCGTGGAACTGGGAACGCACGAAGAACTTCTCGCGCGCAACGGATACTACACCGACCTCTACAACAAACAGTTGCTCGAGGAAGAGCTCGCGGAAGTCTGAGTCGACTCGAGGTACGACTCCATGAAGCGGATTCCGACGGCCGAACTGCTCGACTCCGACGCCGGCACTCCTCAAGAGGTCGCCTCTTCCCTCGCGGACCTTCGCTGGATCAATCGCACGTTCGGCGGCCAAACGACAACCCGCGCGATGGTGGAGCAGGTCGCACAATCGACCGGTGCTCGCGAACTATCGCTCCTGGAAGTCGCAGCCGGTTCGGGGGACGTCCCGCACGCTGCTCGAAAGACGCTGGCCGGTCGCGGGATTGTGCTCACCGTTACACTGCTCGACCGCTCCGCGGCGCACGTCGGAAACGGCGGCCGTTCGGTAGTAGGCGATGCGCTTGCCCTTCCCTTTCGCGACGCGAGCTTCGATCTGGTGAGCTGCGGATTGTTCGCTCATCATCTGCCGCCGGATGACGTAGTGCGCTTCGTCAACGAATGCCTGCGCGTTTGCCGGCGCGCGGCATTGATCAACGACCTCATCCGCCACCCGCTGCATATGGCAATGGTGTACGCTGGGTGGCCGCTCTACCGCAGCCGTCTCACTCGGCACGACGCACCGGCTTCGGTACGGCAGGCGTATACGATCCCGGAAATGCGAGGGATGCTGTGCGCGACGACGGCTTCCCGGGTCGACGTCACTCGTCACTACCTTTTCCGCATGGGCGTGATTGCATGGAAGTAGTGCGCGCACCGAATACCCGAACGGACGCGGTTTACGACCTGGCTGTTGTGGGCGGAGGCCCGGCCGGAACCTCGGCCGCCATCACTGCCGCGAGGGCCGGCCACCACGTTCTACTTCTCGAGCGCGGGCGGCTGCCACGTCAGCGCGTATGCGGAGAGTTCGTTTCGGGCGAATCGCTCGATCTGCTCGCGAACTTGCTCGCCGACTCTGCTCCAGGGTTGCTCGCGAAAGCCCCGCGCATTTCTGAGGCTCGCCTCTTTGTGGAGGGCCGAATCATCTGCGCTCCGGTCAGCCCTCCGGCTGCGAGCATCGGACGCTTCGACCTCGATGCCGCTCTCTGGCGTTCGGCCGAGCAATCGGGAATAGATGCTCGACTGCTGGTGACCGCCGAGAGCGTCGAGCGCCACGAGCGCTTTGAGATTCGGACGGCGAGCCGGAACTTTCACGCTCGTGCGCTGATTTCCGCCGTGGGCCGCTGGTCGAACCTCGTCGTCCGCTATGCGGGCGACTCGGGAACGCAATGGTTGGGCGTCAAAGGCCATTTTGCTGAGCCTGCGGCGCAGGCCTCGGTGGATCTGTATTTCTTCGACGGCGGCTACTGCGGAGTACAACCCGTCCATCTTGCAGGCGACGACGCTGCTGGCAATCGCGTGAATGCCTGCGCGATGGTCCGCTCCGACTTGGCGCGAACGTTGCCGGAGGTCTTCCGGCTTCATCCCCAACTGCATATGCGCGCGCGGGAGTGGCAGCCGCTGATGGAACCCGTAACCACGTTTCCACTGATGTTCCGCAAGCCCCGGCCCACGAAAGACGAGACGCTCTTCGTCGGCGACGCAGCGGGATTCGTAGACCCTTTCGTTGGTGATGGAATCTCGCTGGCATTGCGCAGCGGAGCGATGGCAGCCGAATGTCTCGCACCTTTTTTCAGCTCCGAGATTTCGCTGACGGAAGCCGCCGACCGGTACCGTCGGAAATACGACACGGAGCTTGCGCCGGTGTTTCGCAGCTCCTCAAGAATTCGTCAACTGCTTGCTTTGCCGCGACCCGTCCGGCGAGCAGCCAGCCATCTGCTCGAGAGAACCCCCGCGGTGTCGCGGTTTTTCGTGAAGATGACGCGCTAGGCGCTTCATCGCACCCAGCCGAAACCCACATTAGCGTGCAATCACGGGCGCGAACCTCGGCGCCATCACACAGGTTCCTACTTGGCGTGAAACAACTCCCAGATACGTGCCAGATGATGATCGTCGTGTTCGGCGGCGAAATAGAGATGGTCCACCAGTCGCATCGGCTGCTTCAAGCGCGGATGCAGAATTGCTTTGCTCACAGAGGCAAGATCGACTCCGGCGACGCGATCGACAAGTCGCCCTCGTTCTTTTCGAAAGGCCGCCAGGATGTCTTCAATCGGGCGCGCGTTGTGGTTCGCCTCGTCGGTCTTGCGATTGCTGAGATCGGCTGCGGTCAGTTCACTCTTGCCCAGGAGGAAGTCTTCAACGCGCTGCGCCCACAACCATTCCAGATCCAGCAGGTGACCGGCAACCTCTTGCGCGGACCATTTCCCTTCCGTCTTCCGGACTCGGACATCGAGGCCGCTTCCCCGAAACATCTCCTCCAGGCGCGCCGGCGTTCCGCGCAGGCGCGCGCACAGATTGGGCAACTGTTCCACGGGAAAAGTGAATTCGAACTTACGGTCGAACCAACGAGGTACGGTAGTCACGAGAGCTCCAAGAGAGTTCCGGTCCTGCGCGCAACAGATGCACGAATTCGCCAGGACGATTCAAGCGTTCGAAATGAGCTGACGGCAATTGAGCCAGAAGCAGGAAGGGCTGGCCTCGGGTCTTTACTAGAGGCACGGCGAAACATAAAGGAAGCCCAGGGTTCAGGTTCGCCCTAGCGCACGACCAGCACTTCGCGGATGTTGTCGCGGCTAAGGAAGAATTTGATCGAGGCGAAATCGCGGAACAGATTCTCGATGTGCCGGTTGTTGAAAACGCGCTGCAGGCGGAAGCCTCCACCGACGGCGCGGTGTACAGCACCCGTCGGCCCGCGCCGAACCTCGCGCTGTGGAACAATAGGCTGCATATCGAGAACGTCGGGGCCCATGATGTGATACCGGTAACAGGGGGCATCGGGACCCGCGTCGCGAGTGTGGAAGAACGCCAGCAACATTCCCCCGGGCTTCAGAACCGACCACAGACGGCCCACAACGGGCTTCACCAGGCTTTCATCAAGGTAGTCGGGCAGGTTCCAGCACAGAACGACGTCGAACTGCGCCGCCGGATAGACCAGGTTTTCCTCGAGAAACAAGCGGCTATCGAGTGTCGGGTTCCCTTGATCATCTTTTATGACCAGGCCTGGCTCAGTCGATGCGGTCAGCAGGTCTTCACTGTAGATTTTGTGGGAGCGCTCAGTGAAATAGCGGATATTCGCGGGGGACGTTGCGCCCAGGTCGAGGATGCAAAGGCCCTCTTGCGACGCCCAGTGACGCGTAAGCTCTCCCAAGCCGCTCGAGCGGCGGGAAAGTTTCGGACTACTTTGTGCCGGAGATGCACCTTGCTCCGGACCGGAGGATGAGCCGCGAAACAGTTTCATGAAGCCTTGCGCGAAATAGTCCAATCCGGCGTGCCGGGCGTGCACAATCCTTGCCCGACCTCCACCGGCGCTCCAAAACGGCCCGATTCGCTCGCCAGTGCGAAACGGCAAATCCTGTTCACTGCCTGTTCCAGGACTCGATCCGGGAGCTCAAAACGCGGGACGGCTTCCCGTCCCGAAACAGCTACTTACCGTCCTTGCTGATGTCCACCTTGCCCTTGAGGTAAGCGCCTTCCTCAATGGCTATCCGCTGGGTTGCAATGTCGCCCATCACGATGGCGGACTTCCGCAATTCCACGCGATCCGAAGCGCGCAGGTTGCCTTCCAGCTTGCCTTGCACGGTCACACCCTTCGCGTCGACATTGGCCTTGACCTGGCCATTCGGACCTACCGTGAGATTGTTTCCCTTCAGCAGAATGCTGCCTTCGACTTGGCCGTCGAGATACAGGTCCTCGCTTCCGGAAAGTTCCCCTTTAATGACGACCGACTTCCCGATATGTGCGAACTCCCCACTCTTGGGCACTTCCATGACCGCATTCTCCTTAGGCTGGTTGCCGGTGGCTTACGTCGGATAGCTGAGATGTCACAGGATGTCGTGGTCTCCGGCCGGCCCCCGGGGCAAGTCCTCCTTGGGGCTCATTTGGCGGGAAAACAGGATTCTAACCTATCCGGCTGCGAACCCGCATGAGCTTTTCGCGCAGAGACCGAGCAGAAGAGAAACGTTAGTCCTTGCCCACTCGTCTGGACACGTTCGGTACAACACGAGGATACAGAACGCTCTTCTAACGGTACACTAGCGGCACAGAGGGGCTCGGCATGAGGCGTGGCAGACAAGTCCAACCAACATGGGTAGCGGCAGCGGCGATGCTCTCGCTGGCCGCAAGCGCATGGCCGGCGCAAACTGAGTCGATTCCTGCGGGAGAACTCGTCCGGCGAACCGTTCAAAACGAAGTCAAAGCATCCGAGACGCCCGGAACGCCGCACATTTTCGTTTCTCTTAAAGAGGGAGCCCACGGCTCCCAGACCAAGCTCTATTGCGAAACCAAGGACGCCATGGCGGGGATGGCCATCGCCAACGACGGCAAGCCTCTGACCGCGGCGCAGCGAGAGGCTGAAGAGGCGCGTCTGGATCAGCTCATGAAAAATCCGGAAGAGCTGAAGAAAAAACGCCAGCGCGAAAAGGAAGACGACGAGCGCGTGGAGCGTATCGTTCGGTCGATGCCCGATGCATTCCTCTATGAATACGACGGAACCGAACGGGGCGCCGAGGGCGTGGGCAAGGAAGGCGACGAACTGGTACGGCTGAAGTTCCGGCCGAATCCCAAGTACGAGCCGCCCTCACGAACGGAGCAGGTGCTGGCAGGAATGGAGGGCACGTTGCTGATCGATGCCAACCGGTACAGGATTGCCCGGATCGACGGAAAACTCTTCAAAGAAGTTGCGTTCGGCTGGGGAATTTTGGGTCACCTGGATAAAGGCGGGCATTTCCTGGTGGAACAAGGCGACGTGGGCGACGGTACCTGGGACATCCGCAAAATGAGCTTGGCCTTTACCGGAAAGATTCTGCTGTTCAAGCATCTCGACTTCAGGTCAAACGAGACGCTGAAGGATTTTCGTCCCGTGCCGCGCGACCTGACCTTCGCGCAAGGCGTGGAGTTGCTGAAGAAGCAAGAGAATACGCTCGCGGAAAACAGCCACGCGGCGGGGGGTCAGAGCCACAAGTAGCGTGTGGTAAAGAAAGCCCTTCAGCGGCTGGTCGTTTCCTTTTTCACCGTCAGCTTTTCGATCAGGTCTTCCCTGACGCGGTACCCGGTGCCGGGTGCGTCGCGAATCGCAATAAGACCATCGCGCGAGACTTCCACTTCCGGCTCGATGATGTCTTCTTTCCAATAACGCTTCGAGGCAGAGACGTCGCCGGGCAGGCGGAAGTTCTCGAGCGTGGAGAGCGCGATGTTGTGCGCCCGGCCGACTCCCGATTCCAACATCCCTCCGCACCAGACTGGAATGTTGTTGGCCAGGCAGACGTCATGCACTTTCTTGGCTTCCGTGAAGCCCCCGACACGCCCGACTTTGATGTTGATGATGCGGCAGGCGCCCGTCTCGACCGCGAACGCTGCGTCCCGCACGTTCTCGATCGATTCGTCCAGGCACAACGCCGTGCGCAGTTCTTTTTGCAAGCGAGCGTGATAGTAGATGTCGTCGTTCCAGAGCGGCTGCTCGATCATCAGGAGGTTGAACTGATCGAACTTCCGCAGATGTTCGAGTTCATCGAGGGTGTAGGCCGAGTTGGCGTCAACGCTGAGGGTGATGTCGGACCAGCGCGAACGTACTTTTTCAAGGATGTTGATGTCCCAGCCCGGCTTTACCTTGATCTTGATGCGGCGGTAGCCGGCGGAAAGCTCGGTCTGGATTTTCTCCAGCAATTGCTCGGGCGAATCCTGAATGCCAATCGAGACGCCACACGGGATTTCGCGCCGCGTGCCGCCCAGCAAGTTCCATAGCGGTTGCTGCTTCGCTTTCGCCTCCGCATCCCAGAGCGCGTTTTCCAGCGAAGCTTTGGCCATGCGGTGGCCACGGACTCGAGCCATCAGCGCCGCCCCTTCGCGGCCCTGAGAAAAGTTCTTGCCGATCAGCATCGGAGCAAGGTAATGCGTGATCGTCAGCCATGCGCTCTCGATCCACTCGCTGCTGTAGAAGGGGTCTTCTCCCGCAACGCACTCGCCCCAGCCGTTCACGCCCTCGCAGTGTGCAGTCACGAGAAGAATTCGCCGGCTGTAGGTGCGTCCGAAGCTCGTCTCGAAAAAGTGGACGAGCGGCATCTGAATTTCGCGCAGTGTGATGGCTTCGATTTTCATGGGAGGTCAGTCGTCGAAGTGGAGTGTTGATTGTTTACTGGCTCGCGTACGACCAGGGTTCGTCCCAACTTCCGAGCAAAAATTGACCATTGCCTTGCGTGTCCCGTTCGTAGCCCAAAACGGCCAGCCGCTCGGCAAACGCGTGCAGGAACTGCTGCCGGTTCGTTTCCTGCACCTCCTGGGCGCGGGCCCGCGTATCAAGGGACGCCTTCCATTCGTAGATCGCGGCAGGAACGGAGATCCGCTGCATCGACTCGATTCTCGGCAGCCTTCCCTTGCCCAGCAACTGTTCGACCCGTTTCGATTTAAGCCACCACTCCGCGATCAGGCGGTCAGTCGGCAATCCGCCTTGCAGGGGTGAAGTCGTGATTCCGTACTGGTTGATGGTGTAGCGACGTGCAATCGCTCCCAGCTTCTCGATGTTCAGATACGCGTTCTTGATCTCGAGGGGATCGAACGTCCATTCAATGAGTTCGAAGCCGCGCCCCATCGCTTCCTCGCGCTGAAAGAGCTTGATGCGCCGGCCCAGACCCCCGTTCCGGTAGTTCTGTCGGACGGCCAGCATATGCGAGTGGAGGTAGGGATGGCCGCCGCGCATCCCGGGCACGGAGAGCGCGAAGCCCACCATCTGGATGCCGTCGAACGCTCCGATCACCTGGCCGCCAATCTTCTCAGCGACAACGAACAGGCGCAAGGGGACCAGCTCGGCATCGGTAAAGTTCCAGACCTCTTTCTGCAGGGCCACCGCCGTCCGCAGTTCTTCCAGGTCGTGACAGGTCCGAATGACGATATGGTCGGCCTTCACTTGCCTGATTTTTCCAGTTGTTTCGCCTGCTGCCATAAGCCTTCGAGTTCGTCGATGTTTGTCTGCTCCGGCGCCCGGCCTGACTCGCGCAGTTGCTCCTCCATCCACTGGAAGCGGCGCTTGAACTTGCGATTGGTTTTCTTCAGCGCCGATTCGGGGTCGAGTGAAAGATACCGCGCGATGTTCACCAGTACGAAGAAGAGATCGCCAACTTCCTCCTCAATGCGGGCACGAAGTTCGTCAGGAATCTGCTGCTGTCCCGATCCAGCGACCCCGCGCAGATTTGGTCGGGGCCCTGGTTCCGGGAACTTTTCGAGTTCCCGGCGCAGTTCGTCGGTCTCTTCGTGAAGCTTGTCGAAAAGTCCTTCGACGTTTGGCCAATCAAAGCCCACGTGCGCCGCCTTCGAGCTGAGCTTGTGCGCTTCGAGCAGCGCGGGCATGGCGGACGATACTCCCCCCAGAACTGAGCCGGCACCCGATGAATCTTTCGCGGACTTCCCGCCCCCGGCAGCAAGGCGCTTCTTCTTCTCCTCGGCCTTGATCGCCTCCCAGTTGCGAACCACCTCCGATGAAGTCTCCGCCTGCACATCGCCGAAAACATGCGGATGCCGATCGATTAGCTTGGTCGAAAGCCGGTCAAGGACGTCGTCGATGGAGAACGTTCCCTGCTCCTGCGCCATTTCCGAATAGAAAAGTATCTGTAGAAGAAGATCGCCGAGCTCGCCCGTAAGCTCGTGCCAATCGCGATTGTCGATCGCTTCAAGAACTTCGTAGGTCTCTTCCAGGGTGTAGGGCTTGATGGTATCGAACGTCTGCTCGCGGTCCCACGGGCACCCACCCGGCGCGCGCAGCCTGGCCATGATCGCGACGGCGCGCTCGAAGCGTTCTCCGGTTGTCAGGGGCATCGGTTCCTAATCTAAACGACGAAACTCGCACCGAGCAATGTGGCTTTTCCTATCCTTCGCTTCGTTTCGAAGTGTCGCATTTTGATCTTGGCATCCCATGTTCCTGATGACACGAGTGTTGGCGGTGCTCTTACAGCTACAAGATATACGTCAAGGCATCCTCGTAGCTATATGTTCCACGTGGAACGTTACTGTGACCGTTACTGACGTGCGTCACAAACGTGCCGTGCCGTGAGTGATCTATCGCAGAGTATGGCCCGAAGGTAACACTGGATTTGCGGGAGTACGCCCAGGCGGACAGACGAGCGTTCGCCTTCCCCTCGTCAGGCGATGAAGTCTAGCGAAACGAATCGGCAACCACTCACCGGCCAGCACTTTCAGGTGGCCGTGATCGGTGGCGGCATTACCGGCGTAGCGATCGCGCGCGAGTGCGCCCGCGCCGGCAAGCGCACGCTGCTGGTCGAGCAGCACGACTTCGCTTCAGGAGCCACCAGCCGATCCAGCCGCATCCTCAGCGGCCTGCGCTCCCTGGAACAGGGTGACGTCGCGTTTGCCCGCGAGAAAGTTCGCGAGAGGCAGCGCCTCGTGCACGAGCGCCCGCACTTGGTACATCCCTCCCACTTTCTGATGGCGCTTAGCCCGGAGAACCGGCGTAGCGCCATGACAGCCCGCACGGGCCTCTGGTTGTACCGCCGCATGACGGCAAGCCGGCTCGACACATCCAGCTTTGAAATGGAGCACAAGAAACTGGAACGGGCTCTCGACCGCGGCCTTCGCTGGTCGATCTTTGATTACGAAGACGCGCAATGCGAGTTTCCGGAGCGCCTGGTTGCCGAGTGGCTGAGCGAAGCTGTGGCCGCGGGCGCGATCGTACGAAACCATACACAAGTTTTAGCCGTTGACCTGACCCACGGGCGCGCACGTGGACTGATGCTTCGCGACTGGACGCGGAATGTCGAAGAACGCATTGAGGCCACATGGGTAATCAACGCCACCGGTCCGTGGATCGACAAGCTCTGTCAAAGGTCAGCGATCCGGACGCGACGGCCGTTGATCAGCGGAGTTCGCGGCTCCCACATTGTCGTGTCGAATTTTCCGGGCGCGCCGACGACCACGGTTTACGGCGAGGCTATCGACGGGCAACCGCTGTACGTGATTCCGTGGAACGAGCAGATCATGGTTGGCTCGACGCATGTAGCGGATACATCCGATCCCGCGAAGGTGCATCCTGCGATGGACGAAATCGAGCACCTGCTGCGCTCGTTGGCGAGAATGTTTCCGAAGGCGCGAATGTCGGCCAACGACATCCGTCACGCCTTTGCCGGAGTCCGACCTTTGCCGTATGAGCTGAAGGGCACTCCGGGAGCGCCAACTCAGCCACACGCACTCTACGATCATGAAGACGACAACGTAGCTAGAATGATCTCGGTGGTTGGTGGAAGTCTTTCCACGGCAGCCGCGGCAGCCCGCGATTGCGCCCGCAAAATCGGGATCCGTGTCGCCGAACCCAAAGAAATTGGAATGGCTGATGGAGCCATGCTGAACCCACTATTCGATCAGTGGGTGGTGGACATCGCCGAAGCCGGCAACATCAGCGAAGAGTCGTCGCGCGCGATCGTGGAGTGGCACGGCAAGCAGGCGATGGACATCGCGCGCATGGCGATGAGCAGCGTGGAACTGCGTACACCGATCTGCCCACACTCTCAGCATATTGTGGCCGAGGCAGTCCATGCTTACGTGCACGAGTGCGCGGTGACGCTCGGCGACGTGCTCTTGCGCCGCGTGCCGGTTGCACTCGGGGCGTGCTGGTCGGATTCCTGCAGCCGCGAAGCGGCGTTGCGGATCGGCGCCGTACTCGGCTGGAACGATCAGGCGACCGGCGCAAACCTGGAAGCGCTCGAGATGGAGCGGGCGGCATTCCTGCGCAAGCCGCGCATGGGTGTACGGCTGGAGACGGCGGCGGATTAGAAACCAGGCTCTGGGCTCTAGGCTCTAGCCCCTCAGCGGGTACCTGGCACGTGGGTCTTGTCGAAAGCCCACGAGGCGCAACTTCTCGGACCGTCTCACTCATCCGTCTTTAAAGTGGCGACCAACGCCTCGGTGTCGTCGGAGATGAGGCCGTCGACTCCCCACGAAGCAAGACGGCGCATTCCTTCCCGGTCGTTGACGGTCCACGCAAAAATTTTCTTGCCTGCGGCATGCACGTTTGTACATAGATCGCCATCAATTTGTGTAAGATGAGGTAGGACAAATCGTGCGGGCGCACGGTTCCAACGCGCCAGCTGCGACGGGGTTTCAGTCAGGAGTCCCAGCGGCAGAGCCGGGTCGAGGACGGCGAGCGCGTCCAACACCTCCGGCAAGAACGATGAGACAACAAAACCCAGTCGCGGGATATGGGCCCGCAAGGTCGAAAGCAGGCTGTGCTCGAGGCCCGGGACCTTCAACTCGATGTCGAGGAAGGCCTTCGCTGCGTAGCGGGTCAGGACTTCTTTCAGCGTGGGAAGCGTCTCAAGGCTTCCCGGCCCAGCTTTCGAAATCTCAATGTTATCAACCGTTGGATCGTGGCAGATGACGGCGCGGCCGTCTGCCGTCTTGCGAACGTCGAACTCAAAGCCGTCGCAGCCATGAGCGAGGGCGAGATCGAAAGACTCGATAGTGTTTTCCGGAATGGCGCGGGTGGCGCGGGCACCACGATGACCGAGCAAGAGCGGGCGAGGCATATGTTGAGATTTTAGCTACGGTTCGGGAGTCGGTGGTCGGTCGTCTCATTTTCTGGCTCAATGGCTGCGGCTGCGGAGTTTTGCTCCGCAGGACAGACGAGGGGTCTGTTCCGACGTGGTTCATCGTGATAGCAGAAAAACTATCGAGGGTTAGTCCAGGTCGAAGTCGCGGATGGGGCGGCCGGTGTCGGGCGACTCTTTGGCCTTCTTGATGGCTTCCTGAAATTTCTTCTCCAGCAGGTCGGCGGCATTTTTCTGGTTCTCGAGCGACTGGCGGAAGATCGAGTCGCGGCGGCTGTCCTGCTCTTTCATGGCGCGAGCTGCTTCCTCCATGTCATTGAAGGTTCTCGGCTGGACGGCCGCGGTGTGCGAAATGACCGCCTTGGTCCCGGCATCGACCTTCAAGACCGCGTTACAGCAGGGGCAGGTCACCTCGAAAATGGGGGCATTTTTCGCCATTGCTACGAATGATACTCCAATTCCGGGTCGGCGCGGCGGCCTCGCGCACAGGCACAGAGCGGATCAGTGCAGGCGAAGCGGCAAGACCTTGAACAGGGAGAGCATCTCCCAGCCGAGCAGAATGACGGCGACCGCGACCGTGCCCACCGCCATCATTTCTCCGAAAGACATGCGGTTCTGGCGATTCGGGTCGATGCGGCGTGAGACCAGGCCAAGAATGTTGATGGTGGCAAAACCAAACACCAGCGCCCAGAGGATGTTATAGACATCCCCTTTTTTAGAGCTTTCGAAAAGCGCGACGAAACCGAACAGGGCCAGAGGCGAAACCGACATGCTTCGGGGGAGAGATGCGACAGGGCTACGGTTACGGCTGAGTTGGCTGACCAGACTGGATAGCAGCAAGCAGATTTGCCCTTTGCGATGGGTCGCCCCTGATGACCGAGAAGCGCCCCTCGGCCAGAGTCTTGCAAGCGATATTACCCGTTTTTTCCGGCGGGGTCACGGTGGGAGGCATTCAGCAGTCAGCACTCAGCCATTTTAGAGTCGGGGACATGGTCATGCGGTCGGCAGGCGTTCGCGCTTGGCATTTAGCAGTTGGCACTCAGCCTTCAGCCCTCAGCCTCCAGCCAGTACTTCCCACGTGAAGGTTGAGTCGTCGCCTTTTGCCGTCCGCGGTGGGCATTCTTTGAGGAACCAGAACCAAAGTGCAGGTTCCACAAACTTCAGCATGGTTGACTGAATGCTGAGTGCTGAATGCTGAGCGCTAAAACACCACGGCATCCGAAGGCGCATCGGGTTTGAATCCGTTAAGATCAATCCCATGGTCAATGGCTTGCGGTTCGTATTTTTCGACGTAGGCAATACTCTTTTATTTCCGAATCGGACGCGTATCCTCGCGCCGTTGTACGAACGCAATATCGCGCCAACCGACGAACAACTCCGCCGGCTCGAGATCGAAATCAAGCACAAGTTCGATGACATCGTGGAGCATGGCGGCCGGGCTGACGAGAGCTTCTGGAGCATGTTTTATCGTCGTCTGTTTGAGGTCCTTGGGCTTCACGATGAGGCATTGCGCCAGCAACTCGTGGCCAGCACGCGCAACTCGGCGAATTGGGATCAGCCGCGGCCGGGGACGCGGGAGGCTCTGGCGAAGATCCGCGAAAAATACAAAACGGCGGTGATTTCGAATTCCGACGGCAAGATTGCCGATGTCGTGGCGCGAGCGGGCATCGCGGATGGGTTCTTGTCGATCACGGATTCAGGGGTTGTCGGGAAAGAGAAACCGTATCCCCTGATTTTTGAAACTGCACTGCGGAGCGTGAATGCGCGGGCGGAGGAGAGCCTGTACGTTGGCGATGTGTACTCGGTGGATTACCTTGGGGCGACTAAGGCCGGGATGCAGGCCGTGTTGTTCGACGTGCCGGGAGCGTATCGCGACAAGGGCGTGCCGCGGGTGGAATCGCTTGAAGAATTGGTGAAGAAGATTGTTTAGAATCGGGTGACCATGATCGATACAGGCAGGTTCGGATTGTTTTTGACAGCAGCACTGCTGTTGGCCATCGCACCCGGTCCCGGGATGCTTTACGTACTGGCGCGCAGCCTGGCAGGCGGGCGGCGCGAGGGGGTATTGTCGTCGCTAGGAACCTTTGTCGGCGGGATGGTGCACGTGCTGGCGGCCGCGGCCGGAGTGTCGGTGATCCTGGCGCGCTCGGCTGTAGCGTTTGCCACGGTCAAATATGCCGGGGCGGCGTATCTATGCTTTCTCGGGATTCGTATGATCCTCGAAGCGCGGCGCGACCCGGGTTCCCTTCCGGTGGATGCGCTGGCACCGGTGCGCAATCCATTCTGGCAGGGGATCGCGACCGAGGTGCTCAATCCGAAGACGGCGCTGTTTTTTCTGTCGTTCATACCACAATTTGTGGACCGCACCACCGGGCATGTGTTCTGGCAATTTCTGATGCTAGGAACGATTTCGGTGACCATGAATACGTCGGCGGATCTGGTGGTAACGATGTTTGCCGGGCCGCTCGGGAACAAGATTCGCTCGTCAGCGAGATTCCGGAAAACGCAGCGGACCGCGACCGGCGCGATCATGATTGGATTGGGAACTTATCTGGCCGCTAGCAAGGCGGAGTGAGAATCATCAATACCTAATGTACTTCACGGGGTTGCCGCCACTGTTAACAGACGCCGGAACGAGAACGTCAAAGATGGATGCGTCATCACCGAACTCCACCACGATCAGGTTGCGCAGCACCGCTTCCGAAGCGCCTAGGTCGCGAAAGGCAGCGAAGGTTTGCTCTTGGCTTTGCTGGTTCAGCGTCTTCAATGCCGCGACAAACTCACGAGTATAGTCACTTGACCAACCATCGATCGGGGCAATATTCGGATTGAAAGAAGTCTCCACCGTTACATCGGATATAAGCACGAAACACACTGCACCTCGACTGATTTTTTAAACTTTGACCTGATCTCGCCTGAATCTTATGGGCGAGGACGCCCGTCGCTCCACCGACCTAACATCCCAAACTGTGGAGCTTCGCTCCGCCCGGCAGACGAGGGCGTCTGCCGCCACGTGGGCTGTGCCGGTGCAGATTTTCTGGATGCTGCGGAGTTGCGCTCCGCCGGACAGACGAGGCATCTGTCCCCACGCATTAGTCGAAGGTAACGACCTGGTGGTCGTGGCAGCCGCTTTGTAGAGTATCGTGGAGCGTCTGCAGGAATTCGACGCCATAGCGTGCAAGGAAATAGATGGCGCCGACCTCGCGCTCTTGCAGGACTTTGTTTGGGAAGAGCGAGTTGCTGAGCTGCTGCGCGTGACGCCCAATCACCTCGCTCTGGCGTACTTCTGCCCGGGCGGCGCGAGCGCGCAAGCTTTCCAGCTGGTGCTGCATCTTCGAGGCAGCGTTGTCAGAAGCTTCTACCAGGGTCTTGTCCAGCCGGCCAAGCGCATTCTTCACCGCAGCTAGAGATTGGTCGAGCGATTGCGCGGCGCGATCAAAAGCGGCTTGCAACTCGTCCGGCAAGGTGGTCGCGGCAATTTTTTCGCGCAACGCATCTTCGCCATGAAACGCGTCGGTTAATTCCAGGTGATAGCGTTCGAGCAGCGACTTCATTTTCGGTTCGACGACAGTCGCAGAAAGCCGCGGAACAATTGGCGTCACTGCCCCCAGCAGCTTTTCGTAAACGACAGCGACCTGGGCGAAATAGGCAACTTCGGCGGACCCACCTGTGTAGGCGAGGGTCGGTAAGAGATGATCCTGCACGATCGGGCGCAGTAGAACATTCGGGCTGAAATCGTCAGGCTTTTCGGCGATGTGATGGAGAAGTTGCTTCTGGGAAAGCTTTTCGTCTTTGATGAGGAAATCGAGAGAGTTGTTCCCATTCACACGCCGGTGGATCGGAATGCGCGCGCCGTCTTTCACAATAAAAAGCAGTGTCGAAGAGGGCGTGACCTTTACCTGCTGGTGGTAGCCCGCGGATTCGAGTTCTTTACCACGGGCCAGCAGTGCTTCGTCGATCTCCTGCGCGCGTTCGATCGCGGCATTGTAGATCGGCTGCGCGATGGGATGGAAATCGACGTCCGAAGGATCCATCAGGATCACGCCGAATTCTCCGAATAGGCGGGCAAACAACCACGCGAAGGCGCTGCCCAGGGTCTCGCCCGGGCGATAGGAGTCGCGCAGGAGATCCATCGCCGCAACCGGGCCCAAAACATCGGTCGCCGATTTCACCACTTCTTCGATCTCGGGGCCGAATATTACGGTGCCGACAGGTGCGTCGTCGACGCCGCGAGAGGGCGTCGCGACTTCGCGCAAGCCGTCAGTCGAAAGGATCGCCGTGTGATTCACCTCTGCGAGATCGTGATCGTTGGTGGCGAGCCAGAAGATCGGAACCGCGTCAACACCAGCGGCGGTCGCCTCTTCCGCCAGCTTCACCGCGGTAAGCGCCTTGAGCAGCGAGAAGAATGGGCCGCCGAAAAGTCCGACCTGCTGTCCCGTCACGACCGCTGAGGCTCCGGCGCGCAACCGCTCGATGTTGGCCAGGCTCTTCGCGCTCGAGTTCCACGAACGATTCTGCCGCAAAAGAATGTTGCTTACCTGCTGACGGCGGGCCGAGTCATAACGCTTGGCCGGTGTCTGCTTCAGCCAATCTGCAACGTTCGGAGATGACGGGTAAAAACCGCGAATTTTGGGGGAATACGAAAGAAAATCCAGGAAAAGCTTGGTGGTATGAGGGACCTGGGTGAAAGGAAGACAGTCGACCTTCACCGACAGCTCTCCGACACTGGGCAGACAATCCGTTTCATGGTTCGCGACTGTGGCCATATTGTACAGGCTGCTCTGGGTTCAGATGTTGGACGGCTGAGAGGGATGCAAGTTAGTTAGGTTATGCCGTAATAAAGATTGGCCGGCATCGATGCTCGAAAGGGATGGTCCAAATGGCCGAAAACCGCATCTAATCAGGTGTTTGACTTCCGAACCGGGGGGACCTAGATTGGAAGTGGATCTTTCTTAAGGCCAATCCCACCAGTGGGGGCGTCACGGCTTCGACGGAGATGCTTGCGGCCAAGAGGCATGCCGGGGTGCACACACCCGTAATCGTGGGCAAAATGATAATTGCCAATCAACAGATGGCATACGCAGCCTAATTAATTAGGCAGCCGCTCTCCACGGCTTTGCTCGTGGGCTGTGAAAGAGCGTCGCACAGCGAGCTGGTCTTCCCCGCTACGTCTGGGTGGGGAGGACGAGATCTTCAGGCTAGCGGATCCCGTTTCTTGTCCGTTCTGAGCGGGCGCCGCGAACGTCCTGGGGTAATGCCCAGGGCAGGAACGCGACTACGCATGTAGGCTCTTGACCAGTGACATTTTCGGACGCGGGTTCGACTCCCGCCGCCTCCACCAGAACTTAAGCCTTTTGTTTCATAGACTTTGAAAAAATAAACCCTTGACACTGTACGATAACTGTACGATAGTTGGGCCATGCTCACTCCGTATCGTCGCCACCATCCCGGTTGCGCGAAGCGCGGAGACCGCTATTGGAAGCGCTGTCGTTGCCCCATGTGGGTCGAAGGAACCGTCGGCAATGTCTATGTCCGGCGCAGCCTGAAGACCAAGAGTTGGGAACGCGCCGTTACTGAGTGCAATCGGCTCGAGCAGGCCCGCGATCCCGCCCCCGAAAAACCACGGCCTCAGGGCATCACGATCGCCGACGCCGTACACGCGTATTTGCAGGATGCCAAGGATCGGGGTCTCAGGGAATCCACTCTCTCCAAACTCGACACCATTTTTCGCAAACAACTTCTCAGCTGGGCGGCCCGGCGGCGCTACACCCGTCTGGCTGATCTGGACGTGGTTGCGCTCCGCGATTTTCGCTCGAGCTGGAAGGACAAGCCACTGGCCAAGAGCAAGAAGCAGAGCCGCGTGATGGGATTCTTCCATTTTTGCCAGCGCAGCAAATGGATCAGCGAGCATCCCATGCTCGGCATTGGCGCAATCCGGGTGGATCAAACACCTACCGACTACTTCCCGGCAGAGGAATTCGAACGCATCCTCGACGCTACCGAGCGCTACCGCGACCATCGTGGTGCCAGCGGCAGCGGAGCGCGAATCCGGACGCTGACTCTACTGATGAGATGGAGTGGCCTGCGTATTCGCGATGCGGTTACGCTCGAAAAGAACCGCTTGAGCGCGGATGACAAGCTGCTTCTTTATCAGGCCAAGACACGCCAGCCTGTCTACGTGCCTTTGCCACCGCAAGTGGCACAAGCCCTGCGCTCCATGCCGGCAGGACCGAAACCGAATCGTATGTATTTTTTCTGGAGCGGCAACGGCCTGCCCAAGACTGCCGTGGCAGACTGGCAGCGGAGCTATCGCCGGCTGTTCAAACTGGCCGACCTCAGGCGGGCGGACGGTCATCCCAAGCGCTGTCACCCGCAGATGTTTCGTGACACATTTGCCGTGGAAATGCTGCTGGCAGGCGTGCCGCTCGATCAAGTCTCGATTTTGCTCGGACACCGCAGCATCAAAGTTACCGAGAAACATTACGCTCCCTGGGTTCGAGCGCGCCAAGAGCAACTGGAAAACAGCGTGCGGCGGGCGTGGGAAAACAAATTCACCCCCAGCCATCGGGCCGAGGGCACGCTGGTCGTCGAGACCATGGGGACGGGTTGAGCAGGGACGTACCGTAGGCTTCGTATCAGGACGACGAATTCCAACGCTTGCATCTTGCGACCCGGGCTTAGAAATTCGCGCTAAGTTCGCAATAACGAATCTACCCAGGAGCGAAACAATAGGATCAGCCCGCGCACGTGACTGTCGTGCCGAGCCCATCTGCTGCCCACCGCATGGCGTGGCTGCCCGCGCCCCCGAATTCGCTCTCAGCGGAGGGCTGAATCCAATCGTCGGTTTTCGCGTCGATTACCAACGGTCACCTGTCCTCGCAAGCTGGGGCCGAAACCTTCCGATTAGGAGGAGGCGAAACACAGCCTTGTTTTCGCAGCTCTCATGCTCGCACCGTTTGTTGCCCGCGCGGCCGACGAATCGATTCCCGTAATTCACAAGCGCGTGAACGCGGTGCAAATGACACTGGTAGCCACCGATCGCGATCGCCGGCCGCTGCGTAATCTTTCAGAGGCCGACATCGCCGTCGCCGAGGATGGCAAGGCAGTTTCTCACTTCCGTCTGCACACAACCTCCGATCTCCCCCTCCATATCGGACTCGTACTCGATCTCAGCGATTCAACGATTAAGTCGCGGGGAATCGAACGTGCCGTGCTCATGCAGTCAATGCAACAGATGTCGCAGGGGAAGGACAAGCTGCTGTTGGTAGGATTCAATAGCAAGATCGTAGAGGAGCGTGCGATCACCGGGCCCGCCTCTGTGGCGGACGCCCTGGAATCTCCCGCGAGCGCAGGTCTAACTGCACTCTATGACGCGATCTATCGGGTGTGTAAGCACGACATCTTCGTGAAGAATGAGGAGCCGTATCGCTCAGCCATGATTCTGTTTTCGGATGGAGAGGATGATCTTAGCCTCCACCTCCTCAACGAAGCTATCGACCAAGCCGAACTTAACGGCGTGTCCATCTATACCATTTCGCATCACAATCCCAAACTCTCAACCCAAGGTGACACCATGCTGCACAACATTGCCACGGCCACGGGCGGGCGGGACTTCGTTGTCGACAATGGCCCCCAACTGCAGGCAGCGCTTAGAGAAATCGACGCGGAGCTGCGTACCTCCTACATTCTCTACTATCAGTCTCCTGATCAACTGGACGGGAGAGTATTTCGGAGAGTTACCGTTTCGCCAACCCGCGATAACGGGGCCGAGCTTCGATTGCGGACGGGGTATTTCACGGCTCCCTAGCATCGCTAAGCTAGAGGGGAGCGCTACATTTTGGCAGACTGCTGCTCCTCCCATCAGATTCTTCTTGTTCTTCGGGTGCTGGACCATACATGTATCAATATCCTGCAAAATTCGTACAACTAGCATCCAGGATGGCGAGCATCTTGCCTCAGTTCAACCGGGACGAAGATAAAGCACGTTCCTTTGAGTAGTTTTCCATAAGCAAGCGGCAGTGGTGCCTGTCGTTTTGCAATCACAAGTAAATCCTCTTCCTTTTCCCGTTCCTCGCCGATATCGATCAGCACGGACGAATCTTCTCCAGAATCCGCGCGACTCGCCCGGATCATCGCTACCAGGTTTCCCCCTGGACCCCGGCACGGTCGCAAACTTGTGCTTTGCAGTCGTTTTGGACGACAAAAAAGTAGTGGAGGAGTGGCAGGTTCGCCTCTCCTCCAATAAATTTGCAACATCTGGAGTATGCCTAAAGATCGGCCGTCACTGAAGACAACTTCAGTCCATCAATGCGGTATTGCAGTTCATTGGTACCGTCGGTGTGCATTACCATTGCGCGCTTCGGTCTCAGAATGAGTGTTCCGGAGATACGTGTGAAGAGTTGGCAAAAACTGGCGTCGACAACTGTAGGCGCGGGTGGCGCTACCGATGGTGCCAGCCCGGGAGAACTCGGCCACGGCGTTTGGCCCACGCACGGCTCCAATGATGCTGGAAGCTTCCGTCGCAAAGAGGCGAACATGCGGGCGGCTTGGTCGAGCTCGTGTCGGGGGCCATGTTCCGTGAGTTCACGCGCTTTCTGTGTCACCTCCGAATCCCTTAACTTCTGCCGCCGATCTTGGCCCGTATTGCCGAGGCTTTGCGCACCTGTCGGCTCGCTTACAGAATCTGCTAGCTCAGTTCCAACTCGATAACCAGCGTGTGCCATACGAATCAATGGACACGCGTAATTGGCCGTCGGGGCCGGAGCAGGCGATAACAGAAGCCAGTAGGCTGGAGCGAATAATGTCGCCGAGATGCGAGCGGGGTCAAGCCAGGCTAGTCCGGTTTCGTCCAGAATTCTTGGCCTGATAGAGGGCAGTATCGGCAAGGGCAAGAATGCGAGGCTCCGAGAGCGCGGGTGCGATGGTGCCACCGATGCTGGCAGTTACTGGAATTTGATTGCCGTCAACAACGACCGCGGCATGAGCGATGGCCAAACGAATTCTCTCCGCGCTTTGCCAGGTCTGCTGCCGGTCACAGCCCGGAAGCACAACCAGAAATTCTTGGCCACCATACCGGCCTACGAAATCGTAGGAACGAACCACCTGACGTACACGCTGCGCAATCTCTTTGAGGACGGCGTCTCCGGCCAGGTGGCCATAGGTATCGTTGATGGTCTTGAAGTGGTCCAGATCAAGCATCAAGACGCCAACGGACTCGTTGGAACGGGAAGCACGGTCGATTTCTCGGCCGAGCAAATCGAGCATGGCTGCCCGGTTCCAGATTCCAGTCAGCATATCGTGAGTCGCTTGAAAACGAAGTTCCTCTCGGGCACGGATAAGATCGGCCTGGAGGCCAAGGATACGTGTTCCGACCTTGACCCGAGCGTGCAGTTCTCCTTTGTCGAAGGGCTTGGTCAGGTAGTCATCGGCCCCGGCATCGAGGCCCCGGATAACGTCCTGGCGATCGTCATTCGCGGTGACCAACAAAATGTACTGGTAGGGCATCTGTTGTTTCTCACGAATCCTCCGACACAGCTCCACCCCGTCAATACCGGGCATGATCCAGTCCAGAATCAATAACTCCGGGGGGCATTCGTTCTGAAGAATGTTCCACGCTTCGGCGCCATCGGCGGCAAGGACAACCTGGTATCCCCAGCTTTGCAACCAGCTGTCGAAACGTCGAAGGTGAAGGCCGACGAGATCCTCAGCCAGATGCACAAACCACTGGCCACTGGGAGCTACGTGATGTTAGCAGTTAGCGACACTGGCGTTGGGATGGATGCAGCCACCGCATCGAAGATCTTCGAACCATTTTTCACCACGAAAGAGATCGGCAAAGGTACGGGGCTTGGGTTGCCAATGGTGTACGGCATCGTTCGGCAGGCAGGTGGGAATGTCTGGGTTTACAGCGAGCCGGGACGTGGGACGACTTTCAAGATCTATTTGCCCAGCGCGGAGCTCAAGCTCGGCATGGAGGCAAAGGTGGACGAGGAAGCTCCCACATCACGGCGCGAAGGGTTCACCATCCTTCTTGTTGAGGATGACGAACTAATGCGCCAGCTCACACGCCAGCTCCTTGCCGAACACGGTTACGAAACTCTTGAAGCGAAAGACGGCCAGGAGGCATTGGCAATCGCGCGTTCTCATTCCGGGCAGATCGACTTGCTGTTGACCGATGTGGTTATGCCCGGAATGAGCGGTCCGGAATTGGTCGCTCGGCTGAACGGTGAACGTCCCAACATGAAGACCGTTTACATGTCGGGCTACACCGGGGAACTCATCGGGCAAGAAGATACCACCACGCGGGGAATTCCTCTTCTGGAAAAGCCATTTACTCGGGCAGGACTCTTGCTGACCCTCCACCAAGCCCTAGACTAGCAAGCTGCTGAACTAGAGGCTCGTGACCATATTGCGGGTCACGCGGCCCTGCTAGCCTCTGGCAATGCGGCTTCTTCAAAGGTTGCAATCAAGACTGTGAGTGCTTTGTCTGGAATGATCGTCCCAAGGAAGCTTGCGAGACGAACATCGGGCTCTACGGTAATCGGTGGGTTTGCACCCGGCTCAAGTAGTCGACGAGTCGCCGCTCCCGGCCCGGCTCCAATCTCGAATCTAACCGCATTGGGCGCAATACCATCGCTCGCGTAGAACGTCAAACACCCAGTCCGGGTATGGCGGTCGCGCGGCGTGATAGCCGCCAGGATCGAGCCCAAAGGCCGGCGATCGGTTGATCAACGATTCTGTCATTCTGAGCTTCCGCAGCCTGTAGCGGACGAGTTGTCTGTGGGAAAATACACGCCTCAGCAAAACCCCGTCGAATGCGCACTCACAGGTTGGTTGGAACGACAATGGTAACCAACTCTCTGCCCCAGGGCCACTAGCTCGCACTACGCAAACGACAATGAACCCGTTGCACCACGCTCTCCGGAATTCGCATGGTTATATAGCCGCGCTTGAACCGGCTTTCGCTGTGTCCCCACTCCAGCACGCCGGGCTCGTTGGCAAACATTCGACGGATCGTCTGTTCGCTTAGATCCCACAGGCTGGCCAGTTCCCCAACCGAGAAATGCCGTTCCAAGGATTCTTCCTCGCTTTGTTCAACGGGGATCCCATGCAACCAATCGGGTTCAGACGTAGGTCCTTTTCTTGCGTACATGTCGCCTCCTTAAATATATGCATTGGACGGCACCATAGGCTGCGCATGAGCTTAGTTCGCCGCCATCAGGATTTCTTCCTCAAAAATCGCCAGAATATCGAAGCCTTTGCGAATTGCGCGATCGTGCACTCCCAAGTTCCAGTCCCAAGGCAAGGAGCCGAGTCAATGTCCGGCACCCGTGGCTTTCGCAGGCACGAACTTCGTAGGACCTCCACCAGCGGGTCATCCTCATGCCCCAGAGACCATTCCCCACCAAAGAGAAATCGACACGAACTCGCATTCCGCCGGCAAAAGCTTCGCCAATGGACTTTTAAAATTAAGTGGCTTTCAAATCCTTCCCGTTCCCGTGCAGCCCAGCCTTCGAGTTCGAACCAACAGCCGCCCGATGGCGTCGTCGAGGGGCTGTACAGTGTGCAGTTCAGTAGCCGGTTCGACCACGGCAACGATTCTGATGAGTGGTCGTTGTGGGTGCCTTAAGAGGGCCCAGGCTATGCCCGCAGGAAAAGTACTTCGTAGCTTCGCGCCCTTTTCATCGACTTCCATCCTCCAGCTTTGGCGTTCTTGTCCTGGTCTGGGCCGAAGGAGTGTGATTTCAAAGGTCCCCGCGAGTTCGACTTATTTCGCCGTCCACAATCATCTGACCGGGCCGACTACCTCCAGGAGCCATCTTATGCTGCAAATGCCTAAGAGGAATTTTCGTTCACCTCTGCGAAGATCATGCTGACGCCGGCCACTCGTCCGACTATGGTGGCATCCCCTGGGTAGCGGACATGTATAGTGTGTTTCCTGGACTGCGCCGTGGGAACAAGAATCAATTGACTTCCGTGGAGTTCGCACCAACTGCAAACGTAGCGGTCTCGAAGCTCGAAAAAGAAAATGGGACGTTCAAACTCGTTCAGCCAATCCATGGGTTCGATCTTCCTCTTTCGACAATTGATGAGCACGAGTGATCCCGGGCGAATGTAAGGGTAGAGAGTGTAGTCCTCATTCCCCACGTATCCGTAGACGAAGGTGCGGGGGTCCACCTGCCCCAGGAGACCGGAAGGTTTCTCTCTCCACTTTTCGAAAATCTTCGAGGCGAGGTTGGTGGGCTCGAATCGCAGCTTTTCCCGCATCTCGAGCAGTAATGCGGTGGTGCGATCATCTAAATCGGAGAGACCTCTCTTTAGGTAGGTCTGCGGAAAATCCAACGCGCTGTGGTCTTTTTCAGCTTCGTCGACCGGAACGTCGAAGTAAGTGGCAAGCCTTTGATATTGGCGTCTATAGATAACACTTAGACTGTAAAGCTTATATATACTCGGCGTTTGCTTGCCGTTCTCAATGTCGGCCAGCGTGGAATGAGCAAGGTAGAATTCCGAGTTCTTCCTCTGCTCGGCCAACGTGCGACTCAAATCCTGAACCTGTCGCAACGACAAGCGCAGAAACTCCCGTTCAGCTCTCAGCCGCTTGCCGAACTCCAGGCTGGATGACGAGGCTGACATCACGCTGCCACTCGGGAGGAATTGCGCAATGTTACCGCAAATAGTTCTCTTGTCCACAAAGATATTGCATAGTTTTACGAAATCCGGAACTGCTCCGACATAGCCGAGGTTTGTCCTTGTCCCTGTTCGGAACTTCGAACATGCGACTAATCGCAATCGTGGAGACAAAGCGTGATGCCTCGAACGGTCTCAGTGCATTGCCCCATTTCGGTCGCTTTCTCGGACATCGCTCAAATACTTACGGCTCCGAAAGCACATCAGACTTATAGAGAATCCAGTCAGTGCGAGTCGATGTTCCCGGAAGGGGATTCAAGAAGAGCCCAGAGTCAGACGCGTGTGTCTAGTATTGGCACGGTCGTCCAATGATTGGCGCAGCCAGGAGTTCTCGCAGAAAGGAAGCAGCAGCGAGAGAAGGTGCCAACGTAACTGGGGCAAAAGTCAGGCGCGAGCGCGGATCTTGAAGAGAGGGTGCAGGCTATCCTCGCCACTGCGGGCCTCACGCTCTACCAACTGTCACAACGGTCGACACGACTTTATGGCCGCGGTTCTCCGTACTTCATTCCTCACAATCTCTACTACGACCTCCGTACTGCAACGTTCAGTCCCAGCATTTATCAGTTCCTGGCTCTCAGTCGCATTTCCGGCTATCTGCTGGCAGACTGGCTGCGCGTGTTCGCGATTGACCTTGATGACATTCCGCGTTTACAGGTCCAGTTACCTTCCCACCGCACTTCCCTGCTGGACACCACCCTTGTGGACCCGAACGCATGGGTTCCGTGGTTCCACAATCGTACGGCCAACACGTCGGTGCCTGCGATGGCTCCAATGGGACAGTTGCTCGAACGGTCTGAGCCGAGGCGACTCCACGTCGTAGCAGGGCTCGCCACAAGGAGCTTTTTGTACGCAAAGATCGGCGATGAAGACGCACTGGCGTTTCCTGACCTACTCCCGGGAAGCATCGTGCGTGTGAACCCGGAGATCAGTTTCCAACGTACGCCGGAGCGCCTATGCCTAGTGCGCTCCGGCGTTTCCCCCTCAGATCACGGCCCCCTGGGCGCCTCTCTGGCTTCACTACCCTCTCCGCCGAGATGTGCGGCAAACCATTGGATTACCCGATTCGCGAGATCAACCTGATTTGCATAAGTCCAGTCTACGGGAACATGGGGTTGTCCCTCGTATTTGGCATATTCCACCTGCTTTCCCAATCGCCGCAAGTCGCTAAAGATCTCGTCTGCAAGAAACGAAGGAAGATCTCCGTCCTCCGTCCCATGAACAAGCAGCAGTGGTGTTTCCACTTT